>MPMD02419241.1_pt1 | contig 12031 bp, 19 predicted proteins | sample 1617291 | NCBI WGS metagenome assembly MPMD02 (sample SAMN05944810, study PRJNA350692) | marine metagenome | biome: marine; feature: ODZ; material: water; isolation source: 120 m water sample filtered on 30 um supor filter | place: Pacific Ocean | collected 2012-04-09 | depth 120m m | reverse complement strand
GAAATTGATGCTGACAACTTTGTCATTGAAGGTCAACGTTGGACTAGAGTTGATGGAACATGGTATAGAGTTGTTCAGAATGGTATTAGATATAATGACAGTGGTCTCACTAAAGTAACTAGTGGTGATAAACTATCACGACCTGTAACTGAGGCAGAGCATGAATCATATGAGAATGAAAAGAAACGTGAGATCTACATACTCAAACCAGTATATGTGGAATCTTTAGTCGATGACTTTAGAAAGGCGTCACTGTACAAGAAGTCGTCAGACTACGTAAGTAATAGGTTGAAGCAGACTGGAATCTGATCAACTTTTTTAGACAAAAAAATGGGGGAAAAATTTCCCCCGTTCATGTAATTTAGAAATCCAATTGGTAGCAAGAAGATCTTGCTAGTTCTGGGTTTTTTTTCAGTGTTCTAAACACATGGCCATGAACATCTTGCTCTAAAGTAAGGTGTGCTTTGGTATGAATTGCTTGGATCACCAGTAACATACCAACCAAGATAAGGTTGAACATGGTTACTGGATGACCCAAAACATTAAGTAATGCTTTCATCAATCATCGTTGGCGAGCTTAGCGAAGTAGGACAGAGCATCATCATCATCATTAGATGTGTTGGCACTGATCTTCTCACGAAGAGAAGGAGTTTCAGTAGTGCTTGACGTGGTAGGAGCAGGATCATACTCTTCATCGTTGATGCTGACAGCAGGTGGACGACCCACATTCAATACAGCATCAAGGCGAGTCTTCAGTTCGTCATAGGACTTGAACTGATCATCAGCAGTGAATGCTTCCAGACTGTACGCTTGCTTCCAGATTGCTTCGAGTTCGTCATCGTTAGCTGATAGGGCAGCAGTACGATCAAACTCAGCAGAATCATAGTTCCAATAACCAGCAACGGTTTTGATCTTCAGTTTGAAGTTAGCACCTTCCCACAGATCAAAGGGGTTCACTGGTGTTTCGTCTTGGAACTCAGGTTGCATAGCACCCATGATCTTATCAAAGATCTTCTTACCATAACGATACAGGAAGACTTTGCCTTCGTTCTCGGGGTTCTTAGGATCTCTTACGACATAGATGTTGCTGTAGTAAGACAGTTTACGTTTCTGCTTACGTGCTTGCTCTTTACCATCCTCGGTGCCGTTGTTCCACAGCACAGAGTTGTACTCAGACACAGGATCTTTGTCTCCACGGGTAGTGAGTGAGTTCTCGATGAACCAACCACCAGGACCTTGGAATCCGTGTGAGTAGAGTTTTGCCCATGGCACTGTCTCCCCATCAGGAGCAGGCAGGAAGCGGAGTACGGCGTAACCGTTACCGCTAGCGTCAAGTTCGGGCTTCCAGAGTCGTTCGTCGGCACCAGACTTTTGTTCGGTGCTGGACTTCTCCAGTTCCTTCTGTAGGAACTGAAAATTGTTGCTGGACTTGCGCTTTAAATCGGAAAAGGACATTAGATACCTTGGATGTTTCGGATGTTGTTGTGTGACCCCGTGTCACTTAGACATAATAACAGGCACAGGGGCGGGTGTCAATCCCTTGTGCCACTCTCCAAAGTGTCCTTCATCTTAGAGACTTTGGACAGGAGATCATCAAAAAGATCACCGATGGACTTATTGGCATCACCACCAAGCATGATAGCAGCAGTTCTCATGCTGTCTACCATTTCTTTTGCTTCTGGATCATCACTAAGATTTAACCTAGCATTGAAAATCTTTTGTTTTTCAATCAATTCTTCTAGGACATTAAAGTATTCCATCTTTTTCTTGTCACTTAGTACAGGAAAAGCATGGGCAGATTGAAAGCAGAACCGCTGGAGTTCTGCCATCTCTTGCAGATCTCCACGGACCATTTCGGATTGAAAGAAATTACTCAAGTTTCCAAACTCCTTGTCTGTATAAATTTTCTACAATGGATCTTCCTTCACGAATAATTTTTAGTTGTTCGAGTCTAGTGAAAAAACGTTCATTTATTACTAAGTGAACACATTGTTCCATGATGTCGGTATGCTCTGGATAATATTTAGTAAAGGCTTTGAGACATGGATACATATCTCGGGTGAAATAACCCTCCTTTCTCATTACAAGTAAAAATGCTCGTCTTAATATCCATTTGCCAGCAGGATATCCAGGCGTTGAATGGTTATACTTGGGTTCAAATCCAGCAAACCATTGATTATAATTATCACAAAGATAATCTAGTGTGTATTTGGGGATTGAAAGATTTTCTCCCCAAATTGTATAAGAATTGATGGATAAATCAGTCCTTTGAAAAGGTGTAATAAATTTAAATCCTATAATTGTAGGATCTACTTCACGTAAACACTTACACGTTTTATTTTCTCGTTCTTTTGAAAAAACTGAATTTACATACCTGATCTTGTCATTATCATGATCATGAAGAAAAATAACCATATCTACATCACTGATACCTTCTCGCCAATTATTACGTGTCCAACTACCACGTACAGCAAAAGAATGTACATGTTCTTCTACCAAACCACAGAGATATTTCATCTCCGAGTAATCATTGGTAGGTTTACTTAGGTTTGGGATAATTCCATTAGCATCAGGATACCAATAGTTTCCTATTGGTTTTATCTCAATCATACTAGCAACAGTTTAGCTCGACTTGTTTTTTTCATGAAGTTTAACTTCTGAGCATCGTACTTAAGTTTTTCCTTAAGTGGTTTGCTAATTAATTTGGGGACCGATTCGATCTCGATCTCATTTTTTTCACAGTAAAATACAATAGCATCAATGTAGTTCATATCATTGTTTTCACACGCTACCTTCTCCACTTCCTGTGAAAATTTCGCAGTAGTCATAAATTTATCCTCCAGTTCTTTTGACATGTTTGTTTTGGTATTCTTGGATGTACTCTTGTAACAAAATTAGATATTCTTTTTTAGGTTTGACCACACTCACCTGTGGTTCTCCCTCTTCTATTGCTACAATAGTCACCAATTGCTGTACGGTAATACCATACAACTCCTGAAGCATACAAGCGTAGCCACACTCCTGAACATAATAGTCCATGAGATACTTTTCAGGTTTCTTTTCCGCTGATGTCTTAAAGTCTATGATGGATAGCACTCCATCAAATTCAGCGATACAATCAACACGTCCAGCTAATTTCAGCACATCCGAATATAGTGCTGCTTCCTGTAGGTATATATTATTTATACGGTCCAGGACTTTTTGAGATTTGTTGAACATGAACCATGGCAGTGGCATGTCATGGTACTTAGTTTTATCTAGTTGATTGTTGATATAATCTTCAACCAGCTTATGGTAACGAGTACCTCTAGTTGCTGAGTTAGTTGACTTTGCTTGTGCTTTATCTTTACCAACTCTTGCTCTCCATTTAGCAAGACCTGCTTGCTTCTTAGCATTGCTACTAATCACTGTGGTGATTGAAGGATACTTGTTACCTTGTGGAGTCACATAGTATCTCTTCCCATCAATCGTAACGGTGTTCATCTCAATAGGATTATCAATCCCCACATGATTAAAGAGCATTAGAATCCTAAGTTAAGTTTAGCAATGAGATATTTTTTGACCAGACCTGAACGAACGATGTCTTCAATACTAAATTCAATCATAGTAAAGTCATCTTGCATACTTTGAACGATCTTCATAAAGTCAATGATACCAGTACGTTCGCTGGACTTAACCAGATCAGACTGGCGAGCATCACCACAGAAAATGATCTTAGTATCTTTACCACAACGGGTAATAATACTATCAAGTTCGTGGAAGTTAAGGTTCTGACACTCATCAATGATAACAATAGAGTTATCAAGAGTAGTACCACGAAGAAATGATGTAGACCAGAAGGAAATAGTTTCCTGTGCCTTCAAGTTTTCATATAACATCTCGAATGAGTTGTCATCCGGCATCTCAAACATATATTTTACCATATTCTTATAAGGAATTTGGTAAAGAGATGCTTTATCTTCATGTGTTCCAGGAAGGAAACCAATCTCTCTTGTAGATACCAGAGAGCGAACGATGTATATTTTTTCATAAGGAGTATACTCACTCAGTACATCTTTGAGTGCTAGGTGAAGAGCAACGAATGTCTTACCTGTACCAGCACAACCATAAGTAAATAGGTTTTTCCCCGATTCATAAGCATCAAACATTACTGTTTGATTATCAGTAAGAGGTTCAATCTTAAGAAGATAGTCTTCGTTAATAGGTTTCTTTCTCTTCCTCTGCTTAGCAGACATCTTAGCTCCAGGAGCTTTGTTTCTTCCTCTAGGCATAAGTTTTTACCACTGTACTTGAGATCCAGGCATATTTGCCATTTTATTCATGTGTTCACTCCACCCAGGATGTGTCTTGTTCATTTTGTTACGCCAATCTCCGACTTCTCCGACACCAGCACAACCTTGTGACCAATCTTTATCCCATTCAGGATTCTCATCCTTCCAGGTACAATATTCTTTCATGGTCATGTGGAGAGTCTTAGTCTCTCCCGTTTCAGTATGTTTAACAGGGTATGTAGGCATTAATTCCACTCCATAGCTTCAGCACAAATAGGAAACTGTTCTTTAAAAACATCACGACATGCTTCGGCAATAATCATATGTTCTTTTTGGGTGCCATGGGCACTCCTCAAATCTATATAGTGGATCCAACTGCGCACTGATCCGCTCATGTAGATTTTGGTGGGCGTTGATAAAGGAAGCACCATGCGGGCACACTCCTTAGCAATACCACGATCCAACATTTCACGATAGAGATCCATTGCTTCATCAAAGTGATGTTGAATTATGATCTGAAGATGCTGTCGCTCAAAAGGATCGATATCATCGATACTATTCTGCCTATTCTTAGTGTCCTGCCTACGAATATCGGGTATAGGGATACGTTCTGCCAACATAGAACTGTCAGCATACCGTTGAGAAAACTCTTGGAATGTGAACGACCTATGACGCAGGATTTGAGCTGCTATTGCCCTTGAGGTAGAGATCTCTAGCGTCATGAACGCTTGCTCAAACACAGACCAGTGGTTGTGCTTGATACAATAACTAAGGAGTCCCGCTACCTTCGGGTTCTCCTGATTGTTCGGGTTCGATACTCTCGCTACATACCCCATCATCTTCTCCGCTTCGGGAGTCACTGAGATCAATTTTACTGGTGAAACTGTCATCGATGTATCCAAATCCATAAAGTGAACGTTCTCTGGCGTGTACTAGTTTACGAAGTTGCCGTGCTTGATACAACTCCTTCTTGATTTTAGCATACTCTTGGTCATCGTACAAGTGTGCTTGGTCAACTGCTTTCCTAAGCCACTTAATATATTGCTTAAGGTTTTGTGGTTGGTTAGTCTGGGTATCCATCGTCATCTCCGTCGTCATAGTTAAATCCAAACTTACTATCATCTGGTTGTTGGTATGCTTGTGTGTCTGAATAAACTTCAGACTTTAAACTGTCAACTAATAGCTCCAGATTTTTAACAATAAGTTTTAGTTTTTGTCTGTCCATATGGTGTACAGTTTTACAGATTATAGCATTAAAAAAGAGGAGCGTCAACCCCTCTTGTATGCTGTGTGGTTTATTTCATAAGTAAGCCTCGACAAATCCTTTTACAGGATTGAGAATCCTGAGCGTCACATTCAATCAGACATTCATAGTAATCGTTCAGACGTTGTGTATCCTCTTCTGCTTGATCAATCGTTTGTTCAAATCGACGCCATCCATTTAATTGCGATGTAGATAATAGATTGTGCATTAGTCACCTCCATTTCGTTAACACATAACAAAGGAATGATAGGGTTCATGATGCCACCTCACGGAATTCTGTAACTATCTATACCAAATGTCACTGAATTCTAACACATCCATTACGAATATTAATGCCTATTAATTTATACTCAGGCACAAAAAAAGAGGGTCGAAACCCTCTCGAAAAAAGTAAGTTAATCACTTAGTGTAAAGTTTACCACGATAGCAGAATGTACCGTGATTCTCATTCAGTCCTACACAACTAGCATCATATTTAACACCACGATATGTGGTAGCATGAATTTGAGCGTCGTGTAGTGCAGATGCTTTATTGATCTGCTTCTTGATCAGATTAAGTGTGTTCATGATTTACTCCTAAAGTAGTTGGATTTTTAGCCCCGTTCCTTTAGTCGTTTGCGTCCTTTGTTCCAACTCTAAAACAAGCTGGATCTGTTACTTCCATAAACCGAAAAATAAAGTCCAACTTCTCAGAAGAACTAAGAAGTTCTGACTTATAAACTCCTTTTGCCAACCAGTCATAGTCTTGACAAGACAATTGTGGTTGTGCTGCGAACAGCATCAAAGATAGTAACATAGGATCAACGCTCCGTTGCGCGACTTACTTGCGACCCCTTAATAGGGTTGAACGATGGTAGTAGTCTACCATACTATGTATACTCTGTCAAGTGTATCGGTTGATACAGTTCACACTCCCACAAGGTTCAACTTCAGTAATAGCTTTTTGTTCTTGGGGAGTAATTTCCATTGTTATTTTTTAGGGGGATTCCACATTGTAGGATTGACTCGACCCTCTGTTGGGATCATGTTAACTAGATCACTACGATATTTATCCCAATAGTCGTCAAAAATATCTACTTGTTTAGGACCAGAGGCAACATCAAATTTAGTAATACCTTCAACAGTATATTCAATTAGAAAAGTATTATAAGGAAGAGATCTATCTTGCCCCACAGTAGGGTCACAGTCTTCATGAATAATTCTACATCCTTTTCCCATTAGGATCTACCTCCCCATTTAATAGCAGGGAATGCTTCTTCAACACATATTTTAGTAATCTTATATTTTTTTTGTAGTCGTTTATCTTTAGCCGCAATCAGCACTGCTGCTTCAGTCTCTTGTAGTCCCTCAAGCATCTGAATGAACAGATCTTCACGCTTGGATTGCTTGAGTGACGAGGATCCACCCTTAAAGAACAGGTAGAGCTTACGGTACTCATGCTCAAGCACAGTGTGCTCAGTGCCAGCAGGGGCATCGTTGGCTACGTATGGCACGTCTCCATCAGGAAGTAGAGAAACAACACTCTCATCATAGTTGACGATCAAGATTGCCCTAAGAGCAGGAGTGTTGTTATCCCTTAATAGTTTGATCTTCTGTGCTTTCGTCTTAGCATTACTCACCTTTTGGAGCACTTCAGAAATTAATAGTTTCATTTTGTAAAAGTAGTCGGTGTGCGAAAGAAATATTTTTCCATTAGAGTGTTCAGCTTATGTTTATGAAAATACTCTAGCGGTGGTTGCTTCTTATTTGTATTTAGAGAATTGTAAAGATCCATGATTTGATCTTCAATTTCTCCAGGAACACAGTCAAAGTCAATGAGTTGCTTGTTACGTTGATAGTTTGATAGTGCTTCTTTTGTTCGACAGAACTCATCAGGAGTTTCCTTCACCCATTTAGCAAGATTCTTTTGACTAATAGGTTTCTGTCTTACACCAACAACAAAGGTGTCATCAGCTGACAGATAATTAGGAATGCCATCAGACTTGTCACCCTTAATAATATGTTCTTTAACATAGGTGAAAGGATCATGGTGTGTGACTTCTTTCTTCATGATTGGGTTGAATTGTTTCACTCCAGGATACTTTTGGAGTTGAATGAAGTCTTTGTCTCCAGAAAGAATCAAGATCTTTTCAGTGCTATTGTTTTTACATAGAGTGGAGATGACATCATCAGCTTCTGCTCCATGTACCTCTAACACTTTGAAGTGAAAGTGTTCTCTAATCTCATCACGAATAAGATTAAGGACTTCAAAAATGTTAGACCAATTGTGACTAGATTTTTCTCTATCTTTTTTTCTATTCTGTTTGTAGTAAGGGAAGACTTCTTTTCTCCAGTAATGCTTGCTGTCATAAGCTAAGACAACCTCACCGTACTCTTCCCCATACTGTTTCTCGTAAGAAAATAATGAAGACAAGACCATATGTCTTGCTAAGTCTACATTAAGTTCTTCTCTCTTCAATTGAACCATCAGATTACTAATCATAATCTGATTCATATCAATAATAATCATCCTGGTCCTCAGTTTCGTTAATAAATCTTATGGAATAAAGTTCTTCGTTAATAACCACCCCATCTTCATCATACATTTCTGGATGAAGAACATCGGTTTTTGCCATCATATTATACAGAAAATCATTCGCCACCCAACCAATTGTAAGACCGACAACGAAGAATAATGCCGTCATCAATGACGAGAAGACCAAAATTACAGGGATTGTCATAGTAATACTCCTTAGTTACTATTTTCCTCCCAAGTAAATTCAATTTTGAAATTAAATTTTTTCTTTAGGAGGTGTACTATGTGATGAAATTTAAATCCGGTGGTTTCGGGTTCGGGTTTCTTTTTATCCCTCCTGAGCATTAGCTCCACACCTTTATTTATCTTTATGTCCTGACTCATTTCTTCTTAGTAGAGATCATTCCTCTTTCTACAAAGTAACGAACAGCTTCTGCCAGATCACCAATAGGTTGCTCATCAATAACCAGACGAGGGAAACTAGAATGGTCTGGAAAATACTTATGATACTCTTCTATAGTAAGAGTTCTTCCGAGACGATACTCCTTGTACTCAAGACCAGTTCTATCCATAAGTTCTTTCATTTTACTACAGTATCCACAACCATTGGTAGTAAAGATTTTAATTTCCATAAAAAACAGGGTCGTTTGCTCTCAGATTATACAATAAAAAACCACCCCTGTCAATGAGTGGTGGTCGGTTTATGAGGTGGAACGAAGTGACATTATTTTTTAGGGGTAAGTTTGTAGGCACCGAACAGTGTTCCAGCGATAAGAGCGATCATTAGAATTTCCATTAGTAAAGTTCCTCCTCTGCTTCTGCTTGTACAATTACATCACTGGTAGGATATGAGACACAAAGCAGAGCAAACCCTGCTTCAATATGGTCATCATCAAGGAACGATTGATCTTCTTGATTAATCGTTCCCTCCAAGATCTTACCAGCACAGGTAGAACAAGCACCAGCACGACAGGAGTATGGAAGATCTACACCTGCCTCATCAGCAGCGTCTAGAATATATTGATCCTTTTCACATGGGAGTACGCTTTCTCCATCAGAAGTTTTGAGAGTAATAGTGAAGGCCATGTTATACGACTGATTGTATCTTATATATTACACCATGAAGTGTTATGTGTGACAACAAATTGTTGTCATGACATCAAAAAAGGGAGGTGAGGAAACCCCCACCCAACCTTGTATTTATATTAAGCGATAACTGCCGATCTGTCAACCCCAAAAAACGAGTATTTCTACTCAATGTACCACTTGTTCAACTGGCCGTCCTGTCCAGGATATTATAAATACGACCCCTATAAATAGTTGAACGAAGAAATACCAGTAGATTAGTGTAATGGCAGATCGCTTTCCGTTAATTGTTAATGAATTATCCAGAAGGATTGAGGAGTTACTTGGTGGTGACAACTTAAATATGACTGGCAGTGGTATTGCCATCAGTGGAAGCACTGGTAATACTGGTCAGTATTTGAAGAGTGATGGTTTAATAGTTGCTTGGGACAATCCTGGCGATGTGTACCTTACACAGACACAAACGCTCACAAACAAAACCTTTGACACCTGTGTAATTGATGGTTCAGTTAATACAGTCACCGACATCTCAAACGCTAGTCTAATTAACTCTGCCATTAACGTTAATGGACAATCGGTTTCATTGGGAGGAAATATTACCACTCCCGATACTACGTACAGTATTTCTGCTGTAGATGGAGCATCGGCTACTGATAAAGTTATCCGTCTAACAGATTCTGATGCTACGGAGTATGATGTAACTCTCGTGGTAGGTAGCCCACAATCTGTATCAGCAGGATTTAAAGCATTAGATCTATCAATCGCTAGATCTAGCGATCAAATTACATTCTCTGGTGTAGTAGAAGACAGCGATACCGTCACCAGACTACAATCATTTAATAGTGGCACACCTCAGTCAGGCGACGTTACTATTAAAGGTGCTGGTGGTGCCACAATCACCCAAAATACTAGCACAAAAACAATTCTAATTGATACTGATAACGATGATACAATCACCAGACTAAAGGGAGGTGCTAGTGGTACTCTAGTATCAGGTGACGTTACAATTGAAACATCAGGAACTTCTACAGTTTCTCAAAATGGAAATGTAATTACAATCGATGCTGATAAAAACATTAATACAATCACCAGACTAAAGGGAGGTGCTAGTGGTACTCTAGTATCAGGTGACGTTACTCTAGTACAATCAGGTGCCACAACAATTTCTCAGACTGGACAGGACATTACAGTATCCTCACAAGATACGATCACAAGAGTCCAAGGTGGTGGTAGTGGAACATTTACATCAGGAGATATTCTGATTACAGGTGGCGCTGGTGGTAACGTAACTGTCAGTCAGTCTGGCAATACTGTCAGTATAGATTCACAACCTGGTCTAGGTGCTACCAACGGTATCGTTCTAAACACTACCAACTTTGAACTTAAGAATGCTGGATCACTTACTGACCAGGCATTGATGAAATGGGATAGTTCTAATGGTCAATTAATTAATAGTGTAATTCAAGACAACGGCACAGACGTAACCATTTCTGGTAACTTAGTTGTCAATGGAACTACATCTACATTCAACGTTCAAAATATTTCTATCGATGACAAAGCTCTAGAGTTAGCAGCAGTTGCTACTGTTCCTTTCGATGGCGACATCACACAAGGAAGTCCTGTTGTTTCTAACGTAGATTCATTGACAGGTATCGTTCCTGGCATGAAAGTTACAGAAGGAACTAACACATATCTACCAGGAACACCAGTAACAATCATTAGTGTTGATATTGTTAATAGTAGTCTTACGCTTTCAGACAACGGCGTTGCTACAGGTACTACTATTTCATTCCAAGCAATTGGTCCTACAGATGAAGCAGCGAATGATGGTGGGTTAATTCTGAAAGGATCGAATTTAGATAAAACTATCCTCTACGATAATGATAGAACGGATAAGTATTGGGTCTTCTCCGAAAACCTTGAGATTAAATCAAACAAACATTTTGCTATCAACAACGTAGAAGTTCTGTCTAGCGACACTCTTGGTACAGGCGTTATTAATTCTTCGCTTACAGGTGTAGGAACTCTAACAGAACTAGAAGTAAGCGGTGACGTAACCTGTTCTGGTACTGGATACATACAAATACCTGCAGGTACTGATAACGATCGTCCCAATGCTGCCGCAGAGGGTATGCTACGTTGGAACGATACCTCAAATACATTTGAGGGATATAATGGTAGTGCTTGGGGAACAATTGGTGGTGGTCGTGCCGAAGTTCTTTCTGCTGCTCCAAGCACTAATGTTTCTCAAGGTGATCTATATTGGGATACTGATGATGGTAAATTATACATCTACTACAATGATGGAAACACATCTCAGTGGGTTGATGCTTCGCCATATGGATTCCCAACTGATCTAGTTATTGAAGGAACTACGACTCTTAAAGGAACACTAACTGTTGAGGGAATTGCTACATTCCAAGATGCCGCCAATTTCGATGGTGATTTAACAATCAATACTGATGCATTCTTTGTTGATGCGTCAGCGAAGCGGGTAGGGATTGGGGTGGTAAATCCAGCTATGCCATTAGAGATCAAGGGAACTGTAAGTGCTGGGGCAGGGACTAATCAAGATTTACAGCAATGGAATATAGGGTCTGACAATGTAAAAGCTGAAATTAAATACAATGATAACAATGCTGATAGAGGTTATATATTTGGTACAACTACACAACATGATTTAACATTCCAAACTAATGATACAAAGCGACTACGTATCGATTACAACGGTAACGTAAAGATCGGCGGTACACTCCCATCATCACCAGCAATGACAATCACGGCAGCAGGTGCAATCACTACGGCTAGCTACCTAGTTGCCAATCAGGTTGCGACAGGTGCTGCTGATGTGAACAGTACTACCACTACGGGAAGCGACATCTCGAGTGCAGGAAG
>MPMD02030000.1_pt1 | contig 12042 bp, 7 predicted proteins | sample 1617291 | NCBI WGS metagenome assembly MPMD02 (sample SAMN05944810, study PRJNA350692) | marine metagenome | biome: marine; feature: ODZ; material: water; isolation source: 120 m water sample filtered on 30 um supor filter | place: Pacific Ocean | collected 2012-04-09 | depth 120m m | reverse complement strand
CCTATTAAAATTTCAAACTTCTTTGCATAGCATCTAATAGATTTTAAAACTTTATTAGTCAACAATAACAGATAAGGTATTGGAAATATTATGGAAAGAGAATATCCTGTTTGCAATATTTGTTTTAATTAGATTAAACCAGTGTTTCACTGTAGAAAACATAAAGGCCATGCTTCCTGTGTAAAAGGTTTTAATGATAATCGTTAAACAAGTTAATTTTTATGTCCATTAAGATGCCTATCGTTATCCTGATACAATTATTACAATAATTTTAACCGTTTAATCTTTCCTGTTAAGTCTTCTTCATTTTAATTTTAATTATTTTTATTTGTTAAAACTTAATAAAATTATTACAGTAATCATATTTAATGAAATTAGAGGAGTGGGAGTTTTATGAAAAACACATTACTCCGGGTTATTCATAACACCCTGCTCTATGCATAGATTTTGAGAAATGCCTATATGAGAGTAATTTTGAAATTTATTCATCTTTACCTTTAGTTGTGAATGTCTTAAAAATAGGAAACTAACGTAAACACGATATAACAAATGAGGAGCATCTATAGATAATGGAAAGGTTATGTATTATTGATTGCAATGCATACTCTAAGGATTTTCTTCAGCTATAGACAAAAGATTTTGTAAAATATACAGTGTCTGCAGTGTTTTAACGTATATAAAAATTGAAATTGTAAAAATATTTGTTATCACACAAAAACAGCTACTTTTATGAAATAAAACCAAAATTTTTTACCCCGTTAAAAGAATATCTCCATCATAAGCCAATGGTAAGATTTAGGGACATTAAGGAACAACATTTAGAATATGTTAAATCCCTTTTCATGAACTCTGAAACATAAAACATATCTCTCAATAAAAAGTTACTGCTTTTTAAAGATTAATTTCCGAATATCAAGATTTCACGTGGAACTTTATATAAAATTTAGAAAAGGTATTTAAGATACTCGTTTAAACGAATTACTTAATATATACCGAAGTCTGCACCAAATCGCAAATTGAAGAGAATTTTTTTCATCAATCGTTTTCTTTCCATTTTGGAAGATAATACCCAGAAAATTTTTATTATAGATGAAGCAGGCTTTGGAACCTAACCTCTTAGACACTATGGATATTCAAAAATCGGTTAACCAGTAACTGGAATTAGAAAAAAGTTATCTAAAAACCTAACTTGTATAGCAACGATTTCTGAAACACGAGTTGAGTATCTATAGTTTGTTTCTGGTGGAGGTACAAAAAAAGAAGTTTTCCCCAATTATTTTGATGGTTTACTCAAGAATATCCAAGAAAAATATCCCACTAAGAATTATTGTTTTGTTATGGATAACTTATACGCACATAAAACATCATTGATATGGGATATAATGAAGAATAATCGTAAAGTCTCTATTTTATACACCCCCGTAGCAACTCCATAATTCTCACCTATAGAAAACATGTTCGCAAAAACGAAAAGAATTCTTACAGACTACAGAATAACCAATAAATAATCCATGGCCTTTAAAATATCAGAAGTAATGTTTGGGTTTGGCTAGCAAACACTCGAAAAATTTTTTAGGTTTACATAATTTATTTAAATTAATTTCATAAGAATTACACTGAACAATATTGTGGATTTTTGGAAGAACTCATCACTAAGTTAATAATATAATGAATGAAAATTAATTAATGTATTTTTTAATTTAAAATATTCATTATTTATTTATAAATAAAAAGTGGGTTTAGTTTTATAACAACTTACCAATCAAAAAATTATAATTTTGTAATATATATGATTAAATTTAAAATGAAATTATTTAAATAAATTTGAACACCCAATCAACTGCTAACTACTTGTCTTTTTTTGGATAAGGGATTAATTATTCCTAGGATTGAGATTGGGGCGAATTATTTGAGCAATCCAATAATATTCAATAATATTCCTAATTTCGGATATGTAACCGTTTATAAAGCGGAGTTTTCAATATTATAATAATTAAAAAAATTATTCTAATGCAATATCAACCCCAACCCCAATCCCAACTCCAACTCCAATAGAACCTGGAAGAAATGACACTGCTTTGCTAATGTCGTACACACCAGCAACCCTTTAATGAAAACGCCGTCAGTCACTATCCGTAAAATTTATTTATTTATTTTTATACTCTTAGAATGATGACACCATGTGGTAAAGTTGTTTGCCTTATTGCAGTGGGGGACGAAATTTTGGCGGAAGGAGTATTCAAAGGGTGTGGCTGCGAAAAAGGTCATACAAAAGCCTAAATGCACTCAATCATAGCTTTCGCTTAGCTGTGCTCCAAAGTGTCTCAACTGACTGCTGTTCTCATCCCTGATACCCAACCACCCCAACCCCAACCCCTAATACCTTATGGATACTTCGGACAGTTGCCCTCGAAAAAATGATCTTTGTGATTTTTTTATTGTTTCTAATGTGTATTAATCAAACAATTTCATTTAATAAAAGTTTCATTAATTTATTATAATAATTTTAAGTAAATAGTGTAAATGAGGTTTAATGAAAATATAATTATTAAAAATAATTTTAAGTAAATAGTAAATAATTTATTAGTATTATTATTATATTAATTTTTAAAAACTTTCAAAAATATTGTTCATAAAATCGCTATCAGAATTATTTAAATAAATTTGAACATCCAATCAACTGCTAACTACTTGTCTTTTTTTGGATAAGGGATTAATTATTCCTAGGATTGAGATTGGGGCGAATTATTTGAGCAATCCAATAATATTCAATAATATTCCTAATTTCGGATATGTAATCGTTTATAAGGTTGAGTGGAAAATATTTTTCATAAAATTTTTAAATGCAAGAAAATCAACAAGACATTAAAGCAGCTCTGTACTCTGCGATCCAATGCCCAACACATTCGAGGTTCTGGGAAGTGTAAGAACCAGGACAGGCATTTGAGGATGGGAAATGCTATGCGTAATTGAATAAATATATTTTATCTCATATTCTAGAATGGTTACAACCACTTGTTAACACCCCCTGTGCTTCGCTTTTCTGAAGGTCGGAAACCAGCAAATTCTGCCTTTCGATTGCCCCACATGCAAGTTGAAGATCACGGACCCCAAGACCTAACTGGTACATTTGAATTTCGTTGCAAAGCTCTGCTAAGATGTAGCCACCATTGCCAAGTTCCATGAAAACTTCTTCCAGCAAGCCCGGAAAACCCAACAGTTCTTGCATGATACCCAACAGTTCCAGCAACGCCCCAAATTCAACCCCTTCTAATGTGAGGAGGAGTTCCCTCTGAAAAGAAAGTAGGTGAGGAAGAAGAAGAAGAGAGGGAACAACCCCAAGGTTATAATCCAAAGTGATCGCCAGAAGTTCAAGAAGAATTACCCCAGCGATGAAGATGATCTTGATTGATGAAAATGTGATTTTTTTGTCCAATTTGTAAATATCTGTATTTCTTAAAGAACTTGTTTCAAAAAATTATTTTTTAATTTATAGATAATAGAATGATAATTTACGTTAAAATGAATGATTTAGAATTATTAAATACATTTGATGATAATTTTAGATTTTTGGATACTATATTATTTGATGTTTAACCTCATAAATTATTTTAATAATTTTACACTTAAAATTTAAGCAGTTATATTAATATGAAGACGGTTTCCATTACTTAATTTTGTAGAAAACTTTTTCCTCATAAACAAGGTATGGTTTTTATTTTATACCCATATAAACAATTTTAGGCTAAAGTGATAAACATTTAACAAAATGGGTTGCAACCTCTAAATAATATTTTTAAGAAGGAATATAGTATGAACGGGATGCAAGAATGGAATATATTTACAAAAACGGGTGTGAACTACTAGTAAGTTAAAAGAATAAAAGTCTAACTATGAACTTTAAGATATAAAAACAAGGTATAACGTTTAGAGGATACTGTGATGGTCTAATTATGCATTAAAATAAAGGTATCATTTTACTTGAAATTAAAAAAATACCATCATTAAAACATCACACCATGTTAGAAATAGCAAAAAGAGGTTATCACCATTTCCTTACATATCATGATGGTAAAATTCAAATTCAAAAAGAAACCCATCTTTATTGTTAGATGTAGTTGTATCTTTGGTTATACGGTTTAGAGCATGGGGTTGCGATTATCGGTGCAAAAGATTAAATTGAAATACCGGTCTTTAAAAATGAGGAATGGATAAATAAAATAGTTAAAAAATACTAAATAAAAGAGAGTTTACGCGTTGCTCTAAACGATTAACCATGTTCATATGAAAAAGAAAAACCTATACCTTCAAAAAACAATAATATTGCTACTTTGGAATAACAATGTGAAAAGCTTAATCAATAAAATATAATACTCTAGAATAGTTTAATAGCAAGTAAATAAGAGTGTGCATACATTTTAGACTAACTTGAGCAGGCTAATACTTAATTCATAAAATAAATTGCGCATCTTAAACAGATTATATCCGGACTTAATTAGTAACATAATGAAATTTCGGAGAAAAATGAAGCTTTTTAATGGACCATTAAAAACTAAAAAGGCAGGTGTCGATTACTCCTATCAATGATTGAATATCGGAATAAAAAAATGAAGGTTTATTTTTAATGAAATTATTTAAATAAAATTATACCTTTTTTTAATAGTTTCAAATTAAATAAATTAAACAAACTCAGTATGTCCAAACAAACTTGTTAAGGATAAAAAGGATCCGTAAAAAAGAAGAGAATCAGGCGCACTGATGATGAAATCAGAAGAGGATTAACATTAGCTCAATGTAAAGCTGAACGTGAAAAGCTGCAACAGAGAAAAATTCTTGTAGATACTCACAAAATTGAGAAGATGATAAATACCTTGATTGACTCGAAGAACACGACTTGCGTCCCAGACCAAACCACCATGACTTTACAACCTGGCTCCATATTAACAAGAAACACTCCCCTAGCAACCACTTCTAATGTTGTTAAAGAACTCCAAGCAAAAAAAGACCTAACTATTATTAACGGAAATTCAGTTAAAAACCTAACAACTAGTAACGGAAAAACAGTTAATGTAAGTTAAGAATCCTAAGAAACGATTCCAGAATTTCTTTAATAACAAGCTGATCTTATGTTCAACAACCGCCGAGCTCTTAAATCCAAAATAATTGAAGAAGATTTCGACTCTTTCATTCATTCAAAGAAATAAGAAATTCGGAACTATCAAAGGAAAAAGAAACTTGAGGAATGCTTTCAAAAAAATCGATAAATGGCTATTAACAAACCGAATATGTCGTAAACTCAACCAAAACATGTGCAAAAGCATAGACAAAACCACTTGGTACGATAGCAGTCTGTATAGTCAAATATTAATAAAATTGAAATTACTCACCAGGATACCTAACCAGATGATAACAAAGAAGAAATTATGAAACTGAATTTGGATCTGCACGAGAAACTCTCCATTAAGAATTAAGAGATTGACTAACTAAGACAACAACTAGAAGACGGAAAAACTATACCTCGATCCAAAAGGGACACTTCTACATTCACAAGACCTGCTCAGAGATTCACAAAAAGATGCTGGTACAAACTAAGATGCCGTAATCAAATGAAGTGCTGGTTTAGACATACAAAAACTGAAGAAGATACCTTTAGTAAACGGAACTCAACCAATATGAATAAAATTCAAATCTTCTTGAATATGGAAGACTCTTAAACCGATATCCATCTGATCAATCCAGATACTCTTCTGAAAAACTTCCTCATCATAAGTGCAAAATTACCCGAAAAACAATTGAATGAGGTAGTCACCACTTTGAATGGATAACGACTGGATATGGATGTAAGTTTGAAACTTAATAAAGTCAGTGCTGGAGATACCTTAAAACTTGCACCAATCCCAATAGAAGGAGCTCACAATGAAAATAACATTGTGAAAATCGAAAACAGTCAATGATCAGCATCATGATCATCACAAAACACTATGCCTGTAAAAAAATAAATCATATCACAACCAAACTCATCTCATTAGTAGCCTAAAGCTACTGTAATAATTGCACACCTAAACTGCCGATCTTACAACCGCAATCGAACTTCGATAGAATCAATAATTCTGGACAACCACTATGATGTAATACTTCTAACCGAGACATGGCTAACTAAAAGTATCTCTCTTCCAACAAAAAAATACAGATACTTTGACAACTTATCAGAATCATCGCATAGACAAGGCATGAGATTATTATGGAAAAGCCATCTATAGATTTATCAAAAAACTATCATTAGCAGCAATCTTCTGTCGGTTAAAATCATTACCAATAAAAATTAACATGCATACATCATAGGAGTATACTTCAAAGCATCATAAAAATAAACAGTCTTTAATAAATTAGTTAAGTATCTCAAAAATCTCCGCAAATAATTCCATGAGATATCTTTTATCGTCTTGGGTGACTTTAATTGCCCCCAATGGATGCAACAACTGTAAACCAACTTAGTATCAGATATGAAGCTTGTCTAGCTATTCAAGTTAAACCTTAAAACTAACATCAACAATGTCAAATGGACCCGAATACAAAAACACAACAATACACTGAACATATCCACCCTTGATTACATCTTCATATCCAACAATATCAATTTTGCTAAACCACCTTCCATTACATCCTAATGAACCACAAAATCTGATCATCGAATGATTGAAGCCGAAATAAATGGTATCCAACCTCTGAAGAATAGACGAAAAATAATCTTCTCTACCACTAAACTGAATAAATTAATCTATCAACGTCGTCTTACCCTAAGTTTCACCTAATAAGTCCTTATCAACAAGAACTATCAGAACTACATCAATCAAGTAGAAAAAATTGCAAACTGCTATACCACATTCAAATACAAAGATATCTACAAATATGTTTAAAAGGCAAAATAACTAATAGAAGAAGGTACTTAATGAAATGAAGTGGAATAGATAATTCACAAACTACGCAAAACAGACTTCAAAGAATTTATGAATCTCAGCTTTCAAGCCTTCTATAAGAATCCTAAAATGTTCCACAAGAATATTCAAAGAGCATTTATATTAAAGGGACATTCGAAAATGGATATAGATATCTTTGAGGATACAGACAAACAAATTATCTATGATGATGATATAATCTAAGATAAAATCGAATAATTCTACATAGTGAAATTCGCTGATGATGGTCATAAGGTATCTTATGTAAGCAAACAGAAAGTTGAATCAGCTTTACAAGAAATAGATATCACTGAATTTGAAGATGCCATTTAATAAGTTCAAGAAAAAGCGTTGACCTGGGATAGACTTCCAATCGGTGTTTTACGAAACCTCTTAAGAGACACAACAAGCCATCAAGAGTCACTATCTGCCATCTTCAACTACTTCAAACAATAAATCCTACTTGGTCCAAAAAGTATCCACTTCTGTGGTAGAATGATACTGTTTATCAAAAATCTCAACAAACCAGCTTCAATTTCAAATCTCAGACCCATTACGGCTAGCTCAACCCTGGTTAAAGCCCTTGAAAACATTATCTTATCCAACTGCAACTAAAAACTCTTAGACTCGCTCAACATAAACTAAATTGGATTCGTTCCTGGCTGTTCATGCCCTATCCACCTTCAAAAAATTATTTACACTCTAAAACAAAGAAAATAGAACCGACGATACTCTTATGCTGCATTCTTTGACTTCAATAAGGCCTTTGATACCATTTCTCACAATCTTATGCTATAAAAACTATCGAAAATTATCTCAGTAAATTCAAGGGATTATATACTCATTCAACAGCTTATGTCCTCGATAACAGTCAAAATAAAAGAGCATTCTAAGAAGATTAATGTGAACCGGTCTGTTCCACAAGGATACAAAACTTCCCCGATACTTTTCAACATTTTTATCAATGACCTGTTGAATTAACTATAGGATATCAAAGGAATTGATCTCTTCGTATATGCAGATGATCTTGCTTTGATTGCTGAAAACAAATTCCAGGTGATAAAAGCAATAAATGTCATCACGCATTGGTGCTTTAACAACTTAATGCTTCTCAACAAAGACAAAAGCTATATCCTTTTCTTTCCATGGTAATAGCGTGGAAAATTCTAACGATTTGATTACGGTGAAATATGTGGAATCTAAGTAGTTCCTTAAACTAAGTATCTAGGAATGATAATATGCAATACTCTCAACTTCTAATAACAACTAGATATGTGGCAGACGAGGATACGTTCAGTCAGAGGTAAGCTGAAGTCAATTAAATACACAAATCCAGATGTGAATACTATCATTTCTGAAATGACAATCTGGAACTCATACATGAAATCACTCATGCTCTATGGTTCCGAATGTATCTTCCCTATGGTTTCTCTAACCAGTCAACATCAAGTTTAAATACTTATTACCACATCTCTCAAAACAGCTATAGGCTTTCCAATGCAGAGTAGAAACATAGAAACTCTTGCTCTAACTAACTAAAACACCATTAACGTGACCATCTTCATCAGATGGCTTAATATGCTGAGAAAAATATGGAAACGATTCCCTGAATACTGTATTCTTCAGTAATAATAATTAAATAAAGTATCCAAAGGATTCAATCTTAAATTCAAAATATCATAAGATATCCTAACGTTAGTTAAATTCGATGGAAATTAATTCTAGAATTATTGTAATAATATTAAGTATCAACAAACCTAATAAAGACTAATCCACCTGAGTGGAATCCAAGACATACCTATTAAAACACAAGTAGACTCGAGCTATATTACTAATTACAGATATGTGATAAAGGTTATCACTGGACCTCTTACCATATTATGTAGAAACATACTAATTAAAAAATACGATACCAAGACACTCTGGCAACTATTGATAAAAGAAGAAGAAGAAAAACTCGAAGAAATAAATGAAGAAATCCGATTGATTATGGAAATATGCAATAAGATGAGAAAACTGTACTTATGATTTATTTAAATTTTTATTTTTATAACTTCCTTCCTTCCTTCCTTTTTTTAATTCAACTTTTTTAGTTTTTACAATTTATAAGCAATGAAATTATTTTAAAATTCAAAATTCAAATATAAATAAAATTATACCTTTTTTTAATTCAACTTTTTTAGTTTTTACAATTTATAAGCAAATGGTATTAAAATAAATATATAAATAAAAATTATGTAACAATCCCCCAGCATATGCTAAGAAATAGCTAACTTCATTCAAAAAATGTATTGCCCTGATCATGGTAAGCTTTGGGGCGAAGGTCTGTGCATACCTAAGATAAATGGACAACACACTCTCTGTGGCTCTAATATTTTTACAAATCTCCCAAGAAATTACTTATTGCTTGAACTTGCTAAGTAATTTAAAAAAAACCCCAAGTTGTGTGTTTAATAGTTTTGAACAGTGATTTAATATTATTATTATTGAAAATTATTGTTTTATAATAATTTTAAAGTGCTTATTGTTTTTAGCGCTTAATTACGGCGCAAATTCTGGGCCATCATTAATTTTAATAAAAAATGAGATTACCTGATAAGGAAGATAGAGTGAAAAAAACCAGGAAACGAAAGGGAGGAAATCCGGGATTTGAAGTAAAACTAAAGAATTTGATATTAAAAAAACTTCTTGGTAAATAAATCAGGAGAACCCCAATAAAAAAATCTATCCAAATGCCAGAACTATAAGTCGGTCATTTTGATGCATTCGAAATTGAAATCTCTGGTAATTAGATAATGGAGCTGGAGTAATCTAAATAAGCTTATGGACATAAGTGGTGTAAAGGCTTTGCCAAGAGATAGCACCTTAGCCCGTTTTACGTTGGGAAAAAGTTTATCAAGAATTAAGTTGAAAAATCACTGGTTTTATGAATGAAAGAAAATATGTACTGGGAAATACATGATGGGAAAAAATAATCTGAACTAAAAAAGACTATAATTGACAAGGGCATAGATTTCCTAACATATTATACCTGGTAATGGGGAATATCTTAGGAATGGGATTTAACAAAGTAAGACTGTTCAAGGAAATGGTATAGTAGATTTATTAAAACATAAAGGAATGTGGTAGAAGAATAATTACAATAAGCCAACATCACTACACTTTCGTAATTTGAAGAAAATAATACGCGTGAATTAGAGTAATAAAAAACGATAGTTGTTAATTTGCTTCCTATACAAAATAAAACCATTAGAAAAAATAAATCTAAAAGAAAGCGTCCAAAACGAAAAAGGAATAAGAAAATCAGACTTAAACCAAAAATTAGACAAAGTTTATCATAAAAAAGTGAAAAGGAAAATTTTTATGATTTTGGTAAACTTGACGAACCAATTTATTTTTGATGTTTTATAAAAGATCCTTAATTTTATTTAAATAATTTTAAATTAATAAAGGTTGTGTTTAAGCAAATGTAGTATCAAATAAAAATCAAAACTACAATGAGCAACCAAACAAATCACTTACTATATTTTATATATAGAAAGGATTCTGCTATCTCTCCAATGACTTAATTATCACAAACCTTATAACCCCTACGAAAAAAGTCAAAAGAAAAGTTGCATTGCTTGTTATCTTTCGCACAGATGTAATAACACTTATGGCCGGCCGCCATTATCCAAGACGCTTTCAATTCTTCTAGGCAAATAGTATGGCCACAGCTAAGGAGTGCAGGAATACATTCCTAAGTCGTACCCCAACACATTTTATGATAAGGACATATTAATGCCTCATAAATTTTTGGTCGGTAATCTTTTGTCTTTCGCCCTTGCATTTGTAATTATTTAAATAATTTTAATATTAATATGTGTCTTTCAGATACTTAAGCATTTTAAGGTTTCGATTTTAGTAATTTGATTAAAGATTAAACGGTTAAAATTATTGTAATAATTTTAAAGTAAAATTTAATCTTATTTGTTGCGAATTTAACTACAGCAATTTGATTAATTTAATTAATATATTTATTTCATCATGATTATTTTAATCAAAGAAAAAATATCTTTAGTTAAAGTTAATTTAATTATATCTTAAGTAAGATGTCTTTTAAAAACGTATGCATAAGTTCTTTATGTTGTCTCTTTGGTGTTGCTCAGTAAAATTGCTGACTCCTAGGCTCCCCCCATGGCTTACAATATCCCTATCCCAACTAGTTATTCCCTCGAATAATTTACTGGTCTCAATGAGATGACAACGAACATTAAAGGTGGCGATCAAACCAGGATATTTAGCTTAAAAGGAGCCAAAAATGAGTTGTATCTTCTTCCTCTTCTTCTTCCTCTTCGTCTTCCTCATCTTCTTCTTCCTCTTCTTCTTCCTCGTCTTCCTCTTCTTCGTCTTATGTCACATTTAGATACTTAAGAATTTTAAGAGTTTTGAATTTTAGTAAATATTAGACCTAAAGGCCATATAGTAGTTTGTTCTGATATTCTGGGTTTTCAAGAAAATACAATTTTACACTTTTTGGAAACTTTCTTATCTATCCGTTTGTGACACTTTGTCTTATATATCCGTTTGTGACAATTAACGTCACATTTAGATACTTAAGGGTTTGAGTTTACGTCACATTTAGATACTTAAGGGTTTGAAACCTCTTCCTATTCGTCACACCTCTTCTTCTCTTCTTCTTCTTCCTCATCTTCCTCTTCCTCTTCTTCTTCCTCGTCTTCTTCTTCCTCTTCTTCTTCCTCTCTTCCTATTCGTCACTCCTCTTCTTCTCTTCTTCTTCTTCCTCATCTTCTACTTCCTCCTCTTCTTCGTCTTCCGCACCTTCTTCTTCCTCCTCTTCTTCTCTTCTTCTTCTTCCTCATCTTCTTCCTCTTCTTCTTCCTCGTCTTCCTCATCTTCTTTTTTGTCACATTTAGATACTTAAGGGTTTTTAAGAGTTTTGAATTTTAGTAAATATTAGACCTAAAGGCCATATAGTAGTTTGTTCTGATCTTCTGGGTTTTCAAGAAAATACAATTTAACACTTTTTGGAAACTTCTTATCTATCTGTTTGTGACGATTAGTGATAACGTCACATTTAGATACT
>MPMD02111618.1_pt1 | contig 12054 bp, 10 predicted proteins | sample 1617291 | NCBI WGS metagenome assembly MPMD02 (sample SAMN05944810, study PRJNA350692) | marine metagenome | biome: marine; feature: ODZ; material: water; isolation source: 120 m water sample filtered on 30 um supor filter | place: Pacific Ocean | collected 2012-04-09 | depth 120m m | reverse complement strand
TATCCTTAAGACCTAGCATTAAAAGTGTTATTCAGACTCTCTATTTGCATAAAGTCCGACTCCTTGCGTCATCGCACTCTGAATAACCAGCATTAGGTAAAACTGATTCTGCTCTCATGGAATTGCTTCCACTGCTTCAAACCCAATTTCGAAACCGCTATATTTTTGATGTTATCTCATTATATGCTGCCTCTGACATTAATATGATTACTCATATTAACCCGTCTAATATATAAGTTAACCTTTATGAAACAGCGGGCTTCCTTTTGGGTTGCTCCAATCTCTTCCAAGTATGATTTCTCATACTGCTGCACTTATCCAATCGCAGGTCTTGCCTGCCTTTCAAAGCCGCTGAAACTTTAGATCTGATCTCTCAGTCTTCCCGCTTCTTCCCTTGTCCGGTTTATCCGTCTCAGGCGTTAATCTTATTATCAAACTCATCCTCAAAACTCTGATACCGGGTTTTTGCCCATATATCCAAGCTTCGGAACCCAGTAAAGTTTCCCATCCCGGGGAATCGAGGTTTAAACCTCGACTCGCAGCGCCTAAAAATCAATCGATTGCTCTCATGGTTAATTGCCCTGCTCAGCATGGTTTCCCATGCAGGGATCCTTATCTTTCGATTTAGAACCGTCTAATACTTTCATGGTTGCCCATGCCCTTTTAATGCCAGGTAACGTTAATACTATCAATAATTATTAAATATGCAAACCTATTTTTTATTTTTTATTACTTTTTTTTATAAATAGTTGTATATATACTATTAGATATAAGTTTTAATGAAAAAATTAAAATTAAGGAGCAATATCATGACATCAAAAAAGCAAAAAAAGAAAGATGACAAAAAAACTCCGAAGAAACTTAAAACTTCAAAAAACCAGGAAGAACATGGAAGAGAATTTGATAAGCTCGATCCTGAATTCAACAACAGATTAGCAGATGAAGGCATAAATCCTTCCAGTTTTGATTAATTTTGAATACCTTTATCCTGGTTCTGCGTAAATTTTTCTCGCAGAACCCTGATTCTATTTCGGTTAACTCCAAAATCACTGTATCCCACTCTTGAAGCTGAACGTATTTGAATAACATGATTTTTATAATCCATTCTGCACTCTAAATCATCTTTGAATCTAAATATTCTGCTTGTATAAACAGCCCATAAATAATTATTATCATTTGTTATTATCTTACCTCCAGTTTCATTAACTGCCTTAATAAGATTTTTCCATGCTGCATTAGAAGAACCTGTGAAAACAAAAGGTTTGACGCTACTATCACATGATTTTACATCGCTTGAAACACAGTTTGATGTATTTGGACATTTTGCCAACTTACCATCAATTACTCCATAAAGATATTTTTTAGATGAAGAACACGATAAAATGACAAACAGTACAATAAGTACTACTGGAATTAAGATTAAAATCTTTGCAAACATTTCGTATAAACTGATCCTTAAAAATTAGATTTGAAAATTCCTTGAAGTAAATAATTATATAATACCAAAAAATTAATATTATATGCTAAAATTAATTTAATTGAATAATATTTTTTAGGATATTAGCATAATGGCCCCTAGCTTAAATAATATTTATTTGCAGAGACAAGCTGAATCGAGATCTATTAGTGCTGAGAATCCACTCGGGGCTCTATCTAGCGGAGCAAAAGAAACTCCAAATACCAAGAATCACCCATCAAGAGAATTAGGCAAAGGGTGGAAAGTTAACCCATTTGTAAAAATAGAAGCTGGAAAAACTAAAACCATAATGAATATTGAAGGCCCTGGTGTCATTAGACATATCTGGGTTACCTTAAATTCAAAGTTCTATAGAGATGTTATTATAAGGTTTTACTGGGATGGAGAAATATCGCCTTCTGTTGAAGTTCCTATTGGAGACTTTTTCTGCAATTCCTGGAATAAAAGACAAATAATATCTGGCATTCCGATAAATGTAAATCCATCAGGCGGAATGAATATGTTTTTTCCAATGCCATTCAAGAAAAATGCAAAAATAACAATTGAAAATGGTTCTGTAAATGATTTAAATGAATTTTTTTACACTATCAACTACACACTTGAAAAAGTATCCGCTGATTCGTTATATTTTCATTCTTACTGGAACAGACAGAATCCTACAAAATACAAAGAAGAATATATAATTGTTGATAATATAAAAGGCAGAGGAAGCTATGTGGGTACTTTTATTTCCTGGCAGCAGAATAATGAAGGCTGGTGGGGAGAAGGTGAACTGAAAATGTTCATGGATAATGATAAAGAATATCCGACCATATGCGGAACCGGAACCGAAGATTATTTCGGAGGAGCCTGGTGTTTTGAAGACTCTTTTTCTGCTCCGTACTTTGGTTTCAGAGAAGTCTCAAAAAAATCAGGAGAGACTGGAGCTAGAATGACAATGTACAGGTTCCATATACATGACCCTGTACTTTTCAAGAAAAAATTTAAAGTTAATATACAGGCTTTAGGCTGGCGTAACAATGAACGTTATCTCCCTCTACAAGATGATATTTCTTCTGTAGCCTACTGGTACCAGACAGTTCCTCATAATCCATTTAAAGAAATTCCTGATAGGAATAAAAGAGAAATTATTTAATCTCATGGAATTAAATAACAGTATAAACAAAGACTGGCTTTTAATAATAAATAAAAAATCTCTTAATGAATTAAAAAATGGTTCATACCGGGAAACTGTCTACGATTCAATACCTGCAGAAATCAGTAAAGAAAAATTTAACACTAACTGGTTAGTCAAAGAGATATCGCTGCCCAACTGCTGGGAAAATTCAGGTATTTATAAATCTTTCACAGGTCCCGTCTGGTATTTTAAAAAATTTTCTGTAGATAACGATATTTTGGCATCTGAAGAAAAAATGATTTTACACTTTAATGCTGTAAGTTTTTTTTGTAAAATATGGTTGAATGATCACTTGATAGGACAGCACAGGGGTATGTGGTCCGGTTTTTCATATGATATTACAAAATATTTAAAAAAGAAAAATAGATTAATTATCGAGATACACAAACCAGGAGATTTATTTCCTACAGAAGAAAGCCTGGTCGGTTTTATTCCTTATGTAACATCAACTTTCGGCGGTATTTGGCAGAATATTGAAATTCATCACAGTTCTTATCTTTTAGAAAGTTTCTGTGCAAATTATATTGACAATAAAAATATTGAAATAATTTGTGAGCTAAAGAGCTATACAAATTTCAAAGAAGAAGTAACTCTTGAAATGGTTATCGGGAAAACAGCAGTTAATGCTAAACAGACTTTTGCTCCGGGTATCAATATTTTTAAAAAGAGAATTAAAATCGACAATATTATACTTTGGTCTGCTGAAAATCCTTTTACCTATGATTTTGAATTGAATATCAAAAACAGAAAAAAATCTTATTCATTCAGCAATTCATTAGGCATTAAAAACATAGAAATAGATAAAAGTCAGATCAAAATCAACGATGAACCAATATATATAAGAGGTGTATTAAACTGGCTTTCATATACGGATACAATAGCGCCTATTTTAACTAAAAAGAGAATAAAAGAGGAACTAATTAAGTTTAAAGCCCTAGGCTTCAACTTAGTAAAATTATGTTTAGTTATCCCTTCGGATGAATTTTTTGAAGCTGCAAATGAACTCGGCATTTACATTTGGCTTGAATTTCCCATGTGGCTTCCAAGAGTAACAGAAAATTTTAAAGACCTTGCCTTGACAGAATATAGAAATATTGCGAAACGGGTTAGACAGCATCCATCTTTAATTATTTATACTTTAGGATGTGAATTAGATGCAGAAGTAGACGGTGAATTCTTAAATATATTGACAGAGGAAATCAGACAAATTACCGGCTCAAAATTATTAGCTCAGAACAGCGGTTCAGGCGAAGCATACGGAGGCGCTGAAACAGAAATAGCTGATTTTTATGACTATCACTTTTATACAGAACCTTATCGGTTTACACAGCTGTATAATTACTTTTATCCCCAATGTAAAAATAAAAAGCCCCTGTTATTCGGTGAATACTGTGACAGCGATACATTCAGAAGTATTGCTGACCTTAAGAAGAAATTAAGTAAAAGTGAATTGTGGTGGACAAAAGAGTGTAATCTTGAAAACCCAAAAGGAATAAGATGGGAATATAACATAGTAAATAATGAAAAAGCTGTAGCAGATCTACTTACAAACTGGCCTGCCATTACTCTCACAGAGTTTTCACAACTCAAAGCATTTGAGTCAAGAAAAAATGTAATTGAACAGACAAGAAAACTTAATACAACCTCTGGATATGTGATTACAGTTAATATAGATACTCCAATTTCATCTTCAGGTATAATTGATGATTTAGGCAAAATAAAATATCCAATTGAAAAATTTAAAGCATTTAACTCAAATTGTGTAATCACTTTTGAGACTGATAAAAGAAGAGTATTTCAACATGGAGATAAGCCTCAGTATATTGATGAATATAATATATGGCAGGGAGAATTGTTCAGTATTAGTTTGATTGTATCAAATTTTGAACAGCTTTTAGAAAATCCAATTTTAAATTATACTTTTAAATTTAAAAATAGTACTGCTAAAGAGAGCTTGATTATCAATGAATCGATTCCTAAGGGATGTGTTAAAAAAATAGCTAAAATATCCATCAAAATCCCTGAAACATTAAAAAATTATGAGTTCGATCTAGATATAGCTCTTTCCAATAACAATAATATTATTACACAAAATAACTGGTCATTCAATGCACTGAAAAAAGTTAAATATGATCAATGGCGATTCTATTTATTGGATTATAATAACTATTTTTATGGTATTGATAAAAAAGCCGAAAATATAAAAAAAATCAGTTTTCCTGATATAATGGAAGTAATTGAAAACCAGCAACCAAGAATTGCTGAAGATAATAATATATATGTTTTCTCATCATGGACTTATGCTGTAGAGAAATTTATAGAAAAAAGAAAAAAAATTATATTAATATGCAGTAACGGTTCACCATTTACTGAAGAAAATTCTTTTTTTAGAGAATCAGCAGTATTTCTTGAAGAAAAATCATTTTTACAGGGAAATTTTCTTAAAGATCATATAGGAATAGCTTATAAATCAGTAGCGCCGGAAAGGAGCATGAGTTTAATTTTTACTGAAGAATATCTAAACATTCAACTGGAACCTGTAATAACCAGAATTGATATTCCAAAGTGCACTGAATCTTATTACATGCTTAAAGGAAGTAATATAATTATAACAACTTTAAATCTTTTTGGAGGTTCAGCTGGTCAGTCAACAGGTGTCGATTCAAATGTTATGGGAACTTACATATTCAATGAGTTAATAAGTTACCTAAAATAAGAAAGGCTGTATCAACAAATAAACAAAAGCACATCTCTAAGCAGGATGCGTAGACAGATAATGACAGATTCAGTTTCAGAAAAATAAAACCACTCTTTAATATACTTTTGCGGAGGAAAAAGTGCTTTTAGAAATAAAAAACTTAAAGGTACATTTTAAAACAGATTACGGGGTTGTGAAGGCAGTTGATGGCGTTAATTTGTCTTTAAAAAAAGGTGAAATACTTGGAATAGTAGGTGAGAGCGGTTCAGGAAAAAGTATGCTTTCTCTGGCAACTATGAAAATGATACCTAAAAATGGAACGATTGCTGAAGGAAGTATCAATTATACTTCAGAAAAAGGCACCATTGACCTTATAAAACTGAAATCGAATTCAAAAGAGATGAGAAAATTAAGGGGAAATGATATTGCCATGATTTTCCAGGAACCCATGTCTTCTCTAAACCCTGTATATACAATCGGCTACCAAATCTATGAATCTCTATTCCAGGAAAAAGGCATGACAAAAAGCAAAGCTAAAAAGCATGCTGTTGAAATGCTGGAAGCCGTTGGAATAGTCCCTGCTGAAAAAAGGTTAAACCAGTATCCTCATGAACTCAGCGGAGGGATGAGACAGAGAGTGATGATAGCCCTGGCTCTATGCAGAAACCCAAGTCTTCTAATTGCAGACGAACCTACAACGGCACTTGATGTTACAATCGAGGCACAAATTATTGACCTTATAAAAATGTTGCAGAAAAAATTAAATACTTCAGTAATTTTTATTTCCCATGATTTAGGAGTTATAGGAGAAATAGCCGACAGTATTGTAATAGTTTATATGGGACAGGTAGTTGAGCAGGGAAACTGTCTGAAGATTTTCACAAAACCAAAACATCCATATACAGCAGCATTATTAAAATCCATACCGGAAATCGGTCATAAAGACCGTCTTTACTCTATCAAAGGTTCGGTTCCAAGTCCCTACGAGTTGCCTGAAGGATGTTATTTTGAACCGAGATGTTCGCATTCTATTGCTAAATGTAAAAAAGAGAAACCGCCTGAAGTTAGATTATCTGATGATCATAGAGTAAAATGCTGGCTACACTGTAAATGTGAAGCAAAGGAGCAGCCAAATGGAAAATAACACAATACTCGAAGTTAAGAATCTCAAAAAATATTTCCCGATAACAAGTGGCTTATTAAAAAGGAATACTGGAAGCATACGGGCAGTAGATAATGTAAATTTTTCAATAAATAGCGGTGAAACTATTGGTATTGTGGGAGAAAGTGGTTGTGGTAAAACAACACTGGGCAGAACAATAATCAGACTACATGATCCAACTGAAGGAGAAATACTTTTTAAGCTTGATAACAGTATGATTGACCTCGCATCATTGACACATAAGGAACTAAAATCAGTCAGATCAAAAATACAATATATTTTTCAGGATCCTTTTGCTTCATTGAATTCCAGAATGACTGTCTGTGATCTTATTACAGAGCCTTTGGTAATCAACAAAATAGGTAATAGAAGGTCACAAGTAGAAAAAGCCAAAGAACTACTTGTCAAAGTGGGTTTGAAACCTACAATGCTTGACAGATATCCTCATGAGTTCAGCGGATGGCAACGGCAGAGAATTGTCATTGCGAGAGCTCTTGTTTTAGAACCTGATTTTATTATCTGCGACGAAGCTGTTTCTGCACTCGATGTATCAGTTCAGTCACAGGTAATCAATTTACTGAAAGATTTACAGAATGAGTTAAATATTACCTATATTTTCATAGCTCATGGAATAAATGTTGTTAATTATATAAGTGACAGAGTGATGGTAATGTATTTAGGTAGAATAATGGAAATAGGAAAAACTGATTCCATTTTTTGCAATCCAAAACATCCATATACAGAAGCCCTTCTCTCAGCAGTTCCTGTTCCAAAACATCTTCAAAAAACAAAAAATAAAAAAAGAATCACTTTAACGGGAAATATACCAAGCCCTTCAAATCCCCCGTCTGGCTGCTATTTCCATCCAAGATGCAGGTATGCAACTGAAGTATGTAAAACTCACGAATACAGTCTAACAGAAGTTGAAAAAGGTTCAGATCATTTCACATCATGCATAAGATACAACAAATTAAATCTTTCTGCATATTCAGGAAAAATGGAGGATTGAAAGTACAAAAATTACCATTGTCAGAAAGCAGAGATGAAAAGTACTCATATAAAATGGAGAAAGGAATTTAACTTATGGGAAGTAATATACCGGTTTATGTAATGAGAAGAATAGCTATTATGATTCCAGTATTAATAGCTGTTTCGATTCTGATATTTATTGTGATTCAGCTCCCTCCCGGAGATTATGTGACAAGTTATATTCAGTCACTTGAAAAACAGGGTGGAGTTATTAATGCTCAGCAGATCAAAGCCATACGCCATCAATACGGATTAGACCTTCCCATGTATGAAAGGTATTTTAAATGGATAACTGATTTTGTCAGCGGCAATATGGGGCGATCCTTCGCTCTGAACGAACCGGTAAATAAACTGATCTGGGATAGACTTCCATTATCAATCCTTATCTGTTCACTTACAATATTTTTCACTTGGCTTATATCAATTCCGATTGCATTGTACAGTGCTGTAAGAAAATATTCTATAGGCGATTATATATTGACTCTTTTAGGTTTTTTAGGGTTGTCAATTCCAAGTTTCTTTTTAGCTATAATCATGATGTACTATGGCTTTAACTGGTTTGGAGCTAATGTAAGCGGACTGTTTTCTGAAAGATACTTAATTGCACCCTGGAGTATAGCAAAATTCATTGATTGTCTGAAACATATATGGGTTCCCATATTTGTTTTAGGAGTAGGAGGAGCGGCAGGAACAATTAGAGTTCTCAGAGCCAGTCTGCTTGATGAACTGGACCAGGACTATGTAAGAACCGCAAGGTCAAAAGGACTTTCTGAACTGCGTGTTCTTGTAATTCACCCGTTAAGAGTGGCAATGAACCCTCTTATCTCTACTTTAGGCTGGCTTCTCCCAACAATGATCGCCGGGGATGTAGTTGTTTCCAAAGTTCTTTCTCTACCTACAATCGGACCTCTTCTTTTAAAATCTCTTTTATATCAGGACATGTATCTGGCAGGCAGCATATTGCTGATTCAGGCTATTTTCACTGTGTTAGGAACTCTGGTCTCAGATATTCTTCTTGCATGGCTCGATCCGAGAATAAAATACAGCTAAGGGAGAATAAGAATCATGAAAAATAAAAAATCAAAAGTTGGTATTTCACAGCGGAAGTTAATTGCCAAAAGATTTTTCAGACATAAGCTTGCAGTTATATCTCTCATAGTACTGGCTGTCTTTTATATAATAATAATTTTTGCTGGTTTTATAAGCCCATTTTCGGCAAACAAACGTTTTAACAGATTTCTATACGCACAACCTGCTAAAATACATTTTATTTCGAAAGACGGAAGCTTTAGCTTAACTCCTTTTATATACGGCAATAATATTACTGTCAATCCTGTTACATGGGAACGGATATACAGTGAAAACACTAATGAGAAATATTATATTAAATTTTTTGTAAAAGGGTATGAATATAAATTTTTGGGCATATTTGAAACTAATATCCATTTGTTCGGCACAGATAATAAAAATAATCCGTTATTTATTCTGGGCACTGATGAACTTGGAAGAGATCTTTTCTCAAGATTAGTTTACGGTGGTAGGATCACATTAACCATTGGCTTGATCGGTGTAGTATTAAGCCTTGTCATAGGAGTTGCCATCGGCGGAATATCAGGGTTACTTGGTGGAATTGTTGATAACGGTATCCAGAGACTTATTGAAATAATAATGTCGGTACCGACTATTCCGCTGTGGATGGCTCTTACTGCAGCTCTGCCGGCATACTGGCCGATGTTAAGAATTTATTTCGGAATAACGGTACTTCTATCTTTAGTTGGCTGGACAAGTATTGCCAGAGTAATAAGAGGTAAATTCATATCTCTGAGAGAAGAGGATTTTGTACTGGCTTCCAGAACATTCGGCGGGGGACATTGGTGGATTATCAGAAAACATCTTGTCCCTTCATTTGCAGGCTACATAATCGTTCAGGCTACACTTTTGGTGCCAGCTATGATACTTGGAGAAACAACGCTGAGTTTTCTCGGTTTAGGTTTAAGGCCTCCCGCAGTAAGCTGGGGCGTATTACTGCAGGATGCCCAGAGCATTAAAACCCTGGCAATGAACCCGTGGTTAATGCTCCCGGGCGTATGCGTTATTATTGTTGTTTTAGCATTCAGTTTTATCGGAGACGGTTTCAGAGATGCTCTTGATCCATATACAAAATCGTAACCAAGTTCGGCTGGAGTTGTAAATAAGAATTGCAAATTACGAATCTGCAAAAAAATGATTAACCAATATAAAGGATGAGGTTTTTTATTTATGCTTAAAAAAACGATTATATTTTTTATAATGATATTTGCTTCAACATGCATAACTGCAGGAATATTTCATGAAGCACCTATGCTGACGGAAAAAGTAAAACAAGGGAAACTTCCTCCTATTGACAAAAGATTACCCAAAAAACCGCTGGTTGTTAAAGTTTATGAAGAGATAGGCCAGTATGGAGGTGTTGCCTTCGTAGCCACTGAAGATCTCAGCGGTGACGGCTATGGAGATGATCTGCATATGATAGGTTTTGAAACACCTATTAATGCTAATTTAAACGGAACTCTATCTCCTAATGTCATAGAAAAATGGAAATATTCCGAAGATTTCAAAGAGATGACTATGAATATCAGAAAAGGAATAAAATGGTCTGACGGCTATCCTTTTACAGCAGATGATATTCTTTTCTGGTGGAAAGATGAACTTCATAACACTGAAATAGTTCCTGTAATAATTATACAGCAGTTTATAAATTCAACTTTAGAAAAAATAGATGATTATACTTTAAAATTTCATTTTGATAAACCTTACCCTCTATTTGATTATATCCTGGCTAAACAGTGGGGATACTGGGGAAAATGGTGGCGTCCTGCACATTATCTTAAACAATTTAATCCAAATTATGTATCAAAAAAGATATTGCTTGCAAGAGCTGAAAAAGAGGGTTTCTATACCCTAAAAGATTACTATAATGATAAAGCAGGATGGTCTATAAAACCAGTTAATCCAGCCTGCCCCACTCTGATTCCTTATGTTCTGAAATCAAAACATCCGTCATATACTGTATGGGAAAGAAATCCATATTACTGGAAAACTGATAAAGATGGAAATCAGCTGCCTTATATTGATAAAATTGTCGCAATTGAAGTTGGAGATGTTGAGGCTATACAGAGTAAAATTATTTCAGGTCAAGTAGATTTTGCCGCCTGGCAGACACAAATCACTGATTATCCGGTTTATAAAAAATATGAAAAAAGCGGAGATTATAATACATATCTGTGGAAAACAGATAAAGGGGCTGAAGTCAAGTATGACATGAATATGAATATAAAAAATAAACAGCTCCATAAATATTTCAATAATCTAAAATTCAGGCAGGCTGTTTCACTATCTATTAACAGAAATGAAATAAATGATCTCCTATACTTCGGGAAAGCGACACCGAGAGCTTTTTATCTCCTCCCTTCGAGCAAGTTTTACGAAAAAAGATGGGAAAATTATTATGCAGAATACGATCCGGAAAAAGCAAATAAGCTACTGGATGAAATAGGCTTGAAAAACAAAGATGCAAATGGTTACAGACTTGATGAATATGGAAATAAAATTTCATTTACAATAGAATACTGGAACGGCGAGCCTCCCGAAAAAACTCCTATGACTGAACTTTTAACCGGTTATTTCAAAAAAATAGGACTGAATGTAGGATCAAGAAATATATCAAGGAACCTGCTGTTTCAGAGAGGTCAGGGAAACAAACTCAGTATGACAAACTGGAACGGCGGCGGCATAACAGATCCCCAATGGCTTCTATACCAGTCACCGCCGGTTCCGGACTCGCGAATTTCCTGGGGGGTATTATGGGGTAGCTACTATGTGAGTGACGGCAAGGCTGGGAAAAAACCTCCTCCTTATATAAATAAAATGTTTAAACTGTTAAGAAAGCTGGAAAGTGAAACTGATCCTAAAGAGAGGCACAGACTGGGCATTGAAAGCTGGAATATATTTATGAAAAATGTTTTTTCCATAGGTACTGTAGGTATGGCTCCATACCCTATTATTGTCAATAAACATCTTTATAATATTCCCAAAAAAGGGACATGGAGCAATGATTATTTCTGGATGCATCCATACCACCCTGAACAGTTCTTTTTTAAAGGCCTAAATAAACGGAAAAAATAAGTGACAGTAACAAAAGTTCAATGGAACAACAAATCTCAAAAAAAAATTACTCCACTTTGGCAAAAATGTATTGGTGGAGGAAGGGTGGCAGAGGCACTCCGTGCCGATTTCCAAAAACATCTGGAATGTATTCAACGGGAAATTAAATTTGATTATATTCGCATGCATGGCATTTTCTGCGATGATATGATGGTTTACAGAGAAGAATGTCAATACTAGAATAAGTTCCATAGGTAATATTAAATATATTTCCATAGCTGTCAGTTCTTCTTCAAGCAGCCTGCAGGCTGCTTGAAGAAGCCTATTATAACTTTACACTTATTTAGTTTAACAAATTAAAAAGGTGT
>MPMD02177306.1_pt1 | contig 12076 bp, 6 predicted proteins | sample 1617291 | NCBI WGS metagenome assembly MPMD02 (sample SAMN05944810, study PRJNA350692) | marine metagenome | biome: marine; feature: ODZ; material: water; isolation source: 120 m water sample filtered on 30 um supor filter | place: Pacific Ocean | collected 2012-04-09 | depth 120m m | reverse complement strand
CAGATTTACTTTACGTTTGATGCGTGTGTTGTTTACGGTCAGTCGGATGCGCTCATGACACTTGCTACCCTGGGTGCAGGAGCGTCAGACTTCGCGTGAACCCTTTTCGTTGTCCAAACAACATTTGACGCCTGGAAGTCAGAATTCGATCTGGCCGATTGTTATCATGTCTTTCTTGTCCTTTAACTGAATGGTGATGGATTTGTGGTCTTCTTCGTTGCGGCCGAAGTTGGCGTATATGTCGACCTTGACCGTCACCGCGCCCATGAGTTTCACCGAGTTGCTACCGTAGAATTTGGCCTTGATCGTGTAGACGCCGTGCATCCCTTTGCGGAGCATATACTCTTCGGGCCCGTAGCCTTGGGTCAGGTCCTTGCTGACTGCTCCGCCGATGGTGCTAAGGTTGTGGCTGTAGAAAACTTCCTCGCCTGAAGGCTCCACCACGTGCAGGTCGATATCGGTGCTGTCGGCGTCCCATGACATCACGATTCGCACGTCGACGTCCAGGAGTTTGACCAGTTCCATGTTGATCTTTATATGCTCGATCTGCTTGGGTTTCACTCGCCGCATTATCCGGCTCATTTCTGTCAGTGCGATCGCTTCGATCTCCCTGAATCGTCCGTCCCACTTGCCGGTCACCACCTTGTAGAGCAGCTCGATCGCCCGGATGTTGTCCGCGTCGATACTGGTGTGGATTGCCCGGGCGTCTTCGACGGTCATGTGCTTGATGTTGCGCGGTTTCTTAGCGGGCGGTTTGGGAAGCGGCGGCGGGATACTCTTGACCAGGCCCAGTGCGGCGGCGGTCTTGAGCGAGGCGCTGAATCCCCCGGAGATCACAGCCGCCGCGAAGACGAACAGGGCCAGGGCCAGGACGACTTCAAACAAGATTGAGCCACTGGATGTGTGCTTCATGTTGCGAACCATATGGATCACGGCTTGGTTGGTGGTGGGCCAGGCGGCTGGGCTGCCTGAGCCCCTTCGCTGCTTTCGGCACTGATTGGCTGGTCGGGGGTGATCTCGATGATTTCCCGCCGCATCGTACCAGTGAGCCCGATCAACTCTACAGTTGCCTTGTTCGGGTTGTCCGGGTTGCGAGCAGCGAGGCGCACCTTGACTGAATCGCTGGAGCCGTCGGGATAAAAGTAAATTGCTGTAGGTTCATCCGGCTCAAAGTATGCGGCGGAGTCGCTGTCCTGGAGGGTTGTATTGCCGGAAAGTTGTGCTGCCAACCGGGAGTCCAGGTCTGTCTGCTTGACCGACTCGACGATCACGAGATTATCCAGGCTTTCGGTGAAATGGACGCTGTGTGGGAGTTGCGTAAACAGCCCCGGTTGATCAAACGGGTTTGGTTCCCATTCGGCTACAGGACCTCCGTGGGATGGGGATGATGCCAGTTGAATCGGCGCATCCTTCCCGTCATGGCTTGCAAGATTCATTTTTGAAGACTGGGCAGCGTTCTTCTTCGAAAACCGAATCCGAATTTTTCTGCTGGTGCGTTCCGATTCGCTGCGGGCAAAACGAAAAAGAGACTCCAGTTGGTTGGCTCCCTCAGAAAGCGAAACACCGCGGCCCATTGAGTTAAACCCAATAACCGCGGCGCCAAACAAAAGCAGCAGCAAAACCAGCACCAACAGGATTTCCAACAACGTGAACCCGTGGTTGGAGGTGCCGGCGAGCTGCGGCCGGTTATTCATCCCCCGTCGAAACTGGATCCGCTGATTCGCTCAATTCCTCGAGACTGTCGGCCTCCTCCTGGACTTCCTTGTCCCCGATGTCGTCATCGGTTTCCTCCTGCCCATCCGGCCCTTTGGAGTAAAGGCGGTAAGGTGGATCGCCGGCCTGCATAAACTCCGGATCTGCCGGTTCATAAACCAGCGCGTTGGACCAAGGATCCTCGAATGTGGTGCCGGCCTTGACATATGGCCCCTGCCATTTGCCGCCAAGTTTTTCGTTCTCAAACTCGGGCTTTTGCATTAGCGCCAACAGTCCTCCTTCTTCCTCGGTGGGATAGTGGCCGATATTGAGCCGGTAGTTGTCGAGTGATCCCTTCACATTGTTGACCAGCATCTGGGTCGTTTTCTTTTCCGCCCCTTCCTGCTGCGGTATGACAAAAGCCACAATGGATCCCGCCAAGAGCCCTATGATAACAAGAACCAACAGAATCTCGATGAGAGTGAATGCACCCGAGCGGGCAACGCGAGTTTTGGATATCAGTTTCATGTGTGTTTATAACAGTAAAATAAAGTTCCTCGAACAAACTCCAGATAATGACGCCTGCCAAGCGGCATTATTCGAAACAACCGAGGCAGACAAACTTCCATCATGTAATGTTGTTTCCTAGAAACATGACATATATCGTTCTGTAAACGACACAAAAAATACCCATTTTTTGGATAAAGTCAACTTCACCAGAGCCACTTTTTCCGCTTGGCCAAGCGCAGATCAACTCTGGCCAAGCGAACTGGCCATGGTGAAAATGGGCAACAAGAGGCCAAGCGCCATAAACCCTATGCCAGCAGCGACCATGCAGAGGATCACCGGCTCAATCAGGCGCACCGCCTGATCCACCTGTTGATTGGTGCGGCGCTCCACCGAGTCGGCAATATTCAGCAACACTTTTTGCAACTGGTTCGACTCCTCGGCAACGGAAATCATTGCGAGAACCTGATCAGGGAAAAGGCCGCCAGCCTTAAGTGGCCCGGTGAGTGACTCACCAGCTCGGACATTTTCGATGGCATCGTCGATATTTTCCGCGAGCAGCGATGAACCGGTTGCGTCTCGACTGATGGCCAATGCCTGCAGGATCGGCACACCATTGGCCAGCATTGTACCCAAAATGCGGCAAAACCGCGTAATCGAAACCATTCGCAGTGCCACGCCGACCACCGGAATCTTAAGCCGCCACCGCTCCATCGCCTGTTTTCCGGAGGGACTTTGGAACACACTCCAAAACAGCGCAACGACTCCGGCCAGTCCGGCCAGCAGAATCAGCCAATAATTGCGGAGGGACTCGCTGAGTAGAAAAACGATCTCCGTTGGCAGGGGCTTGTCAATCCCGGCCAGCATCGGCTCGAACTTGGGCACAAAGAAAACCAGTGCGGCAATCATCACCGCACCGCCCAGCATCACAAGCATGATGGGGTACACGAGCGCTCCGAGCACTTTGCCGCGCAACTCGTCGAGCCGCTCGAGGAAAACAGACAGGCTTTCCAGCACCTCCTCAATGAAGCTGGCCCGCTCGCCGGCCTGCACCATGACGGTATGCAGCGCGGGAAAGACATCCTGGTGCTCGGCCATTGATTCGTACAACGACTTGCCGTCTGCCACTGAGTCGTGGATATCCCCCAACACCCCGGTCAGCCGCTTGTTGACAGTGGACTTGATGAGCGATTTGATCGCCCGCAACAATGGCACACCTGAGCTGAGCAGGTCGGAGAGCTGCCCGTACATCACGCCAAGGTCGCGATTCGATATGCGTCCGCGAAATGACCTGGAACTTTGTTCGTCCTCTGTGTTCCAGACGTCAACCGGGTAGAGTTCTCGTGTCTCCAGCAACTGGATGGCAGCACCCTCTCCGTCGGCTTCAATGAGGCCGCTGACTTTTCCACCGCTTAGATTTCTTGCCGTGTACTGAAACTTGGGCATGACAATCAGGCTATTCGGCGGTCACGCGCATGACTTCGTCCAGCGTGGTGATTCCTTGCTTTACCTTGCCCCATCCATCTTCACTGAGCAGGCGCATGCCATTTGCCCGTCCTATCTGCACTAACTCGCTGGATGCAACCCGCTGGATGATTTTCTCGCCCAACTCCTCATTCATCATCAGCAATTCGTAAAGACCCGTTCGACCACGATATCCGCTTTTTCGACATTGGCGACAACCACTGCCGTGAAACAGCTTGTCACCCTTGGAAAAATTGGCGGTCTTGGGAAGCTTGGCTTCACCGGGATCCTTCTCGGTTTTGCAGTCCGGACAGATCACACGTACCAGGCGCTGTGCCATCACTCCACTGAGGGTGCTGCTGACAAGAAATGGCTCGACGCCCATGTCGATCAGCCGGGTTGCCGCCGAAGCCGCGTCATTCGTATGCAATGTTGATAGAACCAGGTGACCGGTAAGCGAAGCCTGGGTTGCCGCCTGCGCAGTCTCAAGGTCCCGAATTTCACCGATCATTACCACATCTGGGTCATGACGCAGTATGGAGCGCAGGCCCACGGCGAAAGACATGCCAACCTTGTGGTCGACCGGTATCTGGTTCACTCCATCAAGGTTGTACTCCACTGGATCCTCAGTGGTAATCACTTTCTTTTCCGTGCCAACGATAGCATTGAGTGCGGCGTAAAGCGTGGTCGTTTTGCCACTGCCCGTTGGGCCGGTGACGAGCAGGATGCCGTGCGGCTTTTTGATGAGTGTCTGAAATTGAGCAAATGTTTCCTCGTCCAGTCCCAACTCCGGGAGGCTGTAAAGGACGGTTGCCTTGTCAAGGATGCGCATTACGACGCCTTCGCCAAAAATCATTGGGATCACGCTTACGCGCACGTCCACCTGCCGGCTTCCCACCGAGAACTTTATGCGGCCGTCCTGCGGCAGTCGCCGCTCGGCGATGTTCATATTGGAGAGAATCTTGACGCGGCTGATGATCGCGGCTTTGAACTGGTTGATCTGGGGAGGGACAGCTGCCTCCTGCAATACTCCATCAATACGGTAGCGAATGGACAACGTCCGCTCAAATGGTTCGATGTGAATGTCACTTGCCCTCTCGTTGATCGCCTCGAGGATGATCTCATTGACAAGTTTGATAACACTGGCCTCCTGCGCCATTTGCAAGAGATCCTGGCTGTCGTCGTCCGAGCCGGCGAACGAGAGGTTATCCTCCCCCGCCATCTCCTCGATCGTGTCGCCACCGACGCCATAGTGATCCTTGATAACCTTGCCGATCTCGGCACGTGGGGCAAGTACCGGTCGTACTTCGAGACCGGTCAACAACTTGATCTCGTCGAACACATAAAGGTTGAACGGGTCACTGGTGGCCACCTTGAGTGTGCCGTTTTCACGAGCAATGGGCGCGAGATGGTTGCGATAAACAAAACGCGATGGCAGCGTCTGGATGGCATCGGTCTCAATGGTGACAGCGGGCAGGTCGATGACGTCGAAGTCAAGCCGCTCCCCCATTACTTCAAGAAATGCCCGCTCAGTAATCGCGCCGCTTTGAATCAATGCCTGGTCCAGGCGCAGCCCCTGTTCCTCGCACATTCGTTGCGCGGCATCTATGTCCTCCAGGGACACCAGCCCTTTCTCCACTAAAACCTGTGAGTAACTGCTCATTGCTTGAGCTCGTTCATTGTCTGAGCGATGGCTCGTCCTGATCCTGCCGGGGCAATATTCAAGCCGATTGGCTGAAAATCGCAAGCGTGCAGCGGCGCTAATGCAAGGTAAAAATGGGTTGATCGGCTTTTCCTGTCAACCAGCCTATCTTTACTAGATTATGGCTCGACGGTAATGCTGACCGGCTTCGCAAATATTGAACCTCCATCTGGCGGAGTAAACTTCGCCACAACGGACACCTTGTCGGGCAGGGGCTTGGACTTATCTATCTCCAGGGTGAAATCGTAGCTAAAACCGATGCTTGTCTGGAGCCTGTGGCGGTTCAAATCCGCTCCGGAAAACGACCAGACCTGACGCGGAGGATCCTGTTGATCGCGGTTTGAGGCCTCGTCAAAAATGATAATTTCCAAGGTTCCCTTCGTGAACGGTACCGGCTTTGGTGCAGAGTCCCTTACCGCATATACGCGGGCTTTAAACGCATCGGGGCCGGGTTCTCCATCAAGATTAAACAGCACAGGGGAAGTGAAAAGTCGGATCGAATTAATGGGCCCTTCACCTGGATCAAACACCTTGGGCCGAACCCGACCTACATCGGACCCTTGTGTTCGACAACCAATACCGGTGAGCGCAAGCCATGACAGGCCAAGAACCAACCCTGCACAAATACTAACTGATGGCTTTTTCCTCCTGTCACCGCACATTATATCTTTGATGGCAGTGGCTTCTTCTCCTTGGATGGCTGGGGAACCTCAACCTCCTTTTCCTCACGGGCCTTGGGCTTAAGGGCTTCAAGGATGCGCTGCTGGGTCTTGTTTCGCTGGCTTCCAGTTGGTTCAAACTGTTCAAAGATACTGGAACTGTCAATGTTCTCCCGACTGAATTTTTCAGCCTCACCCGGTTCGTTAATAACATGAGGTGTCAGAATCACCAGCAACTCACTTCTCACGCGTTTTTTCTTTGTCTTCCTGAAGACTTGCCCGATGTATGGGATATCGCCGAGCAACGGAATTTTTGTAACTCGCTCGTCATCTTCAGTGCTTATCAGTCCGCCGATCACGACCGTCTGGCCATCCTGCACGCTCACACTGGTGCTGGCGCTTCTGTTGTTGATCACTTGGGCATTAAAATCTTTCGAAACCGCCACCGTGGATGAGGACAACGAGCTGATAGTCGGCGCCACATCCATCTTCACTATTCCTTCCGGATTGATCCGAGGCGTCACCTCCAACTGAACTCCAACATTCTGATACTCAAAGTTATTAATCGAGTCGCCTCGCTCTGTGATGCGACTGCCTGTAACCACAGGAACCTGTTGGCCGACATTGATGTTGGCCACCATATTGTCAGCGGCTAATATTTGGGGGCGACTTAAGATTTCTAGACGCCCATCACTCTGCATGGCCTTGAGGATAAAACCCCAATTATCCCCGGTAAGGCTCGCTGTTAACCCTCCAACTACGGTTTCGCCATCAAGTTTGAGTGAATTATTATCTGTCTCTTGATCGGAGATACCCTTACCCCTCAAATCAACTGTTGTATTCCATTGAACACCCCACTCCGTAGTGCCATCCAGAGTGACCTCTGCCAGCAAAACCTCAATCAAAACCTGTTTTTGGGGCTGGTCCAACTCCGTAATCATCTCCTCAACCTGCTCAAAATAGCGGGGGCTGGCCGAAACCAGCAACGAGTTAGTGACCGGCTCAGCCACAATTGCAACCTCCTCATCCAATAAACGCTGGGCGGTACCCACAGCCTCCTGGCCCAGGACCGATGTCACTCTCTGGCGTGCCTGGTCAAGAAAATCCTGCAGGGCAGCAGCAAGAGTTTCTGCCTGGGAATTCTTGAGGCGGTAAACCTGGGTGATGCGCTCCTGTGCCGGACTGGAATCCAATTCCTCGACGATCTGGCTGGACAAGGCAACATAATGCTCTGAACCGCCTATAAGCAGGCTGTTGGTTCGAACGTCGACAGTCACCGTCAGGGCGTTCTGCTCGGCGGTGCCTATGGTCGGTTCGCCGTCTACATTCGTTGCTTTGGTATTCAAGGGCATAGCCAGCGTATAGCGGATGGAACGCGTATTGCCCTGTCCGCCGGCGGCCTGCAACTGGAACAAGGTGGTCAACACTTCTGCCATCTGACGGGCATCGGCATTTTTCAACTGGAATACCTTAATCTGCGCAATCTGCGGCGAGCTATCGTCAAGCTTGATGATGATCTGCTCAATAAGGGGCATGTTGTCCACGGGCGCAGAGACGACCAGGGAGTTGGTGCGGGGATCGGGAGTGATTAACACTCCTTCCTTGAGTCCGGTTGTGATCAATTCGTTTTCCTCCTTGGTGCGCGTGATAAACTGTAACAACTCCTGTCTGTCCGCGCTCTGCGATGTCAGGCTCTCCGGCTTGGTGTTGAGCGCCGTGTTCAACAGCAGGGCAAGCTCGGTGGCACTGGCGTGCTTCAACCCGAACACCCGAATCTCGGAGACCCTCTTGACCTCGTTCGTATCCAACTGCTTGGCCAATTCCTCGATGCGCTTGAGATCGTTCTCGCCCGCGGAAACCACCAACGCGTTGATGCGGTCATCCACATTGATCGCAACCGACGGACCGACCGTTGTTCCTGCATCGCGGTACAGACTCTGGATGATCTGCGATACACTTGTCGCGCTGGCCTTGGCCAAGGGGAACACCGCCACGTTGATGTCCGGGCTGGTTTGTTCCGCATCCAGTCGCTCGACCAGATCGCGAACCATAGGCAAATCCTCGGTCGCCGCGCCGACAACCAGCGAGTTTGAAATCGGGTCGGCGATGATCGTCACCGATTGTGGCGCTTGGCCACCCGGAGGCGTGGTGCGACCGGTGAACAGGCGATCGAGCATCGTTTTGAGCTTGGCCGCCGAGCCGTTCATCAGCAGAAACACTTCAAATTTGTTCTGCGCCACCACGGCATCGGCGTCGAGTTTGCCGAGCAATTTGTCTACGACTGCAAAGCTCTCCTTGCCACCGGTAACCAACAGCGTGTTGGTTCGCTCATCAGGAGTCACCGTGACAGGGACAATGGCATCCGGGGTGCCGAGCGTAGCCTCCGCTGCACGCTTTGATTTGAAGAACAACTCAAGTGTCGTGGCCAAACGTGGCGCCGATGCGTGCTTCAATTCATAGACCTTCAACGATCCTGTCTTGGCATAATTCTTTGTGTCGATCTGTTTCACCACCTCTCGCACCACGGCGAGGTTCTCCGGGCTGGCGGAAACGATCAGCGTGTTTGTGGCGTGATCCACAGAGATGGCGATACTCTCACGACTGGCACGGGCTGGTCCCGACCGCGTGATGCCCGGGCGGTATAAACCTTGTTTTATCAGGGAGCGCAACATGGCCGCCGCTCGTTGCGCATCGGCGTACTCAAGCGGAATAATCGTTAATTGACTTGTTTCAGCCGTGGGTTCCAAGTCCACCTTTGCAACCAACTCGAGAATTAACCCAACGTTTTCTTTGCTGGCAGTGATAATGAGCGAATTGGTCAAACCATCCGCCTCGACATTGACGCGTTCCTGCGGCTGGGACGTTTGCCCTGGCGATATCATATTGCGCCGCCTGGCACTAAACACATCGTTAATCATGCCGGCAACCAGCGAAGCGTCATTATGTTGAAGCGGCAATACCTCGATCAAAATCCCGGGGGTTTCCGGTTTCTGATCCAAACGCGTGATCAAGCTCATGACAATGGCCAACGTTTTTTGGGAGGCAGCAACGATCAAGGCGTTGGTTCGGGAATCGATGACGATGTTGGGCTTATCCTCGGGTCGCGCCTGTCCTCTGGGTTGCCCCTCGAAAAGATTCTCGATGACGTTCTCGATGGTGGCTGCATTGGCATGCTCCAGCGCATAAATCTGGATTGATTCCATGCCCCCCGCTGCGGGGATATCCAGTGTGTTGATCACTTCCTCAATCAGCGGGAGAAGATCAGAGCGGGCGGCAACGATGATGGTATTGGTGGAATCATCCCCTTGAATGGCCAGTGCACTCCGGGTGGCGGGAGCCTCAGAAACTTTGGTTCCACTGTTCTCCATGTAGAGACGAAGTCGAGTGACCTGTCGACTGATCCCCTCGAGCGACGGCTCCCTGGAAGTTTCGTTGAAGACCGACTGCAGCATCGGCACAATCTGGTCGGTGGACGCGTGTTTCAGGCGATAAACCTTCACGTCGGTGACAAAATTCTCCACGTCCTTGTCGAGATCCTCTATCAGGCGCTCCGCCAGGTCGACCGAGTCGGGATGACCACTCATGATGATACTGTTGGTGCGATCATCCGCACCAAAGTTGATCTGATTCACCAATGCGCGTCCGCCGCTGCCCTCCGGCTCGGCCTCGCCACCTGGTCCTTGGCCAAGCGCTTGGCTTTGCGAAAAGATACCGTCAAGGGTATCGCGAACATTGTCTGCTTCGGCATTTTCCAGGGTCACCATGCGAATGGCCACCCCGTCGATCACTGAGACGGTATCCATCATCCGCACCAACTCCTGTAACGCCACCATGTTGTCTGCAGTGGAGGTGATGATGAGCCGGTTGATGCTGTCGCCCGATTCGCCGAACACCTTGATGGGTTTGGTCAAATCCAGCTGGACGAGTTGTCCATCGCTGTTGGTGATGTTGAGTTTCTGCACCTGCTCAACCATCGCCTGGGCCTCATCGGTCAGGTTTCCCTTGGAATCGGGGCGCATCATGTCCTGCAGGATTACTGACAGGGTCTCGGCATTGGACTTGCGCAACTCAAGAATCAGCACATCGGCTTCCGCAAACTCGGGCGGCACGTCGATTCGCTCAATCACCTCTCCGATTTTCTCGAACATCGCCGGCCTGGCCACCACCACGACCGACTTGGTTCGCTTGTCCGGCTTGGCCTCAAGCGGTTCGCCGGGGCGGACCTCCTTCAACTCTTCAAAGAAGTCCTCAAGGTGCGTGATGGCATCTTCAGGCTTGGCGTTGCGCAAAATAAAGAAACGCATCTCAACCTGTGGCGCCCCGACAGTGTCCAAGTCCTCGATGATCTGTTCGATGAAATCAAAGTCCAGTGGTTCCGCCCGGATAATGACAGAACGGGTGCGCGGATCCGCGACAGCCACAATCTTTGGTGGTTGTGGCACTTTTTTGGGTTTTCCATCCTCCACCACGGTCTTTTCCGGCCGAGCGTAGATATCGAGCAATGCCTTGGCCAAGCCCTCCGGGTCGGCCTCCTTCAACTCATATCGCCTAAACTCGGCATCACTATCCATGATGGTGATGGTCAAATCATCTATGAGTCGTGAAATTCGGTCGAGCTCGTTGGCTTTGCCGGAGGCCAAAACCGCGTTGATTTTTTCATCGACGGCAATGTAGACGACTTCCTCCTTTTCGGTGACTGCCTGCTCTTGGTTTTCTTCAGGTTTGGGCAGAGGCTCTGCCTGCGGGTCCGCTTCCGGTAACTCCTTAACCAGTTGAATATCAACGCCGGACAACTTTGAGTAGAGACCAGTCAACATCTCCGCCAGGTCCTTGGCAGGCACACCCTCGGAGGAGATGACCCGGAGCTGCAAGGTGTTATCCATCGCTGCCTCGTCGAGCTGTGTGATTGTATCGCTCATCTCGGCAATCTGCTCCTGGGTCGCAATGATGGTGATGCTGTTCATGAAAAAATCGGCCTCAATGAACGGCTGGTCGGCCTTGTCCTCTTCAATGAACAACGCCCTTATCTGGTTAGCCACGGTATCGGCATCAGCGTTTTCAAGCATGACATAGTGGATGTCGCGCTTCTCTCTTTCAGGCTTTTTGTCCAAAAGAGCCAGCAACTGTTCCACCAGGGGCAGTTGGGTGGGTGGCACCATGACAAAAAGGCTGTTGGACCGTTGATCAGGCCAGATGTTCACCGTCTCCTCCAGGTCCCTCCGTTTTCCACCCGGGATCGGCTTGATGCTCACAACCTGTTCAACCATTTTTTCAAGCATGGCACTAATGGCTTCTGCCTCACCAAATTTAAGCGGGAAGAATTTTATTTCTCCGGCGCCTTCCTCCTCACTCCTAGGAGTATCCAGCAATTTTATTAATTTTTCCGCCAATTCAACCTGTTCCGGGGGCACCAGGGTAAGCAGTGTGTTGCTCTCGTCGTGAGCCCAGAACCGAACGGAAAAATGTCGCGCTCGGCGCTCTGCCTCCGTTCCCGGGGCGAGCGCTGCCACTCGGTCAACGATGTCCTCCACAACTTCTCCCAAATCGCGAGCCACGGCATGTTTTAGCGTATAAAACTTAACCTCACCCTGCTGCTTTGCCTCCTCGGTCTTTTGGTCGAGCATGGGAAGCAGTTGCTCCACCATGGGGAATTGCCGGGGAGGGACAAGGACAAACAGGGTGTTCGTATCTTCATGGGCCCAGACCCGGACGGAATATCGGCGGCGCGACCGATCCCTGTCGTCGCCGGGCATGAGCATCAGCACCCTCTCGATCATGTCCTCCAGGGTCTCGCTGACCTCTTTGACCTTGCCGTTCTCTAGTTTGTAGACCCGGATATCGACGCCGCCCTCACTTTCCCCTTTGATGTCCAATTGGCGCACCAGTTCGGTCACGGTCTTGACCGAGTCCACGGGTCCAACTATCAGCAGGCTGTTGGAGTTCATCTCGGCGGTTACCGTCACGTCGGGTTCCTTTTCACTGTCTCTTGTGCGACTACTGCCGGACCCGCCACTGCCCCTACGTCGATCGTCGACACCCCTCAAGGCTCGAT
>MPMD02081946.1_pt1 | contig 12102 bp, 11 predicted proteins | sample 1617291 | NCBI WGS metagenome assembly MPMD02 (sample SAMN05944810, study PRJNA350692) | marine metagenome | biome: marine; feature: ODZ; material: water; isolation source: 120 m water sample filtered on 30 um supor filter | place: Pacific Ocean | collected 2012-04-09 | depth 120m m | reverse complement strand
TGCCTGATTGCCTAATGGTGCCTGATTGCCTAATGGTGCCTGATTGCCTCATGCCGAACAGGGTGCCTCATGCCGAATAAGGGTGCCGAGGCAACAAATCCGGAACCGACCGGACTGCCCGCCATGGTCCGACGATGTTGCCATCTGTTGCACCCCGGCGCAGATCGAACGGGACGCTCTTTCGCTAAAGCGGCACCTCGCTGAGAGTCGCGCAGAAAGTGCGCCGCTCCGGAGACGATCTGCCTTCACGCAGGAATCTAGTGCCCTTGCTCCGCCCCGCCGAAGCGGACACCGCGGCCAAGTAGGCGGTAGACGTTCTGTGGCCGCTCGATGATGAGCCGCAATTCAGCTTCGAGCACTTCGTAACTGAAGTGCTTGTTGGCCATCTGGTAGTTGTGATCGACCATCTCCTGCCGAAACACTGCATCGTGCAGGACGCGCTGGGTCTGATCGACTGTTTCCTGACTTAAAAATCCATCAAAGGTAATCGTCCGAAAGCCACACGGTTCGATATCGGTGCGGTAGATCAGATAGCGGTTACAGACCACCGGTCGGCGATGATAGATCGCCTCGAGAAACGCGTTTCCGAATCCTTCGTATTCCGACGGATAGGTGACCAGATCTGCCTGGGCGATTAAATCGCTGAGCGTGAAGCGCGGCTTGCCGTCCTCTCCGATCTCCCGTTTCTCCGCAACGAGCGATCCGGCCATAACCACTTCGATGCCCATGATCTTGCCATATTCCAAAATCCGAGTCAGATAGCCACCCCCCTCGTCCCCCGAGTCGTGACTGACAATCAGTTTCGCATGCGGCAACTCGAGCCGGCTCACCAATTCGATCGCATGCTCGATCCCCTTGCGGGCCACCACCCTTGTCGGCTGCAGGATCATCAGATCGTCCTTCTCAAGACCGATGGCACTGCGGAACTGCAGCGCATATTCGTCGGGAGGTGGAGGCGGGTTGGCGAAATCCATCACGTTGGGAATGATCCGACAGGAGAGGCCCGTTCGACGAGAAAATTCTTCCTCCTGCAAACTGTTGATGACCACGCCCTGGATCTGCTGCAGGGCGGGCGGGAAGGCATAGCGGAGAAGATCATTCACGGAATTGACAAGAAACCGGTCTCTTTCCCAGTAGAAATCGTGATGGTGCGCAAAACACCGGATCGGCAATTCCTGCAGCACCTCGACGATGGCAATGCCCAACGGAATGTTCATCGGAATCGCAAGCGCGTTTTCCGGAATGATGGCATCGATTTCAAATTCGGCAATGGCCCGTTTGAGTTTCTCGCCGATGATTCGCGTCATCCGCTTGATCTCTTGGGTCAACTGCTCTGTGCGAATCTCCGCATGGAAGGCCTGCTGCGTAATTTCCAGAATGTCCGGGTGGTTGAAGTGGGCCTCTTCGATCAGCACGGTCCGGTCGACCGGCCTGTCCGATTGTCCGGTAATATAAAAACAGATATTTCCCATCCGCTCGAGGACCTCAGCCCATTTCCCGATCTCCAGCGAGACGCCATCGGTGCCGTAAATACGGGTGGAAACAAAGGCGACCCGCCATGCCTTGCCGCGATGTTGCATCACTGCGTACTCCCTGTCTGTTTTGCCCGTGGTTTACTCAGTTGCCCGCTGCCGCCAACAGCCTCTCAAGATCCATTCCGAGGAGATCCCCGATCCGATCCACACTCACGTCCGCAGGGGGATAGTGCGCCAACAGTTCAGGATCGGCGGCATAATGCCCCTGCTTGGCAAACACCGTGGTAAGCCGCTCGGCGAGTACCTCTTTCATCGCTGAGAGAATCCGCAACTTGTCGTCGACCATCACATAGTGCTTTGCCGGATACCGCCGTTCAGCGTCCTCGATTTCATGCTCTTTATGGATATAGACGAGCACGCGAGAATCTACTGCCGCACTGATTCCCGAACGTTCGATCTTCCGCGGCTGGAACACCACATCGCCATCGGAAAGCACTACTGTTGTGTCCCACTTCTTAAACTTGGCAAGGACATCTAGGGCGTGGGGGAAAAGCCGGTCGGCGAAGGGATAGTCCAGCAAAAACGAGGAAATCTTCTGCACCTGAGGTTCGTGGATATTTTCGACTCGAAATTGCTGCAGCGCGCCGAGATAGTCGGCATAGCCCAACTCGTGCCGGACCCGTTCAAAGATCACCCAATACCTCTCTTGTGCCGCTTCCCCGAGCACCTCTTTGATATGCGCGCGGAGCTCCGCTGCGACAACATCATTGTCGAGCAGCGTGTTATCGACATCGAAAAAAAAGACGGTTTCAGATTCGCGCATCGGTTTGCTTTTTCCCTCACCCTCTGCAGAAATATGCCATCGGCTTAGGCACTTTCGGCGGCCGCTTTTAGGGCAGCCATCGCCGCTGCAATGCCCTCTCCCGTTCGGAACACGGATGAGCCGGCCACGAGCACGCCCGCTCCGGCGGCAACGGCTTCGGGCACCGAATCGCAGTCGATGCCACCATCGACCGACAACTCGACCGGCCGACCCGATCGATCGATCAATTCGCGCACTTGCGCAATTTTCGCCAGCATATGGTCCATAAATGCCTGCCCGCCAAAACCGGGATTCACGGTCATCACCAAGACCTGATCGACATCAGCGATGATTTCGCCAATCGCCGCAGCGGGGGTTGCGGGATTGAGAACCACACCCGCCCCTTTCCCCAAACTCTTGATGTGGTGCACCGTGCGATCGATGTCCACGGCACCTTCCATATGCACCAGCATCGAGTCGCTCCCCGCCTCGGCAAAATCGTCCAGAAAACGATCCGGCTCGGATATCATCAGGTGCGTTTCGAGAGGCAGATCGGTGATCGGCCGCAAGGACCGGACCACCGGCACACCGATGCTGATGTTGGGTACGAAATGGCCATCCATCACATCGACGTGGATCCGGTCGGCACCCGCCGCTTGCGCTTCCTCGATTTGGGCGGCAAGGTGCGAAAAATCTGCTGCGAGGATCGAAGGTGCAATTTTGATTGTCGGGTGCTCGGCCATCGATGTGTTGCTCACGTGTTCTCGGGTGCAGGTAATTTAGCAGCAGCGGCATCATCGACCAACCAGCTCAGCGTGCCATTGGCAGGCGCGATCAATTGCGAAGGATACTCTCTTGGCGCACTGGCACCATAGAGTACTTCGGCGAGCGGATCGGCTTTAGAAGCGCCCGCGACAAGGAATATGACGCTCCGCGCGGCGTTGATCATCGGTACCGTCATGGTCATCCGGTTCGTCTCCAACTGCGGAACCTCATTGGCGACTACCCAGCGGTGCCTCTCCTCAAGGGCCGCGGTATGGGGAAACAGTGAGGCGGTGTGGCCGTCCGGGCCGATGCCCAGGAGGACCAAATCGAGCGGAGGCGGGGGCCCGTCGGCAGGCACCTGAAGGACGCGCCCGATCAGGGCCTGATAATCGGTTGCCGCCGCATCGAGGTCTTCCCGCTCGGCGGCCATCCGATGGATGTTCGCTTCGGGAATCGGTAATTTTCCAAGCATCGCTTCGCTCGCCATACGGAAATTCGATTCCGCGTCGTCGGGCGGGACGCTACGTTCATCTCCCCAGAAGAATTCCACCCGCGACCAGTCGATCCGCATCCGGTAGGGTCGACCGGAGAGCAACTGGTAGAGCGTCCGAGGCGTGGAACCGCCCGAAAGAGCAACCGTGAATCGGCCGCGCTCCGCGATTGCCTCGGCAGCAAGCCGCAAAAACTCTTTGGCGGCCAGCTCACAGATCGCTTCGGCATCTGATGCGCGATTGATCGAATGTGCGCTGTTCATCGCATGATTCCTTCCCCGAATGCTCCCGTCCCAGTTAGCCGGAGAAAACGGCAAAACCGAGCTCTGCGTCTGCGTCTTGCTATTTTATTCATTGTCGTCCCAATGCCGCTCATCGGGCGAAAGCAACTCGTCGGGGGTGAGCCTGAAGAGCGCGCCGAGCAGCTTCCGTTTGGTCCAATCGCCGGTCGCGCGGAAGATCACGGCCAGGCAGGGGCCCGGTAAGTGTTCCACCAGCGACATCTGCTTTTGTCATAGACCTGACCTACTTCTCACAAAACGCTCTAAGCACTTCTCCTAGCCCCCGGAGGCCCGCTCTGCGTGGCCTCCGAACTCTTTACGCATCGCGCTGCAGACCTTGTCTGCAAACTCCGCCTCGGCGCGCGATGAAAACCGCTCGTAGAGGGCGCTGGAGAGGACCGGGGCCGGTACCGACTCATCGATCGCGGCAGTGATTGTCCAGCGACCTTCGCCCGAGTCAGAAACCCGACCCTTGAAGGTATCGAGATGCGGATCCTGCAGGAAGGCATGCGCGGTAAGATCCAGAAGCCACGACGCGATCACGCTTCCCCGTCGCCAGACCTCTGTAATATCCGCCAGATCGAGCTTGAACTGATAATCTTCCGGATTTCGCAGCGGTGCCGTCTCGGCATCAACCTTCCGCCCTGTCTCGCCAACGTTCGCATGATGCAAAATATTGAGCCCTTCGGCGTAGCTGGCCATGATGCCATATTCGATCCCGTTGTGGACCATCTTCACAAAGTGGCCAGCGCCATTTGGTCCGCAGTGCAAATAACCATGCTCTGCGGTCCCCCCCTTCGCCTCGCGGCCCTCGGTTCGTGGTGCCGAATCGATACTCGGGGCAAGGGACTGAAAAACCGGATCGAGGTGCTCGACGATCGGCTTTTCTCCGCCGATCATCATGCAGTAGCCCCGCTCGAGACCCCAGACACCACCACTGGTACCGACATCGAGATAGTGGATTCCGGCTTTCTTAAGCTCTGCTGCCCGCGCCATGTCGTCCTTGTAGTAGGAGTTGCCTCCATCGATCAGGATATCGCCTTTAGAGACCAGCGGCGAAAGGTTCTCGACGGTCGAATCGACCACGCCGGCCGGAACCATCATCCAGATCGCTCGCGGCATGCTGAGCTTTGCGACAAATTCTTCGAGACTCGCCGCCGGATCGGCACCCTCCGCTGCCATCGCGTCGCGGGCATCGGCACTCATATCAAAAACAACACACTCATGTCCGTCTTTCATTAGCCGGCGCACCATGTTCGCGCCCATACGGCCGAGGCCGATCATTCCCAATTGCATGTTTTATTCCTTCTGGTTTCAGGTCCGCAGCGTCACGAGACGCTCTGTGCAACTTTTTCCTGGGCAAACGCCTTGAGCTTTACCGTGTCGGCTGCAAACGTACGAATCCCCTCGGCCAGTTTGTCGACCGCCATGGGATCGGAATTATGCAGCCATCGAAATGCCCGCTCATCGAGATGTATTTTCTCGAGCTTCTGGCGCTTCGCCTCGTCGATCGTAAGCTGCGCCTCGATATCGCCCTCGGTGGCCTCCATTTCATGGAGCAGGCTTGGGCTGATCGTGAGCAGATCACAACCGGCAAGATGGACGATCTGATCGACCTTGCGGAAACTTGCCCCCATGATCTGGGTTTTGTAGTCGAAGTGCTTGAAGTAGTTGTAGATTTTGGTAACGCTCGCCACTCCCGGATCTTCTTCGATCGGAATATCGTCAACGCCCTGATCTTTCTTGTACCAGTCGTAAATCCGACCAACAAACGGCGAGATCAGCGTAACATTCGCCTCGGCACAGGCGACCGCCTGGGCAAAGCTGAACAGAAGCGTGAGGTTGCAGTGGATCCCCTCCGTTTCCAACTGCTCGGCCGCACGAATACCCTCCCAGGTACTGGCAATCTTAATCAGTACCCGCTCCGGTCCGATCGACTTATCTGCATAGAGGCCGATCAGACGGCGGGCCTTCGCAATCGTCCCCTCAGTATCAAAGCTGAGGTGGGCATCGACTTCGGTCGAAACCCGGCCTGGAATGTGCTGCAGAATTTCCGCGCCAAAATCGACAAAGAGTTTGTCGAGGAATGCGGCGGCCTGCTCTGCGGCATCCCCACCCGCCTGCTTTCCAAACGCGATCGCATCGTCGAGATATTTCTCATACGCGGGCATCTGGGCCGCTTTGTAGATCAGGCTTGGGTTGGTGGTCGCGTCCTGAGGCTCGAATTTGGCAATGGCGGCGACATCGCCTGTGTCCTCAACAATCGTCGTATATTGTTTTAGTGCTTCAGCAAGATTGGGCATGCGTTCGTATCCTTGAAAAATGTTTATCCCGTTGTTTTCAATTTATTTAAGAGAGTAGGTTGTTTCCGATGGTGTATCCCCGACTAGCTGCGCGATGCGATCGTTGGCAGCGAGATGTTCTAGGAGAAGGTAGGCCGTCTCGACCTGATCGGCCGCATCGATGGCGGTTGCCAACGCACGGGCGGACTGGGGCGCATCGGTGAGCGCTCGGCAGAGACCGTTTTGCAACTCCAAGACGTCCGCCGCCGCCTTTTTGCCCGCCTCGACACCCGGCTGGTTGTAGGCGTTGATGTTCACAAGCGTCCCATACAAACCGACCGCCCGCTCAAAGAGCGCAATGAGCACACCGATGGTACGCGCATCAACGGTGCGGACTGTGACGGTCATCGACTCCCGATCGTTTCCAAAGAGTGCCGCCCGAGTACCGATCTGAAACCCATTGAGATAATCACCGGCCGTCACGCCCGGCTCCACCTCGACGCTGTCGTGCCCCGCAACAAGGACGTGGATGAACGTGACAAAAAAGTTGTTCACCCCATCCCGCAACTGCTGCACGTAGGCGTGCTGGTCGGTGGAACCTTTATTGCCATAGACCGCAATCCCCTGGTCGACCCGGTGGCCGTCACGATCGAGTCGCTTGCCGAGCGACTCCATGACCAACTGCTGCAGGTAGCGGCTGAGCAGCAGCAACCGGTCCTTATAAGGCAGCACCACCATATCCTTCAATCCTTTGCCACCGGTCGCGTGGTACCACATCAGTGCCAGGAGGGCACTCGGATTCTCTGCCGTTTGCGTGCTTCGCGTCACCTCGTCACAGGCGGCCGCACCGGAGAGCATGCTCTCGATATCGACGCCCTGCAGTGCCGCCGGCAGCAGCCCCACCGCCGAGAGCTCACTCGTCCGGCCTCCGACCCAGTCGAACATTGGAAACCGGTCCAGCCAACCTTCCTCGATGGCAAGCTGATCCATATGCGAACCGGCCATCGTGACCGCCACAACATGCTTTGAAAAGTCGAGGCCGGCTGCCTCAAAGGCGTGGCGGACAACCATCATGCCGTTGCGAGTATCGGGCGTGCCGCCGCTCTTGGTGATCACGATACAGAGTGTCTCATCGAGGCGACCTTCCAGTTTCGCCAGCGTGCGGGCAATGCCATCCGGATCGGTGTTGTCGACGAAAGAAATCTGCATCTTGTCCTCACCCACCCGCGTGAGGGCGTCCGCGGCGAACATCGGGCCGAGGGCCGAGCCGCCGATTCCAATCGAAAGGACCTGCGAAAATCGCTCCGCTGCCGGGGGCTTTATCTTGCTCGCATGTACGTCGGCGGCAAACGCCTCGATCTGCGCGACGCTTGCCTCGATCTCGTCGGTGATTTCGGGGCTCGGCGCCAGCTGCGGATTGCGCAGCCAGTAATGGCCCACCATCCGATTCTCATCCGCGTTGGCGACCGCCCCCTTTTCGAGCTCGGCCATCTCCCGGTAGGCCGCATCGATCCGCGGTGCCATGGCCGCAAAATAGTCGTCGGCGAAATTCATCCGACTCACATCGAGCGTCAGATCGAGTGAAGGGACCGAACAGAGGTGTTTTTGAAAGCGATCCCAAAGTGCCGGAGAATCCATAACCGTTCCTCTCTGGTGTGTCGTGCCTGTTCGCTCGCAGCAGCGCAAAGCGCGCCGCGCCAAATAACCATTCACATCACTGTTTTTTAATTTTCCGCTGTGGCAATCCGTCATTTTCCAATGCGGCAACTTTTTCCAGGCGCCGCAGATGCCGCTCGGCACCGCTAAAGGTGGCGCAGAGAAAGGCCTCCACATGATCCCAGGCCACGGCCGGACCCATCACCCGCCCCCCGAGGCAGAGAACATTCATGTCGTCATCCTCGACGCCCTGGCGGGATGAAAAGTGGTCGTGACACAATCCACAACGGACACCAGGAATCTTGTTGGCCGCCACCGACGCACCGACGCCACTGCCACAGATCACAATCCCGCGATCGAGCGCCCCACGGGCCACAGCCTTTGAGAGCGGAATGATAAAATCAGGGTAGTCATCATCGGCGCTTAATTCGTAGGCGCCAAAATCCTTAACTTCGTGATTCTTTGCCTGCAGCTTTTCGACGAGCAGTTGCTTCATCTCGAACCCGCCGTGATCTGCCGCAATCCCCACTTTCATGGATGTTTACCCCCCGACAATTAAACGACCACCTGTTTGATCTGTGCGCGGGCGGCGGCGACGACATGCTCCACCGTAAAGCCGAATTTTTGAAGCAACAACTTTGCCGGAGCGGACGCACCGTAGCTCTCCATGGCGATTACTTCGCCGGTGAGACCGACATATTTTGCCCAGCCCATCGGACACGCCTGCTCTACCGAAACCCGAGCGGTCACACCCGGCGGCAATACACTCTCGCGATACTGTTTGTCCTGCTCGTCAAATAGCTCCCAGCAGGGAAGACTCACCACGCGGGCCTCAATCCCCTCCTCCAGAAGCGTCTCTCGCGCCTCGATGCATAGGGAGACCTCGCTGCCGGTACCGATCAGAATCACTTCGGGATTGCCACTCGGCGCGTCGGCCAGAACGTACCCGCCCCGCGCCACACCGCTGGCAGAGGCAAACCGGCTGCGATCGACCGTCGGCAATGCCTGTCTCGAGAGCGCCAGGACCGAGGGAGCATGCCCGTGCGTCAAAAGGGTCCGCCAACTCTCCGCCACTTCATTGGCATCTGCCGGCCGGAACAGATAAAGGCCGGGCATCGCACGCAACGATGCGATTTGCTCGATCGGCTGATGGGTCGGCCCATCCTCGCCGACGCCAATGGAGTCGTGCGTGAAGATGTAGATTACGGGCAACTCCATCAGGGCGCTGAGCCGGAGTGCGCCCCGCAGATAATCGCTGAAAATAAGAAAACCGGAGCCATAGGGCCGGACCTTTACCAGGCTCATCCCGTTGAGGATCGCGGCCATCGCATGCTCCCGGATGCCGAAGTGGAAGTTGCGACCGGCGTAATCCTCCGCTGAAAAACTCCCCGCCCCTTCCCACGTCAGCGTCGTCTTGGTGGAGGGGGCCAGATCGGCCGCACCACCAATGAGCCAGGGAATATTTTTTGCAACGCTATTGAGCACCACACCGGAACTCTGTCGCGATGCCAAACCCTTTTCATCCGGTTCAAAAACCGGAATTTCCGAATCCCAGCGGTCCGGAAGCTCGCGCATCTGCATCAGGCGAAGTTCCTCCGCCAATTCCGGATAGGCCGCAGCGTATTTTTCGAACGTTGCCGACCAGGCGGCGCAGAGCTCCGCTCCACGCTTGCCGATCCGGTCGGCAAAACAGTCGTAGACCCCGTCGGGAACAAGAAAGGAGGGCTCGGTCGGCCAGGAATAATTTTCCTTAGTCAGACGAACCTCCTCATCGCCGAGCGGCTCTCCATGGGCGCTGTTGGTGTCCTGTTTGTGGGGCGATCCCCAGCCGATATGACTGCTGACGATAATCAATGTGGGGCGATCGGAAGTCCGCCTGAAAACCTCAAATGCCTGCGAGAGTGCTGCCTGATCGTTCGCATCGGCAACGTGCATCACGTTCCAGCCATACGCTTCGAAGCGGGCGGCTACATCTTCACTGAAGGCGAGCGAGGTATGGCCCTCGATCGTGATGCGGTTGCTGTCATAGATCCAACAGAGTTTGGAAAGCCGCAGGTGGCCCGCCAGGCTGGCGGCCTCACTCGAAATCCCCTCCATCATGCAGCCGTCACCACACAGGGAATAGACATCAAAATCGACTAGATCTTCAAAATCTTTTTGGTTGTAGCGCGCGGCCAGATACTCCCCGGCGATCGCCATCCCCACGCTCGTCGCCAGTCCCTGTCCGAGCGGGCCTGTGGTTGTTTCGACACCACTGGTCCAGCGATATTCCGGATGGCCCGGACAACGGCTGTCTAATTGCCGGAAATTCCGGATCGCATCGAGTGAGACAGCCGGTGTATCGAGTATTTCATAATGTTCATCGACCGCACGTACTCGGGATAAGTGCAACATTGCGTAGAGAAGCGTCGAGGCGTGCCCTGAGGAAAGGACAAACCGATCGCGATTGAGCCAAATCGGGTTTTCAGGTGCGTACCGGAGGAAACGCTGCCAGAGACAATACGCCACCGGGGCCATACCCATCGGGGTCCCCGGGTGCCCCGAATTGGCCGCCTCGACCGCATCGATCGCAAGGGTGCGAATGGTATCGATCGCCGTTATCTCGAGTGGATGTTCGCTGCCGCTCATAAATTGTGACTCCCAAACAGACCGGCGGATAACGTTTTTTGTTTCATCCCGAAATGCATCTCTAATTTTTCGCCGGTCGATGCTTCCGGAATCGGCCCCACGAGCAATAGGCCCATGACGAGCGGGCCGCGATATCCCGCAAAGGACATTCCGTCGGGCCGATGCGTTTGTAAAAAACTCCCCCTTGCCAGGATCACGGAGCGAAGAAGCTCGCCAAGGTCGATTGCCTTATCCGTCCGCAGACACCGTTTTACCCGATGCCGCGTCATCCGATAACCACCTGAGGGCGATCTGAGGTGCAACCGGAGGCGTTAAAATAGGTGGATTGCTGCCGTTTCCGCTTCCGCTAGGGCAACAAATTTTCCACCTGCAGATCCACTATTCGACACTCCCGCGGATCGCGCCGCGCGATTCGAGGAGGACCTCCTCGCGGAGGTGCAAAAGCTCTCCGAGCGACCACGCCTGGGCGGGACAGCCGCGGGGAGTGTGGGGCGCATCGCCATCGGCAATTTCAGAAATGTGGCCGAGCCCGGCCACCTCCAGATGCTTCTCAAAACCGGGCAGGAAGCGCTCGCGGGCGACGCGCCGCGCATCGGCCGTGTTGCCCCGGACGCGAACCCACGCCTCGATAAACGCACCGCAGAGCCACGGCCAGACCGTTCCCTGGTGGTAACTCCCGTCGCGCTGGTGCACTCCGCCCTCATAGTGCGGTGCGTAGTCGGGAGAATCGGGCGCAAGGCTGCGGAGCCCCAAACGGGTCCAGAGCCGCGCTTCGACCGCATCGACAATTTGTCGCGCCTTTTTGCCTTCGATGAGTTGCTCCGGCAACCCCCCCACCGCAAAGATCTGGTTCGGCCGAAACGCCGCATCAACAGTACCTGCCACATGATCCACATCGACCACATCGTAGAGGCTTGCAGATTCGTCATTCCAGAACCGCGCGGCAAACGAAGCGAGCCCCTTCTGGAGGATCGGTTTGAGTTCTGCATTCCTTTTTGCACCGATCGTTAGGGCATTGAGCCAGAGAGCCTGGATTTCCACCGGTTTGCCGATCCGCGGCGTCACCACCCAATCGCCGACCTTGGCATCCATCCAGGTCAGTTGCACACCCGACTCGCCGGCGGCGAGAAGACCATCCTCCGCATCGAGACCGATCTGGTAGCGGGTGCCTGCAACGTAGCCTGCGAGGATCGCCTCGATCGCGCGGTGCAGGGCATCTCGATCGGTTTGCGAGAGTTTGCGCCCCGTACGCGCCATGGCCGCAAAAAAATCGTGGCAGGCGATGATGTACCAGAGCGAGGCATCGACCGAGTTGAATGTCGCCAAAGTACCCCGGTCCGGAAACCGATTGGGCATCATGCCGCGGTCGACCAAGTCGGACCAGGCGAGCAGGATCTCCCGGGCATCGGCCAGACGCCCCGTAGCGAGACAAAGACCCCGCAGCGCGATAAACGTGTCCCGGCCCCAATCGGTAAACCAGGGGAAACCGGCCAGAATCGTCTTGCCTCCCCGGCCCGCGACGATGTAGGAATCGGCCGCGCGATAAAGCGCGGAAGCAAACCCGCCGCGGCGCCGCTGCTCGCGATCGCAAATGGCGTCAAATGCCGCAGATGCATCCGCTCCCCAACTGCGGAGGTGCTGCTCATACCCTTCAGCAGCAAAAAACAGGATCGCCTCGCGCTTCTCGAGGCTCCAGCCAAAGATCCCGGGTGCCATCAGATC
>MPMD02333401.1_pt1 | contig 12103 bp, 8 predicted proteins | sample 1617291 | NCBI WGS metagenome assembly MPMD02 (sample SAMN05944810, study PRJNA350692) | marine metagenome | biome: marine; feature: ODZ; material: water; isolation source: 120 m water sample filtered on 30 um supor filter | place: Pacific Ocean | collected 2012-04-09 | depth 120m m | reverse complement strand
TTGCTTCTGGGTCATCGGCTTGATGTAGTTGATCACTCTTGCCTCAACCCCATCGCCTGAAATGATCGCCCGGCTCGCGCCGCCAAGATACAGCCCGCCCACTGTAACCCGAAAAGTGGTGCCCTGCTGCCCGCCTGCCGGATAAACATAACCGATCTGACCAATTCTGGACGGCCCTCGCTGCGCGTGTGTTGCCGCCACGCCGGCCAAATAGGCTGCTAGCACAAGAACTGCCACGAAAGTATGTAGCCTAGCCGATTTTCCGGATAAGCCTCCCGCGAGTCGGTTTCTGGTGAGATTGCTCACAGTCAATTCTCCCTCAGTTAAACAATCTCCTTCAGTCGTCCACCCGATGGCGCGTTGTCTTCTGCGGTTGGAGTCACAGGAACGGTTAACCCCTGAGGATGAGGCAATGTCGCGTTGGTATCGATGCCCAACAGATCATACATGGTCCTAATCAGATCCACCGGATAGACGGGGCGACTCTGCACTTCTTCCCCAGTCTTGTTGGATGAACCAACCACATGGCCCCCCTGAAATCCTCCACCCGCAACCATGGAAGAAAAAACTTTGCCGTAGTGGCCGCGGCCACCGTTCCATGGTGCCTTCCACTGGATCTTGGGCGTTCTTCCAAACTCGCCACCCCACCAGACGATCGTGCTGTCCAACAGCCCGCGATCCGATAGATCCTGCAACAGGGCGCTCAAACCCTGATCCAGATCGGGAAGTCGGCGATTCATGGTCTGGAAATTCTGTTTGTGAGTGTCCCATCCACGATAGTTTATGGTTACATACGGCACCTCTGATTCAACCAACCGACGTGCCAGCAGACAGGACTGTCCAAACGAACTGCGGCCGTATCTGTCCCGTACCGAGTCTTTTTCCTGTGAGAGTTCAAACACTTTTCCAGCATCACCAAGAATGAGATCGTAAGCCTCCTTTTCACATTTACCCATGGCGACAAGCCTCGGATCACCCTTCATCGCGTGCTCCAGCGTGTTAAGGTTGTGAAGCAGTTTTCGCCTCTCCTTTTGCCGCTGTTTGGTGATGTTTCTGGCAACGACACCCTCCACGACAAACGGATTCTTTGCCGGATCGCCGCCCGTAGAAAAAGGCTTGTACCGATTGCCCAAAAAGCCCGCCTCCGAAAATCGCCCTTGTGGCTGGGTCACCACGATATACGGCGGTATCAACCCCTTGTAGCCGGCGTCGTAGCCCTTGAACAAGGATACCACAGACCCGACAGATGGATGCACCTGCCGACCACCGGAACGCCAACCGCTTTGCACCATGTAGGACGCAGTCTCGTGGCCGTTCACGCCATGCGTCATGCTGCGCAGGATTGAATACTTGTCAGCCTGCTTGGCCAACAAGGGCAGCAACTCGCTGATTCGTATGCCGCTCACGTTGGTCTCGGTCGGATTACTCAATGGTCCACAGTAGTCATAGCCCGCATCCGGTTTCGGATCCAATGTGTCCAGGTGAGAAGGCCCACCCCACATCCAGATTTGAATAACCGACTTGGCTCTGGCCGATTGCTCAGCACCCCGGCCCCAACCGTCGAGATGGCTGCTCAGCAGCAATCCCGATGCACCAAGTGCCCCGTTTCGAATGGCTTCACGCCGGGAAACTCCTCGGCGGCCGTAATTCGGATTAACTGAACCGACGGCCTGATTCCCGGTGTTCAATCGGCCCGGTGAATTCTTAATTACCCCTGTTTCTCTGGATGATTGTTGTGGCATGTTTCTGTCAATGTCGATGAAGAAATTCTGCCGTGTTAACCAAGGCCCACGCGAGATCCGTGATACCTTTACGGCTTATCCCCTTTGCTTTTGCGTACTCCAATGCTGTACCCGCCTCCTCCGGCGTCGGGAAACGCGACAGGATCGTTAGGTAAAGCGCGTTGACGCCCTCCACTTGCCTGCCTTTTCTGGAACGGGTCAGATACTGGAAGTCCTTGCACTGCTCCAACTTGCGCTGGATATGACTCGAATTAAGCAGATGCAGTCGCTGGGCGGCGGTGAAGCGATTGTTGCGCTCGGATTCCAAGCCCGTGTCGCGCGACGGTCGCCCAAACAACTCTAGAAAAGGGCTGGTGATACTTCCATCAGCGAGCGCTATCGAACGCTGATCCTGGGGCATATAAGTGAACGGTTCCGGGATATCGCTGACATAGGCCTCCGTTGATCCGGTGATCTGGTTCAAGGCATCGATCAGGACTTCTGCATCGAGTCGGCGAATAGGGTAGCGGGCGAAATTAGCCTCGGCTCCCGGATGGTCGGAGCGGCCGATGGAGGATAGTTGGTAGGTCTTCGAATTCAGAATCAGGCGATAGATGTGTTTCAGGTCGTACCCGACTCGAACCAATTCCTCCTCCAGCCAAGCCAGCAGTTCGGGATTGCTTGGGGGATTATCCGGTCGAATATCGTCCGGTTCATCGATGATTCCGCGACCAAGCAGCCAAGACCAGATGCGGTTGACAATGTTGCGGTTGAACCGATGATTCGCCGGGTTGACCAACCAATCAGCAAAGACTGCACGCGGATCCTTGACCGGCGAAAGCCGCACACTCGTACCATCGGGAAAAATCGCTGTTTTCTCTTCGTTACCCGGTGCTCGGGAGAGATTCCGGCCAACGATCTCTTCTTTCCATTCCCTCGTTGGCTTGTAGCTGATTTGCGAAAAGAACACAGACATGCCGGCCAACTTCTCTTCCGGCCAATTGTCCGTCCGTTCACCCATGAACGTCAGAGCCACTGCAAGGGCAATCGCAGCGGGATCCGTGCTTTGGGCTGCTCGGTAGAAATTTACCTGAGGGACGCGAAAATTGCTCCCGCTCGCCGTGAGCATCTCACGAACAAACCAATCGTAAGGCCGATTCTCCTTGATACTTGTGCGAATCCATCGGTGATATGCCTGCGCCCCGTTGGGCCAAAGATTGATTGGAAACTCCGCCTTCACTCGCAACAGGTCACCCCACTTCATGGCCCAGTAATCGGCGAACTGTTCCTGTTCCAACAAATACCCGATCAATTCGCTGCGTTTCCCTTTGTTGCGATCCGCTATGAACCGCCTTGCCTCTTTCCGTGTGGGCAACGTACCAATCACGTCGAGATAGGCACGGCGAACAAACACCGCGTCGGAGCAGATCAGCGCAGGCTGAATCGCCAGCCTCTGCAGTCGACCAAAAACCAACTCGTCGATTTCATTGCCCGGAGTCAGGCGTTTTTGGCTCACGAACGGATTGGCACCAGAATCTCCCACTTCTGTAGCTGCCAAGGTGGCCGCATAAACAAACGTTAACATCAGGGAGAGAAACGATTTCACTATCGGCATTCCTATGCCTGAAGTGTACTTGGAATATCGCTCCTTCACAAAAATCCGACCTTTATTTGTCCGACACCCCCCATTGATGCCGTGTCTATAGGACCCTCACGGAATCCGGACTATGACTTGAGTCAATTCTTTTATGTTCTCACACAGGCAATTCCCCAACTGGAGCGCCTTTTTCAGGAACGAACCAACTGCAAAAAATTATTTTGAATTCGAGTTGATTCGGGTGGTCAATCTTGTGGAAGAAAGGACGGTGATCGTTTGGCGATTCACTTCGATCAATCCTTCTTCGCATTCACATCAGCAGAACAGATAGTGCTGTAAATCAAGAAGATCGTTATTATACTTTTAGCCACAAGCTTGTCTTTTTTCATGTTTACTCCTGTTAATTTTTCTTGTTTATCTTTTCAATAATTCCCATGACCCTTACGCTTTCATGGATGTTGCTTGGATTCGGCATGGAAATCGACATCGCGCAAACTACGCAAGACGGCCCACGCGTTCCATGCATTCCAGAGAACAGGAGACAGACCCTGAAGTATCCGATGTTGGTGGCATTGTGGATGGCGTTCGGACTGACAAGCGCTGCGGCCGAGGATGGTTTCAGGCAATGGATCGAGGCCGAGTCGTACGTCAAACAGCTCGGTTCCACAAAACCGTTCTATGCCATGCCCGGCGCATCCGGTGGCAGGATCGTCAACAACAATTGGGGAGGCAAAGCCGGCGACTTCCTGCAATACGAGATCAGGATTCCGAAGGTCATGACCAGGCTTTACGTGACCCTGAAGTATGCGCGGGCCAGTGCAGGCAACGCTGAAATCGAGTTACAGCTTGACGAGATCACCGTCAAAAAATCAATCCCGCCGACAGGGGGCTGGGGACCGGAACAGGACGAGTTCATCATGGGGACGGATATGTGGTCCCGCGATCAGGAGTGGAATCTCGTTCGGTTCGAATTCCCCGCATGCAAGAAGGGGCCCCATACGCTTCGGATACGCTCTCTAGAGGATGGGTCGAATCTCAACACCGACGGTTTTTTAGTCAGCCAAAAGCCTGTGCAAGATCCGCACGAAGTGCGGGAGCGGATCCGGGAACGGACTCAGGGCGCCGATCGCGCGAAGCTGCTTGCGCCCCACATGGACAAGATCAGGCGCATTGTCTTTACCAAGCATTTCGACATGGGCGGCTCTCATTACGCCTACACGGATGCCGTGAGTAACGAAGACACTCTCAATCCCAGTGGCCAAGTAAAGGAGTTCAACTACAGGGGCGGATCCAGCTTGTGCCTGCTGGAAATTGGCGATGATTACGCCATCAAGGAAACGGTGCTCCTTCACGAAAAAGACGGCGTATTTCGTGACCCGGACGTGTCCTATGACGGGAAGCGTGTTCTCTTCTCCATGAAGAAGTCGGCGCGTGGTGATGACTACCACCTGTATGAAATGGACGTTGAGACGCGGAAAGTACGCCAACTCACTTCCGGCTTGGGTTTCGCCGATTACGAGGGAATCTACCTGCCTGATGGCAACATCATGTGCAGCTCCACGCGGTGTGTTCAGAACGTGGACTGCTGGCACGTGAGCGTGAGCAACATGTACTTGATGAACAAGGACGGAAAGCAGATGCGCCGTGTTGGATTCGACCAGGTGCACAGCAACTATCCCCAGGTCCATCCGGAGACCGGGCTAGTTACCTATACCCGCTGGGAATACAATGACCGCGGCCAGATCTATCCCCAGCCTCTATTCCGGATGTACCCGAACGGCACCCAGCAGACCGAGTTCTACGGAAACAACTCCTACTTTCCCACGACAATTCTTCATGCCCGGGGCATTCCGGGCACGGGAAAAGTCCTGGCCGTCCTTTCCGGGCACCATACCCACCAGCGCGGAAAACTGGCCATCATCGACCCGTCCAATGGGCGGCAGGAAACCAGCGGCGTGACGCTTGTGGCACCGGTCAAGAAGCTTGAAGGCATCATCAAGATCGATCGATACGGGCAGAGTGGGGACCAATGGCAATACCCCTATCCGCTGGATGAGAACAACTACCTGGTGACGTTCCGCCCGCAGGGACAGCAGAGATTTGGCGTCTACTTCATGAACAGCAGGGGCGAGCGGGTGCTCCTGGCTTCTGACCCGACGATTTCCTGCAACCAGCCCGTCCCGCTGGCACCACGCCCGGCGCCGCCGCGGCCGTCCTATCCCACGGACTGGCGCAAGAAGACAGGCGTCTACACCATTCAGGACATTTATCACGGGCAAGGACTGAAAGGCATTGCTCGTGGCACAGTAAAGAAAGTCAGGGTTGTGAAGCTGGATTTCATGGCCACTGATATTGGCCGAAAGCAGGGACCTTCGGCCATCAGCGACCTGGCCGCCTGGGATGTCAAGATTGTCCTCGGCGAATCCCCTGTATACGAAGACGGGTCCGCCGCCTTTGAAGTTCCCGCCCGCACGCCGATGTACTTTCAGGCGATCGACGCGAAGGGACATGTTGTTCAAACGATGCGTTCCTGGTCGACACTGATGCCGGGCGAAACCTTTGGTTGCATCGGTTGCCATGAAGACAAGGATGATGCGGTCCCCAACAAAGCGATCACCATGGCGCTGAAGGAGGGGGTGAAACCGCTTGAGCCGTTCTATGACATCACCGGCAAAGGATTCAGTTTCCCGAAGATGATCCAGCCCATCCTGAATGCCAAGTGTGTGAAGTGTCATCAGGGCGGTGAGAGCAGGCTGCCAGACCTGCGGGCCACGCCGGTGTGGGACCAGGAGGCGCGCAAGTTCTGGAACCAGTCCTACCACGTTCTTATTTCCACGGACAGGCCCAGGCCCCAGGCGAATGATGCGAATCAGCGACTCGGGGTCATCGCCGAAAAGTCGAGGTATCTGAACTGGATAGGACGCTGGTCTGTTCCAGTGATGATTCCTCCGTACTCCCACGGTTCATCGCGCAGCCCCCTGGTCGCCCTGCTGGAAAAGGGTCATGAAAACGTGAAGATGACACGGGAGGAAATGGACAAGATTTCATGCTGGATCGACCTGGCGCTGCCACATTCCGGGAAATGGACAGAAGGCATGAAACCTGAAGACAAAGAAATCTACATGAGGGTTTACAAGCGGCGTCTGGACTGGGAGAAACAGGAGGCCTTGAACATCCAGGAGTACATCAAGAACCAGACTAGGAACAAGGCGTCTCCTTGAGCGCTACACCGGCAGGGGGGGCAATCGTCAAAGGTGATGCTTGGCGGCAAGCGGCTTTCGTTTTGCTTTGCTACCGCCCCAGAAGTGTAAACATGACATGCCAGCCGCGCCCGCTGCTGAGGACGTTGGGAAGTTTCTCGGTGGAATCCGCGGGGCCGAATTCGCCCGCACAGTAACTGCCAAACAGGGGGAGCGACGTTCCCACCGAATCCTGAATGGCGGCGAGTTCGTCCTCAAGCCGATCCAGTTTTCCTTTTCGGCCCGCACAGTTGTAAGCAAAAGCGGCGAACGGCTTTACGTTCTGGTCATCGAAAGCCTTCAGCGTCTCCGCGGCGGCTTCTTTCGCGGTCGAAATAACTTTCTCGTTCGACTTTGCCTGCCTGCCGGAAAGAGCCACCTTGAAGTTACCCGACAACAGGATCGCCAGCGCACCGTCAGTATGGATTCGGCCACGGAAGTAGAGAAAACTCTGCCCGGCGTTTTTGTTGACGGATCCGCCGGTAATCGCAAACCGCTTGCCCACGATTTTCTGGACACCGTCAATCAACAATTGATTCTTGGGCGAATGCGCATCGGCCATGAGAAGCAACAGCCGGTCTGTTCCGGTCCTTCTAAGCTGTCTCGCCAGGCGTTCGCCCGCGGCGCCCAGGCGCAAGATGAGCGTTTCTTCGTCCTCTTCCAATGACAAACCCGAGACGCCCATGTTCGGCTCAAGGACGGCGCTGATCGAAATTCCACTGCCGCCGATGCCAACCAGGCTGACTGAATCCATGTCCAGCGGGCCGCCCTGTGAAAAGGAACCGTATGTGGCGAAGCCGAAGATCTTGTCTTTCGGGAAGACAGATCCCACGCCTTTAAGAACGCGGCTTTTGAGTTCCTTCTCCTCGAAACACTCTGTCAGAATAAGGGCGTGCGGTTCGACGGTTCCCATCGACGCTTTCAAGGCCAGGGCGGCTGCTCGTCCGGCTTCGAAAGAATCCGTGTGTTGTGCCGCGGCTGTTCGCATCACGATCTCGCCATCGTCGACGGCCGGTGAAGTCGTCAGCGACTGTGAACCGGTCGACAAGCAACCCGCGGTGAAGCCGAGCAGGCATCCAATTCCAATCAACGTGCGCACTTTGTTCATCATTTTTCCTCTCGTTTTCGGTTTCAATGTATGGATGAGCAGAACCCCCATTCGATCCTGCTGTCAAAGGGAATCGTCTTCCCCCATTTGGCCCCTTTCCAACGACACCAGGAAAGAGGTGTGCGGCGGACGGGTGGCAACCGCATGACGCTGCCCAAATCCCGTACGCCCGTGCCATCCGGGTCGTGCACGAGCAGGGAAAAGAAAAACTCTCTTCCCTCCGTGGCGCGAATCTTCGTCATTCCGGAAAGTGGAACCGATACCTCGTAGTAAGTCAGTCCCTTTTTTCCCTTGACCGCCACGGTGGCGTCCTCCACTTCCGGGGCGTCCAGTTTCTGATGTTGCTCCGCCCGAGATAAATCCAGACCCGGTTCGATGAGTTTGAAACACTTGCCCCGGTATCCAAAACCCTTCAGGGGCACGACAAGAAATTCATAACGTTCCGCCTTTTTGCCGGCGGTTCCCGTCCTGGCGATTCGGGGTGAAAGGGCGAATTGCACCGCGTCGAAGGGATCCTCCTGTTGAACTTTTGAGCGAGGGACCAGTTGATCCTCCTCCACTTCCACGAAAACACTGAAGTACTTTCTGTTCCAAAGTGTCCGCACAACCGTCTTTCGGCCCTGTTGAACAAAAGCAATCGGTATCGAATCCGCCCAGTCCCTGATATCCCCGTCCACCTTGGGTTTGCCGTAGGGCGCGCTGGCGCACACGACGCTCTGTTTAAACGAGAATTCCTTGCCATCAACCGTTGCCGTGATTTCAAAGGGATAGCCATTTTTTTTGAGGTCGGTGGCTTTCTCTATGGCAAACGGAATGCGTTTCGTTTCGCGGGCTGCAAGGTGGATCGCCTGACTGGCCGACTGTACGCGCCAGCCGTCGGGGAACTTGACCCGGACCTTTCCGTCGCAGGGTGTCTGCTTCGGGTTCTGGACCTCAAGGTGAATCACGGGTCCCGTCGAAGGCGGCACTGTTAGATTCTCCGCGCGAATGAAGATTGGCTGATCACCGTAAAGGACGGGCGCAAGACATGGCGGGAGGAATGACAATAACCCGACGGCCGCCATGAACGGGAGACGGCGATCTGCAACAAGCTTCCAACGGGTTCTTGTTGCTGCTTTCACTGGACTACTCCACTCTTGGGTTGTGCGGTCTGCGATACCGGTTTCTGCCCTTCCTTCAGGAGCACAACCTTCAAGGGCTCACGCCCTGCCGCTTTGGCCGCATTATCAGCAGTAAGGTTCGCAGCAGCGAAGGGCAAAATGAAAATACTCGTTCGTATGCGTTTCATGTTTCGCCCCCGGAAAACAGTGTTCTCATTATTATGGTCGAATAAGTGGGAGACTTTGAAACTCATGTTTTGGCTTGTCCATCAAACTATTGCGCGATCTGACTACGCAACCAGGCGGTGCTGGATGCGAGAATCTCTTCGGTGCCGAGGCACTCGATGGATAGTACGCCATCCCAGTCCGCGGCTTTCATCAGTTGAATACACTTGCTGATATTCTCAGCGTTAATCCCGGATCCGATCGGCGATTCAGACATGGCGATACCCGTGGATTCGTCCGTCGCCTCGGCCGCGAGATTGGCAGTCACGTCCTTAATATGCAGGTGCTTGAGCCATGGCAGAAAACGCTCGAGGAACTCCGGCGGATTCTGGCCGGCGAAAAAGGTGTTGCCGGTATCGAAGTTCAAGCCCAGCCAGGGCGAGTCAAAGTGATCGAAGATCCGGGCAAGTATATCCGGATTCGTGGTAAAGGGTCCGTGCGGTTCGATGTTGATTGTGATTTCATAATCCTCCGCCCATTCCAGGATCTGCCTGTAGTTCTGGATGATAATGGCGATGGTCTCCTCGTCGCTATAGCCCTCGGGTTTGAACTGACCATCGGTCGTGTCGACGCAGGGGCAGTCAATCGCGCTTGCGAATTGGATGGCGCGTTGCGCGTAACGAACGCCGAAAGCGGCGCCGAGAGGTCCCGAGATGGGGAAGCCAGCGTCGATCTGAGAGACTTGTAATCCCTTTTCATCAAGATAGCGACGCAACTGAATCGGATTGGAGTCCAGTGAAATAGTAGGCGCGTAGCCAAGTCCCTGAATGAAGTCCTGTCCGTCGACGACCCCGAACTCGATGTAGTCCAGTTCCAGTTCCCGGGCAGCAACTACCGCCTGCTCAAGGGACCCGCTGAGAGTCCGCCAGTTGTCCGTGTGCATGCCAAGCTTTAACATGATGCTCCTCCTGTTTTTAATTGTGGGACTGTCTTAGCTGAAACTAATGTTTCTATCTCAGCTACCACTGTTTAAGCTGTTTGTAAATCGATTGACGGTTGCCTCCCGACCGTCTTCCGGAGACTTTTCGTCCATGCGGATTGCGGTCAGCGGTGACTGTACGTTTTCTCGTCCACCGGCCCTGGCCGGATGACCCGCGGCGCGGTCTTGATTCTGGGTTTGATGGACAGCCAGTCGACGCCCTGGAACTTCGGATCGTTGATCTGCCGAACTTCCTCGTCGCCACGGTACGGACACATCGTGTCCACCCAGGCGATCAGTTTTCGCAAACTAAGCGCGTCAACCTTGACCTTGTAATGTTTGCCGCTGGAAGCGAGATCGATCAGCGGGCTCTTGTAGGAAAGTCGCGTCATGGGTTTCGGCGTCTGATACGCGACCGGATCGCGCGTGTCGTAGCCTTCGACCATGAGCATGCCCGCGATTCCAAATCCCGGCGGCGCGTTGGCCGGTTGACGATACGGTTTGCCCCAGGTCGGATTGCCGGTCAGCAACCAATATGTTTGGTCGAAACCAAGCTTGCCGGGACGTGCCGACAGATCGAGCGTCTTTGTTGCATCGCCATCGCCTTCGTGACACTCGCTGCAATAACGTTTCAGAACAGGACGAACATAACGCTCGAAGCTGACCGTATCGTCGCCCCAGGGCGGTGGTGTGATTCGCGTGGGATGACGGGCAAGCGCGACGCGTGTGTAACTCTGCGGCGTGCTGCTGCGCGATTCATGGCAACCGACACAGCCGCGGCGTTCGCCGGGCATGACGCCGGTAAAGCTGCGCATGGTTTGAAGAGCGCGGTATTGTTCATCGAGTAATTGAAAATGAAGCGGAATGCCCGACGGCGCAAAGAACGAAAGCGATCCATCCTTTTCAATCGGAACGGTGCCGAGGATTCGCTTGACGCCTTCCGACTGCACACCTGAAACAACGGGGCCTGTCGAAATGTAGGGCCGCTTGTACCAATATGTGTAGGTCTTGGCGTCAATGGTCAACACGCGCAGGAATCGTGCCTTGTCGCGCAACGCGTCCGCGACGCCGTCGTACACGTTGTTGCTGAAGATGATCCCGTCCTTCGGTTTGTCGCGCTGTTTCCCGGTGGGCCAGATGACACCGTCCGGGCGAACCGGCGGAACCATCCTCGGTTTCAGTGGCATCGCGTGAAGAATATTGTGGTGGCCTTCGTAGATCAGTTCCCGGTTGCCATCGACATCCATCAAATACAGTATGAACTTGCCGCCACGATTGGCTGAGACCAAGAAATCAGCGGGCCCGATCGGATAAGGCGAGTAATACCCGTCGTACTTTCCGCTCGCGTGGTAGCTCGGTGATTCAATCGGGTCCACGGGACCATTACCCGATTCGGGCCACGGCATTTCAGCGGTGACTTTTGTCACGCCGTTGGGGAAGTTGAACCCCTTGGCGGAATCAATGATCCCGATCGAGCCGGAAAACCAGTCGTGATGAGCGCTGCCGGTGAACATGATGCGGTTGCTGTTGGGGATACTCCGCGCGTCCTTGAGCAAATCTGGCCACACACTTTGATTGCCCCAGAACACGTTCACCTGCGTACCATCGGGATTGACCGTCCACAAACCCTGCGCCCGCCACAGCGGTTTGTCGGTGTATTCCCACCGCGTGTAGATCACGCGGCCGTCGTTCATCACGGACGGAAGATAGTCAGGCTCGTTGTTGCGCGAGATAAGGTAGATGTTGTTGCCGTCGGTATCACATCGACCGAGCACGTAGGCATTGGTCGGCGGCATGCAGCGAACATAGGTGTGGCCGCGCGACGTCGAAAACAGGATGTGTTTGCCGTCGGGCAGATAGATCGGATCGAGATCGTCATAGATGGAGTCGGTCAGTTGACGAAGATGCGTTCCGTCGGCGTGGATCTCATAAAGGTGAAACGACTTTTCGTTGTGCGGCTTGAAACAGAAGAGAACGTGCTTGCCGTCGTAAGAAACATCGGGCCGCCAAAACGATCCGTGCAGCGGTTCGATCGGCATGAGCTGTTTCAGTTTGCCGCCAGGTGAAAGCCCCTTAGAACGAGCAATCGTGCGCCCGGCACCGCCATGTAGCCAAGACGATGCCGCGTTTCGTGACGCCACTCGCTGCCGCCCGGATAAGGCATGTCCACCAACAGAACCCTGTCAAAATCGAG
>MPMD02279146.1_pt1 | contig 12138 bp, 9 predicted proteins | sample 1617291 | NCBI WGS metagenome assembly MPMD02 (sample SAMN05944810, study PRJNA350692) | marine metagenome | biome: marine; feature: ODZ; material: water; isolation source: 120 m water sample filtered on 30 um supor filter | place: Pacific Ocean | collected 2012-04-09 | depth 120m m | reverse complement strand
ATGGGCTTGTTGGTATGCCGCAACATTGACTCCATCATGACGAGGTACTTTCTTTCGGGCGGCAACTTTCCAATTTCAATAAGTAGGCCTCCGTTAATACTGAAGATCTCTAACGTATGCATCAATTTGATCAGATTTGCATAATCGGTTTCGTCTGCTTCCCTCCTGCCATTTTTGATGTCCTGGATGAATACCGGGCCAACGGCCGGTGACACTAATGGCTCGTGCTTTACGGTAACGGAAGTTTCATCACCAAACCCTTTCCAGGGGAACTGTTTCGGGCAACTCTCCAACGATTCTTCGACAAGTTCCCGGGGAATACGGACCAAATTACCCTCAACACACGCACCATGCTTTCTTAGAAGATCTAAAGCCTCCTCTTTGAAGAACCGGACTCCTGCCTCCGAGAGGATTCTTAACGACGCCTCATGAAATTCCATGCACTGATCAGAGCTCAACATTCTAAGTCGCAGTGGCTGGAGGGGCCGAGCTTCTGTCTCTGACTGGATTCTTACTTTACGGCGCCTCATTGCACTGCGCTTCTGAGGGGGTTGTTCTTCTCGACCAGCGCCTTCAATTGGTTCATTCTGCTGCTGTCAGGCACTTGCAAATCCGGATTTGGATATTGTTTTCCAATATATTGATATTTCGTAATACCGAATTTGTGATAAGGCAGTAGTTGGTAGTCTTTTACTGTCTTGACCTGTTTGAGGAATTCCAGGATTTCCAATATGTCGTCATCGGTATCATTGAAACCCGATATAACCGGTGTTCTTACGATAACGGGCTTATCTGGAAAATGGGTTGCAAGGTGGACCAGATTTTTCAGTATCAACTCGTTCGAAAACCCAACGAACAATTTGTGCTTTGTGGGGTCCAAACTCTTGATATCGTAAAAGACCAAATCTGCGTTCCGGACTGTCTTGGACAGGTTCTTCCAGGACCCATATCCGGCCGTTTCGACAGCAGTGTCAATTAGCCTTTCTTTACAACTCGACAAAAGACAACTAACGAAGTCCGCCTGCATGATGGGTTCACCCCCGCTCACGGTGATGCCACCACCGGAGCGAAAGTGAAAACCCCCGTCTTTCTCTACATCATCGACGACTTCTCGCACCATCATTTTGCGGCCGGCCATTTCCAGGGCGGTCACCGGACATGCGACAGCACAGGCGCCACAGTGATTACAGAGGGGCCAGTCGATTCGGGCCTTGCCGTTCCCGTTAGCTTTCAGCGCCCCTTCAGCGCAGGAATCTCTGCATAATCCACAAGCATCAAAGCCCAGACACAGCTCCTCTTTGAGCAACACTTGAGGGCTTTTCAAGCGGGACTCTGGATTCGAGCACCATACGCATGCCAGCGGACACCCCTTCAAGAATACAATGTTCCTAATGCCGGGTCCGTCATGGAGGGAAAACCGTTGGATACTAAATACCCACCCAGACTTTTCCCAACGCTCCAAAGAGGCGTCTAATCTATCTTCCGCCTCGGCCATCAACAAGATGCGCCGTGTTCCATTCGATTAATAATCTCATTTTGAAGATCGAGCGAAAGATCCACGAAATAGGAACTGTATCCCGCAACCCGAACCAGCAAATTCCGGTATTTTTCAGGATTCTTCTGTGCCGCAATCAAGGTGTCCCGGTTAATAATATTGAACTGAAGGTGCCAGATCTTGAGGTCACACCAGGATCTGATGAGAGCTGAGAGTGCCTTTGTCCCCTCCTCTCCGGCCACAATCTGGGGAGTCAATTTCATGTTTAAAACACCTTCTCCACCTTCGGCATAGGATGTTTCTTTTTGATGGGCGATTGACAAGAGAGATGCCGTGGGCCCCAATCTGTCGCAACCCTGCGAAGGTGACATGCCTTCAGAAAGCGGTTGATGCGCTTTGCGGCCGTTGGGAAGCGCGCCGACAATTCTGCCGAGCGGCACATGGGATGTCACCGGCACATAGCGGACATCCAGTTTGCCGCCGGAAAGATTGGTGTATTCATGCGACAGAGACCGGAAGAAGGACTCTAATTCGCTGCCGATGTTATCAACATACGGATCGTTGTTCCCGAACTTGGGAGCGTGGATACATCTCTGCTCAGTCAACTGGTCAGAAAAATCCGAATCAAGCGCATCGAGTATCCTTTCCATGCTGATGGACTTTTCATCGAACACAAGCTTTTTCAATGCTGCAAGCGAATCGATTGCAGTACCAATCCCGATGGGATCCCAAAACCCGGGGGCGATTCCACCTTCAATCTGACCTTGCTGCATGTCCACTGCCTGTTCCATACAAAGGTCATGAAGACACGATTGCAACGGCGATGCAAAAAAGGAAGGTCGAAGGGAAGCGTGGATTCGGTCCTGAATGAAGCAATGCCTGACCAAGAACCTGACCTGCTCCTTAAACGCATTCATCATGTCTTCAAACGTGGCAAATGATTTTGGATCGCCGGTGTCCAGGCCGAATTGTTCATCCCCGATCTTCTTGATTCGCCCTCTGTGAAGTGCCATTTCCATCGCCGAACCGAGATTGATATACATATTGCCCGTCATATAAAAATCCCTGTTTACCAGACGAACCTCGGTGCAACTTGAAACACAATAATCCCTTACTTCTTCAATACTCGCCCCTTTTGCCAAAAGGAAGGGGATTACTGCTTCATCATTGAGTAATTTTGGAAAGCCGGTTCCCTCTTTGATCAACTCGCATACCCCGGCCAACAGGCGATCCGGTGTTTGCGTATGAATTCGCACGGCCAGATCCGGGTAATCAAGCGGAAACTCGATTTTCGATTGCAAAATGAGATAGGTTAATTCGTTGGTCGCATCCCGCCCCCACCGATCCTGTCCTCCAATCGTGGTGGCTTCGAAGTGTGGAACCCCCTCATTGTGAAATATGGCTCCCGATTGTTGTAAGGTCACATTCTGCGCCAGATTCAGCCACAGATGCTCCAGATATTCCAGGACATCATCATCATCAATAGTCCCCTTCTCAATGTCGGATTGGTAATAAGGGTACAGGTATTGATCGATGCGCCCGTTGCCGATGGTTCCACCATGCATGTGCTCGAACCTGAAACCAACCTGGGTGAACCACTGGGATTGAATTGCTTCATAAAATGTTTCAGCAGGCTGGCCTGGAACCTTTTCGCAAACATTCGCGATCGCCAGCAGTTCCTCAGCCCTTTTACTGCAGGATTCATTTTTCGCCATTTCGCGGGCCAGATCGGAATGCCTTTTTGCATAGTGAACGATTGCACGACACACAATCACCACTGATTTAAGAAAAGCCAGCTTCTCGAAGTTGTTGTCGGCGTCCAAAGGGTCCAGCGTATCTATCCTTCCCTGGGCTTCGCTTTCTATCCCAATAAACCCTCGTTTCAGTACTTTTTCGTAATCCGGCACCCACTGCTGGGAACTTCTGTCCGTTGTTGAATCAATTACCGCATAACTCGGGCAATATGGATCGTCTTCCCTGTAGAGAACCTTGCGGGTGTCCTCCGGCAAAAGATCGTAATTTATCTCGAAAATTGTTCTTCCCTTCCAATAGGGCAGGATCGTTTCCTTGACAACATCGATATCTTCATCGGTAATTGAGAAACGTCCTTCTTTGCGCGTTGGGAAACTGTCGATACCCTTTTCCAGCCATGCTCCTCTCAGCTCTGGATACAAGATGCCATATCGTCCTGGAGGTCCACAGCGCCCAACAATCAACTCTTCATCCAGGATATGTATGTCGATATTGTGTAAAACATTTTCGAGTGCGAGTGCCCACCGCAATGCAACGGGTTTTCCCTCGGTTTCCCTGAAGGATTCCGTCATAAGCCGTGCTCTTTCGACCGTTATTTTCGGCTTTTCCTTGCGCATCCCTTTTAACATCCGATTAATTCGTCCCCGTTTTAATCGAGCCTCCTCGGTGGTCAGGAAATCATCTTCAGATTTTGCAATTCGCGATTCTTGAGCGGAAAAATTTGTCATTTCAGGTTTCATTTACTTGTCCTCTCTGGCTCTAGGAAATGGGCCGACGACTCCGGTCGACGCAAGTTGCAGCCAACCCGTGCAGGTGACTCCAGCACGATGATTTTCAATATTCCCGAGGCCTGACGCTCGGGTATCGAGATCCTTTGGTAAATCTATTTCAGTCATATCAATATCACGGTTTATCACTCAGTTACCGGCGAACATCTCGGTATCTGCAACCTCGACCTAGACCTCGAAGAACCCGCTGTTGATGATCGATACCTCAACATGGCCGAGTACCGACATTGCGGGCTCCAGATTAAGAGTAGAACAAAAATCATCAATATTGTGAATAACTATAACCTAATTTTCACTATTATGAACAAATGGTATCATTTCTTCTTCTCAAGGATTATGCTGAGTGAATCTGAACCTTGTGCGGTTACGTAGCTATCTATTGATGCATAGCTATGATTAGTTATGAGTCAGACAACTAAACTCCCGAATCTGGTCAGACCATCTGACCAGTCTGGACCTGTCGAAGCGGGCAAACAAAGCGTTAACGTGGCTAATCTTCTAGCGGGCTATGAACGGATTGGCGAAGAGATACGGGATCCGCGAAAGACGCGTGATTTCACGCTCACCAAACTCAGTCAACTTATCGGGCTATCTCAAAGCTACTTAAGTCAGGTCGAGCGTGGAATATCAAAACCCTCGATAAAGACGCTTCATTCAATCAGCCGGGCACTCGGTGTCACCATAAGCTGGTTTTTCTCACCAACCTTTACGGGTGAGGACTGTGTGCGAGACGTCGTAGTCAGGGCAAATCAACATCGTCATCTAACCTTTAAAAGCGGTATTACCGATAAGCTGCTCTCGCCAAACCTGCGCCGGGAAATTGAGCTATTGCGATGTACGTTTCCTCTCCGGGCCCTCAGCGGTTCGGAGCCCTTTTCACATCAGGGCGGGGAAGCGGGAATTGCGCTTGCAAAAGATATTTACGGACCGAGGAGCTCTTTATGTTGAAGCAAACACTCAGTGCCGATACCTACCATTGCATCAGTCGAGGATACGACTCCATTGCGTCACGCTCTTACTCCCTGCACACGGACAGCTATCTCGACCCAGCCTTTCTCGGCATCGAACAACAACAGGTATTTCATAAAAGTTGGCAGTTTCTCTGTCATGAGGAAAAACTGCGTGAAGCAGGCAGCTATGTCGCAACCCATGTGCAGGGGCAAAGCGTGTTCGCCTGCCGGGGTCAAGATGACGAACTGCGCGCCTTTTATAACGTCTGCAAGCATCGCGGTCATGAACTGGTCCAGGGCAGTGGGCAGACGAAAGCCATCGCCTGTCCCTACCATGCCTGGGTCTATGACCTGGATGGTCATCTGAGTAGTGTCCGGCGCTCTGATTTGATCGAAAACTTCAATGTTCGCGATGTCTGCCTGGACAGTATCCGGGTCGAGGTCTTCTGCCACCTGGTGTTTATCAACCTGGATCCAAACGCCATACCACTCGCTGAACAAAGCGAATCGCTGGCCAGCGAGGTCATGAACTATGCGCCCGACCTTGCCAGTCTCACTTATGCCCACACCCTCACCTACCAGATCAAGGCTAACTGGAAAGCGGTAGTCGATAACTTTCTTGAGTGCTATCACTGTCCGGTCGCGCATCGCGATTTCTGCACGCTGGTCGAGATGGATACATACAGGGTCAATACCCACGGTATCTATTCAAGTCACATGGCCAAAGCCGGCCGTTCTGACAACAAGGCCTATGGCGTGGATGAGGCCAGTGTAACTGACCACGCAGTATGGTACCTGTGGCCCAATACCACGCTGATGCGCTACCCCGGGCGCGGCAATTTCATGGTGTGGCGGTTCTATCCTGCGGGGCCTGAAGAAACCTACGAGATATTTGACTTCTTTCTCGAGACCGACACCCCCAACGAGACGGAGATCGAGGCCATCAAGTTCGTAGACGAAGTTCTGCAACCGGAAGATATTGCCATTGTGGAAAGCGTGCAACGGGGCATGCAGACGCCCTCCTTCAACCAGGGGCGTTACCTGGTCGACCCCGATGGCGGTGGGATGAGTGAACATGCCGTGCATCATTTTCATGGTCTGGTGCTTGATGCCTATCGTCGGGCCGTGCAGCGATGAGCGCAGTCAGGCCCGATTATCTGAAAGGCCGGGTTGCACTGGTGACCGGTGGATGCGGCGGTATTGGTCGGGCTATCTGTCAGCGCTTTCATGCTGAAGGGGCCAGGGTTTATGCCACCGACATTGCCCAGTACGCATTCAATGAGCCGGGTGTTGACGTTCTGCGCCACGACGTTACCTCGGAGCCTGATGCCCAGGCAGTGATGGAGCGCGTGCGGAATGATCACGGCAGGCTCGACATACTGGTGAATGCGGCCGGCATTGAGATCGAGAAGACGATCGAGGAGACCAGCCTTGAGGAATGGGATCGAAGCTTTGCCGTCAATGTGAGCGGCACCTTTCTAACCAGTAAACATGCCTTGCCATTGATGCGCGCCGCGGGTAGTGCATCGATCATCAACTTTGGCTCCTACGACGGCTTTATTGCCGACCCTTCCCTTGCTGTTTACTGTGCCACCAAGGGCGCTGTCCACGCGTTGACTCGGGCAATGGCCTGTGATCACGGTCCAGAGGGTATCCGCGTCAATGCGGTTTGCCCGGGATATGTCGATACACCCATGCTGCAGAGTTTCTTCGGTGATTCGGGCGACATTGAATCCCTGAAACAGGCCGTCAGAGATGTCCATCCGCTTCGCGCCTACGGCCAGCCCGAAGACATTGCTAATCTGGTCAATTGGCTGGCTGGCGACGAGGCGCGCTATGCTTCAGGCCAGCTCTGGGTCATCGATGGCGGACTGTCAGCCCAGGCTCAACAGATGCGTCTGTAGAGCGGGGTACGTTGTATATTTCAGGAGGAAGATAAATTGTGCAAGCCTGTCATTATCACCTGTACAGTCACGGGTAACATCCCCACACCGACCCTGTCGCCTTATCTGCCCATCACATCGGTACGAGCCGTCGATGCCGCAATCTATGGCATCCCAAACGTGGCTGACCCCTGCTTTGCGGTGACCCGCTCATGAGTCGGCTCGATGGCCGGGCGGCACTTGTGACGGGTGGCCGTCAGGGTATCGGACGCGCGATTGTTGACGCATTCATGGCGGAGGGAGCAGATGTTGCCACCTGTGGACGGGGTGATCGTCCTGGGGATCTGCCGCCGGCACTGGGCTGGAGTCGAGCCGACATTGCATCGAGCGAGGATGTCGACAAATTGCGGATCGACATGCTGGATCGGTTCGGCGGCCTGGATATCCTGGTCAACAATGCCGGCATCCAGATAGAAAAAACAGTCCTCGATACGACTGACGATGACTGGGACCAGTTAATGGGTGTGAATGCCAAGGGTGTTTTTTTGGCCTGCCGGGCAATGATACCGATCATGAAACGCGGCGGCGTCATTATCAATATCGGCTCGATTTCAGGTAACCTGGCCGATCCCGGTCTTGCACTGTATAACGCTTCGAAGGCTTTCGTGCATGGCCTTACCCGCTCTGTCGCAGTGGATCACGGCCCAAAGATACGCTGCAACGCCATCTGCCCAGGGTGGATCCTGACCGACATGGCTGATGCGGCCTTTGCCGTAGCAGACGAGCCCAAAACAGCTAAGGCCGATGCGCTTGCACGTCACCCGGCTGGACGCTTTGGCCAGCCCGAAGACATTGCGGCAATGGCGGTATGGCTGGCATCCGACGATGCGGCCTTTGCTACCGGACAATGCTTTACCATTGACGGAGGCATGACCGCGGCTTCACCCTTAAATCCTGGACTGTTCTGAATGCGCAAGATTGAGCAGATCGCCGTGCTCATAGCCGAGACTCCCGGTCGATATCGCTTGTCAAAAAAAACCCCCGATGATCGGGGGCTTTTTGATACAACACCTTAGTTGTGCTACTCGATCTACGGAAGCCATGCCCGCCAGATGGATTCGTTACTCGCCATCCACTTGCGTACGGCTTCTTCGGGGCTCATCTTGCTGACATCCACATCAAAGATCATGGGTGCTTGCTGATCGTTGGTTAGGTGCAGATTTTTCAGGAGTGCATACGCATCAGGTGCTTTGTCCTTAAGCCCAGGATTCGCCATATGGAACGTGTTATCTGTTGGCCAACCACAGGCCGGCCAGCACTTGCCATCTGTATTTTCCGGCAAACTCATACCGACGAGATCGTACTTGGCGAAAACCCACATCGGCGACCAGGCATAAATCAGGATCGGCTCGCCACGACTGTAGGCGCCCTCGAGTTCTGCCCACAAAGCGGTGTCAGTACCGAGTTCCACAGCCTGAAAATCGACACCTAAAGCATCCAGGCGTGGCTGATCTTTACAATCCCATGCAGGTGTGGGGCAGCCGACCAGTCGCCCACGGTCCCCACTCTCTGGCGTCGCGAAGAGATGTTTGTATTTGTTGAGGTCCTTCCATGACTTAAGGTCTGGCGCGACCGCCTTGATTCCGCGAGCCGCGTCGCCTTCAATCACGTAGCGAGGGACCCAGTAGTCACTGGCACCGATTACCCCCGTCCTGGTAACCAGTTCAACTGACCCATCACCACCGTATTCGGTCATATACTTTTCTTTGGTGCCGACGTTGTAATTCGGCCAAGCTTCGAATCCCATATCGAGATCCCCTGACGCCACGGCTTCCCATGCGCCAGCCCCACCCGGCATAAAGATGAGTTTCGCCCGGTAACCGAGTTCGTCTTCCAGCAGGACCTGCATGAGGTTGGCAAAGACAAGATTCCCTGTCCAATCCGCCTCGTGCAACTTTAAAGTTCCCTTCCCCGCATAGGAAGACATTGGGGCAGCAAATACTGCAAGTGCAATTAAAACGGCACCACTGAGTTTACGGATAAGTCTCCAGATTTTCATATTTTCCCTCCTTGATTTAATACTGATCGTTTGATCAGTTCCTCGAAATCATAACGCTCAAAGCATGCTCCAGAATTCTGAATCATATCTTACTTCAGTTTACAACTGTAACACCAACCTGTTATGAGTTAAGACCCAGGGCTTTTTGGCGCTTGAGACTCCAGGCCTGGGTGGTGCGATCGAGAATGATTGCGAGAAACACAATGGCAAGGCCAGCTTGTAGTGCAATTCCGGTGTTGGCTGTATTGAGACCTAAGAAGACCTCCCGACCTAAGCCGCCCCCGCCAATCATTGGCGTGATGATTAACATTGCCAGGACCATCATTACAGACTGGTTGACTCCCATCATGATCGAGGGTAGCGCCAGTGGCACTCGTACCTTAGCCAGCGTCTGCCGGAACGTCGCTCCAAATGAGTGCGACGCTTCAATGGCTTCGCCCGAGACTTCACGGATACCCAGATTAGTGAGACGAATGATGGGTGGCAGAGAGTAGATCATGATCGCGATCACGGCCGATACCACATTGCCCCCGAAAAACATCAATACCGGAATCAAGTAAACGAACGCGGGAAGTGTCTGCATAGCGTCGAGAATGGGGCGCAGCAGCATCTCAAATGTGTCATTGATGGCGGTTAGGACGCCAATGGGAATGCCTACCAGCATACAGAGCAGTAGTGACACGAGAATCTGGGCCATGGTGAACATTGCAATCGGCCAGAGGTCGGTGCTGCCGATGAACAGCAATCCAGCTACGGCGACGATCGTCGTGCTAAGCCCACACGAAAACCAGACCACTAAGACGAGAAAGCCCATCACATACCACCAGGGCAGGGCCTGCAAAAACTTCGCAAGGGGGTCCAGAAGCCAGATAAATACAAATCCGCGAATCCAGGTAGTGAAAGCTATAAAGGTGGCATTCGTTTTGAGCCACTCAAGACCCGCGTCGGCAGGCGCACGGATTGAAATCTCCCAATCGGTAGGAAAATCTCCCAGACTCAAGACATAGGCATCAAAGAGATAAAGGATGACTAGTAGTGAAATGCTCATGAGCAAAAAAGTATGCCGCAAAAAGTATGTTTCAACCCGGTCTGCGACCGTGGAACTCACTAACTGGAGCACGAATTGAAACACCGCTGCAACGTATCGTGCGAATCTCTGACTGAAGACGGCAAAGACGCGAAAGAGACGACCCAGGACACTTTCGAATCTCTGGGCCCAAGGCGTGTTCACGAGCCGTACTGGCAACAAACGAAAACGCTCCTCTTCAATAGACGGCTCGCTACGCCGATATGAACCCATGGCCCCACTGATACGGTCGAACATGATAGCCATGAATACAATACTCAATCCGCCCTCGATACCCCAGCCGATATTTAGGCGCCGCAGCGCTTGCCAAACTTCGTAGCCGAGACCCGCAGCCCCGATAAAAGCGGCGAGGACAACAAGCCCAAGCGCCATCATGATGGTCTGGTTGACCCCCATAAGGATCGATGGCAAGGCGAGAGGCAGTTTTACTTTGAACAGTAATTGCCTGGATGTAGACCCAAAGGATCGGGCGGCCTCTATAGTTTCAGATGGAACCTGCCGAATACCGAGATTGGTGAGACGCGCTGCTGGTGGTAAAGCATAAATGACGACAGCGATGATTGCCGGTGGGCCACCGATCCCGAAAAAAAAGATTGCGGGGGTCAAATACACGAAACCGGGTAGGGTCTGCATTGTGTCAAGAATTGGCCGTGTCCATGTGTCGACACGATTGCTTTGCGATGCAGCAATCCCAATAAGAATCCCGAGGGTTGAGGCAATGACCACGGATACAAACATGAGGCTGAGCGTCTCCATGGCAGAATCCCACATATCCGTCGCGCCCCAAAAAAGAATCGCAACCACACAGAAGAGCGCGAGCCGGAGTCCGCCGTAGCGTAAGGCCGGCAATGCAAATCCGAGCACCACGAGCGGCCAGGAAAGATCCAGCATGAAGGTTTCAACGGCGTCGAGACTGTCCCCAACAACTCCGGCAATGCTCCGTGTCACACCACGAACGTTCTGCCGTAGCCAGTCCTGGGCAGCGTTCACCCAGTCGATGAAAGGGAAACCATCAACGAGTAGGCGGGGAAATTCCTGCTGCCCGGCTGTCAAATGTGCCAATCCGATCGAAGCAACGAGAACACCTGTACTGAGGACGACCGTGAAGACAGCTCGATTCGAAATGCGTTGAAATCCCAAACCTAAATACCTATTTGATCAGCTACTTGGATGAGATCGCACTAAAACAGTGACTCGCAGGATCTCACTAATCAGGCTGGGAAGCAGGTTGGCTATCCAAGGCCAACATGATTGCACTTCTGTCAACAGACCCAAGACAGCAATTGCCGTCGACACAGGGAATGGGCAAATCGTCCCGTGCTGCGCGAACAATCAGCGTTTCAACAAGTGCATCGGGTGAAACTGGTGCACAGTTGGTGGCAATAGTTTCGGCTGCGACTGTGCTGTCCGCCGCGAGCGCTTTTTCCTTCTCCAGTATTCCGAGATAACTCCGATCGGGCCCAAGTACGAAAATTGCAGGTACACCCAGGCGTTCCATTATCTCGAGTGCAGACTCGAGCTTTTCATTTGCCTGAACCGAGGGATAGTCGGTCTTCATGATCGAGCGCGCAGTCAGTACCTTATGTCTCGGTACGTCCTCCGAAAACGCCCTGACATAATCATCAACGGGATTCGCGACAATTTGTTCTGGTGTGCCAATTTGAACGAATTCTCCATCTTTCATGATCGCAATGTGGTCGCCCATCTTGATCGCCTCGAGGAAATCATGGGTGATAAACACCATGGTCTTGCGGACCACCGCCTGTAGCTTCAGCAGTTCATCCTGCATCTCCCGACGGATCAATGGATCGAGTGCGCTGAACGGTTCATCGAACAACATGATTTCAGGATCGACTGCCAGTGCACGGGCAAGGCCCACACGTTGTTGCATCCCGCCAGATAATTCCCGCGGATAGTGCCCCCCCCATCCTTCGAGGCCCACCATCTCGAGCACTTCACTGGCTTTTTGCTCTCGATCCTTCTTGGACATGCCGCGTACTTCTAGTCCATAGCTGATGTTGTCTAGTACTCTTCGATGTGGAAGTAGTCCAAAATGTTGGAAAACCATGCTCATACGATGGCGTCGGAGTTCAATCAATTGCCGCTGATTCATGGCCATGATCT
>MPMD02256649.1_pt1 | contig 12158 bp, 8 predicted proteins | sample 1617291 | NCBI WGS metagenome assembly MPMD02 (sample SAMN05944810, study PRJNA350692) | marine metagenome | biome: marine; feature: ODZ; material: water; isolation source: 120 m water sample filtered on 30 um supor filter | place: Pacific Ocean | collected 2012-04-09 | depth 120m m | reverse complement strand
TGGCGGCGGGTTGAATTCGCTGTCGTGGTCATGGCTGCGAATGATATGGCGATCCTGCCACATTCGAAGCGAGGGCATGGAGTTGTGCATCTGCGGTCATTGGATATTGCGAGTTCACTCGGAGTCCATCGTTCCTGTGCCGCTGCTCGTCATATCCTGCCCACCGTGGATTCAGTATGTACTGCCAATGCCGTCCTCCGGGAACTCGGTGACAATCGCCCCCCAATCGTGATTCTTACAGGCGCCGGAATCAGCGCCGAGAGTGGCCTCATGACATTTCGCGGAAATGGCGGGCTGTGGGAGGGACACCGCGTTGAGGATGTCGCGACACCCGAAGCGTTCATGCGCAACCCTGAACTCGTGCATCGTTTCTACAACGAGCGCCGTTCGCGGTTGCAGGCTGCTGATGTCGAACCAAACGCAGCGCATATGGCTTTGGCGATGCTCGAATCTCGGTGGCCCACCTCCGTCACAGTTATTACGCAGAACGTCGACAATCTGCACGAGCGAGGCGGCAGTGCCAACGTGATCCACATGCATGGCGAACTCATGAAGATTCGCCACGCCGACACCGGTGAAGTTCGCCACTGGCAGGTCGACTGCGACGCTACTACCCTTGACGGCCGATGGCGTCCTCATATCGTCTGGTTCGGCGAAGCGATTCTGGAACCAGAGATCATCACCGAAACCCTCCGAGCGGCCGGACTCTTTCTCTGTATCGGTACCGCTGGGCAGGTCTACCCCGCTGCAGGATTCGTCCACGAAACCGTCGGGGCAAGCGTCGAATTCAATATCGAGCCAACAGCGATTACGGCGGCATTCGGCCATTCCCTGCATGGTCCCGCCGCCGCCACGCTTCCGGGGTTTGTGGAGGCGTTGATGATGGCGGCGGGGTGAGTCCCGGTACCATCTGGCCCGTTCAACAACCACTTGACCCATGTTTGATCGCCTGCACACCATCTGGGCCCTGTTGAAGGGGCAGCGGCTTCGCTATGCCGGGGCCCTGCTGTCGCTCATCGTGGCGGCGGGCTTGTTGTATGCGGTGCCGATCGTGCCTCAGATTGTGTTTGACGGGGTGCTCGTTGACGAGCCGCGGGAGGGGTCGTGGATCGAGCGATTGGGGTTGTCGTTCATGGGGGGCCGGGACTTTGTGTCCGAGCGGCTGTGGATTCCCGCCCTGTTCGTAGTCGGTCTGACCCTCTTGGCTGCCCTGGCCACCTACTTCCGGGGGCGGTGGGTGGCGATTGCGGCCGAGGATGTGATTGCTCGGTTGCGGGACCGGCTGCACAACCATCTCAATCACTTGCCATGTACGTGGTATGACCAGGCCGAGACGGGCGACGTCTTGCAGCGGTGCACTTCGGATGTAGACACGCTTCGCAATTTCCTCGCATTGCAGGTCATCGAGATCGGCCGGGCGATCGCGATGCTGCTGATTCCACTGCCGCTGATGTTCATGATGGACTTTGGCATGTCGGTCGCATCGCTGGTGCTGATTCCCGTGATCGTGTTCTCGGCTTTCTTCTTCTTTGGCCGCGTGAAGACGATCTTTCGAGAGAAGGACGAGGCTGAGGGGCGAATGACCGCGTGCGTGAACGAGAACCTTCACGGCATTCGTGTTGTGCGAGCGTTTGCCCGGCAGGAGTTCGAGCGGGAGAAGTTCCGCGCCCGCAATGACGATCACCGCCGGCTCGACTACCGCCTGTACGCGGTGCTCGCGTGGTTCTGGTCATCCTCGGATCTGATCTGTTTCACACAGAAAGCCATCGTGCTCATCCTTGGAGCCTATTGGGTGGCGACCGATGTGCTTGAGATCGGCACCTATTACTTCTTCATCGCAGCAGTGTCGCTCTACGTCTGGCCCGTTCGGATGCTGGGTCGATTGCTTTCGGAACTTGGTAAGGCAGTCGTGGCCGTCGATCGAATTCACGAGATCCTCGAAACCCCCACCGAAGAAGTGACTGGGACGGCGGCGCCACCGCACGGTGGCGGCGAGATTGAGTTTGCTGGCGTCACGTTTGCGCACGAAGAGAGTTCGCCCGTCCTCAGCGACATCTTCCTCACCGCCAGGGCCGGCGAGACCCTCGCGATCGTGGCGCCATCCGGGGGCGGCAAGTCGACGATCATCAATCTGCTGCTGCGGATGTATGACTGCGATGCGGGCGTGATTCGAGTGGATGGCGTGGATATCACTACGCTCGACCGTGGTCAGCACCGCGCCCGCATGGCGGTCGTGATGCAGGATCCGTTCCTGTACTCACGATCCATTCGCGACAACATCGCCCTGGCCCGCCGCGACTCGACCGACGATGAGTTGCACGTGGCCTCGCGCGTGGCATCCATTCACGACTCCATTCTTGAGTTTGACCAGGGCTACGAGACTCTCGTCGGCGAGCGCGGCGTGACGCTCTCGGGCGGGCAGCGGCAACGTGTCGCCATCGCGCGGGCGCTCCTGCAGCGGCCGGATATCCTGGTGCTTGATGATGCGCTCAGCGCCGTGGACACTCGCACAGAGCGGCTCATTCTGGAGGCGCTTCGGGATCGGCGTGGTTCCCAGACCACCATTGTAATTGCACATCGCCTCTCGACGCTCATGCAGGCCGATCAGGTGATCGTGCTCGATCACGGCCGCATCGTGCAGCGGGGCACGCACACTACGCTCGTCGAAGAAGCCGGTATGTATCGCAGGCTCTGGGACATCCAGACCACCATCGAGTCGACCGATGAACAGGGGGCGGCGTGATGAGCGAGCAAGCCTTCCTGCCGGAAGACGAGTACGACGGTGGGACGTTCGACTGGCGTCTCTGGCGCCGGATCATTCGGCACGCCAGACCGCATCGGCGGTGGCTGCGGATCATGCTCTTCAGCGGTGTACTGCTGGCGGTCATTGAAACGCTGTTGCCGCTGAGCAATGCGTGGCTCATCGATGAGGCGGTGGCTGGGAGGGCGGGCGCAGCCTTCTGGTGGCTTGCTGGTATCTATCTGGTGCTTGCGAGTTCGTTCTCGGTGGTGGTGTGGTGGTTCATTCGCGCTGCCGGACGGCTGACGACTGGCGTGGGCTTTGACCTGCGCGAGCAGGGCTTTTCCAGGTTGCAGGATCTCTCGTTCTCGTACTTCGATACCAGACCGACCGGGTGGCTCGTGTCGCGGCTGACAAGCGACTGCACGAAGATCAGTCATTTGCTCCCGTGGTTCCTGCTGGACCTCGCCTGGGGGAGCTGCTTCATCATCGGAATCGTCGTGGCGATGATGTTCATCGATTGGCAACTGGCATTGTGGGTGCTGGTGATTGTGCCGCCGCTGGCACTGGTGAGTTGGTATTTCCAGCGAAAGCTGCTTCGCAGCAGTCGGCAGGTGCGGCGGACGAACTCAATCTTGACCGGCGTGTACAACGAGGGCTTGATGGGCGTCCGCACTACGCGGGCGTTGGCACGTGAAGAGGAGAGCCTTCGAGAGTTTCGTGGTCACTCGGGCGACATGCGGCGGTACACGGTTCGCAATTCACTGCAAAGTGCCGTGTACCTGCCCTGCATTATCACGCTTGGCGCCGTTGGAGTTGGCATGACACTTTGGAAGGGCGGCGTTGATATTCAAGTGGGCGAAGGGCTTTCGCTCGGTGATCTCATTGCATTCATGCAGTATGCGGTACTTTTCTCGATGCCCATTCAAGAAATCGCGGCGCGCATCACCGACCTGCAGGCAGCACAGGCGGCGGCGGAGCGTATTCAGTCGCTTATCGAGACCGAACCAGAGATTCAGGACAGCGAACGGGTTCGCAATGCGGCCGAAGCCATTCCACCCGGCATCAGTACGCTCGAATTCAAGCATGTTGACTTCTGGTATCTCCCCGAGGAGCCCGTTCTGCTCGACTTCAACTTCACCGTGGAGCCCGGCCAAACCATCGCATTGGTCGGCGCCACAGGTGGAGGCAAGAGCACCATCGCCTCGCTTGCCGCCCGCTTCTACGAGCCGCGCCGGGGCGAAATTCTCGTTGACGGCGTTGACTATCGGAAGCGTGAATTGCACTGGCTGCAGTCACAATTCGGCGTGGTGCTGCAGACACCGCACCTGTTTTCCGGGACCGTTCGAGAGAACATCCGCTATGGCAGACTCGAAGCAACCGACGCCGAAGTCGAACAGGCGGCTGAACTCGTCAATGCCGCGAATTTCATCAACGAGCATGAGGATGGCTACGACACCGATGTCGGTGAAGGCGGCACCAAACTCTCCGTTGGACAGCGTCAACTCGTTGCGCTTGCTCGCGCTGTGCTCGCCGATCCGCAGATTTTCATCATGGATGAGGCCACCAGTTCGGTTGATACCGAGACCGAACAACTCATTCAACAGGCTATCGATACGGTTCTTGGAGGGCGGATCGCGCTGATCATCGCTCATCGCCTCTCCACGATTCGATCGGCCGATGTGATTCTGGTCATCGACGATGGGCGCATCGTGGAGCAGGGCAGTCACCGCGAATTGTTGGAGTCCAAGGGACGCTACTGGCGGCTCTACACACGACAGGAAGCCGAAGATGCCGAGGCTGCGATCGGAGACGAGGAGCCATCGCAGGATCAATGATGCAATCTGCAGTCCGGCGCACATTGCCAAGTGCGATAGAATGGACCGGATGCTGAGCAAAGTATTCAAGGCGTATGACGTGCGGGCGACCTGCCCGGATCCACTCAGTGAGTCTGTGGCGTTTCGCATCGGCTACGGCACGGCAAAGTTCCTGCTTGGTCAGGGTGAAATTGATGCCTTGCCCGAAGTATCGCGCCGACTGATCGCGGTTGGACATGACATGCGGCTGACGAGTCCGGCCATGGTGACGGCTTTGCAGAACGGGATGCGAGCAGCGGGAGCCGATGTGCTTGATGTGGGTCTTGTCGATACGCCGTTTGTTCCGTTTGCCGTAAACCATGCCCAGTGCATCGGCGGCGTGCAGACGACGGCGAGTCACAATCCGGCGAACTACAACGGGTTCAAGATCAGCAAGATGTTCGGCAAGCCCGTGGGGGAGCAGACGGGTCTGATCGAGATTCGGGAGATTGCCGAGGCTGCGGCGGACAGTGGCGAACCGATCGGCAGCCGAACCGAGGTTGATCTCTGGGAGGCCTACCGGGCTCATGTCCATCCGATGCTCTCAGACGGCTTGCGGGATGGGACCGAGAAGATCCGTGTGGCGATCGACGCCTCCAACGGCATGGCCGGAACGATGGTGCCGAAGGTCTTCGGCGATGTGCCTGGCATCGAGATCATCGAAATCAACTTCGAGAACAGCAGCGGCACGTTCGTGCATGAACCCAACCCGCTTGTTGAAGCGAATCTGGCGCAGGTCCGGAAGGCGACCGTGGATGAAGGATGCCAAGTCGGCATCTGCTTCGACGGTGACGCGGATCGCTGCATGGTGGTTGACGAGGGGGGGGAGATCATTGGATGTGATCTCATCACCGGCTGGCTCGGGCAGCGGTTTCTCAGAGCCGCAGGCGGCGGCAGCGTCGTCTTCGACTTGCGGAGCAGTCACAGTTTGGCCGAGATGGTGCGTGAGGCGGGTGGCGAGCCGGTCATGGGGCGGGTCGGCCACGTTTTTATGAAGCAGGCGATGGCCGAGCACAATGCAGTCTTCGGAGGCGAACTCTCCGGCCATTTCTACTTTGCCGAGAACTTCAATGCAGATTCTGGTGCGATGGCATTTGCGGCAATCTGCTCGGCGGTTCTGGACGACGGTCGGCCACTCAGTGAAATCATCGCTGGTGCCAAGCGGTACTGCCAGTCAGGCGAGATCAATTTCGAAGTAGATGACAAGACGGCCGCGATGGAGCGGCTCGTTGACGCATTTCCGGATGCCGAAATATTGCGGCTCGACGGGGTGACGGTTGATCTTGGCAACTGGTGGTGCAATGTGCGTCCGAGCAATACCGAGCCGCTGCTGCGGCTGAATCTCGAGGCTGGCAGCGAGCGGGAAGTCGCCGAACATCTCGCCGAGGTGGCGCCGCTGCTGGGAACCCAAGTAGCGCATTGATTTCGCAGGGGGTCGTCAGATATTCGGCTCTTATTCCCCGGGGATGGTCGTAATCACGCCGCTCCATGGACTCGAAGCCGTCGCATACAGCTTCTTTCCGATGCGTCCGGCACGCTCGCCGTGATAGCCGGCTTCGCACGCAAGCCGCATGGCGTGGGCCATGGAGACCGGATCGCTGCTGTGGGCGATGCCGGTGTTGAGCAGGACGCCATCGGCGCCCAGCTCCATGGCGATGGTGATGTCGCTGGGTGTACCGACGCCGGCATCGACGACAAGCGGATAGTCGGGGTCGCCGCCGTGCTCGGGGTCTTTGAGCAGGTCGCGAATGATGCGGATGGCGGCCGGGTTGGCGATGCCGCGCCCGGAGCCGATGGGGCTGCCCGCCGGCATGACGCTGGCGGCGCCGGCATCGCGGATCCGAGTTGCCATGATTGGGTCGTCGCTTGAGTAGCACAGCACGCAGAAGCCATCGGCAACGAGTTCCCTGCATGCTTCAAGGGTGCCGACCGGATCGGGCAGAAGTGTCGCGCGGTCGCCGAGCACTTCGAGTTTGACCCATCCAGCGCCGGGGTTGCCCAACTGCTCGAGCAGATCGCGGCCGAGTCGGGCAACCCGAACGGCGTCGGCGGCATCGAAGCAGCCGGCGGTATTGGGAAGCACCGTGTACCGATCAAGATCGAGATAGTCCAAGAGCGAGCGGCCCTGCTCATCGAGCAGCCGTTCGCGGCGGACAGCTACGGTGACGGCCGAGCATCCACTCGCGTCGAGCGCCTCCTGCATCACTTCATAGGATTCATACTTTCCGGTTCCCACGATCAGCCTGCTGCTGATCGTGAAGGGGCCGATTGTCAGCGGAGAAACAGTCGGGTGCGTGGCAGTCATGGTCATGGCAATGGTCTCATCCGCCACCGACAAGGGTGACGATTTCAATGGAATCATCGGGCTGAAGCGCAACAGCGTCGTGGTCACGCCATGGGACGAGTTCGCCGTTTCGCTCGACCGCGCAAGGCGTACCGGTCTTGCCGAGGTGCTCAAGCAGGTCGGCCACCGTGGCGTGGTTGGGCAGATCGGTCGGGGTATCGTTGACGGCGATCTTCACAGCACTGCGATGGTATCAATGCAGCCACATCATCAGAAGGGTGCAGATGATGAAGACCGGAATTAGGATCGGAATGCTGTATCGGATCGCATATCCGAGGAAGGAGGGCATCGGGATGCCGGATTGCTCGGCGATGGCCTTGACCATGAAATTCGGGCCGTTGCCGATGTAGGTCATTGCGCCCATGAAGACTGCGCCGAGCGAGATGGCGATGAGCTGCGTTTCCACGATCCATCCGCCGCTGAGCAACTCCATCGCTCCTTCGCTACCGGGGGTTGTGCCGGCCTGGGCCAACTTGAAGAACACCAGATAGGTCGGAGCGTTATCGAGCACGCTTGAGAGACCTCCGGTGATCCAGAAGTACATCCACGTTTCGGTGAGCGCTGCAGCGATGGAATCGCCCTGCGCCTTGAGCACCATCAGCGGTACCTGCATGGTGATGAAGATGCCGATGAAGAGCGCTGCTACTTCGATGATGGCTCCATAGTTGAACCTGTTGGCTTCCCGTACATGTCGCCGCGTCGTGAGCAGGGACAACGCGACCATGGCGAGCATCAGCAGTTCCCGGAGAAAGTCGAAGGCGATGAACTCGGTTGTGGGGATCGGCCTGTCCGGGCTCACGAAAGCGACGCAGATCACGATGCCTGCGAGCCAGAGGATGTTGATGCTGCCCTCGATCCGGATCGGCTGCACGTTGGCTTTGTCGAAAATCTTGACTGCGGGTGGCTCCTTGGCGTACATCGCCAGATCCCAGAAGAAGTAGATCATGAGCAGAATGCTGCAGGCGACGAGCCACTCGATCCACAGACCGAAGGTCCATGCGAATGGAACCCCTTCGAGGTATCCAAGGAACAGCGGCGGGTCGCCGATGGGCAGCAGTGTGCCACCGATATTGCTCACAAGAAAAATGAACATCACCACCGTGTGGACCTTGTGTGTCCGCTCGCGGTTGGTATTCAGCAGCGGTCGGATCAGCAGCATGCTCGCGCCAGTCGTGCCGATGAAACTTGCAATACCAGCACCGAGCGCAAGCCACCCTGTATTGACGACCGGATGTGCCCGCATGTCGCCGCCGATGTGGATGCCGCCGGAGATGACATACAGACTGAAGAGCAGGATGATGAATGGCACATACTCCTGCAGGACTGCGTGATCGAGCGTGGTGCCGACGCTGTGCCAACCTTCCACAATCCACAGGTAGATCAGCGTGGCCAGTCCGCAGAGGACAGCAACGAGAAACCGGCTCAGATTGCTGTGCCACCAGCCAGCCGTTTTTGGAATCAGCGGCAGCATGGCAATCGCGCCGAGAATCAGCGCGAAGGGAAGTGTGCCGATGATCCATCCATCCGGCGCGTGGCTGTGGTGAGTCTGCTCATGTTCACCGAAGAGGGCCGCCGCGAGCGCCAGCGCCATGGCAATGCTGCCGCCGATGCAGATGAACCACGTCCAGTACCGCGGTCCGGCCGTGCCGTGCTGCTCATGTGTGGTCAGATCGGTAGACATGGAAGGGGGGGCAGGATAGCCAAGGAACTCAGCCCGAGGGTGCGATCCGATCTAGCAGCCATGCTGCGAACGCGAACTTGCTCATATTCGCCGGGGCTTCCGTGGACTTTCCATCCGAGGCGATCAACGTGGCGGTGATGCACTCAGCGTCCATGGTCTCAAGGGGGTTGGCCACGATGGCATCCAGATTCTTGTGGACCAGTTTGGCTCGGGCTCGGGTGTCGAGCTCAGCCGCGGGTTCTAGGGCAAACCCGACGATGCGTTGATCGGGACGTTTGCTTGCCGCCACCCCCGCGACCAGATCCGGGGCGGGCTGGAGCGTGAGTTGAATTGGCCCCTCATGGCGAGACAGTTTGGTTCCGAGGGCCGCGGTCTCGGGGATGAAGTCGGCGACTGCGGCTGCCATGATCAGCAGGTCTGCCTTGGGAAATGCGTCCTCAAGTTGATGCTGGAGGTCCGCGGTCGTTTCAAACCGTATACAGCATCTTTCAAGCTCGCTGGGCGGCTCCATGGCCCCTCGGCTAAGCAGCAGGGTGACTTCATGGCCGCGGCGGAACGCTTCCAGTGCAACCGAAATGCCCATTCGGCCGGATGATCGGTTGGAGAGCACTCGGACGGCATCCAGTGGCTCTCGCGTCGGACCAGCAGTAATCAGGATTCTCACGGTCTGAAGGCTACCCGCATCGTCCCGCCCACGTTTTCATGGCCGGTCGGTACGATGGTGCACCCCCGCCACCGAGCACCTGTGGGCCCCTCAGATCAGTACGGAGTTGCGTCAGCATACACCCATGGCCAAGCGAAGCAGAGCACGTCGCAAACTCGGGCAGATGCTTCTTGGGGCGGATGTTGTTACCGAGGAGCAGTTGGAAACGGCGTTGAAACTGGCCAAGGGCAGCGGCAAGCGTCTCGGCGAGTGTCTGATCGAATCAGGCGCCTGTGGTGATCTGGAAGTCTCGCGGGCGCTTGCTGAGCAGTTCGGCATGGAATTCAATCCGCTGGCCTCTGCCGGTGACATCGAGGGCATCGATCTTTCTTCAGTTCCCAAAGATGTGGTTCGCAAGCATCTCGTCGCTCCTTGCGGGTCCAGCAATGGGCGAATGAAACTGCTCGTGCATGATCCGATGGATGTGGAACTGCTGGATCTCCTTCGATTCCGTCTGAAAGCCGAGATCGATCCGGTGCTCGCCCCACGGAGTGCCCTCAAGGCATACATCGATGAGCAACTCGGAAGCGGCGAAGCTGTGGCGAGCGGGTCATTGGTGACCGAATCGATCGATGTTTCAGTTGATACATCTGTTGATCGCTCGGTCGACGCCTCTGTGGACATCGGCGGCGATGGCGAGCAGGCACCCGTTGTCAAACTCGTCAACAAACTCATCCAGGAGGCGGTTCGTGGTCGCGCTTCGGATATCCATGTCGAGCCCATGGCAGACCGTGTGTTGCTTCGGTACCGCATCGACGGGGTGTGCCATGTTCGTGACAACCTGCCCAAACGGATGCAGTCGGCACTGCTCGCTCGACTCAAACTGATGTCTGGTGTGAACATCGCCGAAAGACGCATTCCGCAGGACGGTCGCATCAAGATGGAAGTTGACGGTGATCAGATTGACTTCCGTGTCAGCGCGTGTCCTGCCTATCACGGCGAGTCGATCGTGCTTCGTATTCTGCGTCCCGACTCTGTGCGGATCGGTCTGCCGAATCTCGGCTTTGAGCCGGACCATCTGGAGAACTTCAACCGCATCATCCGCCGCCCCAACGGAATTTTTCTCGTGACTGGGCCAACCGGATCGGGCAAAACGACGACGTTGTACTCAGCGCTTGATGTGCTCAATCGCCCCGATCGAAAGATCATTACCGCGGAAGATCCGGTGGAATACAGTTTCGCTGGCATCAATCAGTGTCAGGTGAATGAAGGTATTGGCCTGACGTTCCCGGCGATTCTCCGTTCGATGCTGCGACAGGCTCCGAATATCGTGCTGATCGGCGAAATCCGAGACCGCGAGGTTGCGGATATCGCCATTCAGGCCGCGCTCACCGGCCACCTTGTGTTCTCGACCTTGCATACCAACGACGCGCCATCAGCCGTGACTCGATTGGTTGACATGGGCGTCAAGCCCTATCTCGCGGCCAGTTCGATACAAGCCATCATGGCCCAGCGGTTGATTCGAGTGCTTTGCAAGGAGTGCGCTGAGGTGGATCCAGAGCCGGATGCCCGGGTGCTCAAACTCGTCGATATCTCGCCTGAAGAGGCCGAGGGCAAGGTGATGCGGGAAACAGGTTGCGGCAAGTGTGGTGGCGTGGGCTTCAAGGGAAGAAAGGCCATCTTTGAGATGCTCCAGATGACGACTGAACTGCGTGAGATGGCCTTCGCCCATGCGACCGTTGCGGAAATGAGGAAAGTGGCGGTGCGGAGTGGCATGCGTTCGCTTCTGCAGGACGGCAAAGTAAAGATTCTCAACGGCGTCACGACAATGGCGGAAATCGCCCGATTTGCCCAAGCAGACGTTCTTGTAGCCGCCAATATGGATTCTGAGTAGGAGACCCGTATCATCTCTCCCACAGGAGGGTGTGAGGACAGACATGTCAAGCATTCAGATCGATCGACTTCTCGACACGGTGATCCGCCAGGACGCCTCGGACCTTCACATCTCCGTTGGGCGCAAGCCGACGCTGCGTCTGAGCGGCAAACTTCGCAGCCTCGACACCAAAGTGCTTGAGAACGAAGACACCGTGGCGCTCATGAAAGCGATCACTCCCGAGCGATGCCAGCAGGAACTTCAGGAGCACGGTAGTACCGACTTCGGTTTTGCATACGGCGATCGGGCTCGCTTTCGAGTGGCGGTGTTCCGGCAGCGTGGATCGGTGAGTATCGCTTTGCGGCTGATTCCGAATCAGTTGTTGACATTCGATCAGATCGGGTTGCCGCCAATCGTACGTGAACTCATTCGGCGGCCTCGTGGTCTCTTTGTCGTGACCGGGCCAACCGGATCGGGCAAGACGACCAGCCTCGCGACGATGATTGACCACATCAATACAAACTTTGATCGGCACATCGTGACGGTTGAGGATCCCATCGAGTACTACCACTATCACAAGAAGTCGATCGTGAATCAGCGTGAGGTCGGTGTCGATGTGCCGAGCTTTTCGGAGGCTTTGCGACGGGCGTTGCGTCAGGATCCAGATGTGATTCTGGTGGGCGAAATGCGTGACCTCGACACGATCGAGGCTGCGATCGCCGCTGCTGAGACGGGACACCTGGTGTTCGCGACGCTGCATACCACGGGCGCTTCCGGCACCATCAACCGAATTATCGATGCATTTCCGACCAATCAACAGGAGCAGATTCGGGTGCAGCTCTCGGTGACGCTGTTGGCCGTTCTTTCACAGGTGTTGCTCTCTCGGGATGACCAGCCCGGGCGTATCGCCTCGTATGAGTTTTTGGTGGTGACGCCGGCCATTGCGAACCTGATCCGTGAAAACAAGACCTTCCGGATCGATTCGGCCATCCAGACAGGCAAGAAATTCGGTATGCAGTTG
>MPMD02292393.1_pt1 | contig 12180 bp, 10 predicted proteins | sample 1617291 | NCBI WGS metagenome assembly MPMD02 (sample SAMN05944810, study PRJNA350692) | marine metagenome | biome: marine; feature: ODZ; material: water; isolation source: 120 m water sample filtered on 30 um supor filter | place: Pacific Ocean | collected 2012-04-09 | depth 120m m | reverse complement strand
GGGCGGCAGAGGTCGAGTGTCCGCCGGGCCATCTGCCTCGCCGATGCGGCCAGCATGGTGTCGGGGTCGACCAGCGTGGCGTCGAGTCCATATCGCACCGCATGCCACTTGTTCTGACGGGCGATCATCGGGTGGCAGTCGGTGAGGTAGGCGCCGCGGTCAATTTCTCCGGAAATACCTGCTGTGACGCACTGCACCATGGCGACGAGCCCAAGCAACTGCCGCATGGTCATGGGCGTGTCCATGATGCGAATTTCGACCGTGCCGAAGCGGGCGACGGGGCGGACATCCCACCAGATCTCACGCGACGAGTGAATGAAGTCAGTCGACTGCAGGTGATCTACCAGCCAGTTGTACTCGGACCAGTTGCGCATGGTTTCTGGCAGGCCGGCGGTCGGAAGTGATTCCATGATCTTCGATCGGTAGGAAGCGAGTCCGGTGTCGTGTCCATTCCACATGGGAGAATTGGCCGAGAGGGCGAGCATGACGGGCAGGTGCCGCATCATGCGGTCGCACATCTGAATGGCTTTATCGCCGCTATCGATTCCCACATGCACGTGCAGGCCGAAGCACACGATGCGACGGGCGACGAACTGCATGGTGTCCATCAGCCACTGATAGCGATCATCCGGCGTCAGTTGCTGTTGGTCCCACCGCGAGAACGGGTGCGTCCCCGACCACAGAAAGGTCGAGTTGCTCTTGGCAGCCTCTTCGTACCCCCACTCCAGTTTCTCTGAGAGGTCGCGGCGGACATCCTCCACGGTATTGCAGACGCCGGTGTTGAACTCAAGATAGCCCTGCATGAACTCGGGCTTGACGCAGTCGCTCCAGTGCTCCGGCACATTCTCAAGTATTCCAGCAGCACGGGGGACCAACCCAAGCGTGTCGCGGTCGACCACGCCGAGTTCGATTTCCACGCCGAGCGTGTGTTTGGGACTCGCATTGAATTGGATTGGCATTGGTGACCCCTGTCGAAGGTTCGCTTTAGAGTACGAAATGCAGCGCGGTTCGTGTAAGTAGCCGGCTGCCGATCAGCAGGGCGGCTTCCTCGATATCGAATAGGCTCGAGTGCAGGGCGTGCCGTTCTGCGGTCGGTCCGTGCCCCGTTCCCAGTCTTGCGATCGCTCCGGGAACCTGCTGCTGGTAGATGGCGAAGTCCTCGCTGCCGAGGCTCGGCATGTCCAGACGAACCACGCAGTCCGGTCCGACAACGTCGCAGGCCGCCTCGGCCATGAGTTCCACGACGTGCGGATCGTTGTTGGTGGCGGGAGCGTGATGCGGGAAGGACACCTCCGATTCACATCCGGTCGCGAGGCAGACCGCTTCAACGCACTGGGCCACCATCTGCTTCAACCCTGCGGCTTCCTCCATCCGGGCGGCTCGAATCGTGCCGCAGACCTCGGCCGAACTTGGGATGGCGTTGATGGTCTCCCCGCTGCGGACCGAGGTCACCGTGACGCAGTGCGCGCGTCTGTTGTCGACGATTCGCGGGCCGAGTTGGTACAGCAGGGACACGAGATTGACAGCAGCCGGAATCGGATCGACCGCCTCGTGCGGGCGGGCACTGTGTCCACCGCGACCGCACAATCTGACCTTGAAGGACATCAGGTTGCCCGTGATCGGACCGCTTCGCATGCCAATACGGCCTGTGTCTAGGAACGGATCGACATGCAGGGCGATGATACGATCGACGCCGTCGAGCGCGCCGCGATCAATCATGTCGATCGCGCCGGTCGCCGACTCTTCAGCGGGCTGAAAGATGAACCGAAGATTGCTGCTTGCGCCTTCCGATCGGAGCGTCTCGAGTTCGCGTGATAAGGCACTTGCCGCGAAACAGGCCATTGTCGTGTGGGCATCGTGGCCACAGGCATGACAGTATCCATCGTTGATCGATGCCCACGGGACGTCCTTTTCGTCTGGCACCTGCACGCAGTCCATGTCGGCGCGAATGGCAAGGCGGGGGGCATCGGACTCGGCCAGATCGATATCAACGATCAGTCCGGTGGCGTCCTGCTTCGTTTTTGTGTCAAGCCCGGCCTCATTCATCTGTTTCATGACCAGCGAACTGGTGCGAGTTTCCTCACCTGCTGGTTCCGGGTGGCTGTGCAGGTCTCGACGCATGGCGATCATGGCTGGCAGAGACTCGTTCAGCCAAGTATCACTGCGGTGCCAGATCATGTTGTTGGTATCGCCGCTCATGGTCTTGATATCCCTCAACTCCAAACCACTACCACTTTGCCGAACTGCGCCCCGGACTCGATGCGACCGAAGGCTGCCTGTCCATCTGCGGCTGGAACCACGCTGTCGATGACGGGCTGCAGATGTCCACCTGTGAACAGGGCCACGGCCTGACGGAACTCACTCATATCGCCCATGGTAGAGCCAAGCACCTGCAGTTGGTTCCAAAAAAGGCGAGTGAGATCGGTTTTGGGATGGGCACCACTCGTGCAGCCGCAGGCAACAAAGCGTCCGCCTCGCGCCAGCGACTTCAGGCATGACGTATGTACGGCTGCGCCGATCGAGTCGGCGCAGATATCAACACCTCGCCGGTCAGTGAGACTACGCACCGTACGGCTCCAATCCTCTCCCTCGTCGAGTACAGCATCTGTGGCGCCGAGTTCCAGTGCTTTGTCGAGTTTCCATTGGTGGCGGCTGGTGACGATGGTGCGGCAACCGAAGTGGTTGGCGATATTCAGGGCCGCGAGCGCTACCCCGCCGCCAATTCCGGTGATGAGTACCGTCTCACCAGCGCGGAGCCTGGCCTTGGTTCGAAGCATCCCCCAGGCCGTCAGGTGGGTCAGTCCGTAGGCTGCGGCTTGAATGGGATCTTCCGTTTCGCCGACCACAACGGCATTGCTCGCCGGAGCCGTGAATCGCTCCGCGTGTGTGCCCGGCGTATGCTCGCCGATCATGTAGATTTCACGCCCCGCTGGCGATGCGTTCGGGCGGGGCTCGTGGGGGATCTCCACCGCGAAGTTGAATATCACCCGCTGGTCCATCCACGCTTCATCGACGCCCGCGCCGACGCCGACAATTCGCCCGCATCCATCTGAACCGCCGATGTGCGGGTACTGCGTGTCGATGCCTGGCAGTCCGCGACCAACCCAAAGATCCAGATGGTTCAGCGCGCTCGCCTCGGTGGCGACCAGCAGTTCGCCCTGACTCGGCACGGGCTCCGGAAGATCCAGCAATTCGATGTTTGGCGTGACGGGATCGCCTTGGCGTGTGACGCAGAGTGCTCTCATATGGTCTTCCTTCTCAGCCGGCGACGCAGCCGTTGGTGATCAACAGGTCGCGAGTTCGCTCGATGCCCTCCACCTCCGGTAGCGCATCACCTTCGTATTCCACGCCGATCCAGCCGGTATAGCCGTGCTTGCGGACCAATTCAAACATTCGCCCATAGTCGGTATGTGTTTCGTTGCCGGACTCATCGAAGTCGTGGCTCTTGGCACTGAGGGCTTTGGCGTATGGGAGCAACTCATCGACGCCCTGATAACGGTCGTACATTTCATGCGTGTCCCAGTCGAGAATGAAGTTTCCGAAGTCGGGCAGCGATCCGAGCCGTGGGTGATCGACGAGTGCAATGAGCGAGGAGAGCCAACTGCCGTTGGAAGAGAGCCCTCCATGATTCTCGATCATCACGTTGAGGTTCATCGCGTCGGCACGTTCCAGCAGATCGCTCAGACCGGTGGCGCACAGATCACGCTGTTGCTCGGGCGTGCCCTTGCTCGGGACATTGACGCGGATGCCGTGGCAGCCGAGAGCAGCGGCCGCATGCAGCCAGCGGTAGTGGTTCTCGACGGCCTTTGATCTTGCAGATCGATCTGGATCGCCGAGCGCCCCTTCGCCATCGATCATGATGAGGACACTCTTGACACCGGCCTCCTTGCACCGAGTGTCAAGCGCGGAGAGCCACGCGTCATCCGTTGATCGATCTTTGAAGAAGGAGTTGACGTACTCGACACCGGTGATGCCAAATCGTTCGCGAGTAAATGTGGGAAAATCTTCCGCCGACAATTCGCCTGCCTGCAACATGCGGTGCAACGACCACTGGGCCAGTGAAACGGGCCAAGCAACGGTATTCATGTCGGGCTTCTCCTTTTTTGCAACTTCGTCCGCGGCGGCGAGTCGAAGCCATGGAGCCACACATATCGTGGCCATGCCGCTGAGGATGGTCCGCCGATCGATCACGCCTCTGGTGGATCGGAGGCGGCATCCTCCTCACCCTCCAACTTCAGCACGGTATGAAATCCAAGGAAGCCCTCACGCCGCCCCGGCTCGTCATCCTCCGCGCCTTCCGCTTCAGCATGGGCCTGCTCCAAGATGCCTTGAATGGCCTCGACCTGCTCTCGATCGAGCGGCATGGACACAATGCGGTCGTTGCGGACGCCCGGCACCAGTGTGGTGATGGCGGCAATGGCTTCATCTTCGTTGAGCGCCGCAAGCACGTGCTCGCCGACCTGTCGCTCGACGCTGCGAATCATGGTGACATGATGAGGTCTCGGCTCTTCTTCGGGGGTGTTGGTCTCTTCAACTTCGCTCATGTCAGCACCTCTTGGGCATGTGCGGTCGCCGCAGCGAGCGCGTCAGGCAACTTGTCGGGATCCTTGCCGCCGGCTTGCGCGGCATCGGGCCGACCGCCGCCTCCACCCCCGCAGGCTTGCGCCGCGGTTCGAACCCAGTCGCCGGCTTTGAGTCCGCGGTCGATACACGGTTGCGGGACCTTCGCGACGATGATGACCTTGCCGGCGTCTTCGACCCTGCACGCGAGTAAGCAGGCCGCGTCCGGTGTGATGCCGCGAACGGCGTCCATGCCGGCAAGCAACGTCTCGCGATCATTGGCGCTCAACTCACCGACGATGAAGTCACCTTCATTCCCACGAGCGAGTGCTTGCGCTTCCGCGACGGCGGTACCTTTGGATTCACCGGCGGCTGCCTTACGTAGTTTCTTGGTCGTTTCTCGCAGGTCCGTCAGCGACTGCTCTGCCGCGCGGCGATGGAGCAGCCCGAGGTCCGCATCATTGAGTTCACGCGAGATGGCATCAACGGCTTCCGGAAGTTCATTCTCATCAAATGAAGCGATGGCATTTAGGCGATCGAGCAGCACATCGCCAGCCCGCCGCGTCCGGGCGGCTTCATCTCCGGTGGCCGCCACGATTCGCCGAACCCCGGAAGCAAGGCTCTGTTCCTGCATGATGATGAAGTCACCGATGTCGGTCGTATCGGCGAGGTGTGTGCCGCCGCAGAATTCGATGGAGAGATGCTGCCATGCTTCGCTGCCGGGCGAAGAGGCGAGTTGGGCGACCGGAGCGCCGATACAGACGACTCGAACGGGGTCGGGATATTGCTCGCCGAAGACGGCGCGAACACCCGTAATATCCTGCGCCACATCGAGTGGCACATCGGCTGCGTCCACAGTCAACGCTGTGGCGATATCCGATCGGACGGCGCGCTCGATCTCCGCGAGCTGTTCGATGTTCGGCGCTTCCCGGGCTGCATAGTCGAACCGAAGTCGGTCTGGCGCCACGAGCGAGCCACGCTGATCGCAATGTTCACCCAAAGTCGATCGCAGCGCCCGGTTCAGAAGGTGGGTGGCGGTATGGTTCGATTCAATGGCGGCGTGCCGCGGCGCATCGACCTTCGCATCGACGGCGGCGTCGAGGTGAAGGGTTCCCTCCACAAGGTGCCCGATGTGCAGCACCCAGGATCCGGACCGTGTGGTCTGCTCGACGTGGAAGACGAGGTCGCCTGGCGTATCACCCTCGGCCTCGGAAATGAGTTTCCCCGTGTCGCCGACCTGCCCACCCTGCTCGGCGTAGAAGGTGGTCCGGTCAAGCATGACGGCGACCCGCTCACCTGCCGCGACATGTTCTACGAGGTTCTTTCCGTTCCAGATGCCGCGGACATGGCCGATACACAGCGACCGTTCGTATTTCGGCGAGTCATCTGTGCCATGACCACCGAGTTGGGAGAGCGCGGCGATCGCATCGGGGGGGAGCGCCGCAACAAGGTCGGTTGCCGCATCTTCGCCGCGTGATTGAGCACGAGCCCGCTGCATCGCAACTTCATAGCCTTCTCGGTCGAGTGTGAGAGATTGCTCCTCGGCCATTTGCGCCGTGAGATCGATTGGGAAGCCGAACGTGTCGTGCAGGAGGAAAGCCTGCTCGCCGGAGATTCGCCCGTCCCCGGCCTTGGCTTCACCCGCTGCTTGAGCGAAGAGGGCGAGCCCCCGATCGAGCGTCTTGAGGAAGGCCTCTTCTTCCTGCTTGATGACTGCCGCGATCTCCTCCGGAGCGTTGGTGAGTTCCGGGAAGGCGCCGCCGAGGGCATCTACGACTGCAGGCACCAGCCGGCAGAGCAGTGGCTCCTTGGCACCGAGCGCCTGGCGTGCCATCCGAACACCTCTTCGCAGGATGCGACGCACCACGAAGCCCCGCCCGTCCGGTCCGGGCATGACACCGTCGGTCATCGCCACGACGAGGCAGCGGATGTGATCGGCAACAACACGGTAGGCCGTATCGACCTGACACTCCATGCTGCCCGTGTACGCGTCGGCTCCGGTTTCCTGCTGGATCGCTTCGAAAATGGGCGTCCACAAGTCGGTGTCGTAATTGCTTCGAACCCCCTGCAGTATTCGTACGATCCGTTCAAAGCCCATACCGGTGTCGACATGTTTGGCCGGAAGCGGAACGAGCGTTCCATCTTCGCGGCGGTTGTACTGGATGAATACGAGGTTCCAGAATTCGATGACATCGGGATGATCCAGATTGACCAGTGGGCCGCCCGATTTGTCGGGCGTGAAGTCGAAGTGGATCTCGCTGCACGGACCGCATGGTCCCGACGCGCCCATCTCCCAGAAGTTGTCCTTCTTGTCCCAGCGGCTGATATGCGTCGGATCGATGTCTGTCTTCTCGATCCACAGCCGCTCGGACTCGGTGTCCGGTTCAAGTCCCTCAGCTTCGTCCCCGGCGAACACTGTCACATACAGCCGATCCTTGGGCAGTCCCCAAACCTCGGTCAGCAACTCCCACGCCCACTCGATGGCCTCGGCTTTGAAGTAGTCGCCGAATGACCAGTTGCCGAGCATCTCGAAGAAGGTGTGGTGGGACGTGTCACGGCCGACATCTTCAAGATCATTGTGCTTACCGCCTGCGCGGATGCACTTCTGCGTATCCACTGCGCGGGTCCAGGGTCGGGTACCTGTGCCGAGGAAGACGTCCTTGAACTGGTTCATGCCTGCGTTGGCAAAGAGCAGCGTCGGGTCGTCGTGAGGGACGACCGGAGCACTTGGGACGATCGTGTGGGCAGCCTTGTCCTGAAAGAAGTCCAGATAGGACTGGCGGATGGCTGCTGCGGTCATGCAATTGGTGGTGTTCGGCTTCATGGGGATTGATGGGGCCCGTGGCCGGGCCCGGCCTCGTAGTGTAGATGCCCGCCCCGTTATCCTGCGGGGCAATCCAACGGAGAGGCATGACATGACTCGGATTCCAATGGTGGGGGGAAACTGGAAAATGCACTTGGATGGGTGTGCCGCAGCGGCCCTGGCTGGGGAGATTGCCGCTGGCGCTGGAAGCATCGAAGGCTTGGTCGATCTGGCAGTCTTCCCTCCATACCCTTATTTGAACGTTGTTTCAGCCGCCGTTGGCGATTCCGGCGTTGTAACAGGCGGGCAAGATGTATCCGACGAGCCCTCCGGGGCCTTCACCGGGCAGGTCGCTGCATCAATGTTGGTCGATTCCGGCTGCACCATGACGCTGGTTGGGCACTCCGAGCGGCGTCACGGACTCGGCGAAGACGATGCCCTGCTCTCTCGGAAGGTCCGGATGGCGCTCGATGGAGGCCTGCGGGTGTTGCTCTGCGTAGGTGAGACGCTGGAGCAGCGGGATCAGGGCAAGACCTTCGATACGGTCCTCGGACAGGTTCGAGGATCCCTCGCATTGGTGAACATGGACGATTTGGACTGCGTGGACCTTGCCTACGAGCCCGTCTGGGCGATCGGCACTGGGCGGACCGCAGGGCCAGCCGAGGCACAGGAAGTACACGCCGCCCTTCGGTCCGAGCTCGGCTCCCGCTATGATGCCCGGTCCGCCGCGAGGATTCGGATCCTTTACGGCGGCTCGGTCAAACCGGCCAATGCGGCCGAACTGATGGCTTGTGAAGATGTGGACGGCGCACTGGTCGGAGGTGCATCGCTGCAAGCCGAGTCCTTTCTTGACATCGCCCGGGCGGCGGCCCGGCGGGAGCAGCCATGAGTACTCTCTACCTCACACTCACCATCATCTTCATCGTCGTTGCAGTGGCGATGATCCTCATCATCCTCGTGCAGCGACCCGCTGGCGGTGGCCTCGCCGGTGCTTTCGGCGGAGCGGGTGGTGGTGGCACCGAGGGTGTCTTCGGAGGTCGCGTCGGCGACGCGCTGACCGTGATGACCGTTGTCGCCTTCACTGTGTACCTGACGTTGGCCCTCGTTCTCAATGCGAATATCTGGATGCACACCAGCGCATCCACAGCCCCTCCAACGGTAGCTGAAACGCTGCTTCCGATGTCCGCTGGCGAACCGGGCTTCGGCAACGAACCCTCCACCACCGAAGAGGCCAACCCCACCGACGCCGGCATCACGGCTCCACCCCCGGAACTCCCGGCATCCCCGGCACCCGCTCCACCCCCGGAACTCCCGGCGCCGACACCACCGCAGCCCACACCATCCACTCCTGAACCTGGTGCCGGATCCTGACATGCCTCGATCAATGACCGGCTTTGGTGCTGCGCAGTCGGTTGAGGGTGGGTGCCGCTACGGCGTCGAGATCCGCTCGGTCAACGGCCGCTTCCTCAAGTGTGTCCCCCGCGTGCCGGACGATCTGCATGGCCTGGAACCGGAGATCGAGCGGGCTGTCGGAGAGGTCCTGCGACGAGGATCGGTCACCGTCACCGTTCGTTTCACAGATGAATCGGCCAGAGCCGCCGTTCCGATCAACGTCGCGGCTCTCGAGCAGTATGTCGCGCAACTTCAGCCGCTTGCGACCAAGTTCAGCCATCGCCTCGACATCGCCTCGCTCATCCACCTACCCGGGGTGATTTCCGCCGAAGCCGGTGATTCACATCTGGAGGCGGCCAAGCCAGTCGTGCTTGATCTCGTCGCCGAGGCCGTCAAGCAGGTTGATTCCATGCGACTGCATGAAGGCGCTTCACTTGCGGCCGACATTGCGTCCCACCTCAAGAAGATCAAGTCTCAGTTGGATCGCATTCATGCCCGCGCACCGCAGGTTGTCGAGGCATATCAGCATCGGCTCCGACAGAGAATGGAATCACTGCTCGCGGAGGTTGATGCCAATGTTCGGCAGGAAGACCTGCTTCGAGAAGTGGCTCTGTTTGCCGAACGAACAGATATCGCAGAGGAACTGGCCCGCTTGAGCGCCCATCTGGATCAATTTCGCGAGTTGCTTGGAAATGAAACCGATCTGGTTGGTCGGACGCTGGACTTTCTCTGTCAGGAAATGCTCCGCGAGGCAAATACCATCGGCAGCAAGTGTCTCGACACTGAGGTGGCCCGCTGTGTTGTCGAGGTAAAGGGGGCCGTTGATCGTGTCAAGGAACAGGTCCAGAATCTTGAGTAGCGAAGAGGGCACGCCCACAGTTGATTCCGTGGCAAGCAGAGAATTGCTTTCGCCAAGAGAGATTGCTGCGGTGCTGGACCAATACCAACTTGGAGTGTTGGAGTCGATCAGGCCGTTTTCCGCGGGATCATCGCGTGCCCCCAAGGCAAAGATTACGACGGGCTCAGGCGTGTTTCTGTTGAAGCGGCTGGCGCCCTCGCGGTCTGGTTTGGACGGCATGAAGTTCCAACATCGTTTGCTGCAGCATCTCACAAGTGCTGGCTTCCCGGTGGCGGAACTGCAAATATCAAGCGACAACCAGACGATGGTGAGCCACGGCGAGTACCACTATGAGATCTCACGGTGGGTCAACGGTCATCGCTATCGATTTACGCCTGCCGCGGCAAAGGCATCCGGAGCCGCGATGGCGGCGATGCATGATTTACTCGTGTCCATGACGGAACAGGCACCACCGCGGCGGGGGTATCACGATCGTCCAGATGTGGCCAAGGCCGCGGCCAAACTTGCCCAAGAATCGGATTCGGATGTCCGGTGCGGCTTTGAACGGCTGGCGGATCACCTTCGCGCTGCCCGCCGGGATGTTCGTGAGTATTGGCCGAGGCTGCCGCTGACCGTCGCGCATGGGGACTGGCATCCCGGAAATATCCTGCTTGGCGATGATCGTGTCGTGGCGGTGATTGATTTCGAGTCGGCGCGGGCAGAACCACGGGTGGCCGATTTCTCCAACGGGCTGCTGCAGTTCTCGCTCAATCGTCAGGCTGGCACACCTGTTTCAGAATGGCCCGTTGCGTGTGACATGGAACTTCTTGGAGCAATGGCGGCTGGATTCCAGTTGGTCGCAAGGCAACGACTCGATGATACAGAACTCCACTGCGTTCCTTCGCTGATGATCGAGGCGCTCGCTACCGAGATCATCATCACCTTGCGCCGTAAAGGGCAGATTCGAAAACTGGGCCCCGAGGTTGTTCTTCCATGGGTCATCGCGAGACTCGACTGGATCGTCGATCACCGTCAAGCCGTGATCGACGTTGTCGCTGGAACATGAGGGGGCGAGGTGTTCCGCCTCCCGATCAGCCGCCGGCCAACACGACAATTGCCAGGAAGAGCCCAAGTACCATGACCACGGCGGCGATGAGCCAAGCGACCCTCGCAGCCATGGGCGGAGTGTTGTGCGGCGAGCCTTCCTCGGCGGGTGTGCCGACATCAACCATGTCCCAGTCGATGTCGACGGAGTCTCGCCGATTGGCCTGCAGAGCCGCCTTGGCGGCGTCAACATCGCGGCGACGTACTTGAAGGGGAACGCCCCATCGCGGGTTGGTGGATTGGCCGGTCACACCGAGCGCCGTGCCGGTACTCCCAAAGGTGAAGGCGTCGATGCCCGCGTCATCAAGAATTGCCACGAGGATTTGCGCTACGAACTCACTCGTGGCGGTCGTGATCGTGACCAACTGGTTCGGATCTTCAATCTGGCTCACGAGGGACATCCTGCGTCAAGGTGGGCGATCAGGTGCTCGATCTGCTCCGGCCCCCACACGATGCCTGTCAGCAGGGCCCGCCACGAGCAGATTTCATCTTGCGTGATCTGCATCGGCTCGCTTGGCACGCCCTGTACCAGCGAACTGTCGTGTACCGCCGCCGCCATGACGCACTCGCCCACGCACGAGGTGATTTCCATCCAGAGGTGCTCGCGGACCGGTTCTTCGCCGCTGGCATCCTCCCAGGGGACTTCAACGAAGCACTCGGCGCCAGCTTCAATCAGCCGCTCGTGGAGTTCAAGGAAGGCCTTCCATGTGTGGACAGCGATTGCGCGATGGCGGCTTGTTGCACGTTCGGATAGGTACACCGCGGCAACGCCGTCACTCAGGCGACAGAGCACATCGTGCGGTGGCTCGCCCCCATGTTGGGCCTCCAGTCGGATCGGTGTATCTTCCTGATCGACATCGCCTGCGATCAGCAGATGCAACCCCGGTCCGATTTCGATCTGCGAGCCGGGCTCTGGCAGAGGCGTTTCGAGTACGAGCGAGGCGACCGATGCGAGCAGATCCGCAGCGGCATCGACCAACGAGGGCTCAATGGCATCGATACACATCTCACGGTGGCCACAACGAGTCAACCCGGTCGTTTGGAGTGAGTGTTCACCGTCGTCGCTTGTGACCTCCACGATCCACAGGAGATCATCTCGTGGGTCGATGGGATTGTTGAGCAGGTCATCGATCAACACGGGTTGCTCCAACCAGCGTCCAGTGTCGGCGTCCAGAATGCCAGCGGCGGTCGGGTCGAGCGTGGCCAACAAGCGGAGCATGTTGGAAAAGCAGGTCAGTGGATCGCCCGGATGTAGAAGTGACTGCACGACAAGGCCTGGGCGGTCTGCAATGTCATCTGGCAGGCCGATGCCAGCAGCGGCCGCTGGTTCTGGCCAGCAGAGCAGCGGAACCGGAAGGCCGTCCACGTGCAGGCCAGCGAGCCACGCGACGCCATCCGGTTCGTCATCGGGAATGGACAACTCGACTTCTTCGCCGATCGCATCGGCGGCGGCCGTGGCCAGCGCCTGCGGACTCTCAAGAAG
>MPMD02099575.1_pt1 | contig 12233 bp, 8 predicted proteins | sample 1617291 | NCBI WGS metagenome assembly MPMD02 (sample SAMN05944810, study PRJNA350692) | marine metagenome | biome: marine; feature: ODZ; material: water; isolation source: 120 m water sample filtered on 30 um supor filter | place: Pacific Ocean | collected 2012-04-09 | depth 120m m | reverse complement strand
GAGGTTCCCAAATTTATTTATCTCGACATGGAAGAATATCGCGACGTGAGCATCACGGCCGAGGTCTTTATGAACACGCTCGACCGCCCGGGACTGGAACAGATCCGTGCCGGGATCGCCTTGCAGGCCTACCTGCCAGATTCGTTTCTCGTACAGCAACAGATCACCCAATGGGCACTTGTGCGCACCGCTCGCGGCGGTGCGCCGGTGACGATCCGACTCGTCAAAGGTGCCAATATGGAGATGGAACGAGTCCTCGCCTCACAGGCATCTTGGCCGCAAGCCCCGTTTAAAACCAAACCACAAACCGACGCCAACTACAAACGGATGCTCCATTACGGTTGCCAGAGCGAAAGGCTGAAAGCCGTTCGCCTCGGAATTGCCTCCCACAATCTTTTCGATCTCGCCTATGGGCTCGTTCTGGCGGAGGAACAGCAGGCCCTTGCGAGTGTCCAGTTCGAGATGCTGGAGGGGATGGCCAATCATCAGCGACGCGCGCTCTTCGAGATGGTCCATCATCTACTGCTCTATGCTCCAGCTTGTGCACAGAACGATTTTATCCACGCCATCGGCTACCTCATACGGCGACTCGATGAAAACACAGGCGCCGACAATTTTTTGCGCCATGCCTTCCATGTCCAAGTCGATAGTCCCCAGTGGCATGCGTTGGAAAATGATTTCGTCGAGAGCTTTCCTATTATTGACAATCTGCGCGAAGCGCCGCGACGAGAACAGAACCGATTGGAAGAGCACTCTCTAAGCGCAGAGCAGAGCGATCTAGAGCAGTTCACCAACGAAAGCGATACCGATTTTTCTCTAAGCGCCAATTATCACTTTGCGGAAAACATCATCGAGCAGTGCTTGGCGACTCGCCAGCAGGAGCCACGCAACATACCACTCGTCATCGACGGCGAGAAAATCTTCTCCGGTGGCAATTGCCGCAAGAGCGTTGACCCCTCAGAGCCCGCCCGCATCGTCGCCACCGTCCGGCAGGCGACCTCAGAGGAGGTCGCCCGCGCACTTCGCGTCGCGCAGCGTGACCAGGACGGCTGGCGCGATCAATCTCCACAGCAGCGAGAAATGATCCTCATGCGCGCCGCTGAAGAGATATCGCGCGCCCGCGGTGAGTTGATGGCAGCGGCTCTGACGGACGGAGGAAAGACCCTCGGTGAGTCCGATCCCGAAGTTTCCGAAGCGATTGACTTTGCGCGATTTTACACACTCTCCGCTTCAGATTTTTTTTCGCAACCCGATCTTCGATGCAGGCCGATCGGCGCAGTGGTGGTCGTCTCTCCCTGGAATTTTCCGATCGCTATTCCCTGCGGCGGTGTGGCGGCCGCACTGGCGGCTGGAAACACCGTGATCCTCAAACCGGCATCCGAGGCGGTGCTCCCCGCTTATCTGCTCTGCGAATGTTTTTACCGAGCGGGCATCTCTCGGCGGACGCTTCAGTTGGTTCCCTGTCGCGGAACCGACCAGGGGGCCCAACTGGCCGGCAGCGACCAGGTCGATGCTGTCATCCTCACCGGAGGAACGGCGACGGCCGAGGCAATGCTACGGAACAACCCCGCGATGAATCTGCTCGCGGAGACTGGCGGCAAAAACGCCACCATCGTCACCGCCCTTGCAGATCGCGATCAGGCAATTGCACATGTGTTGCACTCCGCATTTGGCCACAGTGGCCAAAAATGTTCCGCCACGTCTTTGCTGATCCTGGAAGGTGAGGTGTATGATGCGCCGCACTTTAAAGAAGCGCTCGTCGATGCAGCAGAGAGCTTGGCCGTCGGACCCGCCTGGCAACTCGAGAGCCGTGTGGGGCCACTGATCCATCCGCCCGACCCGCTCCTGGCGAGCGCGTTGTTTGAACTTGAGCCCCGAGAATCATGGGCCTTGCGGCCCCGGCGGTGCGAGGACAATCCGCAACTTATCTCACCGGCGATCAAGTGGGACGTCCAACCCGGCAGCGTCACGCACATGACCGAATTCTTCGGCCCCGTGCTCGGTGTCATGCGGGCAGAGAACCTGGAGCATGCGATTGAACTGGTCAATGCAACCGGCTATGGGCTCACTTCGGGGTTAGAAAGCCTCGACGATCGTGAACAGCACTATTGGGAACAAAACGTCCGGGCCGGTAATTTGTATATCAACCGTCCGACAACCGGTGCTATTGTGCTGCGGCAACCGTTTGGCGGAATGGGCAAGTCGGCCTTCGGACCGGGCATCAAGGCGGGCGGACCGAATTATGTCGCGCAATTATTAGATATCGAAGACCGGGCCGATTCCAAAGAGCCGCAACAACTCGAGTTTGGCTCGCTCGCTGATCTGGTCAACTTTTTCGCAAAACTTGTCGACGAGAAAATCCTTTCCGCCGAGCAGCAGACGCAACTCCAGCAGACCGCCGCCAGTTACGAGCAGGCCCATCAAAAAGAGTTCAGCCGATGCCACGACCACTTCCGGCTGATCGGACAGGACAATATCCGCCGCTATCTACCCGCCGAGCAATTGGTGATCCGCCTGCACCGGGACGACTCTTCGGTTGACATCCTTGCGCGGCTTACAGCGGCGAAAGTCTCTGGAGCCGATTTTCTGCTGAGCTATCCGGAGACGTTTTCGTCACCCCTCATCGACCGCCTCGCCGAATCGGATCAGACACCCCTGAGTGGACTCGAGTTGATCGCCCAGAGCGACGCCGCTCTTGCCGGACAGATTGAAGCGGGCACAATATCGAGACTACGCTATTCGTCTAAGAGCCATGTTCCAGATTCTGTCCGCTCTGCCGCGGCCGCAAACGCCATCCCGATCATCGATCGGCCGGTTCTCTCTGCCGGTCGCATAGAACTCCTCTGGTACCACATCGAACAGAGTCTTTCTTTTGACTACCACCGCTATGGAAATTTGGGCAATCGCTCCGACGAGCAGCGAAGTGAGCCGCTTTAACTGGCTGCACCGATACGTTTTGAGCGCAACATCTTTTGCGAATTTGTTCGACTTTGGTTATCATTCCCCTAGAGCATCGCGAGCAGCCGTAATGTAGATTTAATCCGGAGGATGATCTTGCCCAAGAAATTTTCGCGACGCAAGTTTCTCTATGGCACCAGCACGGCCGCATTGGCTGCCGGCAGTGGCCTGTGGCACCAGCAGGGGCACTCGGCCGAGAGCCGCGCAGCTGCAGGCAAACTAAACATCGCCGCGATCGGGACCGCGAACCGCGCGTCGGCCAATCTCAAAGCGGTTGCAAACGAAAATATCGTCGCGCTCTGCGATATCGACGCGGCATACCTTCAGAGGGCGGCAGCCCGGTTTCCTCAGGCCCGGCAATTTCGCGACTACCGCGAAATGCTCGATAGCATCGGCTCGAACATTGATGCATTGGTCATTTCCACCGCCGACCACCATCACGCGCCGGCCGCGGCACGGGCATTGCGGGCCGGAAAGCACGTCTACTGTGAAAAACCGCTTTCACACACGGTCGCCGAAGCGCGGCTGCTGATCCGCCTTGCGCGACAGCAGGGGGTGGCCACCCAACTCGGCACACAGATCCACGCCAGAGAAAATTATCGCCGCGTGGTCGAAATGATCCGTTCGGGTGTGATTGGCGATGTCGGCGAGGTTCACGTCTGGGTCGGTAAATCGTGGGGTGGCACCGCACAACCGGCCGAGGGCCAAAAGGTACCGCAAACACTCTCCTGGGATCTCTGGCTCGGTCCGGCACCGGTGCGGCCCTTTGTGGCCGGCCGCTACCATCCCGGACAGTGGCGGCGGTGGTGGGATTTCGGGCAAGGTACGCTCGGTGATATGGGGTGCCATTTTATGGACCTGCCATTCTGGGCGCTCGATCTCCGCAATCCGGTCCGCATCGAGGCTGCGGGGCCACCGGTCCATGACGAGACTTGTCCCCTCGGCCTTACGGTCCGTTACGACTTTGCGGCCCGCGATTCGATGCCGCCGGTCCGGCTCACCTGGCACGACGGACACAACATTCCAAGGTCTCTCGCCGGCCATCCGGTTCCTGCCGATGGCGTGATGTTTCTTGGGACCGATGGCCAACTCTATGCCAATTACGACACCTATCGCCTTTTTCCCCAAGAGCAGTTTGCGGGTTACCGGCCTCCCGCGCCGACCATCCCCCGCTCTATCGGCCATCACGCCGAATGGCTCCGCGCTTGCAAACAGGGTACAGCGACCACATGCAACTTCGATTATTCTGGCCCGCTAACCGAGACTGTCCTGCTGGGCAATGTCGCCTACCGCACCGGCAAACCCCTGCTCTGGGATGCGGACTCGCTGCGGGCCACGAACTGCCCGGAGGCCGCGCAATTGGTCCACAAAACCTACCGGCCCGGCTGGGAGGTGGCGGCAGGCTGAAGAGAGTCATCGGGAATCTATGATTTTGTCATCCGAAATGGGCGGCTATCTGCTGCTGCTCCTGATGCTTTTTGTACATTTCACGGCTCCCTGTTGGCCTGCCGCTCTGCTAACGCTCGTCATGGTGTTGTGGCGAAGAAGACAATCCTCTTTCCCTTTTCGTGCATCTGTTCGGAAACAGGGGCATCGCGTGATGCTGCTGGTTGTTGCTGTCGCGTGGATTCTCGGACTCGCAAAGTCGACAGCTTTGCTGATGCGAGGCATTCACATCGACTTTTGATGGCACCGCACGCCTACAAAGAAGGCTTTGCAAACAACTGATTCCAGTCTTTCTCCATGTCAACCACGATCCAGCCCCTTTTCTTAGCTGCTGCTAAAGCCGTCTTTAACCTACCGCTACTCTGCGGGTTTTCGTCGTAGGCGTACTCGCGCTGCGCGTCGGTGTGATGCACTATCAGCCCTAGGCTCGGACTTCGTCCCACGGTTGTCCACTCGAGCATCGCCTCATCGCCATCCGAATTACCGAAAGCCGCGAGCGGGCGTCGACCGATGTGTCGATGGATTGCAATTGGCTTGCCATCCTTATCATTCACAAATTCGAGTTTCGGCTCTTTAATGAGCACCGGCTTCCCGTCACGCATTTCAAAACGCACCGCGCCAATAGAACCGACTGCTTGCTCCGGAGGGATACCGTACACTTGTTCGCTCCAGGCACGCATAAAATCAGCGCCGCCACCAGAAACAATGTGTATGCGAAAGCCATTTTTGCGGAGATAGTCGATCACTTCCTGCATCGGTTGATAGCCGAGTTCGGCATAGGGGCGACGGAACCGGGGATGCTTGGCACGTGCCATCCAATCGCGAACAAGGCGATTAAACTCCTCGGTGGTCATCCCCGCGTGGGTCTTGGCCATGACCGATCCGACAACCTCTTTTAGTTGGCCCCTGACCGTTGCCATATCTGCGTCAAGGGCGGCGGCCAGCAGCGGGTCTTTGCGCCACTCGGGATGGTCAGGAGCTAATCGTTTCAACTGATCAAGGGCATACGCCATCTGAAATGGAATCGGATTCTCCGGCCAGAGCGTGCCATCATTATCGAATACCGCAACACGCTCCTCGGGCACAACGTAGCCTTCCGAACCTTCTGTAGTCACTTTTTCCACAAACTCAATAATGGCAGTCTTTGCTGATCCATCATTCCAAGAAGGCAATGGCCCCGAGGCGTACCCGCAGACGGGATGCACCAAGTGCATAACAATAGCAGGAAGTAGAAAACTGAGCGTTGAAACAGTAGAGCGAAACAATACCATGGCAAGTCTCCCGTACATCAACAACCGCAAGGCGAGTAATCTAGAACAACGAACGGCAACCCACCATGCGCAACATGATGATTTGATGTGAAATAAAATAGCGTCACTATTATTATGTCCAATGTCCGTCACTTCCATATGGGACACAAACCGGATGCCGGCATCCTCTTCTTGCCGCTTGCAAATACTGTCGTGAATCGTACGGTTAATCTATTCTTGCGCTAACATTGGCATCTATTTCAATTTTCGACGTTCATGCATCGCACGCACAACAGGAACATTTCCAAGAAGAAAGGCTGCCAAAATGAAACAAACTTGGTTAACACATTCGATGACGTACATTGTCACAATGGTTACAGTGTTTCCGTTGTTGGCCGCAGAGCAATCGGACAGCCAGCGTGATGAAGCGGCCGCGATTGATGCCTACATCTATCTCTACCCGATGATCACGATGGATGTTACGCGGCTGCAGATGACAAATGCCCCGGAGGGTCAAAGCAGTGCAATGAACGCACCGATGAATGTGTTTTATCATTTCCGTGCCTTCCCCGATGTGAATTTCAAGACCGTGGTCCGGCCTAATTTCGACACTTTGTATTCCTCAATCTGGGCCGATATGACCGAGGGCCCGGTGATCGTTACCGTTCCCGATTCCGGGGGACGTTACTACCTGCTGCCCATTCTCGATATGTGGACAGATGTATTTGCCGCACCCGGCTGGCGAACAACCGGCACAGGGCCGGGCAATTATGCCTTCGTTCCACCCAACTGGAACGGTGAGCTACCAGAGGGTGTCACGCGGATCGATGCTCCTACACCGTATGCCTGGATGATCGGGCGCACTGAATCTTCTGTGGACACCTACGAAGCAGTACACAAATTTCAAGACGGACTTAAAGCGACACCGCTGGCTGAATGGGGCAAAGAAAGTTCACCGAAAAAAGCCGTCATCGACCCGAGCGTCGATATGAAAACCCCGCCGCTTGAGCAGGTCAATGCTATGTCGGCTAAAGATTATTTTGAATATGGGGCACGCCTGATGAAGTTGCACCCACCCCATACTACTGATGCCGATATCGTGGCAAGAATGAGGCGACTGGGTATCGTGTCGGGCAAAGACTTCGATTACAACACGCTGCGTCCGACAGCCCAAGCGGCTATCGACAAAGCACCGGCAGAGGGCCTGAAGCGGATTAAGGCCCACCTGCCGGAAGTGGGCAGCATGGAAAATGGCTGGTCCGTGATGCGTGAAAACGCTGGCGTTTACGGTGCCGACTTTTTGCAGCGGGCCAGCGTCGCCCTCGCAGGACTCGGCTGCAACAAACCGGTCGATGCGGTCTATCCGCTGATCATTTCAGATTCTCGCGGAAAAACACCCACAGGGGATCAAAACTACGTTGTCCACTTTGAGAAGGACAACCTGCCTCCGGCCGAAGCCTTTTGGTCACTCACGATGTACGATGCCGATGGATTCCAGGTGCCCAATCCGCTGAATCGCTTTGCCATCGGAGATCGCGACAAACTCGCGTTTGGCGACGATGGGTCACTAGACATTTTCATCCAAGCCGAATCACCCGGCAAGGAGAAGGAATCGAACTGGTTGCCCTCTCCAAACAAAGGGACACTCGGATTGACGATGCGGCTCTATGCACCTGATCGAAGCGTGCTGGATGGAAGCTGGAAACCGCCGATCCTCAAACATACTGGAGGAAAAGCGGCAGCTGCTAAACTAGGCGACGGACTGCCACCCCATCAATAGTGCGGTCAGAACGCATGCCGCCAGAAGCTGGCAAGGGGCGAGCAGTTTCCGGGGCTCTCCCAAACAAATGATATTGCTCAAAGGCCGGTCGCACCTCGAAGAATGGTGGTGCGAACTGGTCTGGAAATCGGAGGAGTGCCCAGGCCGGCCATAATGTGTGGCCACCGGGGATGGCATCGGTGCCGCAGAGAAAATAAAATAGCGTCTGGTTCAGTCCACGATTATTCGAAACGGGGCAGTTCACTATGAACATTCTCACCATCGACATCGGCGGCACCCACGTCAAATTGCTGCGGACCGGAATGCAGAAAAAACGGTCCTTCAATTCAGGGCCAAACATGACCCCGGAGGAGATGATGCGCCAGATCGATCTGGTCAAGGGCGACTGGGACTGGGATCGCGTCTCGATTGGATTTCCCGCCCCCTGCGCAAAGAACCGCCCGCTGAAAGAACCTGCCCATCTGAAGGATGGCTGGGTGGACTTTGATTACGAAAAAGCGCTCGGTAGTGAGGTGCGTCTAATCAACGATGCGGCGATGCAGGCCTTCGGCAGCTACCAGGGTGGCAAGATGCTCTTTCTGGGACTCGGTACGGGACTCGGTACGGCACTGATTTACGACGATCACCTCGTCCCCCTGGAACTGGGCCACCTCAATTACAAGGGCAAAAAGACCGTTGAGGATTTTGTGGGAGAGGCCTATCTGGTGAAGAAGGGCCGCAAAAAGTGGCTAGGACATGTTTTGAACATCATTGAGATGTTTCGGGAAACGATCCTCCCGGAATACATCGTTCTCGGTGGCGGCAATACCAATCGAATTTCCGATCTGCCTGAAGGTGTGCAGCGAGGTTCAAACCACAATGCATTTCTCGGTGGCTTTCGCCTCTGGGACAAAAACGCACAGATGTCGTTGACCGAAAAGGACGAGCAGTCGCAAGCAGGCATCACTTAGTGATTGCCCAGATATTTAGTGATTGCCCAGATATTCGAGCTGGATCTCCGTTCCGGGCAGTTTCTCTTTCAATGCGGCGACCCCTTTTTCCGTCACAGCGGTGCGGGTCACCTTCAGATCCTTGAGGGCCACAAGCGGCGCAAGCTGCACCATGCCCGCATCGGAGACCGATGTCGATCCAAGATGCAGAAACTCCAGCGACTGCATTCGGCGCAGGTATTTTAGGCCTGCATCGCTCAGTTGTGTGTTATCGAGATTCAGCCAACGCAACTCTCTCAACGGTTCCAAAGACCGGATTCCAACATCTCCAACGGGCACCCGCCAGAGATTGAGCCGCGTCAACTGCGGCATCTGTGAAAGTGCCGAAAGAGATGCGTCGGTCAACTGGCTACACTCGCTCAGATCGAGATCCTTCAGGCGTTTGTTTTTTGCCAAGGCGACCAAGCCCTCGCCCGTAACCTGGGTCTTAGCCAGCCGGAGCTTTTTGAGCCGGGGTAGCTGGCCGATTGTTACCGTTCCTGCATCGCCGAGGAGTGTTCCCGCCAAATACAATTCCTCGAGTTTTTCAAGATCCGCCAGCTTCGCAACACCTGCATCGCTGATCCAGAGGTAATCGAGAAGCAGCGCCTTGAGGTTTTGCATCTTACCGATCTGCTCGAGTGCCGCATCATCGACGCGCGTGCGGCCACTTTTACCGGAAAGCCTGAGGGCCTTGAGTTTTCCAAGATCGCCAAGAGAGCGGATTCCCTTGTTGGTAATTGCGCAGCCGCGGAGATCAAGATTTTCGAGCGTATGAATCTTGCCGAGCGTTTGCAGTCCGACATCGGTAATGTCGGTATCATTCAACAGGACTGAGCGAAGGTGCGTCAATTTGTCGAGTGGCAAGAGATCCTCATCGGCAGTTTGCGCCCCGCGAAAGCTGACCTCTACCACATGACCGGCTCGGTCACGGCGGATTTTGGTGGCACTCCCGTCGAGTGCTGCAAGCGCCTGTGGATCATCGCCGCGAGCATCCTGAGCGAGGGCGGAGGCTGAGAGGGGCCAGGCACACGCCAGCAGTAGCATGGACCAATAAGGATGCTGTTTACTCCTGGACATCGCCATTGGGCTCACACTTGCTTTTAAAGAATGTTTGGTACTGCTGCATGATGTTGGCCAGATCGAACTGCTTGATCCTTTCGCTTGCAGCACGCGAGAATTGTTCCATTCTGTCTCTCTCTCCATACAGCTTGAAAATGGCATTCGCGATGCTCGTCGCATCATTCTCACACAATTGGCCATCCACGCCGGATGTGATGATCTCGTCCGGCCCTGTAGGACACCGCGTCGCGAGGACCGGCAGACCGCAGGCCATCGCCTCGAGAAGCACGTTGGGCATCGCAATCGTCTCGTTGCAATAGAAAACTACAGAAACCGCCGAGCGTCTCACCGACTCGATCAGCCTAGAACAATGCAGGGTGGACTTCAAGACTGAACGATGTCTGAAAACAGCGCCATCATGTACCACTCGACAGCTAGCCAACATCACCGAGTTCAAGAACGGCACCATAGCGGCGCAGGACACGCTGGCGCAGCAGCGCGTGTTCCGGATTGGCCAATCCCGGATCCGCATCAAGCAATGTCTGAGCATCGCGGCGTGCGATCTGCACCACCTTCGCATCACGCAGCAGATCCGCAATCCGCAAAGGCGGCAATCCATGCTGCCGCGTCCCGAACAGATCCCCCGGCCCCCGAAACTGAAAGTCAAGATCCGCGAGTTCAAATCCGTCACCGGACTTTACAAACGCCTCGAGACGCGCCGCGGTGGCTTCATTTTCCAGATCGGCAAACAACGTACAGTAACCGGGGTGTGTGCCCCGCCCGATACGGCCTCTCAATTGGTGCAACTGAGCGAGTCCAAAACGTTCCGCACCCTCAATGGTCATCACTGTGGCATTGGGAACATCCACACCAACTTCAACAACGGTGGTGCCGACGAGGACCTGAATCCGGCCATCGTGAAACTGTCTCATGACGGCATCTTTTTCCTTGCCACTCATGCGGCCATGGATCGTACCGAGACGGTAATCCGAGAGGGGACCGTTCGCGAGTTCCTCATACACCCTAGAGAGGCTCGCCACATCCCACGTCTCCGATTCCTCAATCAAGGGCGCAATCACATATCCCTGGCGGCCTTCGCTTAACTTGTCGCGAAAAAACTCCCACCACTTCTCTCGCTTCTCGTCCGTTGCCAGATAGGTGTTGACCGGTTGCCGTCCCGGGGGAAGGTCTCGTATCTCCGTCACGTCGAGGTCACCGAAAAGCGTCATCGTCACTGTCCGCGGAATTGGCGTGGCGGTCATCACAAGATAATGAGGTCCCTCATCCTTCAATTCCGAACGTTGCCGCACCCCGAATTTGTGTTGCTCATCGATCACCACCAAGCCAAGATTGGCAAATTCCACATCAGGCTGCACTAAAGCATGCGTTCCAATTGCCACATCGATCTCACCACGTTTTAGTTCGCCGAGCACCGTGGTTCGCTGACTCTTGGTCAAGCTGCCTGAAATCAATGTGGTACGGACGCGACTTGCCTGAAGAAACTCCCCCAACACGCGGGCATGCTGGCGGGCAAGCACCTCGGTCGGAACCATAATCGCCACCTGGTAACCATGGGCCACCGCCAGAAGCGTGGCATAAAGAGCAATCACCGTCTTGCCGCTACCGACGTCCCCCTGTAGCAGGCGATTCATGGGGCAACATCGTCCCATGTCGGCCACAATATCCGCAATCGCGGCATTTTGTCCCTCGGTAAGCTCAAAGGGGAAACGTCGGCGAATCCGTGCATCGATTTTTCCGGTCGCCTCCAATACGGGTGCCGTTGCCGTTGCGGAAAGCCGCTGCCGCCGCAGGCCCAAACCCAACTGCAGAAGCAGCAGTTCCTGATAGACGAGCCGCTTGCGGGCATTGGCAAGGCTCGTTTTATCATCGGGGAAATGGATGTTCTCGAGTGCCTCAGAGAGTGGGGCGAGATGATGCTCTGCAAGAAAGGACTCGGAGAAAATTTCTTCTACGCTTTGGATACATTCATCGAGCACCTCCCTCACCACCCGTCGCAAGTGTCCCTGATACACCCCTTCGGTAAGCGGGTACACCGGAAGCAGACGGCCCTCCGCCTCGCGGTCCTCTTGCTCAATGACCTCTACGTGAGGGTGGGTCATCTCCCATATACCTCCACGCTGCGATGGCTTTCCTGCAACGAGCAAATACTGTCCTTCAAAAAACTTTTTTTCTAGAAACGGCTGATTGAACCAGACGGCACGCATCCATTGTCCGTCTTGTCGGATCTGGACGGTCAGCAAACTCTTGCGAGGGCCGATCGAACGAAGATTTACCTCTTCCACCTCCCCGAGCACACTCAGAAGAGCGCCTTCTTCTAAATCTGCAATCGCCCGGACATCGGTCAGATCCTGGTAGCCTCTCGGGAAAAAGAAGAGGACATCCTGCGCAGTGCGAAGCCCGAGATTCGCCAATCGCAATGCCCGCTGCGGACCAACCCCCTTGAGAAATTGCACCGGTGTCGTTAGTTGTGCACCACTGCCGGAGGAAGCTGGATGAGACATAGAATCGTACGCATAGATTTCCATTCACGGATCACTTGCATACTAGGTCTGGATTCCATGCAGGAAAAGGGGGACGCTGGCCGTGGGAGAGCCGATCTGGCCGATTTCAGGTGCGACAAGTCCGTCCAACGGGCCGCGAGCTGCTAAAGATACTTCTGATATGCAGCGACCGCCAGTTGATCGCAACGTTCGTTCTCTTCATGTCCGCTGTGACCGGCAACCCAGGAAAAGTGGACCTGGTGTTTGG
>MPMD02101183.1_pt1 | contig 12234 bp, 12 predicted proteins | sample 1617291 | NCBI WGS metagenome assembly MPMD02 (sample SAMN05944810, study PRJNA350692) | marine metagenome | biome: marine; feature: ODZ; material: water; isolation source: 120 m water sample filtered on 30 um supor filter | place: Pacific Ocean | collected 2012-04-09 | depth 120m m | reverse complement strand
CCCGCCGGAAATCCGCGACCAACTCGTCACCGGCTCGGACGAACTCGCCCTCGTCCGCTCCGGCCTCGACGACACCATGCGCAACGCCTACAACAAGATCCGAGACATCTTCAACGCCCGCGAAAATGTCGTCGACCTCCGCACCGCCGCCTTCGTCTGTGGCATCGAGCGCATTGCCAAGCGCTACGAAAGCATGGGGATTTGAACCGCGCCTGACCAGGCGCCTCGCTCCCAACCGCTGTTCCCGCTTCACTTTGGCGCGGCAGCGATTAATCTGTCGCCGCTTTATGGGCTTGAGAGTATTCAACACCCTGTCGCGCTTAGTCGAACCGTTCGAGCCGCTGGATCCCGCCGGAAAAAAGGTCGGGCTCTACTGCTGCGGTCCAACCGTGCACGACTTCGCGCACATCGGGAATTTCCGCACCTTCGTCTTTGCCGACATCGTCCGCCGCCATCTTGCCTTTCGCGGTTTCGACGTGTGCCACGTCATGAACATCACCGATGTGGAGGACAAAATCATCCGCCGCGTCAACGAGTCCGCCAAGACGCTGGCCGAGTTTACCGATGAACATGAGCAGGCCTTCCTCACGGACCTCGAGGCACTCGGCTGCCTGATGCCGGACGAGCGGCCCCACGCGACGAAGTTCATCGGCCCGATCATCAATCTCATCAAAAAGCTCAAGGAAAACGGCATCGCCTACCACGCCAACGACGGCTCCGTTTATTTCAGCATCGAAAAATATCGCGAAGCCGGAAACCGGTACGGCCAGTTGCTCAACCTCAACCTCGAGGCAATGCGCCCCGGCGAACGCGTAAGCAGCGACGAGTACGAGAAGGAATCAATTGCCGACTTTGCCCTCTGGAAGGCGCGCGTGCCGGAGGATGGCGAGGTGTTTTGGGGCAGCCCGTGGGGCGAGGGACGGCCCGGCTGGCATATCGAGTGCAGCGCCATGAGCATGGAACTGCTCGGACCCAGTTTCGACCTGCACCTCGGAGGCGAGGACCTGGTGTTCCCCCACCACGAGGACGAGATCGCCCAGAGCGAAGGCGCCTGCCTGCAGTGCGACGGGCTCAGGTTCGTCAAATACTGGATGCACGGCGCGCACCTGCTCGTCGAGGGCAAAAAAATGAGCAAGTCACTCGGCAACTTCTTCACCCTGCGCGATCTCCTGGCCAAGGGCAGCACAGGGCGCGAGGTGCGTTACCTGATGATCTCCGCCCACTACCGCGAGACCTTCAACTTCACGCTCGACAACCTGGCCGGAGCCAAGACCGCACTGGGCCGCATCGACGAATGCACGACCAAGCTGCGCGAACTCGCGCTTGGCCAAGCGGCCGAACCGGCCACAGACTCGCCGCTTGTCACGCACTTCACCGAGGCGATGGACGACGACCTCAACGTCTCCGCCGCATGGGCTGCGGTGTTCGACTGGGTGCGCGACACCAACCGGAAACTCGCCGCCAACGAACTGGACACCCCAGCCGCTGCGACCGAGTTGGCCAACTGGGAACACATCAACAGCGTGCTCGGCATCGAGTCGGTCGAGGAGGAAGTCCCGGCGGAAATCGTCGCCCTCGCCGAGGAACGCCAAGCCGCCCGCAAGGCAAAGGACTTTGCCCGCTCCGACCAAATCCGCGACGAACTCGCCGCCCAAGGCTGGACCATCGAGGACACCCTCAAAGGCCCCCGTGTCAAGCGCACCTAATCACCGTTTTTGGTTGTGCGCCTCTACGGCGTATTTGCGCTTGGCCAAGACGGTCGCTTCGGCGATGAACGACTCGGGTGGTTGCCACTCGCTGCATTTGCTCTCCGCCAACATTGCGATCTTCCACGCCTTGTAATCGATGCCGGTGGCCCTAGCCTGCACCGAACCTTGGATTAGCAAACCATCACGGTTACGGCGTTGGGCGGCCCCGGCGATTTTGTTTCCATTGTAAACCAGGTCGTTCTTTTCCGCGCCGACGAAACATTGCCCCGGCCCGGACGGCTGTGTTTCCGCACAAAGCTTGGTCGCCACGCTGCAATCCTCAAACGCCCGTCGAACCCAATCATGAACGCTCCGGTAACTCTCCTCGGCCTTGAGTTGCCACCACGAATGGCTCGGCGGAAAAACCAGGCTGTACGTCCACTCATTTTCGTCGTGGCAAACCAATCCCCCGGCAGTGGGACGACGGATGAGCGGTCGCAAATCGGTCATCACCGACACGTCAACGTATCGTTGAAAGTAACCGAAGCTGGCCGTCGACTGATCCCACGAATAAAAACGCAGCACCGCTTGGCCAAGCGCGTCGGCCTGCTGCAAAAGCAGTTCGTCCGCAGCCATATTCCACGCCGGTGCTCCAGCCAGGCCGCACCAAACCCGGAGTGCTTGGCCAAGCGGGGTCATTCGCGGTATTCGCCGTCTTTTTCCGACGGGCAAAGCAGGGCAATTTCGCACTCAGCGCATTCCGGCTTTCTCGCGGAGCAGCGGCGGCGCCCGTGAAAAATCAGCCAGTGGCTGAGCATCGTCCAGTCGTCATGCGAGACAAGTTTTTGCAACACGACCTCGACTTTCTCCGGCGTCTTTTCAGCCGTCAGGCCAAGCCGCCTGGCCAGGCGCCCGACATGCGTGTCGACGACGATGCCCTCGTTGATGCCGAACGCATTGCCCAGCACCACGTTGGCCGTCTTGCGCCCCACCCCGGCGAGGGTGACGAGCTCGTCCATCGTCGCCGGAACCTTGCCGCCGTGCGACTCGACGAGCGCGCGGCAGCAGTTTTGGATGCTCTTGGCCTTGTTGCGAAACAGGCCGATCCGCTTGATGTCCTCCTGCAACTCCTCGAGCGGCACAGCGGTGTAGTCAGCGACACGGCGGTATTTCCTGAACAAGTCTGCGGTGACGATGTTCACCTGCTTGTCGGTGCATTGCGCGGAAAGAATCGTCGAGATCAGCAACTCGAGCGGATTGCGGTGATCGAGCTCGCAATGCGCATCCGGATACGTCGCGCGCAGGCCGTCGATGATTTTTTCGGTACGAGCAACCTTGGCCCTGTTGGATTCGCGCGGCATGAAAATCAGTTTTGTGGAAGCGTCGCCGGAGCCGGTGTTTTCGACTCCGGCTTGAACAGGACCAGCCGGCGGTCCACCGAGTCCAGCTGCCGCACGGCCTCGTCGATGACCGGCGCAATTCTTGGGCGCACCTGACCCCGGCGCGGCTTGAACGACTCGATCCGCTGCCGCGTCACGACATAGTTCTGCAGGATGCGCCCGTACTCGTTCACGAACGGCAGCAGTTGCTGCGGCATCTTCACCCGGGCGATCAGCAATTGGTTGATCTTCTGCTGGAGCGTTTGTTTCTGCACGGCAAAGTCCCAGCCGCGAATCGCCTGCTGCAGTGTGACCTCCGCCTCGAGCGGCGAGTCGGCGTCGTTCAAGCGCACCTCGGCCGGCAGCTTGAGCAGGTTCTCGAGCTTCTCCACCGCCTCGAGCAGCGTCCAGTTCTGGTACTGGTTTTGGCCTGTCAACTGCACAATCGTCACCGCCCACCATTTCTCCACCACCAACATGTCGGCGAAGAGGTCGCCGTACACCTTCAGAAAACCAGTTTGCCAGTTCAGGTTGTTCGGCAGTTGACGGATCATGTTTTGCAGGCGCACACCCCCGGCCGGAACCGCCAGCAACCGATCCACCAGCAGGTGTGAGCAGGCCTGAAAATCCCTCCAGTTTTCACCTCGCAAATGAGCCGGGGATGGCATCGCAATCTCGCTGAAATCGAACGCGCGCCGGCCACGCAATCGCGCCCGCACACCGACCAGCGTGTCGTGGCGGCGTACATTTTTGACCACCTCCTCCATCGCCATCTCTTTCCCGCCCTGTTCGGGCCGACTCAGGACAAGCACCAGGTCCGGCTGCGCCAGCAGCACCTGCGTGAAGCCGACCGTCAGCCAAAGCGGAATCTCCGTGTCGCGCAGTTGCGGCTTTTGGTTGGCCAAGTCGAGCAGCGCCACCTGCACCAGCGCGCGAACGAGCTTGTCCGCCTCGATCTCGCTCGGCAGCGTCAACCCGTAGGTGTAACCGTTGAGATGCCGCTCGGTCACCACCGGCACGGTGGCCTTGTACGACATCGCAGGCTCAAGCCGCAGTTTAACCCTGCTGCCCGGCAGCAGCGACAGTCCCAGCCGGCTCAGCATCGCATGACGCACCCGCTCGGCCGTGACAACCACGTAGTCCGGCGCGATCAGGATGGTGTTGGCGTTCGCGTCGAGGATGCCGCCGCGGCGCTTCGGCAACATCGGCCCGTACGCCATGAACTGTCCCGACCGACTGCTGGCCGTCTTGTAACCAGCGCGTGGCTGAAGCAGTCGATTGATGTCCGCTGGCAGCCGCTTCGGCTCAACCTCCCCTTGACCAGCCGGCTTGGGCCGAACCGTGCGCGGCGGCAGCACAGGCTCGGGCGGCTCCGGCTTCGGCTGCGCCGGCTCAGCACTTGGCGGCGGCTTGGGCAAAACAGGCTCCACTTGGCCAAGCGCAGCCGGCACAGTAGACAAGCCAAAGCCACACGCCAGCAGCCAAGCGCAGCTATTTCTTCGACGACGACTTGCCGCCACTTTTGGCTGGTTTGGATTTGCTGTCGCTCTTCGAAGATGAATCCGATTTTTTCTTGGACTCGGATTCCTTTTTGGCGCCGGCTTTGTAGTTTTCGCTGCGGTAGTCGGTTTCGTAGAAGCCGCTGCCCTTGAAGATGATTCCGGCGCCGGTGCCAATGGCGCGGCGCACCTTGCCCTTGGCCCAGCGTTTTTTTGGGCAAGCCTCTTTCGGGCAGGTCTCCAGCGCATCCGCTGTGATGGATTGAAACAACTCAAACTCGTGGTCACACTTTTCGCAAACGTACTCGTAGGTCGGCATAAATATTCGATTTCAAAAATCCGCAGCGAGTAACGTCTCGCACCCCCCGAAAGTCAAGACTCCGGCGGCGCCAACGGCATTTCCCGCTTGGCTTGGGGCGGCGAGGTTGGTTCCCTCCCCTGCATGGCCAAGGTCAAGCTCGCCAACATCGTCTCGCACTGCAACCGCACCCTCAAACCGGAGTCGTTTGAGGACTGGCCCGGTGCGGTGAACGGGTTGCAGGTGGAGAATCGCGGCAGCGTGTCGCGCCTCGCCGCTGCGGTGGACGCCTCGCCGGCCACGGTCAAGAAGGCGATCGACGCCGGGGCGGATTTGTTGATCGTCCACCACGGGCTGTTTTGGGGAACGACGCATCCGTGGACCGGCAACCGCTACCGACTGCTGCGGCTGTTGCTTGACAACAACATCGCCGTTTACAGCTCGCACCTGCCGCTGGACGCGCATCCAAGGCTCGGCAACAACGCCCAGCTTTGCAGGGCACTTGGCATCAAGGAGCCCAAGCCGTTTTTTACCGAGCGCGGCCAAGCGATCGGCTTGCGCGGCACGCTTGACTTGACGCGGACGCAGTTGGCCAAGCGCTTGGCCAAAGCGACCGACACCGAGCCGACCGTGCTGCCGGGCGGCACGGCGCGTTGCCGCAAAATCGGCGTCGTCACCGGCGGCGCGGGCGCGGAAATGAAAACAGCCGCCGACGAGGGCGTGGACACGTTCATCACCGGCGAAGGTCCGCACTGGACGTTTGCACTGGCTGAGGATCTTGGCCTGAACGTGTTTTACGGCGGCCACTACGCGACGGAGACGTTCGGCGTTAAGGCGCTTAGCGAGAGTTTGTCGAAAAAGTTCAAACTGCCGTGGACGTTCATCAATCACCCGACCGGCCTGTGAGTGGTCTTGATTATTCCTGCTCGGACACGGCAATGCGATTATGAAACGATGTTTATTTTCTCCCTCTCCCTGACCCTCTCCCGCTGGGAGAGGGAGCTTAGCCAAGCGCGTTTAGATTGATTCCTTGGCTTGTTGAAGCCGCCTTTTCAAAATAGGCTCGGCTCCGTGAAGCGCGTTTCTCAACTCGCCGCCGCCCTGTTGCTGCTTGGTGTCTTGTCGACGACTGACGCCGCTCGACCCGGCAAAATCAGTAAGGTGCTGCCGCATTGGCTCGACCTGCAGGGCCACCATACGCTCTCCCCCAGCCTGCTCGAGCGCGACGCCTACCAGGCCAAGCTCCGCGCCGACCGCAGTCTCTGCTCCGGTATCCGGTTCGACGTCAAGTGGTCCAAGAACACCAGCGGCATTCTAAAACTGCAGCTCGAGTTGCGTGTGACCGGCAAGGCCAAGCCGATCGTTCGCGAGCAGGCCATCAAGCCAGGCCGGCGCAGCGGCTGGGATGCGGTCACTCTGGATGGCGACGCGTTCAAGGCTATCGGCAAAATTATCGCATGGCGCGTGCGCCTGCTCGACGACGACATCGAGTTGGCCGAGCGTCGCTCATTTTTGTGGACGGAGCGCAAGCCGACCGGCAACGCCGAAAAACCGGCGTCCGATTGACAACCACCCCGGCCTCCCCCACTCTCCGCACATGGCAAAAACCGGTTTAGGCCGAGGCTTGAGCTCCCTCCTGGGTGCCCGCCCGACGGCTAGGAAGAAAACCGAATCCCGGAAAAAACCGGCGGAAACACCCCCCGAAACAACCGAGGCACCCAACGAGGTGCCGGTCGGCGAGATTTTGCCGGGCGCGATGCAGCCTCGCAACGGGATGGACGACGACTCGCTGAACGAGCTGGCCGAGTCGATCCGCGAGAACGGCATTATGCAGCCACTGATCGTGCGCCCGCGCGAGGGCGGCTACGAGCTGATCGCCGGGGAACGCCGCTGGCGCGCCGCGCAGATGGCCGGCTTGGCCAGGGTGCCGATTGTCATCCGCGACGTGGACGACCGGACGGCACTCGAGTTAGCTCTCGTCGAGAATCTCCAGCGCGAAAACCTGGATCCGATTGAGGAGGCCAAGGGCTACGCGCAATTGATGGATCAGTTTGACCTCACGCAGGAGGAGATCGCCGCCAAGGTCGGCAAAAACCGTGCCACGGTGGCCAACGCACTGCGGCTCATCAAGCTGCCGGCCGAGGTGCAGACGTATGTGCGCGACGGCCTGCTATCCAGCGGCCACGCCAAAGCGATCCTTGGCCTGAAAAACGCCAGGGACCAAGTCGCCGCAGCCAAGCGGGCGATCAAAAAGGAGCTGAGCGTCCGGCAGACGGAGGAACTGGTTGCAGCGCTTGGCCAAGCGGCCCCGGGCAAAACTCGGCGCGGCCCGGCCGGCAAACGGTCCGGCACCGACGCGCACATCCTCGCCCTTGAGGCCAGGCTGCGCGAGCGGCTCGGCACCAAGGTGGCGTTGCGCTACCGAAAAGGCAAAGGCTCGGTGGACATCAAGTTTTTCAACGACGAGGACTTGCAGCGCATCCTAGAGGCCCTCGGCATCAAGGCGGACTGATCTTAATTTCATGCTTTTGGATATTGTCAAATACGGCGATCCCGTGCTGAGGCAGAAGGGCGAACGCGTCGAGGAGGTCACACCGGAGACCAGACAGCTCATCGAGGACTTGCTTGAGACGATGCACGAGGCGCACGGCATCGGCCTAGCTGCGCAGCAGATCGGCAGGCCATTGCAGTTGGCCGCGGTGGACGTGACCGGCGTCGAGGATCGGCCGTCGCGGTTGAGCATCGATAGTGAGGCGGTCAACCCGGAGGACTACATGCCGCTGGTCCTGCTCAATCCGGAGTGGACGGCGGTCGGGGACACGAAAAAAGAAGCCCCGGAGGGCTGCCTGAGTTTTCCCGAGGTGTACGGCGACATCAATCGTCACGACGAAATCGACGTGAAAGCGATTGACGAGAACGGCGAGGCTGTGGCGTTCCGCTGCGGCGGTCTGCTGTCCCGCGCCATCCAGCACGAGTGGGACCATCTGCATGGCATCCTGTTTATCGACCGGATGGACGCCCTCGTCCGACAGGAACTCAAACCCGAGATCGACGCCATTCAGGCTGAAACCAAGAAGGGGCTGGGTTAATCACGGTGTGGGAGCCGCGCCTCGTTTGGCCCGAACGGTCTGCAAAAAACCCATCCCCCCGCTGGTATTTGTCTACGGCCACTTTGCCAGCCTGCTCCGCTACGTTGATTTCGTCCCGGGCAGCGTTTTGTTCTGCGGGAGTTTTTGCCATGCTCAACACCGCCTTGACCGCTGCCCAGACCCCATTGATCCGTGCAATAAAACTCAGCGCTTGGCCAAGTGCTGTTAACTCGGTTAGGGTTCGCCCCACTTCAAACTCATTAGACTGATGTTGCGAAAAACCCTTTTCACTGTAGCCGCCCTTGGCTTTGCCACCTGTACGCTGTTCGCCCGGGAACTCAAGGAGTTCGACAACGACGTCAACTATGACGAATCACGCGTGCCGCACTACGACCTGCCTGACCCGCTGATCACCGCCGAGGGCAAACCGGTCACGACCCCCGAACAGTGGAGGAACGTTCGCAGGCCGCAGATCCTCTCGCTGTTCGCCAACTTCATCTACGGCGCGGTGCCGGTGCCGCCGGACCCCATCAAACAGTCGTACCACGTCCTCAGGGAGGACAAATCGTTCATGGACGGAAAGGTGACCAAGCTCGATGTCGCCATCCGGTTCAAAAACCGCAAAGGCACTGCGCAGACGCATGTCATCGTTTTCATCCCGAACCATGCCAAGGAACTGGTGCCGGCGTTCATGATGATGAGCTTCGACAATCCGAGTGGGGGCAGTTTTCAACTCAGTTCAAGCCGCAAGGGACACCTCCGCAACGGGGTGCCGCTTGGCCTGTTGGCCGACCGGGGCTACGCCTATGTTTCCGTCTACCACGGCAACCTTGTGGGCCACAACGAGGTTTCGTTCGGCGGGGGAATCCACAAGCTGTTCTTTCGCGATGGACAAAGCTTCCCCAAGGCGCACGAGTGGGGTGTGCTCGGGGCCAACGCGTGGACCGGCATGCGGGCACTCGATTACCTCGAGACCAACGATCGCGTCGATGCCAACCGGGTGGCCGTCATGGGCCACTCCAAGATGGGCAAGGCCACGCTTTGGGCCGCGGCACAGGATCAGCGGTTTGCCCTAGCCATCTCCGCCCAGTCCGGCTGCGGCGGCGCGGCGTTGTGGCGGCGCAAGTACGGGGAGACGATGGCCAAGCTCAACCGCTTCCCGCACTGGCTCAGCATCAACGCGCGGAAGTTCAACGACCACGAGGACGACCTGCCGGTGGATCAGCACATGCTGCTCTCGCTGATCGCGCCGCGCCCCGTTTACGTCGCCAGCGGCACAGCGGACACGTGGGCGGACCCGCACGGCGAGTTTCAGTCCGCCCACCACGCCGGGCCCGTGTATAAATTACTTGGCAAAAAACCGCTGAGCGCCACCCAGTTGCCGCCGCCCAACCAGCCGTTGCTCGACGGCGACATCGGCTATCATATCCGCACCGGCGGTCACTCGGTTGATCCCTACGACTGGCAGCAGTTCATCCATTTCGCCGACCGACATTTAAAAGAGAATTAAACTTGGGCAAAAACGGTTGCACGGGGATTGAATAGCACTACGATTGGGGACGTTTTACGGTGATGCGACCTCTGGCAAACAGACTTGGCCAAGCGCTTGGCTTGGGTGCTGCGCTTGGCTTGGCAACGGCAACCGGCTTGGCCAACCCGGCGTTGACCGGCGAACAGATTTACTCGCGGCTCTGCGCCGATTGCCACGGCAACAAGGGCCAGGGTGTCGCCGACGAACACGACGAGCCACTCGTGGGCGATTGGTCGATCGAGAAACTCGCGAGCAACATTTCCAAAACCATGCCGGAGGACGAGGAGGAGCTTTGCACCGGCGAAGAGGCGAAACGGGTGGCGCGGTATGTCTTCGACGCCTTTTACTCCCCCGCCGCCCAGGCCCGAAACCACCCGGCGCGAATCGGGCTGGCGCGGTTGACTGAGCGACAGTACATCCACTCGATCGCTGACCTGCTCGGCAACTTCACCGGACGGGCGTCATTCGGACAATCGGGCGGCCTGAAGGGTGCCTACCACAACAGCCGAAATCTCCGGCGCAACGACAAAAGCTTCGAGCGCACGGATGCCGCGGTGGATTTTCAGTTTGGCAGCGGAACACCGGCACCGGGGCAGAATGGATTCAAGCCGGAGGAATTCTCGGCAAACTGGACCGGCTCGGTGTTGGCTGAAGAATCCGGTGACTACGAATTTTTCATCACCACGGAGAACGGCGCGAACCTGTGGGTCAACGGGATGAACCGAAAGTTGATCGATGCCTGGGTGTCCAACGGAAAGTTGCGGGAAGCCAAAGGCACGGTACGGCTCATCGGCGGACGAGCGTACCCGCTGAAGCTGGATTTTTTCAAATTCAAGGAAACCTCAGCCTCGATCCGACTGGAGTGGAAACCACCGCACGGTGCGCGCCAGATCATCCCCGAACGTTGCCTCTCACCGCGAGTCACCGAGAGAACGGTGGTGGTACAACAACCGTTCCCGCCGGACGATAGCAGCATCGGCTATGAGCGTGGCTCGGCCGTTTCCAAAAAATGGGATGAAGCCGCCACCTTCGCCGCCATCGAGGTGGCCAACCTCGTGGCAGACCGGCTTGACGCCCTCGCCGGATCTGCCCCCGACGACAAACAAAGGGAGGCCAAGGTGCGCGCGTTCTGCAACCGGTTCGTCGAACTCGCCTTTCGCCGCCCGCTCACTCCGGAACAGCAGCGACTCTTTATCGATTCTCGGTTTGCTCAGGGCAAGGCCGACACCGACTCGGTGAAGGAGGTCATCCTGCTTGCACTCAAGTCGCCGCGCTTCCTCTACCCCGACCTCGGCCAAGCGGATGACCACGCGGTCGCCACCCGACTCGCACTTGGCCTGTGGGATTCGCTGCCCGATGCCGAGTTGCTCCGCGCCGCCGCTGCCGGCCGACTGGGTTCACCCGAACAGGCGCGACAACAGGCACTACGAATGCTCAGAGATCCCCGCAGCCGTGCCAAACTACGCAGTGCACTTCATCACTGGATCGGAATCGATACAGCCGCAGGCATCGCCAAGGATCCCGAGGTTTTCCCTGGCTACGACAATGCGCTCGAAGCTGATCTGCGCACATCGCTGAACCTGTTCATCGACAACGTAATCTGGCAGCGCACCGGCGCGGACTTCCGGAAACTGCTCACAGCCGACTATCTGCCGTTCAGCGAGCGCTTGGCCAAGTTTTACGGAGCCAAGCGGGTGGCCGACGCCGGGGAGTTTGCCCCTACTAGGTTTGCTCAGGAAGAGCGGGCAGGGCTGCTCACCCATCCGTACCTGTTGTCGTTGTTTTCCTACCACAACACCACCTCTCCAATCCATCGGGGAGTGTTCGTGGCACGCCGGGTGCTGGGCCGCGAGCTCAAGCCGCCGCCCGAAGCCATCGTGTTCAAAAACGACGAGTTCGACCCGCACATGACTATGCGCGAAAAGATCACCTACATCACGCGCGACGGTGGTTGCATGAGCTGCCACAGCCTGATTAACCCGGCCGGCTTCGCACTGGAGCGATTCGACGGAGTCGGCCGCACACGCCAAACGGAGAAAGGCCGGCCGATAAACACCGCCAGCGACTACCAATCCGACGAGGGGCAAACCGTCCGTCTGGCCGACGCCCAAGACATCGCCAACCATGCCATCACCAGCCCAAGCGCCCAGGAGAGCTTCGTTGAATCGCTCTTCAATCAGGTTGCCAAGCAGCCCATCCAGGCGTACGGTTCGGGCGCAATAAACCGGCTGCGCGATGACTTCACCGGCTCCGGATTCAACGTGCAATTTTTGCTGGCAGAAACCGCCGTCACCGCAGCCCTGCACGGGATCGACCCGGCTCCGCCAGCCGAAAGGAACTAAAATCATGAACCCGCTCGCTCGCAGACAGTTCATACGAGACCTTGGCGTCTCCACAGCCACATTGCCATTCATCACCGGCCTGCCCAGCCTCGGCTTGGCCAACACCGCACCGCGACGCCAGCGGCTCGTCGTGATGTTTAGCCCCAACGGCACCATCCCGAAAAATTTCTGGCCAGAAACCACAAGTGGCGACTTCAAGTTGAAGGAAATCATGAAGCCGCTCGCGCCTTTCCGTGACCGGATGCTGGTGCTTAACGGCCTGAATAACAGAGTACGCTCGGCTCACGTCGCAGGCGCTTGAGTTTTTGAAGATGCTGGTGAGCCACAGACCTGTGGTAGCAACGGACAACAACTTCAAACGTGTTAGCATTGTGTCGTTGCTGCGCCATTGGCCGGAGTACCCGAGTT
>MPMD02454433.1_pt1 | contig 12267 bp, 3 predicted proteins | sample 1617291 | NCBI WGS metagenome assembly MPMD02 (sample SAMN05944810, study PRJNA350692) | marine metagenome | biome: marine; feature: ODZ; material: water; isolation source: 120 m water sample filtered on 30 um supor filter | place: Pacific Ocean | collected 2012-04-09 | depth 120m m | reverse complement strand
TTCGGCTCAGGGTGAGCACGGCATGGCCTCCAAACCATGCCCTTGCCGGCCAGCGATCTGGCATGAGAACGCACCATTCTCTTGCACACCTCGCTTCGGAGTGCGTCGTCGTCACCGACATCGACGAGCCGAAATCGTCCTACTTCAACGGGGAGGAGGTTCATCTCCACGCCTGGATGACAAGTTCCCAGACCGTGTCGTTTGCACCGATGTTAATCTGTGAATTGTTACCAACTAGATCTCTCTCAATAATGTAGAGATTAGTCTTCCCAAGGCTCCACCAGATGTTCGCAGCATCGGCACCCACGGTATATTGATCGGAATTCTGGCCCGCATGAGAAGACAGGTAGGCAACTTGTCCTTCGGTATACCCGGCTCCGGTTTGACCCGTTTTCACCCGCGCGAATACAGAAATAAACCTCGGAACCCTGCCAAATCCATGCGCGACAGGCCCACCGTCGTAGTCCGAGACAAGTGATGGGCTCACGATCTCGATGTACGTTCCGTCACCCGAGAAATTGTTCGCACGGTACAGGTCTGTCCCCGCACCCAGGGCGCTGATGAGTTCCGGCGACACCGCTGCGTACTGGTACGGAGATATCTCGGTTCCCGTCTCAAGCTGCGCGCCAGCGATCAAGAACTCATCTGAGGAGTTGTAGGAAGTGTCATCTATCCATATAAACGCCGCGAGGTTTATTGCGGTGTCAGGGATAGTCACATCTGACAGGTCGAAACGTGTCCAGGTAGATGTGATCGAAAACAGGCTAGAGATTCCGGTTTGCGTCCAGCCCGCATTGGGTGTTGGGTCTTCGCCCTGGAGGCCCCATGTTCCGACCACATCGTTCGGTGGACTCGCTGCGATGCTGTGGTAGATCGCGCAGTGTGCTCGCCCGATCGCGGACCCGCCGCCACTATTCGTCCTCGCGTAGAATGAGAGACACGCCTTCCCATTCTGGACGATCGAGCGTGATACGAGATCGGTTACGACTTGCGAGACGCCTCCCTTGTGAATGGTTCCAACGGCAATCATCTTGAACGCATACACGAAATTCGGAAGACTATCCGCCTTCCCTGCGGCAACGCGAGAATAGTCGAAGCGGTCATCACCGTCGGTGGCGATCGTCCAGTCGTCAGCACAGGCGTTGCCGTCGGCGTTCGTGAAGGTCGTCCCCGCCTCGATCGACGTGCCACGCGACCATGTCAAGAAGCTCCCATTCGACAACAAGTTCTGGTGGACTTCCAGATCGCGGCTCTCAAAGTACGCCTTATGCTCTCCGTCAAGCTGATCTGCGTCGATGCCGCCTCCTGCACCCTCGTCCTTGAGGACGTGCCCCTTGAGCAGATCGATCGTCGGAACCTGCTGCGGTGCCTGACCCGTGGTCGTACCGATCTTGGAGAACGCGGCCGAGCGCACCCGGCGACTGCTGTAGACCTCTACCGAGTTGAGCGCCTCTGCGGCGGGGAGTGTCGTCGTCGCGTAAGCCGCGTCAACAATCTCGGTCAAATCCACGTCAGCGTTCGGGGCCGAGTACGACGGCGTGCCGTCGATGGATCCGTAGATGACGCCGGATGTCGCAAAGGTCAACTTCACCCAGGTGCCAGCGGGGAACCGGCCACTGGCGTTTGTTCCGCCGCCAGCAACGTCGGTGACACGAAACGTGTTCGCGTCCACGCGGGAAAGCGTAAAGCTTCCGTTGTGCTCCGAGACGAGGTCTACCCACTCTGCGTCCTCATAGAACCTTCTGAGGGCACCCATGTGCTCGCGCACCCGGTCGTTGACATCGGAACGCGCCATCCCCTCAGGCATACCGCTGTTGGTCAAATCGGTATTCGCCGCGTCTGTGCGAGACCAGTTCTTGATGTCACTCATTACTCAATGTCCTGTGTTCGCGTAGCGCCACATACTACGTATGACCGCACCCAAAAATCATTGGCATCCGTGCGTCGCGCTACCCCAGTCAACTTCGTTGTCAGGCCGATCGGGGCCGAGGGCGTATAAGTCGCTACCATTACGTGCGGCGTGTAGGTAGTGGCAATCGATATCTCGTCACTTGTGTATACGAGTTCATCGCTAGTGTCCCCGCTTGTCCCGACGTAGAGGCGGAACTCACCGTCGGTGCTGCCGGCGCCATCAAAGACAAAGGTCAGCACTAACCTGTGCTCCGCGCTAGATCCTAGTTCTTTCTGCGGGTGTGCAATGGAAAAAAACGTATCGCCAGGCCATGAATGAGCGTCAATGTAAGTGCCTGACGTCCCGACGCTGAATTCACCCAAGTGTAACATCCTTGGGGAGTTGGTTTCGGTCACAACATTTCCAGTCGCTCCGTCCACCACATGCTGGAGTGTCACGTCGTCAAACCTGTTTCCGTAGACTCGCCCGTTCGTCCCGCCGGAAATGAAATCTACACCCGCACCCGTGATCCCCGAGAACGAGTTCCCACCGATCCTCGCGCCGTCGCTAGCGATCGTGATCGCGTCTCCCGTGATCTCCGAGAACGAGTTTCCGCCGATCCTCGCGCCGTCGCCGGCAATCGTGATCGCGTCTCCCGTCAGGGTGTCAAACTCGCAATTTGAAATTGACACTCCAGTCGACCCAGCCTGAGTAACGATCCCGTCAGCGATCGTCCCGCCCGCGCCGTCGAACACACAGTTCTGGACTCTCGCGTTTAGCCCCCCGATGAGAAGAGCGCGGGTCGAGGCCGCGCTAAACCGGCAACCGTCGATAAGCGTCCTATCTGTGTTTCCAAGCACCTCGCTCCAGGTGCCATCTGCGACGTGGATGCCCGAGAGGATCGTGTTGAACGCCGCCTCTGCCACGGCCCCGAGACCCTCCACCGAAATCGGTTTCACGGTACCTGTGCCGGTGAGGTTGATGTACCCGTTGCTGATCTGGTTGTCCGCGCCACGGATCTTCAGCCCGATGACCCCAGGAAAATCACCCGTGATGCGAAAGTCGCTCAACTGCGCCTTGCTGCCGCCGCCAGGTGTGCCGCCGGTTTCTGCCTCGCGGAACAGGATGCAGGATCCCGCGAACGATGCATGTGGCGTCGTCGATGTCGCGTCGATCGTGATCCCGCTCATCTTGGCAGGCCCGTCGATGTCGATACCGCACGCACCAGACCCGGATGTCAAGGCGTTTCCCGTATCACCGAAGCGCGCAATCGAAACGTCGGAAATGTAAACCCTGGCGTTCGCTCCGTTCGGGTCGTTGATGAAGATGCCCGTGTTACCGCATCGATCGATCTTCGTGGATTCTATCCAGATGTCAGAGTACGCCTCTTCACCACCCGTGTCGGTGCCACCGAAATTGATCGCGTTGCTCCAACAATTCACGACCAGCAAATCGCGAAGCCTCACGTTCTGCACGTTGTCACCGAAATTGATCCCGTGTCCTGCGGTGGTGTTGTTCGTGCAGTTGCCGTCGATCTGGATGTTCTCGATCGTGATGTTCGCAGCGTCGTCTTCAACCGTGATCACGTCCTTGGTATCAAGCGCATTGTTCCGTTTCAGGATCGTCTGCCCCACTCCCATCCCCACGATCCGCAGATCGTCACTCGCCGCAGGGATCGAAATCGCATCGGTAAGGGCGATCGTGGCTTTGGGGAGCAGCACCGTCTTGCCGTTCGACGAGGCCGCAACGATCGCCGCGTTGATCCCGGCAACGTCTTCGGTAGCAGGAACCTCAAATCCTAGGCTCTGCCCAGACGTAAAGGCCGACCGTCCGATCCCGTGGTTGTTCGTGTCGCCGCCGCCGAGGAAGTAGATGTCGATGCCGTTGCAGGACGCATGGACCGAACCCGAAGGCGTTGGGGTTCCCGTGGTGTCGAAGTCCTCGAGCGTGACCTCTGTGTCTGAACCGACCATCGCTACGCTCGCGACGAAGGCGTAAGCGTAATTCGCTGCGTCTGGTGTCCGAACCCTGACCTTCTGATTGACCTTGAAGTACTCCATCGCGTCAGTCGACTGGATCTTCACCTTGGTCGTATCTGCACCCTGCACCACGGTGAACCCGTCAACAGGGTCTTTCCAGTCTGGGTCGTCCCAGGTACGACGAATGGAAGCCTGAACCTCGCGCATCGAGTCGTTCAGGTCCGAGCGCAGCATCCCTTCAGGGAATCCATCGGGAGGCGTGAAGCCGGATCCCACGTTACTAGCCGCAGGCGTCTTCCACTTTTTGATGTCACTCATTCCTGGTTAAAATCCAAGTGGCCGGAACTGCCGGTCTCGGCCTCAGACCGCCAGCCCCCTCCATCGATGAACATCTCCTTATAGTAAGGAGCGTTCTCTCTTTTTACGAGGTCTCTCAGGTCAGTGTTCTCGTTTCCGGCTTGCCGAACCGCTTCCTCCCTCACCCTCAAGAGCCGATCTCTCAGCATTTGAACCTTCCGCGGATCTGACAAACGCTGGTAAGTCTCGCTCGCAAGAAATGTCGGAAGGCCGTAGAACTCGACAAGGTCACCAAAGTGCCTAGCGACCTGGCGGTCAAAGAGCTTGTTGCCCGAAGAGGGAACGATGTGATCCTTTCTGAATCCGTGACGGTCCAATTCTTTCCCCAGCATGTTCTTGGGGTCTTTGAAGGTCATGCCCGTGAGCAGCTTCCAACCCGGAGCGTAGGAGACAGGGGCACCGCTCCTCGTGGCGAGCTCGACTTCCGGGTAAGCCCTGACCGGCGCCATCTCTCCGGTCTTCCGGTCGAAGTAAGACCCCACTTCCCGAGAGGCGAACGGCGTCCTTCTTTCCACCTGTCCCAGGGCAGCGTGCCAGAAGTTGGAAGGGCCAGCCTCGTACCAAGGCTCTTCATACCCAAGAGGCATCGGTCCCGTTTCGCCGCTCTGAGCGAGACCGGAGGCATCCCTGACCTTCGACGGCTCCATGTTTCCCCGCCACTGCTGGAAGGATTTGTACCCGTCCCACAGCATGTTCAGCGGGGTCGCGTAGCTCGCAACCAAGTTGCCGAATAAGGTGCCTCCAATCGCACCTGTTTCCGCCAGGGCGCCAACGCCCCCCGTGCTCCGACCAACCGAAGCCAGATCGTCGATCAGCTGATCCACCACATACAAACCCAATCCTGCACGAACATTTGCTCCGGCAAAAACTTGGGCGATCTCGGTATATGAGGGGGGAGGCTTGCCCTCAAAGTGTCGTCTCAGGGTATGCCCCGTCCAGTAGTATGACAAGAACGGATTGTAGACCCGGAGGTCTATTGTCGAGCCTGGCTCAAGGCCCATCGTCTCCGCGAGAGCATCGGGCACCCGAAGTTCTGTCCCCTTGTCCGTGGCGTATTCTGATCCAGCAAGCTCCCACGAGGCATAGAGCATTGTCATGCCCGTCAGGCCCTCCGCGAGCTCCGAGTAGTCCCCCTTCCTCATCAAGTCTCGACCACGCTGGGAAAGGATGGCATTGGTAAGTCCATAGGGTGAGTGGTTCAGCTGCCACTGGATGGAATTGGCCATGAACCTGGGGAACGGAGTCACCCAGGAAAACATCGGAAACCTATTCACACCCTGAACCACGTGCCCCGCAAAGCTGTCGTATAAGTGGTGCCGCTGCTTCACGCCCTTCACAAACTTTTCTGTCTTCGGGTCGAACTGCTTCGCCCAGGTTATGTCCAGAGAGTGGTTCACCGCGTTGTCCATCTGCTTCTTGGCAATCATCCCGAGGAGCCCGTCTGCCTCCAGCTTGTCGAGGCTTCGATACACAACCCCATCATCTAAAAGCTCTTGCGTGATCCTCTCCTGCTCTTCCCGAGCCACCCCCCCCCAAGCCTCCGCGTCATCGCGCAGGGCCTTCATGGCTAGTCTTTCATCTTTTGAAAGCCATGAAATACGAACTGGGTTCATCTCAATCTGGCGCCCGAGTTCTGCCTTGAAAGCAGCGCGGCGAAAAACATGCTCCTGAAATCGGTTGAAGGTGTTGAGCGCGTGAACCAGGCCCTCGGCCTTGGCCATTGCCCCACTGCCGATTCCTGCCTCTGCGATGTCCGCGTTGAAAGAGCTCGTCAGCATGTCCCGGTGCTTCGGGAAGACAGACAGGAGGTGGTCAACGAAGTCAGTGCCTTCGGACTGCCAACTCTTGCTACTTCGTAGTGGGTGCCGCCAGTCGAACTCGCTAAAGTCAGGGCCCTGCGGAGCCCATCCGGCGTCTGCGTCTCGTTTCCACACACGGGCACCGAGCTCTCCCTGCTCCCGCGTCCACCTCCCGTCAGCACCCATTCTAATGCGCCCAGTAATGTTCAGCAGCGTTTCCATCGCCCGGATCGGGTGAATCAACTCGGCATGAGCCAGCGCCGCGGTGCCATCCAGACCTATCAAGTTCTTCGCTTTGCCATACTGATTGACGGTGCTGCGGATCGACTTCTCAAACAGTTCCTGCATGAGCGAAACGCTCAGGTTGCCACCCTGTGTCATTCCGTTTCGCATCGCTGTACTAATCTGCGACACCATGGAACCCCGGCGGATATTCTCCAGCCGTCGCCAGGTGCTGATCGCCTTGACCATGTCGGTGTCGATTCCGAGTCCGCGAAGCTCCTCGATCATCTTTTCGTCCAGCACACCACCCGCTTTGTCCAGTGTCTTCTGGATCTCTGCACGTTCAGCGGTCGACACACCTTCGTCGGCCAGCTTCGCCTCCAGCTGCATCCGGTCCTTACTGCTCAGCATCCCACGGTTGATCGCACGCTGGAGATTGCCCAGCGCACCCAGCTGGCGAGCAGAGGCCGAAACATCGGTCCCCCAGATCGCAGCAAAGTCGGTCCAGTCCGTGTTGTGCTTCACCATGATCTGTCGGATACTTTCCGGTGCGACCCGGCGGCTCGCAATGAGCTCTGCCATCTGCTCAAACAGTGGCCGGCTACGATCGCGAGTGACCCGGCCCGCCTTAAAAAGCTCGAGGACTGCTTCGTTTGCCCGCTGGTTCACCTCGTGCTTGAGGCGACGATCTGTGAGTTCGTAAACTTTATCCATTAGTTCTTTGCCGCGCTCTTCGTCCCAGATCCGGCGCTCGTTCAGGATGTCCTCGGAAACCGATTTCGCTTCGTCCACACTCAGATCATCAGCGGGGTCTTTGCCGGGAGCCTTCTTCTTCCCGCGCGGCTTCATTGTCCTCTTGTAGCGGTAGGCTCTCGCAATCTGGAGCGGCCAGTCGCGTGCAGCGCCGCGGTCTACCGCCTCACCATTCCTCGCTGCTTTTTGGAACTTCGCAAACCGTTCAATGCGACCAGCCAGAGTCTCAGCGCCCTTTTCGGTAAGCTCCCCAGCCTTATCCAAGAACCCGGCCAGCTTCAGCTGTTCAACCTGCTCCGGCGTATTCTTCGGAGACCCACTAGCGAGTTCGTCGCCACCCTTTTCGATCTCCAGCGCCCGGATCAGACTCGCAGGTACACCGTGGAGCTCCCCTTCCTCTGGCCGCGTCAGTTCCCAGCTGGCCCGATCCTCAAGCCGGCCGGGAGACTGCGTCAGCGGAGGCCGGGCCGGGTGCGGACCAGGGCGAGGTGCTGCTTCATCGGCGGCGCGGGGGGTGGGGGCTTCTGCGCGGGGGGTGGAGGTGGCGGCGGAGGGGGGGGGAGCTGCAACGTCTCTAATACCGAGACGATTCATCAAAGCCAATCCTTCATCGCTTCCTGCTGTGCCTGTCTCTATCCTATGACCTATGTCCTCCTCTACTTCTCTGATGTGCCGAGTAGCCGCACCCTGGCGACGTAAACCCTCTGGAACTTCGATCATTTCCAGGTGCGACCGGCCAGAGATCGTAATCTCTGTCCCATCATCGAATCTGTAGACACGTCGCCCTTCGGCGGCTTCGACGGCGCGGGGGGTGGGGGCGGCACCCAGTCCCTCTTCGTCAAGACGCGAGAGAATCCGTTCTCTCAATTCCCTTTTGAAACGCACAGCCCCCGGATCGGTCACGGAATCAAAGACGTTTTGGTATCCAGCCGGATTACCACCAAAAGTCTCAAATCCCTCTGCCTGACTGATAGAAAGCCTATTCATCAAGTCATCAAGGGCTCTGTCTCCGTCCTCTAGCGACTTTGCGAATTCTTTTGCAACACGAGGAATCAAAGCGTCGGCGACATGGGACACGCCACCCAATTCCGCGCCGAGATCATCGAATACCGAATCGGTTGATCCCTTGATTCCACGCCGGTTAAGCTCTTCAACTAGCTCTTCAGGCGTCGCTTCCCGGCCCAGAGCACCTTGTCCTGTGTGTGAAATCTCATCCTGAATTCTGTCTATTTCTTCTTGAGGAGCAAGACGCCCAGATTCTTTGGCGGCGCGGGGGGTGGGGGGGGTTATTTTTTTTGCTTTCGCAACACCCTCATTGGTAAGAGAGATGTAAACGTCATGTGGTTTTTGGCCAGTACGAACTCCACCACTATGTTTTACCCATGCAAATCCTCTATCAAGCAAGTTTTCGATAACCTGATTACGAACAGTATCTACATCAGGCCCAGTTCCTTTTACGACAGTTGTCCCACTCACCACCTCATTCCACGATATATCCTCCGGCAAATGCTTTTCTGCAAGAGCCTCCATAATCATGTCTTCTTTTTCAGCAATGTCTTTCGCGGTTTTAGAGGGAAGGCGATATATCCTTTGCGTTTTATCGGAAATTCCCAAGCTTCTAAATTGTTCTGGGGTTATATCACCAAGATCCAGAATGCCTTCTTTCGGTTTGGGAAGTTCAAACAGTTGCTCCCCGTAGGTACGGGCAATAGTTGGTTCAGTGGTCAAAAATACTCCACGCCCCACTAAAATGTTGTCCGCTACATTCGCGCTTTCAACATTTTGCATTTCTGTCCCGACAGGCTGTCCACGATATATCTTTCCGCTATCTCTCTTAATAAGCGGCTCACCCTCGGCGGCGCGGGGGGTGGGGGGCTCCTCGACCCTCGGATACTCCGGGCCCATCGCTTCCGCGTGCTTGCGGTGCAGAGCCTCAACGGCTTCACGGTTCGACGTGGTCTCCAGGTCGATCCCGAGCTCGTCCAGTTCAGCACGGAGTTCGTCACGAGCGATACCGCGCTCCAGAACCAGATCCGTTTGTTCGTCGGTGTAGCGAGGCGAACCAGCGAGCTCGTCCGAGATCCCCTCGTAGAGGTCGTTGTTATCCACCGGACGCCCATAGCTGTCCTTCGGGCCACGGACTAGCGGGCTATCGGTCCAGTCGAACCCATCCATATCGCCCTTCGGAGGCGTGGTTTCCGCTCTCTTGCTCGCCGACCACTTGAGCCGGCGCCTGGGATTACGGAAAAGACCAGGGTGCGTTTGGGGCGTTACGCCAAAGTTTTTTTTCAACTCGCTGGCGAGTGTGGTTGGAACCCAGGCGCCCGACTCGTTTTGGCGAACCGTTGCAACGCCACCCTGCCGCTCCATCTCCGCAAGGATCGGGTGCCTTGGAACCTTCCTCAGTTCCGGCTCATCGCCGTAACGGAGCTCGTCCAAGGTATCCCCGAAATTCTTCTCCCACTGGTCGATTTCCCCGGAAAGATCTTCCGCAGTTGCATCGGCCTCCCGAGCCATCAGCTTCGGAAGCATCCGCTCCTGCAGCTTGGATCTGTACCAATCCTCGGCCTCCAGCTGACTCACGCCGAACTTGTCCATGATCGCCTGGATCGTGCGCGCACGGCCTTCGCGCCGAGCCGCCCTGGGGTCGCGATCCTTCGCCGCACGCAAACGCGCTTCCATTTGGTCGAGCGGCGTGCCCTCGGCTTCCGGCACCATCGGCTCTTCCGGTGCAGCGCCAGGCTCCGGCTCTACATCGTCCGCTGCCCGCTCTGCCTCCAGCTTGTCGATCTCCTTGTGCCGAACTGTATCCGCAGGCGTCGCCTTCGCCTTCGGATCGTAGGCGTCGCCGAGTTTACCCAGAAGAGTCCTTTTATGGAGCCATCTTATGCCTTCGCGGGGTATGGCACAGAAGCCCTTCAGCACGAGGAAAAGACTTCCCGCAGTCACCCCGAGCTGAAACCCTTCGACCGATCGCATGAAACGCTTCTTAATGCGCGAATCGTCTGGGTCTGTGCTGAAAGTGAAGTCCTTGATCAGATCCGATACCGGACCCTCCAACTGGGGGTACGTCTTCACCAGGGCATTGACCGCATCCCCCACAAACGGATCGCCGGGATCGAAAGCAACAGCGTCTGCACCACTAGCGCGAATCACACCAGAAGCCGCCCGGCCCGACTTGATCGCTCTTTCCCCGACTCTTTTCCCGATCTCATAGACAACGCCGCCGAGTTTCTTCATGGCTTGCGGTTGGCCTAATAAGGTGAACAGACCCAAGAACTGAGCCACTCCACCAGCCAGGGTACCGGGAAGTGTCTCTGGACGGTCCGGTAAAGGGATCAATGCTTCTGCAAGCGTGGGAACACCACCGCGACCGTCTTTGCCGTAATACTCATCACCCGAAAGCCTACGAACTCGTGGCTTCCATACGTTCGGATTCGTGTCAGGATCTCGGTCGAACACAACACCACCGCCGAGACCAGTGGCTTCGTCGGCACCGAGGAGATTTCGACGAAATTCTCCTTGTGCTTGGTCAACCTCATAAGCAATATCCCGAGCTGTGCTAAACGGCCCGTGTATTAAACCCTCGACCCCCTGGCCCAACACCCTCCCGGCTTCGGACAGGAACCCTGGGCCACGGGCACGCATTACCTCTTCGCGATCAGAGATCCGACTCTTGCTCAGGCGTCGCTTGGCGCCCTCGATGTCATAGTCGTCTCCATAGACTCTGCTCTCCACAAGATTGCGGAAGCGCCGGTAGTGCCCACTCTCCGGCGCATTGGGCTCCCAACGCTCCCTCATGGGATGAGTGGCCGGCAGAAGAGGCGGCGCTTGCACGCCAGGCTGCTCCCCCCCTACCGGCCCCGGCGCCGCCCCACGAGCACGAGGCGCAGTTGCCGGTTGAACAGCAGGAGGATTCCCCTGCGCTATGCGTTCACGGACGCTGCCAGGATAAGAAGAAGCGGCCATCAGCTATCTCGTATTCTCTGAGCTGTTACTCGCACCGGAAGGAGGTTCAGGCACACCTGAAGCGCCGATGTCGCCCTTAATGAAATCTACCAGCAGCGTCGACCCACGCTCCTTCGCTTTGTAGAAATACGCCTTTTCCTCAGGGGTAGCGTATGGAGAAAGAGTCCCCTTGCTGATTCGTCCAAGCAAGGCTTGGAACGGTACCCTAATCGACGCGGGGGGAGTCCACCCAGCACCCATTTTTTCATACTGGGACTCATCCAAAATCCGGTTCAACGTCTTGACATCATGCAGCAGGACCGAATCCTCGCCCCTGAGGCTTGCTACCGCAGGATCACCAAAGCCAGCCTCGACTTTCTGCCAATTCGATTCATGCGGCGTGTCCTGCCAGGTTAGTTTGCCCGTTTCTTCGTTCCACACCCTGTACTGCTTACGGCGCGTTGCCGGGTTCCACTGACTAATAGCGACCTCTGACGCACCACGCCTGTAAACCTTGTCGCCTGTCTTGTCGGGAGTCTCCATCGCATCAGCAAACCAATGCGGCTTATCCGGTGTCCGTATGAACCGATTCTGCATAGGGTCCCAAGTCTCTTCCCACATCGGCCTTCTACCCTGACCAGTCGGATCTGTTATGCCGTGGGCATCAGCCGTGCGTGTCTCGCCCGCATGATGCACCCTCTGGGACGCGGCACCGATCCGGTCGCGCATCTGGTGATGTAGAAGGGTTTCCACAGGGTTCAGATTCCGGCCCTCGAGCACTGCCTGGAGTTGAGACCGTTCAATCTCTCTCATGTAGTCCCTCGCTGTAGTCCACTCCTCCGACTCCCTAAACCTCTCGCCTGGACTCTTCCCTGTAAACTTCGACGCAATGGCCCCGGCGTAGCCGAACACCTTTTCCGGCCAAGAAACCTTGTTTTCCGGCGGGAACAGAATGTCGGTCCCAGGGATCCACATACCCTTACCGCGTTCCGGTAAACGATTCGGCCCGCCCCTTCGGCCAAGAAGCAGCGGCTGATGAATGTCCTGGCCCAGGAGTGACATGGGGTCCGGTGCATTCGGATCCCCGCTGAAAGAGATCGTTTCCCCAGGCTCAACCGTCGCGATGACGTTCTCGCTCCGCCCGGTATCCGGCACGGTGTATGCGCCCGGTTCTTGGTAGCTCCCGATGTACTTCGTGATCGGAGAGCCTTCACCGAAACGCTGCGCCACCAGATTCCGCACGCCGCCTTGTCGGTTGATCTGGCGCGAAGCATTACTGGGTACAGGGGGCGGCTGCAGGTATTCGTTTGGGGCCATC
>MPMD02182331.1_pt1 | contig 12291 bp, 2 predicted proteins | sample 1617291 | NCBI WGS metagenome assembly MPMD02 (sample SAMN05944810, study PRJNA350692) | marine metagenome | biome: marine; feature: ODZ; material: water; isolation source: 120 m water sample filtered on 30 um supor filter | place: Pacific Ocean | collected 2012-04-09 | depth 120m m | reverse complement strand
GGACCTGGGGCGAACATTTGGGTGGAAAGTTTTGCGTTGGTGTCTAGGATTCCAGGAACCCCAGACTCATCCCTTTTCAAGTGTGTACACTAAGTAGGGAGTGACATCCCGGGAAGGATGTCCACACTCTGTGAAACGGGGACCCAGGGTCCCGAGTTACTTAGTGAGCGTTGGAGCCCAGTACCTAGTCGTCAGGACTACGTTACTGATTTTGGCTCAAGGATTTCTCTCGTTCTCTAAGACGAATAAAACAAGCGAAAACAACAATCAGTTGTATTGATGGCACAGCATCAACAGTATCAGCAGTTAAGCATGGTAGCGCGGAGCAACGTAAACGATCCACAACAGCAGCCACCCGCTGATGGCCACCAAGCCATGGCAGCGGATGCAGCGACTCGCAGCGAGTCACAGGCCACCTTCATGTCGACCGTGGAGGTCCCCAGCATCGAGGACGTCCCCGACGAGGACGTCTCGCTGGACCTGTCCGAGAGCCCACCGGACAACACGAGCAAGAAGCAAAAGGTCAACGCCCGACCTCCTGCAGGACGCCGAGTGCTGTCGCTGGAGCGCACGCGCAAGCGCATGGGGCATGGGCGCGCCGCATCAGCTGATGGCGGCAAAGCCCGTGCAGCGCCCCGCGGGACAGCGCCTGCTCCTGTCGTCGCAGACATCGGTGACCACATCCTGGTGGCCCCGACGGGCAACAGCCCAGACGAACAGTTGGCGGCGCTCGTCCAGCAGCAGCAGGTCGACCACAAGTACTTCACGGCGCTCAAGGACATCGTGCAGGCCGCCATGGGCACCCTGATCCACTACGCGAACAAGCATGACGAGATCGCCGAGAGCCTGAAGCAGTCCAACAACGTGAACCTCCAGCTTCGTCGTGAGATTTTCGCGGTTCGGGACGACGCGAAGCAGGAGACTCAACGGTTGGGTCACATCGTGGAGACCGAGGTCGTGCCCAACATCGAGCGCAAGATCATCGCGATCGAGACGAACCTGGCGGGCCTACAGACAACTTCGGCGGCATCGTTGGAGCGCGAGCTCAAGATGGCCAACTACCTGAACAATCTCGATGGCGAGCGCCCCCAGGAAGGCAACGAGGTCATCCACGGCTTCATGCATGTCACCCAGGCCATCAAGAGTGTCAACGAGCGCGTGCAGCAGTTCGAGGCCATGACCGCCAACGGCACACCCGTTGCCACGAACGGGAACCAGGGCATACACGTCACCGCGAAGATGATGACGCGCCTGGATGAGATGCACGCGAAGGTGGAGATCCTCGACAACTTCTACATCCACTACAACGCCATGCTCAACCGGGTCAACGAGCATGCAGCCAGCCTCAGCCAGATCGACGCCCAGCTCGGCCAGATCAACCTGACCATCCTCGAGAACTCCGACGCGAACAACCTGCAATGCGGCCAATGCGGAGGAGGTGATGTCCGTCCATTTGTCCCTGGAGTACCAGCTCACGAAGGCGCATGTGGACAACACCATGGAGGAGCCGGTGAAGGAGGCGCAGGAGGTGATGGCGGATCCAGCGGCGACCGCATGGGCAAAATACACCAGAACTTGCAGGCCATCATGGGCGGGAACAACCTGTGCCACTGCGTGCACGTGAGCGAGCTCATTAAGGATGTCTCCAACCTCAAGGGCCTCGTGAAAGACTCCGAGAGCGACCCATGGGCACGCGGGTTCAGGAAAGGCACCCGAGATGGCGCCGATCACCATGGTGACCGAGCGCAGCACGCCGAGACGGCGCGAGATGTTCCACCTCGAGGGCCAGGTCGAGTGCGCCGGGCGCTGCCTCTGCACCTCCCCGGGCCTCTGGGAGCGGTGAACTTCAAGGACCGGAGCCTCTTCGACGACAAGCTCACCTTGAACGAGGAGTACCGATATAACGGCGTCAAGAACGGCATGCAGTGGAAGAACAAGCTCGAGTGCTATTTTGTCGCCAAGGCCCCCATTCTTAAGGAGGTCCTCGAGTGGGCTGAGGCGGAGGACGCCGAGGCAATTTCGGTCGAGAAGTTCAAGATGGCAGTCTCAAACCGAATGACGGAGGAGCAGGCGCTCACCGTCAATGCGGCGATCTGGGGATTCCTATCCGGGTGCCTGCACGGTTCGGCCATGACCATGTTCAAGCGCGCAGAGATGCTGAACGGCATCGACGCCTGGCGCTGCATGGTACGACAGGTGGACCACGGCATACCGATCCGCCTCGAGACCCTCCGCCGCGAGGTGAAGGAGCTGCACAATAAGCCCATCAGGAGCCTCGAGCAGGTCGAGGAGGGCGTGGCGGAGTTCGAGAACACGATGCAGGAGTATGTCAGGGCGGGCGGCCATGAGCAGCCCGACCACGAGCTCAAGTCTGATCTGCTCAGGATCCTCCCCAAGGAGATCAGGGAGCTCCTCCTATGGCACTCCACGAATGTGGGCGTGAGCTTCCAGCAATTCCGCGACACGATCGTTGCACAGACTGCCCAGGTGCTGATGAACCGGGGCACTCAGCGCTCTGTGCATGGTGTCGAGCAGCGACAGGCCGAGTGCCGGGACGCCGTCATGAGGCTGATCAACGGCGGCAACGAGAACGGCGACGAGGGCAGCAGCGAGAAGGACCAGGGCCTCGACGAGCTCATCGCGGCCATCAACCGCATGAGAGGGCAGCCCGGCGGACGGCCTGCTGTGACAAGGCCTCAGACTGATTTAGCTGTGCAGCGCGGTCCGAGGAAGTGCGCAAACTGCGGACAGGAACATGCCGAACGCAAATGTCCTCATCCTCCAGTGCCGGTAGGTGACAGGCTCTGCTGGTTCTGCAAGCTCAAGGGCCACACCTCCCGGGACTGCGAGAAGCGGAAGAAGGCTGGCGCCATCAAGAACGTTGAGCCCGGCCCCGAGCCCGGCGTACTGTTCACGGTCGGCGAGGACGGCTTCCAGAAGGTCCGCAACGGCGTCAAGCCGAGGCCTCACCGAGTGACCTTGAACGACTACATGAGCAGGAACTATTTCGAGGTCCTAAAGACGAGCGAGAAGAAGGGTCGTGCCTGCACTGGGTCCAGTGCCCAGGTCCCCGCACAGAGCGTGGCGGCGAAGCAGAAGAACAAAGTTTCGCCGGTCCAGAGTGTGGAGTCAGGCGGCAAGGGCAACATCCCCGAGTCCATGAGCGTCATGGAGTTCGACGAGATGCTGAAGAAGGAGCTGAAGAATGCCGAGGCCGTGATCGCCGAAGAGCATCGCGTCCAGTGCCTGACACACGACGTCGAGGACGACGACATCATCGCCGCAGCGACTGAGGAGGTGACCATCTCTGTGGCGGTGGACAGCGGCTCAGTGGAAAACGTGATCCACCCCGACGAACTGCCGAGCGGGGTCGTCGGCGAGCCCAACACGACGAACAGGCACTTCGTGGGGGCCAACAACAGCCGCATCGAGAACTTCGGACACTGCACAACCCACCTGACGGGCAAGGCCAGCCGAACGCCCGTCCAATGTGGGTGGACGTTGGCAGACGTCTCGAGGCCTCTGCACGCTGTGTGTAAGCTCACCGGGACCGTGGACAAGCCCAAGCAGGACGTGCTCTTCAACGCAGGCAAGTGCGTGGTTGTCCCGCCTGGCATCGTGGATGGCATTCTCAAGACCGTGAAGCCACTGATGCAGTACGACCGCAAGGGCGAACTCTACGTGGCTGAGATGACCATGTCGAGTTTTGGCCGGCAGGGTGCAAGCGCATAGGCTCGGCGAACATCGTCCACCGCTCACTCGTAAGACCCAGAATGTGCACGATTTTCGATGCGTCCTGGGCGCAAGATGTGGATGAGAAGCTCGTGGCCCCGGCCGTAGAGGAGGACGCTGGAGAAGAGATCACCATCGAGGAGGAGCGCTCAGACGAGGTCGAGCGCCTCAAGGTGGCGCCCGATCCCGGCCAGCCGACCCTGAAACAGCTGGAGCTTCACAGAATCACCCACATCCCGTTCAGGACGTGGTGCAAGTGGTGCGTCATGGCTCGCGCACGCGGTGCTCAGCACAGCGCGTCAGGCGAGTGCACCATTGCAATAATTGGCATGGACTACTTCTTCATCACACGCGGCGGGATAAAGAAGAGGTCCGAGCTGGAGTATCCCGAGGATGAGCCGGGCAACGCGGCCATGGAGGCAGCGCGTGAGGGCGGCGAGATTATCAAGTGCATCGTGATCAGGTGCTCAAAGTCCAAGGTCATCTTCGCGCACGTCGTGCCGTGCAAGGGCGTGGATGAAGACGACTTCGTGGCCAACACGGTCGTGGAGGACCTGGCATGGTTTGGATACACGTCGATGATCATCAAGGCCGACAACGAGGCCGCGCTGCAGGCCCTTGTGCGGCGTGTCGTTGAGCGCGTCAGCGCCGAGTGCAAGATGCTGGACCAAGTGACCAAGGAGGAGCCGGCGAAGTACGATTCGCAGTCCAACGGGCTGGTCGAGGTGGGCGTGCTCCTTGTCAGAGGCCTCTTCCGGACCCTCAAACTCTGCCTGGAGGACCGCATCGGCAGGTTTATACCTGTGGACCACGCCCTGGTGCCGTGGATGCTCGAGCATGCATGCCTCATCCTTAACACGACTGCCGTAGGCCCTGACGGCCTCACAGGATGGGCGAGGGCACGAGGCCGCGCATTCGGCCAGCGACTGGTCGGGTACGCAGAGAAGGTCCTCTACAAGCTGCCCATGAAAGGCCCCAACAGCCAGCCCGATGGCAACATGGGCACAAGGTGGAAGGAGGGCATCTTCCTCGGCCACAGCAAGTCGGCCAACGTTTACGTCTTGGCCGACATCGGGGGCGCTGGCATCGTCAGGGCCAGATCCCTGCACAGGCGCCCCGAGCAAGAGCGTTGGAGCGCGGAAGATCTCGCGAATGTCCGAGCGACGCCCTGGTCCGAGCGCGAGATCCACGAGGCAACTGCGACCTTCAAGGAGCCTGCCGAGGAGACCGGCGCCGACACCGAGCTGGCGAGGCCTGCAGGACCCAGGAAGCTGCGCATCAACAAGTCGGACCTCGACACACACGGTTACACCGACGGGTGTTCGCAGTGCGAGTACGTGAAGCGCCATGGCAGGGCCAGGCCGGGCGCCTATCACAGCGAGCGATGCCGAAGGCGCATCACGGAAGCCATACAACAGACCGCAGCCGGCAGGGCGCGCATCGAGACCCACGAGGAGCGCCTCACGAGGGCCACCGCGGCGGCGGGAGAGCGCATCATGCAGAGAGAGGCAGAGGCCGCTGGTCGAAGTGGACTCGAGAAGCGCGAGGAGCTCACAGGGGCTCCAGCGGGAGCCAGGGCCGAACAACGCCCAGCTATAAACGAGAGTCCAAGGCCACTCTCGGGAGAAGGTATGGCTCACCAGCGTCTGCAGGGATCTCAAGGGCATGATGGCTCAGGCTCAGATGCTCGAGGCGGGGCCGTTCAACCCGAAGCCGAACGACGAGTCCCTCGAGCTGCAGCAGGCGCCCGAGGTAGCACTGGCCACTCCGATGACGGAGATAACACTACCGAGGCGCCGGGCATGCCCACACCCATGGATTCACCGATGGAAGAGGATGACTTGTCATCATCAACGTCGCCACCATCACCGCCCGAAGATGTCGACGCATCCGGCGACCAGAACATGGGGTTTGTGGGGTCTCTCGAGCCCAGCTACGACGACTTTATCTCCGAACTGATGCTGCAGCAGATCGGCAGCTCCGGGAGGAGCTATGCGCGCGAGAGGAGACAGGCCGTCGGCAAGATCGTGTCCGAGATATACTCTCCCCCGCGCATCACCAAGGAGATCAGGCAGGGCAAGTGGAGACATCTGATCCCTGGCTTCGCTTTCGACTTCACTGTGAACGATCCCGAGGACGGCAAGCCCTGGGACTTTGGCCTGGCGTCCAAGCGCGAGCGAGCCCGAAAGCTGCTGCGCGAACAGAAGCCGTACATGCTGATTGGGTCGCCGGCCTGCAAAGCTTTCAGCACCTGGATGGCGCTCAACGCCGCGAAGAGCAAGGACCCACAAGCGATTGCGAGGGCCAAGACCGCAGCCGGCGTGCACATGAGCTTCGTCATCAGCCTCTACCACGAACAACTCGAGGGCGGACGCTACTTCCTCCACGAGCATCCGCTTTACGCCTCGTCATGGGCCTTACCAGCCATGGAGGAGCTCAGCGACGTACCGGGGGTGCGACGGGTGCACGGCGACCAATGCCAGTTCGGAGCCGAAGCTGCACGAGGCCGAACGCGGGGACAGCCCATCAAGAAACCCTCAGGCTTCCTGACGAACTCCCAGAGGGTCGCCGACTCGCTGGAGAGGAGGTGTCGAGGCGTCGGCGGACTGTGCTCGAGGCCGAAAGGTGGCAGGCACCAGGCATGCGCTGGTCGACATGCACGCGACGCTCAAGTCTACCCCAAAGGCCTATGCCGAGCTGTGCTCAAAGGCGTCACCGATCAGATGCGCGACGACAACATGCTCAAGGAAGGATGCTACGGCATACAAGTGGCCGACGACGATGCCGAAGTGCTGAAGAGCATGTACGGCCCTGAGCAAGGCTACAGCGGCAAGTACCGGGACGACTTGACCGGACAAGTGCTGCGCGATGACCTAGTGAAGAAGGCACGCGCGGTCGAACTCGCGTGCTTCAACTCCAAGGGCGTGTGGAAGAAGGTTCCCAGAGGACGTGCCCGGACAGAGACCAGACGGCCACCGGTGTCCGTCCGCTGGGTTGACGTCAACAAGGGGGACGAGATGACGCCAAACTACAGGTCGAGGCTAGTGGCAAGACAGATGAAGGTGATGGACCAGTCCGGTCAATCATTCTTCGCTCCAGCGCCGCCCCTTGAGGCACTGCGCACAGTGCTGAGCCTGGCCATGACGGCAATCGGCGACCATAAGCCCGACTGGGATCCGAACTCAGGCAACCGCACGCAGGTAAGCTTCGTCGACGTGAAGCGCGCATACTTCAACGCGGTGATCGACCCTCGGGACAAGCCTACCTTCGTCGACTTACCCGCCGAGGACGGCGACCACCTCACCATGTGCGCTCAACTTTTGAGGCACATGTACGGCACAAGAGGAGCAGCAGACGGATGGCAGGAGGAATACAGCACCATGCTGGTGCGGCACGGCTTTCGACTGGGAAACGCGTGCCCCAACCTCTTCTTCCATCCTGCTCGCGACATCGTCTGCTCGGTCCATGGCGACGATTTCACGTCGAGCGGTCCGAAGCCTCAGCTCGATTGGCTCGAGACCGTCATAGCCCGCGAGTACGAGATCACAATCGGCCCACGCATAGGGCCGGGAGCAAACGATGCAAAAGAAGGCAGGGCCCTCAACCGAGTCGTACGGTGGTGCAGTGGGTGCATCGAGTACGAAGCAGATCCACGGCAAGTGGAGCGCCTCATAGCCGAGTGTGGCTTGGAAGGCGCGAAGAGTGTGGCCACTCCTGGGGTCAAAGCCACATTCCGCGAACTCGAGGAAGACGCTGGCCTCCGGAAGGAGCTACACACCGCCTTCAGAGGCGCCGCAGCGCGCGGCAACTACTTAGCCGCGGACCGCATCGACGGCCAGTTCGCGTGCAAGGAGATCTGCAGGTACATGGCCAACCCGACGGCCCACGCATGGCGAGCTCTGAAGAGGCTGTGCCGTTACTTCAGCGGGGCGCCAAGGCTCGTGTACGAATTCAAGCAGCAATCAGTGGGATGCATAGACACGTACACGGATACGGACTGGGCCGGATGCCCCCGAACCAGGAAGTCGACTTCTGGCGGGGTGGTGATGCTTGGCCAGCACACCATGAAACACTGGTCATCGACCCAGACCAGCACTGCGCTGAGCTCCGGAGAGGCCGAATTCGCGGGGGTCATACGTGGAGCTGGCCAGGGCCTGGGATACCAATCTCTCCTCAAAGATTTGGGTATCACGGCCCCGCTCAGAGTATGGACCGACTCGAGTGCCGCTATCGGAATTTGCTCACGGCAAGGCCTGGGCAAAATGAGGCATCTGGACACACATACTCTGTGGATCCAGCAAGCCGTCCGCAGCGGCCGAGTCGATCTGCGCAAGATCCTCGGCGAAGAAAACCCAGCGGATCTTCTAACTAAACACAGCTTGAGCAGGACCAAGCTGGAGCACTTGGTGTCGCTATTCGGTTGCAGACATCTCGATGGCCGTGCGGCGTCCGCGCCCCTCCTGAGGCGGGGCAACACGACCAAGGTCACCATGGCCGAGGCTGCAAAAGAGATCGGGGCGATCGATGACGACGAAGCGCCGACGGTGACGGACGTGAACGTACCCGTCATGCCTCATGTGCAGCTGTCTGCCAAGGAGCTCGAGGAGGTGTACCCCAAGCTCGTCGCACCGCCGGACGAGCAGCTTGAGGACTTCGTGCAGGATGACCGCGACATGGTCTACCAGCACGGCCTAAGTATCGCCGGGAAGATCCAGCAGGAGGTCGAGGAGCAGGGCAGGCGGAGGCACGTCTCCGCCGAGACCAGGAGCAAGAAGCAGGCTGCGACGAACTCCACAGTCTCTTCGAGGAGTACGACCACGATCTCGTCGATCTGTCGCAGGAGGAGTGCGAAGAGAAGGTACCCAGTGGAGCCGTCTGGTGTGCTTGGGATAGCCATCCTGAGCGCTACCAGCAGCCAGCGGCCAGAAGCAGCCGGCCCAAATCCGGCAAGTCAAAACTAGTGAGCCCAGTTACGTCGAGATCAATCGGCTTGTGTTTTGTGTCGGAGTCTAGGATTCCAGGAACCCTAGACTCATCCCTTTTCAAATGTGCACACTAAGTAGGGAGAGACATCCCGGGAAGGATGTCCACACTCGGTGAAACGGGGACCCAGGGTCCCGAGTTACTTAGTGAGCGTTGGAGCCCAGTACCTAGTCGTCAGGACTACGTTACTGCTTTTGGCTCAAGCGTTTTCAGTGATTGTTCTCAGCGAACATCCAACCAACAGCAGCAAAACTAAACTAAGACCTGTGAAGAAGATCCTGACTCCGGATTTAACATGGCAGCTAGGAGCGATAACGGCAACGATCCAACGGGACAGCCCAGCACGGCAGTAGGAGGAACGGGTGACACTACAAACACCGCCCCCCCGCACAGCCCAATGGCCACAGGCGATGGAGCCGCCCACGCCCCGAGCCCCGAGAACGTCTTGGCGATGAGCAGCGGCACAAGCGATGGCGCATCATCGCAGCAGGAGCTCGCCAGTCCGTTCGTGACGCCGCCGCAGCAGCAGCCGGACAAGCGCAAACGGCGTCCTGGAGAGGCGCCGGGGTCAAGGAGCGGGACGCCGAGGTCCTCGCGGGCACCGTCGCCCGCCGGCAGCACGGCGGAGAGCTCGCAGGGCAGCGAAGCACCGCCGTTCAAGCGCCCTCTTCACCGGCGCGTGGAGTCCGGAGCAGACAGCTTCCCCGGTCGTCTCGCGCGCCTCGAAGAGCAGCACGAGGCGGACCGGGAGGTGATCACCTGGCTCGGCGACCACCTGAAGCTCCTCCACGACAAGGTCACCACCCACGACGCCGCCCTCAACAAGACGCGTCGAGCGGCCGAGTCCGCCAACCGCAACTTGATGGGCGTCGAGACGGCGGTGCTCAAGCGCGTGGACGAGAGCCGTGCCTTCATGGACAAGAAGATCGACAACAAGATCCAGGAGACCATGAAGATCGTCGAGTCCGAGATCACCGACAAGCGCCTCATGACCCGGCACCTCCTCGGTCACAAGGAGCCCGTCCTCGAGCCGCTCGTCCACGAGATCATGGGCACCAAGTTCGAGGCCATCGAGGCGCAGCTCAACAAGCTCGGCGAGTGGGTCAACGGGCGGCAGGAGCGCGACGACCGCGTCGAGGGCTACCTCCAGAACCTGCACAAGGAGCGTCCTGAGGAGGGCAAGGTCGTCAAGGACACCTTCCTCCAGTTCGCTCAGGAGATCGTTTATCTCCGTGCAACGGCCGACGCCAGTGGTGTCCGGGGCGGCATGGGTCTCCCCGCTGAGGAGGCTGCCGCCGAAACACCTGTCATGAGCTCGAGCGCGCCGAGCCCTCCACCGGACATGCCCGCATCCGGGAACGTCCAGTCGCAGCTCAACAACCTCACGGCGCAGATCCAGTACATCAAGACCAACATCCTGCAGGACAAGTGCCACTGCATCCACGTGGATCTGCACCAGGGCAAGCTCACGGAGGTCGACAGGAAGCTTAACTGGCTCGACACCGAGGTCAGGCGCGTCACCAGCGAGACAGGCTTTGTGGGAGCTGCTGCGGCCGCTCCTACAACAGACGAATATGGATGCCAAGGATGCGGCCCATGGTCCCAGTTCGTCCCCTCTGGCGCACCTCGTAAAGGTCCCTGTGGTGGAGGAGACGGAGGAGGAGGAGACCACTGGGGAAACGGCTACGTGCCCAACGCGTGGAAGGCAGCTTTCGGCGGCCACGGCAAGTGCCACTGTGTCCACCTCATCGAGCTCGCCGCCGTTGTGAGCGGCCTGAAGAACAAAGTCGAGGAGGTCAGCAATGGGCGAGACGGAGGTGACCCGTGGTCCGACCCCACCATCGGAGCGCACTACGGAGGAGGACGTGCCCCGAGAGCCAGGCCGCAGCCGCTGCCTTTGACCTTGGGACCGATGGGTCAGCTCACGGCGCCGGACTCTCGCCTCTTCGATGACCGGCTCACCAACCAGGCGACCTTCTGCTTCGACGGCCAGAAGGGAGGAGTCGCATGGAAGGGCAAACTCGAGAGGTACTTTATCTCTAAGTGCCCTGCCTTGATGAACATGTTGAAGTGGGCCGAGAAGTACGAGGGCGAGGTCATCGACGATGCGCTGCTGAAGGAGGCCGTGGCGGGCACGGCCATGTACACCGAGTTGCTTCACAACCTCAACAGCTCGCTGTGGGGCTTCCTCAGCAACTGTGTAAGCGCGGAGGCCGAAACCATCTTCAAGACGGCGGACACCTTGCAGGGCTTCGACGCATGGCGACGCCTTGTGAGGTACATCGAGCACGGCAAAGAGATCAGACTTGAGGCCATGCGCACTGAAATGAAGACCCTGCACCTCAAGCCGATCAAGAGCCTGGAGACCGTCCCGATCGGCATCGCCGAGTACGACTTGAAAATGAAGGAGTACGCCGAGGCCGGGGGGACCGTTCCGTCCGAGGGCGAGATGAAGAATGACCTCCTGAACCTCTTGCCCGAGAGCCTCCGCGACAACCTGTTGTGGCGCGCGACGGACCCAGGACCGTACACGCGGTTCCGCGACATGGTCAGGTCACAGGCAGCACGGACACTCTTGACGCGTAAACGTCTACCGCTGCACAACCTCGATGAGGAGATCCGCGAACAACTCCGTGGACCGGGCATCGACGACGGCGAGGTTGAGGAGGAGCCGAACATCTCATCGCTGGAGGACTTCATCGCGGCGATCAAGAACGGCAAGTTCAACTCGAAGCAGCCACGCGGTCAACGCCCCAATCGCGATCTCCCCCCACGACGTCCGAGACAATGCGCGAATTGCGGCAAGGAGTACAAGGAGATCAAATGCCCATATCCCGATGTGCCTAAAGCGGACCGAGTATGCTGGTGGTGCGGCGAAAAGGGTCATCAGGCCAGACACTGCCCCGAGTCCAAGAATGGCAAGGCGAATAGGGTCAACGCCGTGGAGGACAGGTCCGAGGGAGGTTTGAGGCGATTGGCTGTGGTCGAGTACGCCGACGGATTCATCAAGCCTAAGAAGACTGTCAAGCCGATGCCCGTGGGCGCGACTCTCCAGGACTTCATCAGCACCAACTCGTTCGCCGCGTTGAAGCAGTCGCAGAAGCAGAAGGAATCGCGCGGACGTCGGCCTCCCAATCAGGAGACATCGATCGTCGACGATTTCACTCCAGAACTTGAGGACATCATCAATGTCATCGAGGATGGACACGCCGTCAACTGCAATGCCGATGGGAAGATCAGCTACTACAAGGCGACCGACATGAGCACCGGCTTCATTCGCAACACGGGCGACGGCTTCATCAGCGATCCAGACATCGAGCAGCTCGCCAAGTTCATCGAGGAGAACGAGGAGAAGGTCGACAAGGTCCAGGAGGAGCGCGACGACATGCAGGAGGTCGACGCCACGCCAGGGTCCCCGTCATGGATTTATTCTGGGGAGGCCAGGCCGGCAGCTCCGCTACCATCTTCGAGACCGCTGGCGGTCATCACGTACGCGGAGGAGACGCCCCTCCTCACCATGGCCCCGCAGGAGGTGCGGATCAAAGCTGCCGCCGACACTGGAGCTGTCGACAACGT
>MPMD02013537.1_pt1 | contig 12292 bp, 5 predicted proteins | sample 1617291 | NCBI WGS metagenome assembly MPMD02 (sample SAMN05944810, study PRJNA350692) | marine metagenome | biome: marine; feature: ODZ; material: water; isolation source: 120 m water sample filtered on 30 um supor filter | place: Pacific Ocean | collected 2012-04-09 | depth 120m m | reverse complement strand
CGTGCGTGCGTGCGTGCGTCAGTCCCGATACTCCGGCGGCATGCGACCGCCGCCGCCGGTGCGGAAGATGTCTCGCACCTGGGGTGGCAGCTCGCCCCAGTCTTCACGGGCATCGGCGGCCGTGCGGGCCGAGCCCAGGGGGTCCGGCGCGGCGCGTCCGTCCTGGCGGTTCTCAGGATCTGCGTTCTCCGGCGCGCGGTTCGATCCGGCCATGTCGCCGTCGGGCTGTGGCGGGGCTTCCGGTTCCGCCTGTCCCTGCTGCGGTTGATCTCCACCGGCGGCCGGATCCTCCGGCGAGTCAGCGCGCTCCACGGGCTGCTGCCCGTCCTGATTCAGGGGACTGTCCTCACCGGGCTTACTGGCATCCGACTGACCGCCGGACTGCAGGGCGCCGCTTCATGTTCCGTTGCCGGATTGCTGGGCGATCTCGAGGATGCGATCGATGTCGTTCAACACCTCTCGCCCGCCATCCCGGGAGACGGCCAGCAGACGCGCCACGGGGGAGAGTTGGGCACCGCCGGCGGATTGGGCAGCGGCCGGCTCTCCCTCCGGCAGCAGCTCATCCAACCCGCTGGGGCCGACCGCCTCCAGGGCTGCCGCAGATCCCTGTCCCGCCTCCATCAACAGCTCGTCAATGCGCCGCAGGCGCCGCTCCACGCGGCCGAAGAGCAGGGTCATTTCCTGGGCCGGATCCATGTCCCCGAAGCCCGGGCCCTCGCCCAGGCGCGGCTTGTTGGGGTCGTCCGCGAAGGCCAGCCCGCAGGCCACCAGGCCTGCGGCGGCAATGGAAAACAGGCGCTTGTCGGTGCGGGGATTGCTCATGGTCGCTTGTGGGTCTGGTCAGCCGCCTTGGACGGGGGCGTCTTCGCCCGGGGGGATGATGCGGGGACGCATACCCCCGTACCCCCGGAATCGGGTCCGGATTCGCTCTATTCAGTATCGTCGGAAGGGGCCGGAATGCCCAGACGGCTACGGAATTGTTCAAAAAGGTCGCTGATGCGCTGGTGTCTGAAGGCCAGCCGGGCCACATCCTCCAGCACCAGGGGGTCGAGCCGTTCCCCGGAGGATTCGACACCGCCCTGGGCGGACAGCTCCGGGTGCAGCACCTGGAGCTCCTCGATGCCGGCCAGGATCTCCACCTCCATGCGGCGCAGCAACTTCAGCTCCGCGGAATCCGGTACCAACCTGTTCTCGCCGCCGTCGCTGCCGGGTTGTGGCGGGGACTCGGAGCGCCGCTGTTGTTCCTGACGCAGGGCCTCCAGCAGCCAACCCAGGGAACGCTCCACATCCCGTTGCAGGGCCTGCACACGCTCGCCGCTCTGGTATCCGCCGCCGTCGCCCAACTCGCGCGCCACCCGCTCCAGGTCGTCGGCCACCTCGGTCAAGATCTCGGCGAAGACCAGGCTCTCCTCGGCCCGAATCGCCTCGGCCGCCTCCCGGGACCGCTGGGCGAGGGCCGCCTCCAGGCGGGACACATCGCGCAGTCGCAGGCGCAGGGCACGCCCCGGCCGACCGTCGCCCTGGCGTTGGCCGTGGAGCTCACGTGTGCGCACGATCTGTTCCTGGTGCTCCTCAAGCAGGGCCTGGGCTTCCTCGGCAATGCGGAAGAGGAGCTCCTCCTGGCGCAGACGTTCGTACTGCTCTTCCTCTTCTTCCAGCTGCTCCATGGCCTGGCGCAGCTGCCTCTCCGTCTCCTGTTCCTCTTCCCTGGCGCTGCCCAGGTTGCCGGAGTTCAGGGACTCGGAGGCCTGCCCGGCGCTGGCGGCGGCGCCCTCCATGCTCGGTTGGGGCGAGGCGGAGGCCCGCTCCTGGTTGCGTTCAGCCAGGCGCATGATCTCCTCCCGGATGCGCTCCTGCTCGGCGCGCAGTTCCTGGGCCCGGGCAGCTGCGGCGCCGGATGCCTGGACACCCTCCGCAGCGGCCTCTCCGGCCTCGGCCAGGGCTTCCAGGGCTTCCCGCTGGGCGGCTGCGGCCGCGGCGGAGCGCTGCTCCGCGAGGGCCCGGGCGGCCCGTTCCATGGCCTGGCTCGCCTCCTCCAGGGCCTCTTCCACGGTGTCCCTGGAGGTGTCGTTCAGGTTGGCCCCCGACGTCTCCTCCGAAAGAGCTGCCACTTCGCCTGCCAGCTGTTCCTGCTCCCGGGCGAGGCCTGCGCCAGAATCCTGCTCGCCGGGCGACTCGCCGGACTGCGATTCCCCTGATTGCCCCTGGCCAGACTGCGACTCGCCGGACTGCGATTCCCCTGATTGCCCCTGGCCGGACTGCGACTCGCCGGACTGCGATTCCCCTGATTGCCCCTGGCCAGACTGCGATTCGCCGGACTGCGATTCCCCTGATTGCCCCTGGCCGGACTGCGACTCGCCGGATTGTGACTCACCTGATTGCCCCTGGCCGGACTGCGGCTTTCCGGACTGTGCTTTCCCGGCTTGACCCTGCCCGTCCCGCGAAGCTCCAGTCTGCCCCTGGCCCAGGGCGGCCAGGGCTGCCGCCAATGAACGGGCGGCTTTCCGGGCGCTGGCCCGTCCCTCGGATGCCTGGCCGGCGGCGGCCTGTTCGGAGGCTTCGCCCAGGGTTTCAGCAGCACGCTCCAGCTCCTCGGCAGCGTCCCGGGCGCCGGAACGCAGGAGTGCCGGCAGGGCGTCGAGGCCGGCCAGCTCCCGGGCCAGCTCCCGGGCGCGTCCCGCGGCTTCCCGCTCGGCGGCCGCCAGGGCCGGTCCGAGCAGCTCGTTCTCCCGCAGGCCGCGCTCCAGGGCCCGCTGGGCCGCCTCAGCCCGGGCCGCCATTTCCGAGGCCGAGGCCCGGGCCTCGGCCCGGGCATTGGGGTCACTCGTGGCCCCGGCTCCGGCGAGAGCCTCGGCCACCTCGGCCGCCGTCAGGCCCGCTGAGTTCTGCTGTTCGGCGCCGGCCTCGGCGGCGGCGCGCACGGCAGCGGTGGCCTGCCCCGCGCGCTGGGCGGCCTGCCCGACCGCTGCCCTCAAGTCGCGGGCCCGCTCCTCCAGGGCCTCGGCGGCTGCGCGGCGGGTTGGACCGTCCGTGGCCGCCGCCAGCTCGGCCGCCCCGGCCTCCAGCTCCCGGGCGGCCAGGCGGGCTGCCGGATCCTCGGAAACGCGCGCTTCGCGGGCCGCCCGCTGGGCTGCGGAGGCCAGGTCATCGGAGGCGGCACGGCCGCTTGTTTCATCGCCATCGGCCTCGCGGGCCCCGCGGGCGGCCTGTTCGAGATCCTCTGCGGCCCGGGCGAGGCGCGCCGCCCGGCTGGTCTCCCGCCGCGCATGGGAGAGGCCCTCTTCCAGCTCAGCCAGGCCGGCGGCGGCCGCTGGATCCCAGGCCTCGAAGAGCTCCGCATGCTGTTCCTGGCGGGCCAGGAGCGCCGCCAGCTCCTCCCGGGCCCGGTCGAGACCAAGCGTGCCATCCGCGCGCCCGCGTGTTTCATTCCTGGCCAGCAACTCGCGCTGCTGCGCCGCCGCGCGGTTGATGCCAGCCGTGAGATCAGCCAGCTCCCTATTGCGTGCATCCTGTTCCAGGGCCGCGGTCTGGTCTTCCAGGCGCGCCTCATCCGCAGCCAGCTCCCCCAGGCGTCGCTTGATGTCCTGGAGCTCCTCCAGGGATTCCTCCAGGGAGTCAAGGTCCTGGCGGTCGAGCAGGATCGCCAGCAGGCGATCGAGGGAAGCCAGGATGAGCTCCTGTTCTTCCAAGGCCCGGCCGGCCCGGCCGCCGGTGAGGTCCGAGCCAGAGGCTCCCATGAGTTCGTCGAGGGTCAGGGAGCCCCCCGCATTGCTGCGGGCGGTGAGGTGCTCCAGAGCCCCGCGCAGGAGTTGGGCCGCGTGGCTGCGTCCTTCGGCCTGAAAGCGGCTGGCCAGGGCCTCCATGGTTTGGGTGAGTTGGCGCAGCTGGCGGCGCAGGAGCTCCTGCTCCTCGGCCAGGGCAGCCTGCTCGCGGGTCAGGCCGGTGTCCTGGGCCGCGGCCGGTGCCGAGCCCGTCAGCGCGCAGCAGAAAAGGAGCATGGGGATGGCCCGGAGACCGCGTTCGCGTTCCATGGAGGTGCCTTGCATGTCAGCGATCGCGGGCGAAGACCCGCGTGTGTTCGATCAGGTTGCGCTGGCGGTTCAGTATGTCGCGCGTCAGGGAAAGGACTGATTGGAAGTTGTCCCATTCGGCCAGACGGGCGCCCAGGCGCTCCAGGGCGACCAAGCCCTCTTCCTGGGCTTCAACTGCCGCCGCCAGGGTGGTGGCGCGCCTGCGTCGGTCGGCCCCGGCATGGGCCGCGGCATCCTCCAGGGCCGCCAGGCCGGCCGGTGCGGCCTCTTCGCTGACCAAGAGGGCCAGCTCGGTCAACTCGACGAGCTGACCGGCGAACTCCGGGGCGCCGAATCTCCCGGCCGCCAGGCCCCGCGCCAACTCTCGCCAGGGCTGGGCGTGGAAGGCCCGGTCGGCGGGTCTTCCGCCGGCCCGATGCCAGGCTTCCATCAGGGGCGCGGCTCGCTCGTCGATGCCCGCGTAGAGCACATCCTGGGCGATGGCCGCCAGGTCCCTCGTCAAGGAGCGGGCGTCGGTGGCCAGGCGCCGGCCGCCGGTCAGGGCCCCGGCCAAGGGCTCGGCCCAGTCGGCGGCCTGAGCGGCATCCCCGTCCGCAACGTCCGAGCCCGCGTCCAGGACACTCTCCAGGGCGCGCAACTGGGTCAGCTTCTCACTCCAAAGGCGCACCAGACCCGTGGTCGTCAGGCGTGCCCGGGCCAGGCGATCCTGGACGCGGCGCAGGAACTCGTCCGGGCCGGTGATGCGCACCCGCAGGTGCGCACTTGTCCCGATCCCGGGCTCGGGCTCACGGTTATCCGTGGCCCGCGCCGTCAGCAGGAAGATCTGGCCTTCCTGGGGAGTGGCATCGTCGTGGCCCTCACCCTCGCCCCCGGCAGCAGCGGCCAGATCAACGGCGCTGAGCAAGGCTCCGCCGCCCCAGGCGCGGGTCTCGCCGGCGAGAGGGGTGGCGACCAGTTCCAGTCCGCCCCGTTCCCCGTCCACGGCATTGCCAACGCTTGCCGTCCAGCTCATCCGCGCCAGGCCGAAGTCGTCCGTGGCGCGCACGAAGAGCGGCAGGCGGCCTCCGGGAACCAGATCCACTTCGGCGCGGCCCGGGAGCAGGAGAGCGAGCTCCGGGGCGCGATCTTCAATCACCTCCACGGCGAAGAGACCCGGATCCGGGTCGCGCATGCCGTCCGGGGCGCTGAGCTCAAAGCGGTAGCGCAGGGCGGAGAGTGCCAGGAACTCGGCGGACACAGCAGTCTCCCCCGGTCTGGGCTGGCCAGCGGACGAGGTGTGCTCCACCGCCGCGGCAGGTGCGTTGGCCGGCTTCGCCGCCTCCGGCCGGGGGGGGAAGGCGGCGGGCACGAGCTCCGAGCGGCTGTCGGCTGGCAGGAGGCGCAGGTGACCGCTGCTGCCCGGGGGCGTGAGCCGGGCGTGCACGGTGAGGCGCGAGCCGGCCAGGACCTCCGCGTCGCCCCGGAAGAGCAACTCCGTCGGTAGTCCGCTGTAGGCCGGCGGCTCGACCACAAGGGCCAGATCCGAGACATCCGGCGGGCTGAGCACGGTGATCGAGACCAGGGGCTCGCCGTCCTGATCGTCACCGCCGTAGGCGCGGAAGCTGATGTCCTGCTGGACCGAACGCAGCACCGTGGAGAAGCGCTCGGCTCCACCGGAACCCAGGGTCAGGTGCTCGCCGCTGCCAAATACCAGCAGCACCTCTGCGGGGACCTGTCCCCGAGCGCTGATGTGCACGGGGACATCGGTGCCGCGGCTGACACGCAGTTCCAGGCGCTCCCGTCCGTCTTCAGCGGAAGCCCCGGACGTAGCCATGGGCGGGAGCTCGTCGCTGTACATCAGGGGCACTTCCACCGTCAGGTGCGTGCGTTGGGGCCAGGGGGTGGCGGCGCCGAAGAGGCGGCTGGCGAAGATGGCGGCCAGGTTTGGATAGCTGGAGAAGAGGGCGCCCACGGCCATGAGCGCGAGGGCCGCGGCGCCCAGGCGTCGGCACGGTCCCCGGGTGTCCAGTACGCCGGTCAGGTTCAGCTCGGCCACGCGCGCCTCCGCCTTTGCGCGTACGCGGTAGACGAGTTCGCGGCCGCGGGCCTCCCTTCCCCCGCAGTCGAGTTCGACGGCGCTGACCAGCAGCTGGTCCAGCTCGCCATGGGCGCGTTCGACCAGGACTGCCAGGCCGGCGGGGTCCGGCCGCCGCCGCAGGGGACGCAGGAGTTCGCGGTAGAACAGCCAGAGCGGCGCTCCGAGCCAGACCAGAAGGTGCAGCCAACGCACGGGGGCGGGCACATGCAGGAACCAGTCGGCACAGAAGCAGAAGAGCGTCCAGAGGGCCAGGGCGCAGAGCGCTGTGGCCAGACCGTGCAACCAGATCAGGCCGGTCAGACGCCGGGACAGGCGCACCAAGAGGTGGTCGAGTTGCGGAGTCGGAGAGGCCATCTCAGCGCTGGAAGATGGGTAGGAAGCCGTAGGGTATTTCGAGGATCAGGACGGCCGTGGCCGTGCCGTAGGCCGTGCCCGGGCCCACCTGGTTTGGCCAACTCCCGGAGGCCTCCTGCATTTCGAGCAGGGTTTCCCGCAGGCGCGTGAAGTAGTGCCGCCAGGCGCTACCGCCCTGGGTGTACATGGCCTGGACACCGTAGTAATGGCCGTACCAGAAGAAGTAGTGGCCGGAGCGCTTGTGGCTGGCGATGAAGCTGTCCAGGTTGCGCGTCAGATAGTCCACGCCCAGGCGGATCAGTTCATCGGAGTAGATGCCCAGGCCGTGCAGGGCCGTGACGCCGGCGGAGGTCAGGGCGAAAGACGTGCGCGAGTGTGAGTCCTTCTGGTAGTGGAAGGTGCCCACTTCGCTCTGATGCGAGCGGCGCAGTCCCGCGCCCGGGGTTCCCATTACCGCCGAGTCGACCACATAGCGCGCCGCACGGTCGACGCAGGAGCGCGGCACGCGGATGCCGATGTTGCGGGCGGCGCGCAGGGCCAGCACCTGGCAGACGACGATGGACATGTCCGACTCCGCCGCCAAGGGAGCGTAGCGCCAGCCGCCTTCTGCGTTCTGAGACTTCACGATGAAGTCCACGGCGCTTTGCAGCTTCAGGCGCACATCCTCCCGATGTGTCATGCCGTAGATCTCCGCCAGGAAGAGCGTGGCAAAGGCGTGGCTGTACATGCGCGTGCCCGAGCTCGTGATGTAGCCGTCGTCTTGCACGCAGGTCAAAACGAAGTCGAGGCAGCTTTCCACGGCCTTGCCGTACTCGCCCCGTCCGGGCAGGTGGCCGCCGGCCAGGAAGGCCATGCCCGCCAGGGCGGTCACGCCCACATGGTCCCGGTTGGCCACCGTGTAGCGATAATCGTTGTTCAGTTTGAAACCGATTTTCGAGGCCCAGCCACCGCTCGGGCTCTGGTGGTTGGCGAGCCACTCCAGGCCGCGCTCCACGGCCTCGGCCTGGGCAGCTGTGACCTGGACGCCGCTCTTGGACTGGTTCGTCGCGGCCTGCGAGGCCGCGCCAGGAACGGAGTGAGCGGGCAGGGCGGAAAGCCCGCAGAAGATCAGGCCGAGGGGCAGCACTAGCGCATGACCTCCAGGGAGTCGCGGCCGCTCAGCAGCAGGGTTCCGTTGTTGCCGATCAGGTCCAGGTACTCTGACGTACCCAGGTCCGAGTCCAGCTCCAGTTGCCACAGGCCGCGGCCGGTGGAGCGCTCCAGCACGGCCAGGAAAGTATGTGCCCGGGGCCGCAGGGTCTGGCGCGGCCACTCGGTCCAGCACAGGGCCACGGCGTTGTCGAAGATGACAGGTTCGGGCATGGAACGAGTGTACAGCTCACCCAGGCGTAGTGGCACGCGGGCCGTCCAGCGCACGCCATAGGGCAGGTGCACGGCGCGCAGGCTGAGCTCCGCGCGGCCGGGGGGCGAACTGCGCAGGAACAGATAGGGAGCCTCCAGTTGGATGTGTCGGCCCTTGCCCACGCCGACGGGTTGCTCGTCGTCTTGGATCTCCAGGCGACCCACACGGGCCGTGGCGCCGATTCCCGTGTCCAGTTGGAGCAGGATGCCCGGGGCGGTCTGTTGCCCGGCGTCGGCGTCGCCGGAAGTCGGGCGTCTGCTGCTGGTTTGGGCCGGCCGCTGGCCGCGGCTGCGCAGCAGGAGGAAGTGCGCGCTCCCCTGGCTGAGGATGGCGTGCAACTCGCGGCCGTCGCCGTCATCGCCGAAGCGCTTTTCCCAGGCCTGCTCTCCCGTCTTCATGTCGAAGGCCCGGATGTTGTTACGCTCCGGGCGATTGCCCTCCAGGAAGTTCGGCAGGAACAGGCGTTGCCCTTCGATCCAGGCGGCGGCCCGGGAGGAGCCGAGTACCGGGCCTGTGTGGATTTCCGCCGAGGTTCCACCGGTGAACAGGTCCAGACTCAGGGCCAACTGGCCCGGGTTGCGCGGCAGAATCAGAACCTGGCGCGGACCGCTGAGGGGCTCGTTGGCAAACCCGCTGGCGGGTAGCGTGCGTTCCCAGAGGGGCAGGCCGCCGTGGGCGTCGAAGGCGGCGAAGCGCGTGGCGCGGTCACCCCCGCGCAGGCCGCAGACCAGGACACCGGAGGCCAGGGAGAGGCCCGTGATGTAGCTCTCGAACTGTTCGGACCACAGCAGCTCGCCGGTGGCTGCGGTGATCGTCAGCAGGCGCTTGGTGGTGGCCAGGTGCAAGCGGCCCGCACCGAATGACAGGCGGCCACGCCAGCTCGGGGGTCGCTCGCTGATGCCGAAATCCAGAGACCAGGCCCGCTGGCCGGAGCTGTCCCAAAGGACCAGCTCCTGGTTACTGGCCAGGAGGCGTGCGCCGCTCTGCGCCGAGCCGGGCAGGTGTCCGAGGTCCTCCCAGGACCCCCGCTGGCTCTCCTGAACAGCGGGTTGCTGGTCGAGGACTCCGGCGTGCGATGGGGGTGAAGTCTCAGCGGCGCTGAGCTTCTCCCCGTCCAGGGAAGCCAGCCAGGCAGACCTCAGGGGGCCGTTGCCGGTGTCGCCGAGCAACTCGGCCAGGGCCTGGAACTGTTCGCGTTGGAGGGGGCTGGGGGTGGCCGGGGAGTAGTCCGGCGGCAGAGCGCCCAGAATCACAGCGACGGCTTGCTGCAGATCACCGGACTCCAAGGCCCAGTTCAGGAGTTCACGCTGGGCTTCCTCGGCCGCCGTCGTGTGTGGGTAGAGGCGCCGCAGGTCGCTGAGGGCGCTGCGCCGGCGGCTGGTGCGGGCCGCTTCCAGGGCCGCGGCGTCTTGCTGCTGGTAGGGGGCGTGGGCGGCCTCGGCACCCGGGGCCCCGGAGGAGATCGCCTGGCCGATACGGGCGCCGGCCCAATCGCCGAGGGGAGCTGTGCCCCGGGGGCCGGGGATGGCGTCGGAGTAGTCCCGCAGCAGGCCGTGGAGATCCGCCAGCAGCTGATCCCAATCCGCGGCCTGGGCCGCCAGGCGGGCGCGGGCCAGGCGCACCCAGGCGGCGGTCTCCAACTCGACCGGTGGGGCAGCCAGCGGGTTCCTGCCGTCAGCGGTCGCGGAGGCTCCCTCCAGGTCCGCCAGGCGGGGGCGCAGATCCCAGGGTGCTGCCGGCGCCCCGGACGGGGCCGCCGGAGCGCCTGTGCCGCCGAGGTCCACGGCGACGGAAGGGAACCGGCAGGGCAGGGGCAGGTGTGGCGTGGCGCGCTCCAACTCATCGAGCAGGGCCAGGCGCGGGGCGTGGTCTGTGCCGAGGCCGATGACGGGGGCCCCGCTTCCAGTGAATAGGAGCTCCACCAGAGTGTCCCGCAAGAGCTCAGGTTGTTCGGCGAACAGGCGCGGTTCGGCGGCCAGCGCCCGGGCCTGGGTGAGCAGGGCCTGGGCCGCGCCGCCGTCGCCGAGCTCCGAACGCAGGCGGGCGGAGACGCGCAGGATGCGCTGGAGGTCGGCCAGCAGGGCCACATCAGCCACGTGATCCTCGCCCCTGGCCAGGGGCGACAGTGTGTTCCTGGCGCGCTCCAACCATGGTTCGGCCGCCTGGGGCTTGTCGGCGCGCCACAGGGTCCGGCCCCGCTCCAGTTGCAGGGTGGCCAGGTCCCGGGCGGCGTCCTGGGACTCCGGGGCGGCGTGGGTGGCGGCCTCGGCCCGGGTCAGGAGAGTGCGCCACTCGAAGCTGGCCGAGAGCTGCTTGGGGGTCAGGTGATAGAGGGCCCCGCCGGAGAGCAGCACGTTGCCGCCGGGGGCAGTCCCCCAGGTGATGGGGTGGTCCCGGCGCAGGCCGGTCTGGCGGTCCACCTCCAGGCGCCGGTCGTAGGAGGGGATCAGGACTGTCTCCCGGGCCAGGAGAGCCCGCGGGCGCTTGTGGTTGTCGTCGTTCTCCTCAATTACCCAGCGCGCCTCCGTGGGCGGTCCGTCCGCCAGGCCACCGGGCTCGCCCTGTGGGGATGTCGCCAGGGCAGCCACCATGCGGCCGCCGAGGTAGACCGTGTCCCGGTCCGCGCCCAGGAGCACATCCAGGGCCTGCAAGCGGCTGCGGGAGTTGCTCCCGGCCACCAACATGGACTCCAGATTCTTGTGATCCAACGACCACAGATGGCGGCCACTCAGCAGTTCCACGGCCACCAGCTTCCGGCTATCCGCAGGCGTGGCCAGGAGGACGCCCGCGGAGCTCACCGGGGGCGCGTTCAGCCAGACTTCCCGGCGCCAGACGGGAGTCCAGCCGTGGGTCTGGGGCAGGGGGATCTGGTCGTAGAGGAACTCCCACAGGAGCTCGCCGCTGAACAGGTCGACGGCGGCCAGGGAACCCAGTTGGGTCGCCACGCAAACCAGGTCCCCGTCCACGCGCACGGGTGGCGCGGAGAACTCCTGGGTCGGGCGGCCAAACATATTCAGTTCCCGCTGACCGGTGATCAGGGGCACGGACCACAGGCGCGCGCCGCTCCTGAGATCGAAGCAGGCCAGGTGGAAGTCGATGCGGCCCTGGTAGCGGCACATGGGCACCAGCACGCGGTCGGCGGCGATGACCGGCGAACCGCAGGCACGCATGCGCTCGGTGAAGCTGCCGCCTTCGCCGTCCCAGAGGGGTGGCGGGCGGTGGTTCCAGAGCGCCCGCCCGCTCTCCAGGTCATAGGCGAACAGGCGCCGGTCCGGGAGGACGCGCACGATGTCGGAGTCCCCGTAGGTGCTCTTGCGTACGGCGGAGACGGGAATCTGCAGGGCGGCGACGGCCACGCCGGAGCCGGTGGCCGGGGCGATCAGGGCGGACCCCTGGTCGATGCCATCGAAGAACTCCTTGAGGCGGTCGCCGGAGAGGGCATCCCAGCCTGGCGCCAGCCCGCTGTCCCAGCGCCGGCGTCCGGTGAGAGCGTCGATGGCAATCAGTTGAAGGGAAGTGGAGACCAGCAGCGTATCCCCCGCGAGTACCGGGTAGAGCTGTCCGCCGCCGGTGTTTTTGAAGGGGTGGGCGGGCAGGACAAAGGGCTCGCTCCAGCCGCCTGAATCCCGGCCCGGGGCCGGGTCGGCGCCCTCGGCAACGCCGGCGGAGGAGCCGGCCAGGCGGAAGCTGCCCCCGGAGCGGAAGCTGCCATCGGAGCGGGAGCTGCCGTCGGTTTGGGGGTCGCCGCCACCGGATTCGTCGGAGGAGGCCGCGGCCGCCCGGGTCAGCTCCAGGCGGCGGCGGGCTCCGGCGGCGCGTTCCGGCGAGCGGGCTTCGTAGATGCTGAGTGCCACCTGCCAGGGATCGCTCGAACTGCCCGTGGCCCGGTCGGGGGCGGAGCCGGGAACCGCCCCCGGCGTGCCACCGGTGGCGCGCACCAGGGCCCGGCCCCAGGCCAGGCGGGCTGCGGTGAGATTGCCCTGCTCCCACTCCAGGTCACCCAGGGACCACAGGGCGTCCTCCGCCGCGCTGCTGATCGGCCAGCGGCGGGCCACCTCGGCCAGGGCTCCGCGGGCGCCGCTCTCCCGGGCGGCGTCGAGGGTGCGCCGGGCGCGGGGCCCGTAGCGATCCTCGTAGAGGGTTCGGGCGAGGCCCGGCAGGGAGGAGAGCCGGGCGGCTGCGCGGCGCGTTGCCCCACGGAAGTGGGTCGCCGCCCCGGACTTGGAGGTCCCGTCAGCGCTGTCCGCCAGCACGGCGCTCTGGTGCTCTTCGATCAAGGTCTGCAAGCCGTCGATGGCCTCGCCCCAACGGGCGGCGGCAATGTGGTCCTCGGCGGCGTTCCAGATGGCGGCGGCGGAGCGCGTGTCGTGGATGGAGTAGCTGCGCACCTCATCTTGTCCGGCGGCGGGACGCGTCGCGGTCGATGCG
>MPMD02140371.1_pt1 | contig 12320 bp, 11 predicted proteins | sample 1617291 | NCBI WGS metagenome assembly MPMD02 (sample SAMN05944810, study PRJNA350692) | marine metagenome | biome: marine; feature: ODZ; material: water; isolation source: 120 m water sample filtered on 30 um supor filter | place: Pacific Ocean | collected 2012-04-09 | depth 120m m | reverse complement strand
ATCATTCAAGTATATTTAAAATTAACGGACAAAGCTATCGTACTAAGAATATTAAAAACAATAAAACGGAGGTATAAATTTTTATCCGAGCTATGGAATTTTCTTTAATACCAACTATGGAATTTAGGTTGCATTTGACAGCAATTTCTTCTGCTTTTGATTTTTACACATATAAACCATATAATAACAAATAATAACGGCATGAAATAATTATCCCAGGTAAATCCCTGGCATATAAACCCAAGCAGTATAAGAAGGTTTAGGCTTTCAGCCACAGTTACATATCTCCTCTATAAATAATATTATCCTCATCATAAAAATAAATATTAAACTGATCATAATATTTATCTGTTTTTAGAGTTTTTTCAGAACTTATCGGAAAGTATATAGTGAAAGTTTTGAACTTACTAAATGATTTGTAAAGCATATCTACAAGCTGCTTATCTGAATCTAAAAGAATCATATGAACAGCTGATTTGGGAGAAAGCTTAGAAACTATATTCTCAAAAATATCTACAGTCGTCTGAGATTTATTTAATGATACCCTAGCAAGATATTCTAATATAGAATCACCATCAGCAAAAGGAGGTATATGTATTAATTCATTATCATATGTGCTGATAAATTCTGATTGGTGTCCAGCATCCAAAGCCTCAAAGATAAGTGAACCTGCAGCCCTACACGCAGAATCAAAAACATCAATACTACTCTTATTATTTCTGACCGTACAATCCAGAATAAAGGAGGTATGTCCGGACATCTCTTCTCGAAACTCTTTTACTTTTATACCTTGACCTTTAGAACTGCTTCTCCAGTGTATATTTCTTAAACAGTCTCCATATATATAATCTCTAATACCTGCAAAATCACTCCCAGATGAAGAATTAAACGCTCCTTTAAATTTTCCTCCTACAGCTGGTTCAAAACCTGCAGCTAATGGAATTACACAATGGTAAACTTTAGGATATACAAGAAACTCCGTATGGAGATCAACTTGTTTAGAATAATTTATTAGGCCGAATGGATATGAACTTTTCACTTCTGCGTATAATACTTTATACGCACCTCTCTTCGATATAACCAAATCAGGCTTAAAATAAGAAATATTGCGGGGTTCAATCTCCTGAACTTTAAACATAACTTCATTGTTTACAATGCATTCAAACATTCCACAGGAGTTTACATTACTTAAGTTTTTTATTGAAAAAATACCTCTTAAATTTTCCCCTTCCACTCCTCTAAAATATTTGTCAGCATCCAGCTGTATACTGTCTACTGAACGTTTAGCAAAATAATAATTAACAGCATAACAACCTAATATTAATCCCATAACAATAAACATTAAACCTGTCTGATATGTTATGGAAAACATATAAAGAAGAACAATCAATCCTAGAAAAGCAGCACCAGGTTTCGTAAATCGTCTACTTCGGAACTTCAATGTTTTTTTTTGAAAATAATTCACATCTTGTATCATCTGAATATATTATAGATTAACTCCGACAGTACTAGATAGGAACCTCTACTTCTTCTACCATGTTCCTAATCATATTTTCTCCGCTCATTACAGCAATTCGGGTTCCTTTTCTGACAATTACCCTGTGTGACAATATCAACGGAGCCGCCTGTTTTACATCATCAGGTATTACATAATCTCTACCGTTCATTAAAGCTGAAGATTGACTGAATCTCATTAGATCAAGTGCAGCTCTAGGACTTACACCGTAAATAAAATTCTCATGATCTCTTGTTTTATGGATTATTGAAACAATGTAAGAGTATATTTCTTGGGCAATTTTTATGTTCTTTACAACTGACTGGACTCTCAGAAGGTCCTGGCAATTTATAACCTGCTTTATCTGTTCTCGTGCTCTTATAACTTTCTGATCTTTAAGCATCCTAATCTCATTTTCAAATGCCAAATAGCCGATACTTAATCTTATTAAAAAACGATCCATCTGAGAAAAAGGAAGTGGATATGTTCCTTCAAGCTCAATTGGGTTCTGCGTGGCGATAACAAAAAAAGGCTCATCAAGTTTATGTATGACTCCATCTACAGTAACCTGTTTTTCTTCCATAGCTTCTAAAAGACTGGATTGTGTTCTGGGTGTAGCACGGTTAATTTCATCGGCAAGAAGGGTATTAGAAAAAACAGGTCCTTTAACGAATGTAAATTCACCTGTATGCTGTCTATAAACAGTTACACCTGTAACATCTGAAGGAAGAAGATCTGCTGTAAACTGTATTCTCTTAAGTTCGCCGGAAATAGAGCCAGACACAGCATCAGCAAGAAGTGTTTTTCCTACTCCAGGTACATCTTCCAGCAGAATATGACCTCCGGAAATCAAAGCCTTAACTGTATTTTTAACTACTTCCAGTTTACCTATAAATACTCCAGAAATACTATTTATTAGTAATTCAGTTAGCTTATATGCTTCATTAAACAAGTCAGATTCCATAAATATACCTCAGTACGGAAAGCCTTAAATATAAATTATACCAATAACACCGATTATATGAAACAGAGAGAAAATTGCAAATTTGAAAGTGACATACAGTATCTTAAATCACGTTTATTTATTTTTTTTAGAAATGCTTCTGCATATTGAAAATTTATAAACTTTTCCACTATATTTATATTACATTCTGCTCTTGACGGAGGGGTAGTATCCGGCTTAAGGCGTGATAAACACGGTAAATCACTAGGTGGATATATGCTTAATATACCTATATCAGTTAATGAATAAGAGAGAATAACTAAATACGCTTTGACTAAACAATCACTCTCTAGGAAGATGGTTGTTTAGTTTATAAAACGTAAATTTTTACAATTGTCAAATCTACTTGTTTCCTATATTAAAAAAACCTTTCTTCATAAAATAATAACCGATTGAAAGGGAAATAATCACACTTGAAATGGCAAACAGCATTTCAGGTGTGGCTTTTGAATAATCAATTATTATAATTTTTCTTGCTACAGCAATCATTGCCACAAGAAAAACAATTTCGACATGAAGTTTATTATCCTCCAGATATGCTTTAATTGTTTCTAGTAATTCTAAACCAATTAAAACCATAAAGAAGAAACCAAATATTTCAGTTATATTGTTAATTCCAAGTAAAAAAACAGGGGGTTTAAGAATTTCAACAATGATTACATAACCTAATTCAGCAGTTGTTACCAATACTGCTATAATCATTAGAACTAACAATACTGATATTATTATCCTTTCAAATCTGCATATTATTTTAAGCATTTATCACACACCCCAAAATTAATATTGCCTTGAGAGATTCTTTGCTGTTTCATAATACTCTTTAGTCAATATAGCCTTAGCTTTATCATCCTTTGATTTAAAAAGTCCAACAACTTTATTCTGAGCGTCAATTGCTTTATCAATATCACCAACTAAATAATATCCTCTAGCTAAAGTCTGAAGAAAGAGAGCCAATTTTTTATCATCATTTAGCTTACTTTGAAGATCCACAGCTTTTTTACTCATTATCATAGCATATTTCAACGATGTTATTTCTGGCGGAATATTAACCATCAGCTTTATTGCATAAGAATCCAGAGCATCGGGATTAGAGCCAAATGATTCCATATAATGTTCTGAAAGATTTTTAATATACTCTTTTCCTTCTTTTGTCACAATACCACGTGCAATGTTCAATTCCGATATATAAAGAAAAAACTGTACAAACTTATTACTAGCAACTTTCTTCCTGGTTTCTTCCACAAATTTTAAACATTTTTTCACTTCATTATTTCTAATATAGTTATCTATCATTGTATCAACTGCAAATCTGTCCATAGGGTCTATTTTTAGAATTTTTTCAGCGTATTCAAGTCTCTCATTAAAGTTGAATTCCTGAGTAGCTCTCCTCATTTCTTTATGATAATTTTCTACTTTTTTCTGTGTTTCTGCATCAAATGTACCACCAAGCACATGAAGGAGTACTCCGTTTTCTTCTGCAGGTCCTCCCTCCCATATTAATTTTTTATCTTTACCGTAAATAAAGAAAACAGGAACCCCCTCCTGCCCTTTCATATACTCCTCATATGTTTTAGAATGATCATCAATTCCCAATGCAAAAGTTATATTTAGATCAGGTGTGTCTTTAATAAATTTTTTAACTATTTGAGCATTTTCAGGACTTATTCCTATAAATTCAACTCCGTAATCTCCAAAAGCAGCCTTCTGTTCAGAAACAAATCTAAATACATTTGCTGTAGAGTTACTCCAGGTAGCAAAAAAGAATATCACATAAATTTTATCTCCAGCAGTATCAGGTTTTAACGATACAGGGCCATTTTTTAACCATTCTGAAACCTGCAGTTCTGTGGCTTTTGATCCTAATTTTAATGAAAATGCAGATAGTGCACAAAGTAAGATTGATATTGATATTATTACCTTTGTAAAAGTTTTCATACCTATTATTAGCTACTCCTTTTGAAAAATTAAAATGTTAATTTATAGTTCTTTTTACTCTATGTGGTTTTGTTTATTATATTTCATTTTAAGTATAAATTTTCAAATTACATTTCTATTCTAAAAAAAATCTAATTTTTTATATTTATAAGGTATATCATGGCAAATAAAGTTGTTATTTCAATTACGTCGAAGGACAAACCTGGTATCATTTATACTGTAGTCAATACTATAAAAGAGTTAGGCGGAAATTTACTCAGCATGAATCAAACAGTCCTTGATAATTATTTTTCCATGATAATGATTGCTTCTTTTTCAAATATTTATGATATAAGTTCAATTAAGAATAACATTTCATGCAAGCTAAAAAAGCATACTCAAAATAACTCAGAGGTAGTAGTTCTTAATTGCGATGATCCAACATCAAATTCAAACTTTAATGATCCATATTCTACTTCTTATAATAATTTAAGTGATCAATACGTTTTAACTTTAAGTTCAAAAACAAAAAACAATAATGTTCTAAATATTTTAAAAATTTGCGCTGATTACGATATAAACATACTGAATTTATTCTCTAAAACAAAAAACAACTTATATACAATGATCTTCTTTATAGATACTATAGGATTGCAATCAATGATAGAATTCAGAGGCGAGCTCCATCAGCTGGAACAGGTTGATCCTAATTTAAGAATCATGCTTCAGCATCACGAAATATTTAAAGCTACTAATGAAATAAATATCAACATATAATACCATTAGGGAAATAAAATGTTAAAATCTGATCATATATTAAATACGATAGAAATGATATTAAAGGAAAATCTTGATGTCAGAACTCTTACTATGTGAATCAATCTACTTGACTGTAAAGCAGACAGCATAGATACAACATGTGAAAATATAGTCAGCAAAATATACAGTAAAGCAAAAAACTTTGTAAAAACCTGCAATGAATATTCTACAAAATACTCAGTTCCTGTAGTAAATAAAAGAATCTCTGTTACACCTATATCATATGTTGGAGCCGGTTTTAATGAAGAAGGTTTTGTTAAAATAGCAGAAGCCCTTGACCTAGCAGCGACAAAAGTAGGGATTGATTTGATTGGAGGTTATTCTGCAAACGTAGAAAAGGGAGTCAGTAATTCAGACTTATGTCTTATAAATGCGCTTCCGTCTGTACTTAGCAAAACACAAAAAGTAAACTCTTCAATAAATGTAGGATCTACCAGATATGGAATTAATCTAAACGCATTAAAATTACTGGGTAATGTTATTAAAGATGTAGCACAGCATACTGCTGATAATGATGGTTTTGGTGCAGCTAAACTTGTTATCTTCTGTAATCAGCCAGGAGATAATCCATTTATGGCCGGAGCAATGCATGGTTTAGGAGAATCAGAAGTAGTAATTAATGCAGGTGTAAGCGGTCCCGGAGTTATAGCTAAAGCGCTGGAAAGAAAAATACAGGAAAGCAGTTGTGAAAATATCGGAATCCATGACTTGGCTGAAGAGATAAAACAAGCAGCATTCAGAGTAACACGGTGTGGAGAATTAATTGGCAGAGAAGTGGCTAAAACATTAAACATTCCCTTTGGTGTTGTCGATCTATCACTGGCCCCTACTCCGAACATAGGAGACAGTATCGGAGAAATAATAAAAATAATGGGTGTTGATTCAATTGGAGCTCCGGGCTCTACTGCTATTATAGCCATATTAAATGATGCGGTTAAAAAAGGAGGATCATTTGCTAGCCAATCCGTAGGTGGCCTAAGTGGTGCTTTTATTCCAGTAATGGAAGATTCTGAATTGGCAAAAGCTGTTGAAAATGATGAACTGACTTTAGAAAAACTTGAAGCGATGACCAGCGTTTGTTCAGTCGGTTTTGACATGCTACCTATACCTGGCACTGTAGATGCAGAAACAATTACAGCTATAATAGCTGATGAAATGGCAATAGGAATGATAAACAACAAGACTACAGCTGCAAGATTAATTCCTGTCCCGGGGAAAAAAGCCGGAGAATTTGTTTCATTTGGGGGACTTTTTGGCGAAAGTACTATTATGAAAATAAAAAATGTAGGTAAATCTTCCAGGTTTGTAAATTTTGCAGGCAAAATCCCTGCACCAATACATAGTCTGAAAAATTAGTTATCTAATTATATAAAAATAATTTAATTGAGAATAACTAATTTAATGGATCTAAACATCTATTAATACCATACAATATTTTTTCACCTTTTTTATTTGTAGTTTCATATATTCTTGCTTCAACTAACTGTGTTGATCCGTCAGGCTTGATATATTTTGTTTTGTAAACTCCTGGCTTAAAGTAGATTCTGCCATTTACATAGCTGCATTTTATTTTTAAATCTTCAGGGTCTATGACTTTTATTATTAAATTTGGATTTGAAATTAAATCATTTTTAGATATACCAATAATCTTCTCGCAACTGTCACTTAAAAATTCATACTTGATAGGATTAAACGATTTTATCCAAACAACATCTTCCATTTCATTTATTATTTTTTTTAAAAAATTTTGTTTTTCGATAGCTTCTGATAAAACGGTAATATCATTTATAGTGCACAATATTTCATTCACTTCATTTTTATCATTAAGTATTGGGATTATGGATAATAAACCTACTTTTCTCCCTTTACTTCCTGGAATAATAACTTGTTTATTTGTAAACCTTTCCCGATTTTTAAAAGCATCCTGTTCATATTTTAAAATATACTGTATCTCTATAAAACCGAAAATATCAGAAGCTTTGCAGCCGATAATGTCTTCTTTTTTATATTGTAAGCCTGTCATATGCAGAAAAGCATTGTTGAGAACTCTATATTTATAGTTACTGTCTTTTATATACATAATTTGCGATAATTCATCTATCGTATTGTTTAAACCTTTCAGCCTTTTCTTTAATCTGATGTTTTCATCTCTATAAAATGTATATTTCTCGTTAATTTCGCTCAATAAACCTATATTAAGATCAGGATAATCACCAATTTCTTTAATTATGTGATCTAGTTTTTTTAATTCCTTATAAATGGAAATATCATTATATTGGGATATGCCAAGATCTTTCAGATCTGATATTTCTGATACGCTTATTCCAAGTATCTGGGCTATCATTCTAATATCAGAATCACCAGGATTTCTCTTACCAGCTTCCCATAAATGGATAATTATTTTACTTTTGCCAAGTTGTTTAGACAATTGTCCCTGAGTTATTTTTTTAGTTTTTCTAATTTTTTTAAGTTTATCTGAATATAACATAATACTTACAATGTTTAAATAATTCTAGTTTAATATTACATTGTATAACTAATTACTAATATTTCAAACTATTTGCTATATAAAAAAGGAAATGGTAATGAGATATTAAATGATAAATTATAAAATATTTAAGATAAGGATCAGGAACAATGGAAATTTCAGAACAAAAATTCAAACTAACCTGCAGAAAGCCTAATACTCTTTCTTTACTTCTATTATATTCCATGCCTAATACAATAATAGTTCTGTTTTCTCCATGTACTCTATCGATAGGAAAGTTTTATAATGTGAGTACAACCAGTTTATATTATTTAAGCATACTCCCTATGGTAGGTTTTGCACTGGGAGCTATTATCAGTCCTCTGTTTTCCATGAGGTACGGAAAAAAAGGCTCATTAATACTTGGTAACTCCATTGCTATTATAAGTGTTATTGGATATATGCTCTCCACTTATATCATCGTAAGTTACGATCTCCTGCTTATATTCAGACTTCTATCAGTTTTTGGTGCAAGTATTGCTGTAATATCTGTTCCTGCTATCATAAATGAATATTATCATGATTTCTATGCAAGAAAAATGATGTTCCTCATATCTGCAATATTCTGTCTATGGCCAGGTATTGTGATGGGAATAAGCGGATTAATTACCGACCATTTAGGCTGGCAGTATACCGAACTGTTTTTGCTTCTATATTCAATTATAACTTACATTATGATGCTTCAATTACCTGAAACTCAGGCTGTATTTATTAAAAAAAAGAATATTCTTAAACCTTATTTTTCCAATATAGGTAAAATTTTTAATAATTCTCAGTTCATTCTTTTTACTCTAATTGGCAGCATAATGGGAGTTACTTTATATTACTTTATTTCAGAAACGCCCTTTATAGCATTACATTATATGGGATTAAGTTCAACATCCTATGGATATTTTTCATTAATACCTTATCTGGCATGTACTGCAGCACTTCTACTAGGAAATATTTTTGCTTCTAAATTAAACTTTAAACGTGCTGTAAAAATAGGAATATTCGGTTCTCTTCCCTGCGCAATACTAATGCTTATTCTTTTTGAATCAGGATACTCCAACATATTTTCAGTATTTATTCTATCAGCAATACTTTTAGCTTCACTTTCACCGAGTTTCGGATACGGATTTGCTAAAGCTGTAGCAATCGCAGACGAAAAGGCATTAGGAACTAGTCTGTTTATATTTATCTATATGATATTTTCTTCAGCAGTCCCATTTGTAACAAAAAATTTTACCGGGCTATTGGGAATTAATGTATACCCCATAACACTAATCATACTGGTTGTTATTCTGATAATTTTATTTTTCATATATTGTACAAAAAACAAGAATGCACAAACTCTAGACTAATTTGAAAGGAATAAGGTGGACCTTATGAAAGTACAACTTAAGTTAATCATTACTATTATTACAGGAATGCTTTTTCTACAGGCTACCCAGATATTCGCCTGCACAGGAATTTTTATAAATAGAAGCCAAAAAATTTCAGCAAGAAACTATGATTTCAATACAGCAAGTGGAACTTTAGCAATTTCACCCATAGGAACAGAACATGTCTCTAACACGAACACACACAATCAAAAACCTTTAAGATGGAAAACTAAATACGGTAATGTGATTTTTTATGCTGTATTAACCAAAAAAGGTCATAATACTCCCAGAGGAAAAAATACGATACTATGTGGCATAGATGGCACGAATCAATATGGCTTTAATGTTGGAATTTTTTATTTAGGAGAAACTAAATATCTATCACCAAACAATTTACCTGTATTAGACGCAGGCATGTGGACTCAATATTTTCTGGATAATTTCAGAACTGTAAAAAAAGCTGTTCAATTTCTAAAAACACAGAAGAAATTCAGAGTCATAAGCTGTAACAATAAAGATATAAATATGGATCTGCATTATTTCATCCATGATAAAACAGGAGCATCAGCAATTGTTGAATACTTAAATGGAAGGCTGAAAATAATAGAAAATCCAAAAGTAAATGTAATAGCAAACACCCCTTATGACAAAGCTATGGAAAAACTTAAAGATTATATAAGTTTTGGTGGCACAAAAACTATTCCAGGAGGTTTTGAATCTATACAAAGGTTTGTAAGAGGAGCTTATTATTTACACAACATTCCCAAAAAAACCGGTAAAAAGTATAGTCTTGTTGATGCTGCTATTGAAGTAATACAATCATGCACACAACCTCCTGTTCAGGAATATCCTTTAAATGATGGTATATTTTTCCCATCAATGACTTGCTGGACAATAGTATCTAATTTAACAAATAATTGCATCTATTATAGGACTTTAGACGGTCCAAATTTTAAAGAAATAAACCTGAATAAAATTAATTTCAAAGAAGGGGGAAAAGAAAGATATCATCTTTTAAAAGGTAAGTCTATATAAAACAAACACAGACTATTATCTCGACTTTTAAAACATATATTATTTAAATAAATATGATCATTATCTACATACATCCTAGTCTGTATAAACAACATATAGATTACTAAGTTATATTAAGTTGTCTCAATATAAAAGTATTTATTTAATAAGATAAATAAACAAAAAAAGAAGCTGCCATACTTCTTCACACAACGACTTTATATACAAAATATAGATTATATATTCTATAAATAAAAAAGCTGAAGATTCTTTTCATTGCAAGTATCTTCAGCTTAAATTAAACTGCTAAATATAGACTATATAATTACTTAGATTTTTCTTTCTGTAAAACAAAACTGCCTTTATTAACGTCAGTATTAGCTTTTTCGTTGTGTGTTACAATTGTCAAATCCATCAAATAATAGGTTTTAAAGTCTTTAAGAGTAACATTATAAATATCGTATTCGCCTTTATCAGGAAATTTTACTTTTATTTGCAAAGGTTTAAAAGTAATAACAGACCAAAAACCTTTAACTATTGTAAAAGATGGAGGCAATACTCTTTCAAAAGTTCCATCCTTCATAAAAGCTGTGAAATTATTAAATGCGGCATTACTATCCTGTGACTCGCTTTGATAAGGAGTCCATTTCCCTTCAATAACATCCATTATACTTGGAGAGGCCACTTTTGTGTAATCTTCTAAAGCTTTTATAGAAGCAGGGTCTGTAAATTTTCTTTTAACCCCATTAACTGCTTTCATACTCATATTTTCCGGGTGATCATAAAAATATTTATCAGTATTTTCATCTGCTTTTTTAAAATCTTTCGGACTGTGTATTTTACGAACTTCAGCATTTATTTTAATCCATTGCTCCTGGTTTGAATAATTAGCATTCTCACCTAAGTCCATTGGTGGATGTTCATTAAGATTCTTTCCGCCAGCATATCCACCGGTACTTTCAGAAGGATTATTATCATTATTATTTACAGCAAAAGCACTTACAGAAATCAGTAAAAAAAACAGAAATGAAACTCTCAGCAGTATTTTCATAATCATCACCTTTTTCGTTTTTTGGAATTAATTAGAATTTATCTCTTGCTAAAACTATATCAGCATCATATACATCCAGGTTACCTTTCTCATTTTGCGTAATATTTTTAAGATACATTGCAAAATATGTCAAATAGTCCCGTATTTGAACAGAATAAACAATTGAGTAAGGATTTTTAGGATATTTTATTGCTATTATCAGAGGATAAAAAGTAACTACATGCCATTGTGCATAAACTCTTTTTGCATCTGCCTGCTGATAGTAATCAAACCTCTCAAAATCACCAGTTATAAAGAAAGCCCAAAAGTCATTATCATTATAGTTTGAGTTAATTGATACATTATAGTAAGGATCCCATTTACCTACAATAGTTAATAAGATTTTCCATGGAGAACCAGATACTACCTTAAAACTTTCCAAGTTCTGTAAAACTTGTTCTCTGCTGGTATTTTTTCTATTATCTACTAAAATATTTCCGTGATGAGAATAAAAATATGAATTCATAGTTTTCTTCATGGCAGAAAAATCTTTTTTATTTTTTATCTGATGGAGATCAGAATTGACCTTCTTCCATTTTTGCTGATCAGCATAGCTGATATTATCTCTTGAATTAACATTCTGCGAACTGTTCGAATTATCTGTAACAGCAGTTAAATTATTATTTTGCTCTCCTGTATTAACTTCAGCCGAGTAAATATTAAATGAAATAACAAAAAAAAACACACTTAAAATCGATAGTATTTTAAACATCATTAAAAAAACCTCCTTTATATTCAAACTTTAATATTGCAATATTAGTAAATTTATTATTTCATAAAAGCTTATACCATCATTCCATATTAAAAATAGCTGTAACTAAAACAATAAAATTAATTATACATTAAAATCTGTTTTTTTTAAATAAAAGAAACAGATTAATGATAAAACCAGCATTAGCACTGATTGTTTATTTGAAGACTCTTGCATTTTACATCTTTTGAGTCAACTTGATTTAAATTTTTCTTCCCATTCCTTTCTATATTTTACTTAAGATTAATTAGTCGCTGTCGCGAAATAGAACTATCTGATCAGTAATGCATTATAAGTTTTATGTTAATTCATGTGTTCAGAAACATCACCCATTGAAGCCACT
>MPMD02416813.1_pt1 | contig 12336 bp, 13 predicted proteins | sample 1617291 | NCBI WGS metagenome assembly MPMD02 (sample SAMN05944810, study PRJNA350692) | marine metagenome | biome: marine; feature: ODZ; material: water; isolation source: 120 m water sample filtered on 30 um supor filter | place: Pacific Ocean | collected 2012-04-09 | depth 120m m | reverse complement strand
TCTTCTTCTTCTTCTTCTTCTTCTTCTTCTTCTTCTTCTTCTTCTTCTTCTTCTTCTTCTTCTTCTTCTTCTTCTTCTTCTTCTTCTTCTTCTTCTTCTTCTTTTTCTTCTTCTTGTTCTTCTTCTTCTTCTCCTTCTTCTTCTTCTTCTTCTTCGTCGTCTTCTTCTTCTTCTTCGTATTCTTCTTCTTCTGCTTCTTCTTATTCTTCGTCTTCTTCTTCTTTTCCGTCGTCTTTTTCGTCTTCTTCTTCGTCTTCTTCTTCTTCTGCTTCTGCTTCTCTGTCGGCTTATTATTCTTATTATCCCTCGTCTTCTTCTTCTTATTATTATTCTTCTTCATATTATTCTTCGTCTTCTTCTTATTATTATGCTTCGTCGTCTTCTTCTTCTTCGTCTGCTTATTGTTCTTATTCTTCTTTTTTGTTTTATGTTCTTCTTCTTCGTCTTCTTCTTCTTCTTATCATTTGTCCTCGTCGAATGCTTATTCTACTTCTTAGTCTCATTCGTATTTTTACTATTCGTCCTGTTCGTCTTAGTGTTTGTCTCCTTCGTCGCCGTTCTCTTCTTCACTTTCGTCTCCTTAGTCGTCGTCGGCTTCCTCTTCGTCTCCTTCTTCTTGTTGTTGTTGTTCTTCTTCTTCTTCTGCTTCGTCTGCTTCTTCCTAGTGTTATTTCTGCGCCTTCTTCGTCTTCGTCTTCTTTCTTTCTTCTTTGTTGTCTTTTCTACTTCTTCTCCTTGGTGGTAAGCCTCAAACTCGGGGGCCCCGATGGCCTGAGCGAGGCTCCCTCGGGCGACCTGGAGGGGTGCATTTAGGTTCAGAAAGGGCCCCATGAGGATCTAAGTGGCTTGAATTGTGTGACTTTGTTGATGACTTTGTAGACCAGATTCGGCCATTGCGGAAGCACTTCAAAGAAAAGGTCCATGGTTTATTTGTAAGAAGAAGAAGGAGAAGACGAAGGATAAGGAGAAGAAGAAGAGGCAAGAGAAGAAGACGATGATGAAGCATAAGATGAAGACGAAGACGAAGAAAAAAAACGAAAACGAATAATACGAAGACGACGGAGCAGACGAAGAAGCAGAAAAAGTTAGTATTCTCCATCTTCTTCGTATTCGCCTCCTTCGTTTTCTTCTTCTTCTTCCTCTTAGTAGTTGTAGTAGTAGCAGTCGTCGTCGTAGTCATAATGGTAGTGTTAGTGGTGGTAGTGCACCCGATGGGTACTTAGTATTGGCCATACTATACTGTTGCATCATGTTGCACCTTGTTGCATCCTCCTGCATCGTTGCATCCTGTTGCATCGTATTGCACACTTTGCATGATGTTGCGTCGCTGCACATGTACACTTTGTTCCATGATTCTGCCAGGCGCACACTGTTGCATGATGTTGCACCGCTGCACATGTACACGTTGTCCCATGATTCCGTCAGGTGGTTATGTCATACCCCTGTGCACCTGAGTCATAAATAATGATATTGTGGATGGTACAACTAACTACTACTACAACAAGCAGTATTACCGCGGCTGGTGCCACTACTACTAATACTATTAATACTACACCACGACGACCACTACTATTATTAATACTATTATTACTAATGCTACTAATATACCACCGCGACTACGACTACTACTACTACTACCACTCTACTACTATTGCGACTACCACTCTACTAGTATTACTACCACTATACTACTACCACTACTGCTTTACTATTACTAATACTCCCACTGCGACTACGACTACTTCTACTACTACTACTACCACTCTACTACTACTACTACTACTGCTGTTGCTACCACCACCACTACTACTACTTCTTTTACTACAGGCTGTACTACTGCTGCTACGACTACTATTGCTTCTACTTCCACTACAGTATGCCACCGTACTAAGTTCTGATTACATGCATGTGTGTTGTGGGCGCGATGCTAATAAAACAAATTCCAAGGCATCGTTCGTCGACGAGTGGGTGTGGCCATGTGAGCTCTCATTGCCCACCTGATGATGGTGGCGACCACATGCGATGAATCGAAACAATGCACTGTTCAGCTTACACATCAGGGCTGGGTGTGCGAAGTTAATCTAGAGCATGGAAGCCTTTGAGTGACACAAAGTAAGACAGTGTGAGGCCAATCGAGCAAGCTTCTGAACCATAGGCAGTGCTACCGTACAATAAAACAACATCGGGAATCGAGAAACTATAATTGGTAATCGAGAATCGGGAATCGTTGAACGACCCACACCCCGTTATTGCATTGGAGTGAGAATCGAGAACCGACATCGAGTTGTTATGTGATGTCGATGTTCGTATACTTATCGTGCTAAAGTTGTCCCCCATATCAAAGGATGTACAATTGTGTGCAGGCGATGTGGTGATCAGCTTTGAATTTGGTGAATCCATTTCGAATGCCATTCAGTTGCTACACCAATTGTGTTGCAATGTGTGAGGTACCCCGCATAGCCTTCGGATAAAAAACATCGGTAGAGCGTTTGACATGTGTTGTGAGTGTTTGTGTTTTCAGGTGTGTCTGTAAACCAAAACATGCTGTCGGTAATCAACATGTGATAAGCATGTCGGAGCAATGATTACTCACTCATACACATATGATAAATCGAATCGGTGATACACACATTGTGTTGATGTGTTTACAATGGCTTCCATGTCGAAGCGGGGGTGTAATTGTGAGTTGCATAACAAGACCGCACTGCACTCACACTGATCAGGCAGCAATGTATCTAGTGGGACGACAGACCAATATGGGCATCGGTGTTCGCAAACACCTTGCAAGAATTACGAAATGTTGTTTCGAGAAAGCGAACATTCCCCAAACACCGTCGTGAACAAATGGGTGTCCACGTGTACACCCTTCTGCACAAATTTATGAGCAAAGGGTGTCCACGTGGACACCCTTTTTATGCGTTGGATTTCAGGACGCAGTGGTTTGCTACACCATATTCCAAACTAGATGTATAAGATGTTTATATATAGAGCGTTGTCATATCGATCTTGGAGCTGTTATATGTATATGCATATGCGTGTTCGATCCATTCGCTTGTTGTTGCTTCTCAGTCATTTAAACAGCCGGCATCGCACATGTTTGATTCAGTGCACAATTGGTGTTTCTTTTTCTTAATTCGCACCCCTATTGGTCGGTCAGTGCACACATATATGTTTAGTTTGTTTTCTGCGATTCCCAAGTGATTGCATATCGAACATCGAGCTGCGCACACACATGCAAGCAGTTCTTAATATTTACGAGACGACTTCCATCCATCCTGTCGATCAAAGCGTGCAGTGAGGACCGAGGAATGGATGTAAGCAGATGCATTGCGGATTTCAAACCCATCTGTCATCTTCTTGATGAGCATCCCCATGATCACATCGGCCTCGTGGTGGCCACGGTGCTCATCCAGCGACAATGCAAAGAGCGACATTCGAGCTGACTTGTCCACGCCGAAATCATTGAGAACCTTCCACCACACATTGATGTTGTTCTCGGATGTCGCCCACTCTGGAAGCACATCACCTGGTGCGTGTACATCACCTGCTGCATGTGCACTTAGCGGCTGAGTTGGTGTCTTGCGAGCACTGCCAGCGGACTCCTCTCCAAGGAATGGCGGTGGTGGTGTTGGCGGCTGAGTTGGTGTCTTGCGAGCACTGCCAGCAAACTCCTCTCCAAGACTTGCGGGTGGTGGTGTTGGCGGCTGAGTTTGTGTCTTGCGAGCTGCCTTGCGAGATGCCGCACGAGGTGGAGTAGGCGGACGATCAGCGAGGCGCTTCTTCCATGAACTTCAAATCCGAAAAGACAGTGCATCGATCTTGAAGTTTAACTCCTGCCAGTGTTCATGAGCTTTGGCAGAGCCCGAACATGCCCTATACCCAAACAGCTCCTTCTCGCATTGTGGACCAGCGACTTCGCCCCATGGGTTATCGCGCCACTCCACGATGTTGCCGAACTTCTCCTGGTAAGCATTGTTGCTCGTGCGCTTGTGAAAAGCAAGCCCTTGCGCCTGGAAGATCCTCTGTGGGATGATTGTGGTAGCATCGGTAGTGTAGGCGAGCGAGCTGAGGTTGCTTTCTGTTGTGGCACCAATGACACTCGCACGACGCCAACCGCTATAGCAATTGAGCCATTGTTTGGTGCGACCCATCTTGCACTTCTCGATGATTCGGCACACTACTTCGCTGAAGTTATCCTGCGCTGTGACGGTCATCACAGTCTGGTCGTGAGTGCGATCCTCCATGTGGCCGACATATGCTTTTGGGTCTTTTCTCGAGTCCTTCGAGACGTCGGTGAAGTCCCACTCCTCAAGGTTCTGGCCAGCTCGCTCTAGCTCCCACTTGAACCACTTCACATCGCCTTGGCCACCTGTGACAATGGCGACTTGGAGTGGCTCTCTATCGGGGATTTCTTCGAGCATGTGTGCGCGCAGCTACGAACAAGGTGGTAGTGGAGCTGTGACAGGTCCAGTGGTTCGAGCCGAAGCTTACAACGTGCATCGATGGACGACAGAAGCATGAGCAAGCTGACATGTTCGTTTGAAAGTTCACACGACATGCTTGAATACAAATGTGCACACATGTGCAGAATGCTTGTACACAACATCGCATACATGCATGCACTCGCACACACGCACACACATGTGCAGAGCACACCATCATCACAACACTGCACGCCTGTATCGTTCACACATGTGCTGCATGTGCAGAGTGCTCGCACACATCGCACAAGGGGGTGCTGTGCAAAGCCACATCTACAATTCTAAATGACACCGGCGAAAGACCCCACCCAGCTGTTTTTTAATGGCCACATGAATGCACTATCGTGCTTGAGATCACTTGGCTGACATCACTTGGTTGAGATCATGTGGAAGAGATCACTCGGCTGAGATCATTTGGCTGAGATCATCTGGTAGAGAACAATGGGATGCCATCACTTGGTTGAGATCATTTGGAAGACATCACTTGGAAGATATCACTTGGCTGAAATCTTTGGCTGAGGTCTCTTGGCTGAGATCACTTGGCTCAGATCACTTGGCTGAGATCACGTGGCTGAGATGATTTGGAAGAGATCACTTGGTTGAGATCATTTGGTTGAGATCACTTGGCCGAGAGGTTTGAGAGGTTTTTGTGCTCTCCAAAAGCTATTCTGGGAGCTCGCTGGGCTCTGGGTGGTTGGGCTGGCTTGGCTGGGCTGAGCTGGCTGGGCTGAGCTGGCCTATGGGGGAGGCGGTGTGTGTGGTGGTGGGGGCAACAACAGCAACAACAACAACCACCACAACAACAACAACAACAACCGCAGCAGCAACACCAACAACACCACCACCAACAACAACGACAACAACAACTGCCACTACAACTACTGCAGCCACACCACCAACACCAACGACGAGGACCACCACGACAACAACAACATCAACAACATCAACAACAACGACAACGACAACGACAACAACAACGACAGCAACAACAGCAACAGCAACATCACCACCACCAACAACAACAACGATATCAACAATATCAACAACAACGTCAACGACGACGACAACGACAACGACACCAACAACAACGACGACGACAACAACAACAACAACCACACGACCACCACCAACAACCACAATAACAACAACACCAACAACACCAACACCACCACCAACAACAACAACAACGCCACTCTTCCTTGGGGTGGCTCCCCAGGACTAACTTTGGGAGATCATAGGAACTAAGTCCCAAACCGCCAGAACCCCTACAGCTCAATACACACTCGCTCCAATTGCTATAGTCATAAATTTCGGAGCTGGTTTGCCCCATTCGACACATCGATGATCGAGGTCTAATGCAGCATTCATACAACATTATGTGAAAACCAGTTGACATGCCAGCCCACATAACGTTACAAGAGAATTGGATGAGAGACCGATGAAGCTTCAGCAAGGTTTAACAAGAAAAGTTTGAAAACAACATAAAACACAACTTCACAGTGTAGTAGCGGCAGCAGTAGCAGCAGCAGTAGCAATGGTAGTAGTAGTCGTAGTAGTAGTGGCAGTGGTAGTCGTGGAGTTGCAGTCGCAGTCGTAGCCGTGGTCGCAGTAGCAGCAGTGGTAGTAGTGGTGGTAGCAGTGGTGGTGGTAGTCGTAGTAGTAGCAGCGGCAGCAGCAGTAGTAGTGATAGTGGTAGTATCCGTAGTATTCGCAGTAATCGCAGTAGTAGTGGTAGTAGTTGTGGTAGAGGTGGTGGTGGTAGTGGTAGCAGCAACAACAGCAACAGTAGTAGTTGTAGTTGTAGTGGTAGCAGTAGTATAGTTAGTGGTAGTGGCAGTGGTAGTAGCAAAGTCATCGTAGTTGCAGTTGTAGTGGTAGCAGTGGCAGCAGTAGCAGTAACAGTAGCAACAGCAATATCAATATAAGTGGTAGTGCAGCTGTATAGATAGTAAAAGTACTGGTTAGTGGCTGTGGGCGCCGATGATCGACCAGCCGACTAGTTTAGGCGGCATGTTTACACATGTGTGGGGCATTCGATGGCAATGCTTGTCACCGATGTGGGTGTTGCAACGCATCCCTAGACACACATGCGTGTATTTTGGGCGAGTGTCGTTGGTAATGCTTCCCCACACAACCTATACACTTCCACTACACAGATGCATCGCCACTTCTTCACAAAGAAATTTGTGGTAAGGCGATCGCGAGTCGACTTACGAGGTGCGGCAAGTGCTGTAACACACTCAGCTTCTCGAGGGGTGGGCTTCATCGGTGTGACATGTGCTGTATCACACACAACTTCTGGAGGGCATGATGCGACATTCGATGGGGGGTTATCTGGCTCGTCGGCGCACGCTGTACCGGACTCACCCGAGGTAGGATCTGCATCGACATCGACACCCACATCAACCTGTTTCTCCAGGCGAAGCTTTTTGAAGTCACTAGACCGGAGCTGCCATTGGCAAACAGCTCTCATATTTGCAAAATTCTCTAGATCGATTTCGACGTGCAATGCAGCTGTCCTCTCCCATGACATGAGGACCCTCATAGAGATGCCCTCAACATCTCCGATCGGTGGGCTCGAATATTGTGAGACGCTCCCGGGGCTGCTCGTCCTTACCTATGGCATCGAGCTTCGCATTTCTCGAGTTCATGAGTTGCTCAATTATATTTGTTCGCGAAGGCACCCTTTCATTGGTTGCACGATTGGCAAGCAAGGCATGTACATAATTGGGGACAGTCGAAACATGCATGTAGATCACACCAGACTCTTCTTTTATATGGCTGGCTGGAATCGTGACTCGATGCTTCAATCCACCACCAGAGATTGTGATGGTCTGCTCGACGACGAATGGCGCCATGATGCGACACTGAGGGCTATATATCGAGCAGTTGCACAGCACAAACAATGCTCGAACCAAAGTGGATACAAATATAAAGGGTGATGCACGAATGCATTATCGACAGTCGATAATATGCAAAGCTTATTGAATCGAGCATCACTCTACTATCAGATTAAATGTTGCAAGCTGCCAACTACACTGCATATGCAGGAAGAGATCAAGCATTCATTATGTTACGGGGCTGTTGTTCGAATCAATCAATCGACAATGACAATGATCCGCCAGCCCCTTGTGGGGACCCCGGTTGTGAGGATGGGCTTTGGAGTCTTGCTGTCTGGTAGTCTCTAGTTGCGGTCTTGTAGTCTGGTAGTCCTCTGAGTCTGCTATCTGGTCACTTGAGTCTGCAGTCTGCAATCTGGTTACTTGAGTCTGCTGTCTACAATGACAATGACAATGGCAATGAAGGTGACAATGACAATGTTGACGATGACAATAACGATAATGGCACACGACAGCGACCAGCACACGACAATGACACATGACAATCAACCAGCACACGACAATGACAATGATGGTGACAACTATTACTACTACTGCCACTACTTCCACTACTACAATTACGACTACCACTACTACTACCACTGCTACCACTACTACCACCACTACTACTACTGCTACTGCTTCTACTGCTGCTACTACTACAACCGCAACTACAACTACAAGTACAACTACTACAACTTGAAATTACAATTACAACTACAACTATAGCACCACCACCGCTACTACTACTCCTACTGCTGCTGCTGCTACGACCACTACCACTACTACTACTTCTACTTCTACTTTTACTTTAGTACCACTACTACTTCTTCCTCTTCTTCTTTTTCTTCTTCTTCTTCGAATGCTTCACTGCCACAGCTACAACTGTCGTGGCAATGGTGGTGACAACAACACTGACAATGACGATGGCAATGGCACCAACAATGGCAACAACAATGACAATTGCTGCAGCAATGGTACTGGGAACGGCGATGGCAATGGCAATGACCATGGCCTATTATGTGTTATGTTTTTGTCAATCATAGGACTCATTATGTGGTTTGCTTTCGGTCATCGTGCAGAGCAAGGTGGCGCGCAAATCGTATCTGCACATGCATTGCCAAAGCTAACACATGTATGCAGCTTTGGATTGCATCGTATGGGCGTTTCAAGCTCTTGGTGTCCTCCTTAGGTGGTTGACAGTACACCAATGCAGTACCCTCATCCACGACCCTGGTGTTCACGAATCGTGGCAATGCGACTGTCGATGATTCTTTGGTTGTACTTCTCGATTGTCCGACGTTTAGGTTGATCTCCACATCGGCCATCGAAACTTTGAGATTGGCCTCCTTGGAGTCGTCGGTGTCTTGCAAGAACCAAACTGTACAGACGATATCGCCACACATTTGGCCGAGATGGAACGAACACCCGCTCGGCACATTCCCCCCACACGACGTCAGAGAGTCAAGAGGCGATGCGCGAACATCTTCCTTCTTTTTTGTCGATGGCCTTAATCCTAAGAGTGGTGGGAACGAGAACAAGTTCACCCTTCATGTACTTTTGCAACGCATATACAGCTCGTGTTGGTGACTCTCGGTGCAACACCTGCGTGCCCCCATAGTGCCTGGCAGCAATTGACAGACCCAATGAGAGCTTCGCTGTGAACTCATACACTTCCTAGGCAGTGCTCGTCAAGGGACCATTCATGGCGTAATTCGTATTCTTAGGCAGTTCGCCTTTGTGTGGGGCATACTCGCCATACAGGGCCTTGCATTCAACATCGATGCTCTCCTCTGCAACAGTCCCTTTGAAGCCGACCCGGGCGACGATGCCATCACCATTGTCTTTGATCTGTTGAAGCGGTGTGGAAAGCACCTAACAATCACACCGCAAATCCTGAATAAACTGATTTCTAATAAGAGAACCAAAGACACGTTCGTAAATCAATCGGATGCACATGGTAGTAAAATAAGTGCTTGTAGCATGCACGTCGACATGGCTCAATAAAGTCAGCGGAGCTTTGGTGCACGAAATCGGCTGCAACACCACAAACACCCCCCTGACATTTCTAAACGTGGCTTGTTGTTTAGATTGTATTGCTTCCAGGACCTTCTGAACATTATGAATTTCTTATATAGATACATTTATTCAGAAATTGTGGTGTGCACCTGTCTCTTTGAATTGGATCAAGGAGTTCATGTGGAAACCCTTCTTGGCAAGGAGCATACAGTGGACACCAACAGCCTTGCCATCTTGATATTGCACGACATTCGAAGCGGGAGCCACCGAGGATTGAGCTTGGGTGTCATTTCCCTTATCCTGTTGAGTGTCATTGCACTTGTTCTCGGCACCAACATGATCGGCCCATGGGTTCTGCACTTCCGTCGCTGCAAACTCCAACAATTCTGAGAAACATTTCGAGGCCAAGCTTTCGGCACTCACCTTGTCAAGCTTTCTGAGCTTCTTGAAGAACTTGAGGATTAGCGAAGTCCGCAATTCACCAACGAGCCTTGTTTGTACATCCACAGGCACTCCCATATCATTAACAGTGTAGACCATCGATTTGAGAAGCGACCCATTATGTCTCATGATGTCGATCTTCGGTTTCGTGGACAAGGCCTTGATGTCACCACCAGTTATTATATTTGGAGTTGGGGCAGATGCCAATGTCGAGCATGGGGCACAATTCATCAGGTGCAAGTTTCAACCCAGCAATTGCTTGCAAAGTACTTGTGGCCACACTCCGACCAGGATGCTTGAAGGTGCTAATGAAAAGACGCAGCGGCTCGACCATCGCACCACCAGTCCCACCAAACTTCCTTGCAATCTCGACGATCGAGGCAACATCGGTTGTAGTACACGTTGGACTTCCTTTCACGATGTCTTTGACGATGAAAAGGGCATGGTCATTCCTGCCACATGCCATCCCACTGCTCCAACAAGGCACAGCTCGCAAGAACACTTGGAAGCAATCTTGGCCTTGTTGCCCAGAGAACTTGGCATTGAGAGCTCGTTGGGCGATGTCGGGTAAGTCTGGGAACTCGATCTCGGCACCAGCTTTCCAGACAAACCAATCCACGCCCTCGTCAAAGATCGGCTTGAGCAAGCTGTGTTGGCTCACGATCTTGGACACAGACAACTTGCCATCGATGGTGAGCTTCTCATTAAAGTGTACCAGTGATTGCACCACCATGCACCCCAATGGGACGATGTAGATAAAACGATGCTGTAGGTGTGTGAACAGGTGGTTTGTCATTGGAACCTCGTGAAATAAGTGTGAAACGTGTGTGTGGAATATGGCGCCGTGTAGCCACATCGTCTAGAAACATTCGACATTTCATATGTATACATATATACACAAATATTCACACCCACTCATTTGATCCACTTGCTGGATGTGATCATCGAACAACTATGTCACATGTTTCTGTGTTGTTTGCACGCCTACATTTATTTATTGCATTGGGGCGCATTGTGGTTGCAATCTATACCAATCCCTCTTCGACCGCACCGATTGCTTGATTCCAGTGAGAGCGAGCGACCGAGCTCACCTGAACATCTCCAAGCTTATATATTTCGAAGACACTCATCGGCGGCGCATCGCATGAGGAAAGCCTTTTCATTAGCTTTGTTAGGGGGGTCCTCGAATGCTGTCGCATCCTTGAACAAATCTGGGGCGACCCCGATGCGATCCACCTATCCAAGATGCACATCGCTTCACGACCAGACACCATCGCCCCATCACGATTTTTACGATGGACTCCGACCCGTTTGCTCTTTAATTTGCGTTTGTAGGGCAGGTTGTGCTTGAAACCCAAGTTCTCGATCTCAGCATATATCTGAACAATGTGAGTATCTTCTTCTTTCGATGCTTTGTTGACAAGTGCCTCGATATCTGGGTACTTGGACATCGCTGAGTGTCGAAAGCGATTATCGTGTGGGCAAGCTTGAGCCAAGTCGATGCTTCATGCTGACCAATGACTTGATGTCTGGATATCACATATTGTTAATACGTTTGTCGCGTGTGCATGCCGACTCGATTGTCGAGGGCGCAAGAAAACAAAACCACATATTCTGAATGGAAAGTGCATGCATACTTGCGAATGGCAAGTGCATGCATACTTGCACACCGGATGGCTGATAAGAGTGAGTGAATATAGCCGATGCGGGTGGTCATATTTTGTTTTACGGTGTATAACATGTTGCATTTAGTGCTATAAGTGCATTGGCTGACTGCGTCGCTAATTGGTTGTAGCTGCAATTCTAAACACTTACAAACACTTACTAACTCCCAGTTTGCTAACTAGTAAGTTAGAAGATATAATTCTGATGGCGACACTGATGTAACAGACCCAAGTGGTAAGCGATCACATACATGTTCTTTATATGTTTGAAATGTTAGTAACTCAGTTAGTAAACTGTGAGCATACATATAGTCAGGTTAAGGTGGTTATAAGCATGCTTTTAATTATAGTTGAGGTAGTTTTAAGTATGTATTTAAATCACATATGTTCTTATAAATGACTTATACACGGATGATGTGCTCAGCAGTGGCCGTGCACCCTCTGCCGGTTATTCCCATCGTGGCTTTTCCCAGCATTCCAGCACTGCCCCAGTGGCCATGCACCCTCTGCTGGTGATTCCCGTCTGTAGCTTTTGCCAGCATTCTGGCACTGCCCCAGTGGCCATGCACCATCCGCCGGTTATTCCCATCCGTGTTTTTTTCCAGCATTCCGGCACTGCCCCAGTGGCCTTGCACCCTCTGCTGGTTATTCCCGTCTGTGGGTTTTACCAGCATTCTGGCACTGCCCCAGTGGCCATGCACCCTCTGCCGGTTATTCCCGTCCGTGGCTTTTGCCAGCATTCCGGCACTGCCCCAGTGGCCATGCACCCTCTGCTGGTTATTCCCGTCCGTGGCTTTTACCAGCATTCTGGCACTGCCCCAATGGCCATGCACCCTCTGCCGGCTATTCCTG
>MPMD02434013.1_pt1 | contig 12346 bp, 6 predicted proteins | sample 1617291 | NCBI WGS metagenome assembly MPMD02 (sample SAMN05944810, study PRJNA350692) | marine metagenome | biome: marine; feature: ODZ; material: water; isolation source: 120 m water sample filtered on 30 um supor filter | place: Pacific Ocean | collected 2012-04-09 | depth 120m m | reverse complement strand
GTACCGGCTGCCCGCCGCACTCTCATTCGCCGACTGCACTTTGACCTTACCGGCTTGCCGCCCACACCGGCGAAGGTTGAGTCATTCGTCGACGACGGCTCTCCCAGTGCTTACGAGAGTCTCGTCGAGCGTTTGCTCGCATCGCCGCACTTTGGTGAACGCTGGGCCCAACACTGGCTCGACTTGGTGCGCTTTGCTGAAACGCGCGGCCATGAAAGCGACTTTCCGATTCCAGAGGCTTATCGCTACCGCAACTACGTCGTCCGCGCCTTTAACGCCGATGTGCCATACAACGATTTTGTCATGGAGCACATAGCAGGCGATCTGGTTGAAAATCCCCGTACCGATCCGGCCACTCGCCGGAACGAGTCCGCGTTGGGTGCCGGCTTTTGGCACTTGGGCGAAGCCACTCACTCACCGGTGGACATCCGCAGCGACGAGTGCGACCGCGTGCACAACCAGATTGATGTGTACTCGAAAGCATTCCTCGGCCTGACGATGGGTTGTGGCCGCTGCCACGAACACAAGTTTGACGCGATTACAATGGAGGATTACTACGCTTTTGCCGGGTTCCTGCAGAGTTCCGGCTTTTACCTGAAGGATGTCTCCGATCCGGTGGCGCAGGATTCGGCTTACAACAAATTGGCCAAGCTGCGCGCCGACAGCGAGTCGGGGCTGCTGCGCGAGTTTGCTGCACTTGTGGAAACCAAGGTTAGCCGCTTGGCCGATTATCTCCCCACCGCCGCTGAAATCCTTCGCAACATCCCGAAAGGCAAAAAGGATGCGCCCAAGCCAAGCGATTACATCGCCTCGCACCCGACCGTGCAGGAAGCGGTCAAGGCCAAAAAACTTCAGCCGGAAAAACTCGCGGCTTGGATCGCATACCTGGACAAGGCCCGCGGCAATGTCGCCGACCCGCTGCGCAGCGTGGCACAGGTCGCGCTTGGTCAGGCGAAGGTCGACGTGCTGGCCGCAATGCGGAAGTTGGAGGCCGACTCCACCTCGCAGGTTGAGTCGATCAAGATCAATGTCACCATCGAGGAGGGCGAACGCAATTACGTGAAGAGCGAGCGCGACTGGACTGCCAAGGACATGGTTGCCGATTACCGCCGCAAACAGGGGCCGGAAGAATGGTTCACCGGCGGCAAGCAGTTCGGCACCGGGCCGATGTCGGTCGGCGCGCCGGTGTTTGGTACCGACTCCAATCGGCCCATCAAGGAATTCAGCGAGAACGGTGCCGCTCGCAGCGACGTGTTGAGCACACGCCTCACTGGCATCATTCGCACGCGCACGTTTGCCGTGAACGGCGACATGCTGTGGTATCGTTACAAGGGCAAGGCCGATGTTTTCCTCGCCGTCGATTCGCACCGGCAGGTCGCTGGCCCGCTGCACGGTATCGTACGCCAAAAACTCGACAGCAAGGGTGATGAGTGGAAATGGCACGGCCATCGCGTTCGCGACTACATCGGTCACCGTGTGCACGTGGAATTCAAGGCGAACGGTGAGTTCGTGCTCGAGCGGGTGCAGTTTGGTGGCAGCGAACCGCCGGTCGTGCGACCGGTTAACTCGCGCTTGGCCAAGTTGCTTGAAAGCGATGGCGACTTGGCCAATGGCTTGGCCAAGATTTTAACAACCGCCGCCAATAACCGAGCCGCTGGCCAGGTGAATCGTGAGATGGCTCAGTTGCTCAACTGGGTGATTCACCACGAAAATCTTCTCGAAAACCCGGCTGACCTTGACCAAGTGACCGTCAAGTTCGCAGGATATTATAAGGCAAAAAGCGATATAGAAAGGACCATCCCCGGGGCAGTTTGGGCGCTGACGCTGCTCGATGGCAACGGCGAGGACGAACCGGTGCTCACACGAGGCAACCACCGTACGCCGTCGGAGGAACTGGTGCCACGGTCATTTCTTGAGGCCTTGGGCGGGACGGATCGTCCGAAGCGTGGCAGCGGCCGCATGGGCTTAGCCAGGAGGATGGTTGATCCGGGTAACCCGTTTGTTTCGCGCGTCGTGGTGAACCGCGTTTGGCATCACCTGTTCAGCCGGGGCATTGTCGAGACGGTTGACAACTTCGGGGCCATGGGCAAAGCACCCACGCATCCCGGGTTGCTCGACCACCTCGCGTCGCAGCTCATGAATCGTGGCTGGTCGATTAAGGACATAATTCGCCAGGTTGTTCTCTCGAGTACGTACCGGCAGTCGAGCAAACCGAACGTGGCCAGTGCCGAGGTGGATCCGAACAACATCCTGCTGCACCGCATGCCGATCCGCCGGTTGGAGGGTGAGGTGATCCGCGATCAACTACTGGCGATCTCGGGACGCATCGACAAGCAACAGTTTGGCAAGGGGCCGATGGTGCACATCACTCCGTTCATGCGGACCAACCGCAGCCCTGGTGGCAGCGGCCCGATGGATGGTGCCGGCCGACGCAGCATTTATGTCGAGGTGCGTCGCAATCATCTTGAGCCGATGCTAACGGCATTCGACAAGCCAACGCCGTTTACCACGATAGGCAGGCGCGTGGTATCGAACTCTCCGGCCCAGCCGCTCATCATGCTCAACAACGAGTTCGTACATCAACAGGCTGCCCTGTGGGCTGACAGGCTGCTCAAGTCCGGCATCGCCAGTGCCGGCGTCGGCAAACTAGTGAGCCTCGCATATCAGCAGGCGTTCGGGCGTGAGCCGGAGCCGTGGGAGTACGGCGTGGCTGTGGAGTTCATCGAGCAGCAGAGCAGCGCAAATGGCGGCGATTCTCTCAGGCAACCGCTCACTGACCTTTGTCATACCCTCTTTAACGTGAAGGAGTTTGTTTTTGTCAACTGACATGGAGTTTCTAGCCTCAGATTCTCATTTTTCGGCTGGAGCGGACTACGGCGTCGATTGTTCACTGTGCACTCTAGTCCATGAAGCGGTTTAACAACGGTTGTCAGAACCATCTGCAGCGACCGCTCAGCCGGCGGGAAATGTTGGGGCGATGCGCCAGTGGCTTTGGTGCCGTGGCGTTAAGCAGCCTCTTGGCCGACCCAGCCTACGGCAAGTCGAAGTCGCCGTTTGCGCCACGCAAGCCGCACCACGTGTCAAGGGCTAGGAGCGCCATTTTCCTCTACATGGATGGCGGGGTGTCGCAGGTCGACTCGTTTGATCCGAAGCCGCTGCTCGATCGCGAACATGGCAAGCCGTTCGCCGCAAAGATTAGCCCGACGCAGTTCGACAATATCGGCACGACGTTCAAGTCACCGTGGGCATTTAAGCGATACGGCCAGTGCGGCCTTACTGTCAGCGATATTTTCCCCCATGTAGGTGCGATGGCGGACGAGTTGTGCGTTGTGCGTTCGATGACCTCGAAATTCTCCGAGCACAACAGCGCGAACTTTTTCCTGCACACAGGCAACGGTGTGCAGGGGGCGTCCGAGCATGGGAGCATGGATGAGCTACGGACTGGGCACACAGGCAACAGATCTACCCGGTTTCGTGGTGCTCAACGGTGGTCTCGTGCCTTCTGGAGGCTGGGATAATTTTGGGAACGGCTTCCTGCCTGCAAGCCACCAGGCGACAGTGTTCAAGACCGGCAAGGAACCGCTGGCCGACATCCGCCCGCGCGAAAGCCGGCCCGGCGTGCAGCAGGCCAAGCTGGATCTGCTAGCCAAGCTTGATCAGGGTGTGCTCGACCGGCTGGGCCATGTCGATGAACTCGAGTCAGCGATCGCCAACTACGAAATGGCGTACCGCATGCAGGCTGCCGTACCGGAGTTGATCGACATCAAGGGCGAGACTGGGGCGACTCGCAGGCTTTACGGACTCGAGGCCAAGTACGAGCACACGCGCACGTTCGGCCTGCAGTGCCTGATGGCCCGTCGGTTGGTGGAGAAGGGGGTGCGATTCATCGAGTTGACCTGCCCTCGCATCAGCGGCAACGACCGGTGGGATGCACACGGGGGCCTTGCCAAAAACCACGGCGACAATGCCCGGGCCATCGACCAACCGATCGCCGGGTTGCTACGCGACCTCAGGGCTCGCGGCTTGCTGGATGAGACTCTCGTGGTCTGGTCGGGCGAGTTTGGCCGGACGCCCTTCGCGCAGGGCAGCGACGGTCGCGATCACAATCCGTATGGTTTCACGATCTGGATGGCCGGCGGCGGTGTCAAGCCCGGTGTCACTTATGGTGCGACCGACGAGTTTGGCTACCACGCGGTGGAGAACAAATTGGAGATCCACGATATGCACGCGACCATGCTGCATTTGCTTGGAATGGATCACGAAAAAATAACATACTTTTTCGACGGCCTCGATATGCGTTTGACTGGTGTCAGTGGTGTCGTTGTGCGCGATATCGTTGGCTGATCCATGCCAGGAGTTTCCACCGTCATTGTTGCAGCTGGTCGGGGCACACGGATGGGACATGGCGACAAGCTGTTCCTCGAGGTCGCCGGCCTACCGCTGGTTGGTCATACTTGGCGGTGTTTTGATCAACTTCCCGAAGCCGATGAAGTCATCGTTGTCATTCGCGACGAAGCAAAACCGCTGTTCGAGAACTTGGCCAAGCGCATCAATGCGCGGAAACCGTGGTGGCTTGTCGCCGGTGGCGCGGAACGGCAGGAATCCGTCTGGAACGGCATCAGCGCCACCACTGCCGAATCCGAGATAGTGGCGATACAGGATGGCGCGCGGCCTTGCACGTCGTTGGCCGCGATTCAGTCCGTCTTGGTTGCAGCACGCGAAATGGGCGCAGCCGTCTTGGCCAAGCGGGTGAGCGACACGCTCAAGCGCGGGGATGGCCTAGCGCAGGTTGTTGAAACAGTGGACCGCGAAAACTTGTGGGCTGTTCAGACGCCGCAGGCGTTTCGGCGGGAAGTGATCCTCGCCGCCTTGGCCAAGGTGCGCGATGAGGGTCTGTCGATTACTGACGACACCGCCGCCTGCGAGGCGATTGGCCAAGCGGTGAAACTGGTCGAGTGCGATCAGCCCAACCCCAAGGCCACCACGGCGGCGGATTTGCCGTTTATCGAGTCTTTGCTGAAAGCCGCTTCTGAGGCATGGGAGTGATCAACTCCCTGCGCCGAGTAGCTTGATCAGAGCGGCGTCTTTCTCCGGACCTGACTGGAAGTCGAGTGCACGGATGTAGCGCGGCTTCTCATCCTCTGTTGTCTTTTTATCGAGGAGAATCTTGACCAACAGGTCGGGGGTCTTTTTGGATCGCGAACGCCAGACGATGTCACGTCCGGCCTTGGTGTCCCAGTTACTTCCGACCGCTTCGAGCCAGGCGCCAAAGAACTTGTTCTGCTGACGATCCAGTGCGAGGCCAAGCGCCTCGAGATACCAGCGATCCGCGCCATCGTGCTGTTGGGCGAGTTTGGCCCAGAGCGTCGGGGCATCCGGGGAGTCGTTGTGGCGAAGGGCGATTGCGCATTCGCGGCGGACAGCAGAGTCTTTGTCGGTGACCAGTTGCTTCACCAACGGAATCACGTCTAAACCGCGCTCGCGGGCGATGCGTAGGCCTGTGATCCGAATGTCGGGATTGGCATCCTTGAGCGCTGCGCTGATGTATTTTTTCTCCAAACCCTTGATGCGGGCGAGCAGGTGCAGTGCGCGGGCGCGCAGGCGTTGGTTATTGCCCCTCCAAAGTTTGTCCAATGTGCCTTCTGCCTTTGCGCCGACTTTGTTCAATTGCTGCCAGGCAATGTAGCGTGAAGCCATGTTTGGCGAGGACAACATGCTGAGTGCGGTGCGTTTTTGAGGCAGGGCATAACGGCTATCGCCGCCCTTGGGCGTGAGACGGTAGATGCGGCCGGTCATTTGGCCCGGTTTGTGGTCGGTCATGTGGTGGCCGCCGACGTGGCCATCGTGCCAGTCCGAGACGAACACCGATCCGTCCGGAGCTGTGCAGACATCCGACGGGCGGTACCACGGATCCTCGCTTTGCAGCATGTTGACGATCTTGGCCTTGTAGCCGGCGCCACTTCTTTGAACCGGATACGCACGGACCACACGAGGACCGGCATCGCAATGCATCATTTGACCGCGGAAAACTTCCGGCAGCAGGTCGCCCTCATAAAGGGTGATGCCGGTCGGTGAACCCTGGCCGGTCTGCAGCAGGTTGGGCATCACGCCGGGATCGTTTTGATGCCAGTGTCGCGAGGGAATGTCCTTCTCCCAATGGGTGCGCTTGGTGCCCCAGCCGCGTCCGGTCAACTCGTCAGTGTAGCCGTAGTTGCCAAACTCCATCACGTAATTGATGCGCACGCCGCGGTTGCCGTCATCATCGTTGTCCGACTGCCAAAGTGTGCCGAATGAGTCGACTGTTACCTCGAAGTTATTGCGGAAATTGAAACCAAGCGTCTCCACCTCGGAGCCGTCGAGGTTGCAGCGGAACACCAACCCATGACGGTACGGCTTGCCGCGGCCGTTCACCTCGTTGCCGGCCTTGTCGACGATGAATTTTTTACCGTCCGGCGTTTTCAACTGCCCGCCACTATTGCCGACGTTGAAATACAACTTGCCGTCTGGCCCAAATACAAACGCGTGAGCGCCATGGTCGTGATCGACACCGCCGATACCGTTGAACAGCACCTTCGGTGGGCCGTCGGCCTTATCGTCCCCGTTCTCGTCTGTGAATAGTAACACCTTGGGTGAGCAGGAAACGATCACCTTGGTGCCCAACACAGCGATGCCCAGCGCGGCGTTCACATCATTGCCCTGATAAAACGTCTTGGCTGTGTCTGCCTTGCCGTCACCATCGTTATCCTCAAGGATGCGAATGCGGTCGCCCTCCGGCTGGATCTTGCCCCATGGTTTAAACAACCGGTAGTTGACGCCTTCAGTAACCCACACGCGGCCCTCGGCATCGATGTCCATGTTGGCTGGATTTACCAGCAACGGTTCGGAGGCAAACAGCGTGGCCTGCAGCCCGGAGTGGGGAATCAGCATTTTGGCCTGCTCGGCAGCGGCGGCCGGGCCGTGGCGTTGCGCGGAAAGATTCGTCGTCAGCGACAAGGCTGCGAGAGCGGTCAGGGTCGGTTTGATCCAGTACGATTTCATGTTCAACAAGTCTCGTGAAACGATTTGAAGCGCGATGAAGCCACAAATCCGCCCGGCGTACAACCCATCGCTCTCGCTCGACTCCGCTTGGTCAAGCGCAGTACGCTGCCACGCCGATGCCGCCCGCCGCGCTAACTGCCGACGCCCCATTTTCGCATTTGAAGGATCTCGACTACTCGGTCGTGCAGCAATGCATGCACTGCGGCATGTGCCTGCCTACCTGCCCGACCTACAACGAGACCAAGCTGGAGCGAAACAGCCCGCGCGGCCGTATCGCGCTCATGCGTTCCATCGCCGATGGTGAACTCGAAGCCACAAGGGCTTTCGCCGACGAAATGTACTACTGCCTTGGCTGTCTCGCCTGCATGACGGCCTGCCCGGCCGGCGTGAACTACGCTGAGCTGTTCGAGCATGCCCGTGCCGAGGTCGAGGAAAAGAAGGTCATCGTCTCCTCCTGGCGCAGGCTGGTTCGGCGCGTCACGCTCAAGTGGCTGTTCACCAAGCACACTCGCCTCAAGCTGCTGGGCCGGTTGATCCGCCTGTACACTTCGCTTGGTCTCAAGTCGATCGTTCGCGGCAGCCGCGTGCTCAAGCTTTTGCCCCGGCGCCTGGGCGAACTAGAGGCGATGACGCCGGAGATTCAGCCCAGGTTTTCCGACGAACTCATCCGGCTCGAGACGCCGGCAAGGAGCGAGAAGCGTTATCGTGTCGCCATGCTCACCGGTTGTGCGCAGGACCTGATTTTTAGCGATGTGAACCGCGACACCGTTGAGGTGCTGACCGAGAACGGCTGCGATGTTTACACGCCGCGCAACCAGGGCTGCTGCGGTTCGCTGCACGCGCACAACGGCGAATGGACCATGGCCCAGCAGCAGGCGCGTGGGATGATCGACCTGTTTCCACCGAGTGAGTTTGATGCCATCATCAGCAACGCCGCCGGCTGTGGTTCGCACCTCAAGCATTACCACGGTCTGCTGAAGGAGGACGGAAAATACGCCGACTTGGCCAGGGAGTGGGACGCTAAGCTGAAAGATATCCACGAGTGGTTGGTAGAGATTGGCGTGCGTGAGCCAAGTGGAACCGCACTTGGCCAAGCGCAAAAGGTCACCTACCACGAAGCCTGCCACCTTTGCCATGGCCAAAAGATCACTGCGCAACCGAGGCAGATCCTCAAGGCGATCCCGGGACTGGAACTGACCGAATTGCCGGAGAGTACGTGGTGTTGTGGTAGCGCCGGCATTTACAATATCACTCAACCGGAGATGGCAAACAAGTTAGTCGAGCGCAAGGTCGCTCACATCCTCTCCACCGGTGCGGAGGTGGTGGCGATGGGCAACCCCGGTTGCTCGCTGCACATCACCAACGGCTTGGCCAAGTGCCAGTCGGATATCCAGGTCTCCCATCCGATCACCCTCCTCGCTGAGGTGTACCGCAAGGAGGCAAACTGAAGTCCGCCGGCTTTACGCGGGCAGGGCGGGCCGTTACGATCCGTGTGTCCTACCAGTTTTCAGATGAAAAAACTTGCGTTGCTTTTCACCTGCCTGCTCGCGCTTGGCCAAGCGCAGGCGGGGCCATTGTCACCCCGAGAGTCACTTGGGAAGTTCGAGGTTTTTGACGATCTTGAAATCGACCAGGTGCTGGCCGAACCGTTGGTGGAGCAGCCTTTGTTCGTCAACTTTGACGAGCGTGGCCGGTTGTGGCTGGTGCAGTATCGGCAGTACCCGAACCCGGCCGGGCTGAAGATGACCAGCCGCGACGACTACTGGCGCGTGATTTACGACTCGGTGCCGGCTGCGCCGCCCCATCATGTTCGCGGCCGGGACAAGATCACCATCCACGAGGACACTGACGGCGATGGGGCGTACGATCGGCACAAGACGTTTCTCGACGGACTGAACATCGTGACCTCACTCGCTCATGGGCGCGGCGGCGTGTGGGTGCTCAACCCGCCGTACCTGCTGTTTTACCCGGATAAAAACCGCGACGACATCCCGGACGGCGATCCGGTGGTGCATCTCGCCGGCTTCGGGCTGGAGGATACGCACTCGGTAGTGAACAGCCTGCGTTGGGGGCCGGACGGATGGCTCTACGCGGCGCAGGGCAGCACGGTCTCGGCGAAGGTGCGGCGGCCCGGTCTTGATGGGAACGTGGTCCGGTCGATGGGTCAGGGAATCTGGCGTTATCATCCGGAGACGCGCCGTTATGAGTTTTTTGCGGAGGGTGGCGGCAACACGTTCGGCGTCGAGTTCGACGCGCAGGGGCGCGTTTTTTCCGGGCATAACGGTGGCGACACACGGGGGTACCACTATGTGCAGGGCGGCTATCTACGCAAGGGCTTCACCAAGCACGGGCCGCTGAGCAACCCGTATGCGTTTGGGTATTTTAACGGGATGCCGCACAACAAGGTGCCGCGCTTCACGCACAACTTTATTGTGTACGAGGGCCTTGGTTTGCCGGAAAAATATCTAGGCAAACTCTTCGGCGTGGAGCCGATGCAGGGTCGTGTGGTGATGAGCGACCGCACCCCTATCGGTTCGTCGTTCAAGACGCTCGACACAGGGCATCCGATTCAGTCCAGCGACAAATGGTTTCGCCCGGTAGACATCAAGACCGGGCCGGACGGCGCGGTTTACGTGTGTGATTATTACGACGAACACATCACACACCGCCGCCATTACGAGGGGAAAATCTCCGTCGAAACCGGCCGCGTCTACCGGCTGTGGGCCAAGTGCAGTAAGCCGATGCAGCCATTCAACCTGGCCAAGCGGACCACACCCGAGCTGGTCGGGCTGCTGAGGCATGCCGACAAGTGGCACCGGCAAACCGCGCTGCGGCTGCTGGCCGATCGCCAGGACGCCACCGCTCTGCCGTTGCTGAAAGCCATGTTGCGCGACGAGCTTGGCCAAGCGGCGCTCGAGGCGTTTTGGGCGGTCAATTTGTGCGGCGGGTTCAACCCGGAATTTGCCGCGGACACGCTTCTGCATGTCAACCCGCACGTTCGCGCGTGGACCGTTCGTTTGCTCGGCGACGACCGGCTCGTATCGGAGTCCGCGGCCGCGGCGCTGGCCGGCTTGGCCAAGCGTGAGCCACACGTCGAGGTGCGCGGGCAACTGGCCGCCACGGCCAAGCGACTACCGGTCGGCCAGGCACTACCAATCGTCCACGCCCTGCTAGCGCACGACTCGGACGCAGGCGACATTTATCAGCCGCTGATGGTCTGGTGGGCGCTTGAGTCCAAGGTCGCCGCGCATCCGGGCGAAGTGCTGGAGTTGTTCACTGATGAGGCACTTTGGCAGACATCGCTCGCTCGCGAGCATATCTTGAGCCGACTCATGCAGCGCTTCACCAAAGCCGGTTCGCGCCCGGATTTGCTGGCCTCCGCCCAGCTGTTTGAAATGGCGCCCAACGCCGAGTCGGCGAAGATCCTGATGGCCGGCTTCGAGCAGGCGTACAAAGGGCGGTCGATGGCGGCGTTGCCGGAGCGGTTGATGGTAGCGATGGAGCGGCACGGCGGCGGCTCGTTTGCGCTTGGCCTGCGGCGCGGCGAGGCCAAGTCGGTCGATGAAGCGTTGCGGGTCATCGCCGATGCGAAAGCCGACAAGCTCGTGCGCCTGCAATACACCGAGATTCTCGGCGAAGCCCCGAACGCGAAGGCGATCCCGGTGCTGCTCGGTATCGTGAAGAGCGAGCCGGTCGCCGACCTGAAGCAAGCCGCGTTGGGCGCGCTCAAGCCGTACAACGATGCGCGCATCCCGGAGGCGGTGCTGGCCGTGTACGGCGGGTTGCCTGACGGCCTGCGCAAGGCCGCCGGGATGCTGGTGGCCGGCCGGGTGGATTGGGCGCTCGAGCTGCTGCGGGCGATCGATGCCGGCGGGCTGGCGGCCAGCCTGGTCTCGGCGGAGGTGGTCAGCCTGCTGCGTTCGCAAGGAGACGAGCGCGTTGGTCAATTGCTGGCCAAGCACTTCGCCGGTGCGACGACGGACGCTGCCAAGCTGGAGAAGGAAATCCAGCGATTGGCCAGGGTCGTCATGGCCAAGCCGGGCAACCCGTATGAGGGAAAAAAACTGTACGTCGCAAGCTGCGGGGCGTGTCACAGGCTGTTTGAGCAGGGCGGACAGATTGGCCCCGACCTGACGGCGTATCAGCGGGAAGATCTGGACGCGATGCTGCTGAGCATCATCAACCCTGGTGCGGAGATACGGGAGGGGTACGAGAATTTCCTGCTATCGACGAAAGACGGTCGCTTGGCCAGCGGGTTCCTCATCGAGCAGGACAACCGCTCGGTGGTGCTGCGCGAGCTCGACGGGCAGGACGTGACTTTCGCGCGCGGGGAGATCCGGGAGTTGAAGGCACAGGGCGTATCGTTGATGCCTGGCAGGTTGCTGGCCGGCTATAATGAGGTGCAAATCCGCGATTTAATGGCCTATTTGCGCAGTTCTCAGCCTTTGAACAATTGACGAGTTCCCGCCACTTCTGCTTTTTTTCGCTTTCTCAAAAAAATCCTAAAGAGATTGGATGAAATGCCGATTCTTCATGCAGTTGCGTGAGGAACGATTCCTCCAACGGTCTGGCATGGCCGATCTAAAACCATGCCCGATGACACGGATGTCATCGTCTAACCTATCCAAGACGAAAGGAATTGTCTTATGGTTATCAATACCAACATAGCGGCCATGGCTTCGGCGCGAAGCCTATCATGGTCCACTTCAGAACTCAGCAAATCCCTGGCTCGTTTATCTTCCGGTACAAAGATTGTATCCCCGGAGGATGACGCCGCCGGTTTGGCTCAAAGTATGCGCTTCGAAGCGCAGATAAACCGAAACCACGCTGTCAAATCCAACTTAGGAAACGCCGTTTCCTTTGTACAAACGCAGGACGGCTTCCTGCAGAAAGTGCAGGCCTCGCTGGATCGCATGAGTGAGTTGTCCGTGCTCTCGCAGGACATCACAAAAACCAACACGGATCGCTCAAACTACAGCGTTGAATTCACCCAGTTGCAGAACTACATCAGCGACATCGGGACAAAGAGTTTCAATTCTGTGACGTTGTTTGGAAGCAGCACTAATAATGTGACCATTGACAGTAATGCCGCATCGTTTGGCATGGCCGCGATCGACATGACATCGTCCGTGGTGACGACTGGCTTGGCAAACATCTACAACTCGATCAGCTCGGCGATCACGACCACGTCGAGTGCGGCGAGCGCGTTGAGCAACATCCAGACCGCCATCCAGAACTTGGCCGATATGCGGGCCAATGTGGGTGCGAACCTCAGTCGGTTGAACATGACCGACGATCAGGTGACCAT
>MPMD02042670.1_pt1 | contig 12377 bp, 11 predicted proteins | sample 1617291 | NCBI WGS metagenome assembly MPMD02 (sample SAMN05944810, study PRJNA350692) | marine metagenome | biome: marine; feature: ODZ; material: water; isolation source: 120 m water sample filtered on 30 um supor filter | place: Pacific Ocean | collected 2012-04-09 | depth 120m m | reverse complement strand
CGCTGTCGCCGCAATCGCCGCTGTCGCCATTGGTGGGACGCTCCATGGGCCCAGCCTAGTCCCTGCCCCCGGAAGAGCGAACAGGTCGCCCCCCCTGCCATCGTGACAGGTCCGGAAGGCCACCGAGAACTGCTCTGCCAGACTGGCAGCCAGCCTTCCGCCAGGATCGCCCCGGGCCTCCCCCCCAACTGCGGGCCACATCCATATCTCGTTGCCGATAAACACCTTATGGCGCAGATGCGACCGCAGGGGACGCCCGCCGACGAGGCCTCCCGCATCCGGCAGCGGCACGGGGTTTGCTTTTGGCGCCCCTCCACCGGGCCCGGGCTCGGTATCTCCCATGGCCATCGACCGCCGCATCCTCATCGCCGACGACGACGCCGCCTTCCGACAGGGCGTCGCCGAGCTCCTCTTTAATTGGGGGCTGGAGGTCGAGGAGGCCCCCGACGGCGCCGCGGCCCTGGAGCTCTTGCGCCTGCGGCCGCCGTCCCTGGCCCTGCTCGACATGCACATGCCCGGCTTCACGGGCCTTGAGATCCTGACCACCCTGCGGCGCGAGACGCTCAGCGTGCCCTGCATCTTCTGGTCCGCCAACGCCTCTGAGGTCATCGAGCGACTCGCCCGCCGGGAGGGAGCGCTGGCCGTCCTGCGCAAGCCCGTGCCCGCCGCGGAGCTGCGCCGCCACCTGAACGAGGCCCTGAACCTCTGACCCACTCTCACCGCCGCGGGGGCTTCGCGGCGGTTGCATTCATTTCTCACTAGTCCCCAGTTACCAATCAACACACAGACTCGAACCATGTCCAACACCACCGCCACCCAGATCCGTCCCCTCGGCGACCGCGTCCTCGTCCAGAGAGTTGAGGCCGAAGATAAAACCGCCGGCGGCATCCTGCTGCCCGAGAGCGCCAAGGAGAAGCCCAAGGAGGGCAAGGTCATCGCCATCGGCGAAGGCCGCATGCTCGACAACGGCGAGCGCAGCACCTTTTCCGTCAAGGAAGGCGACACGGTCCTTTTCAGCTCCTACGCCGGCACCGAGGTCAAGTACCAGGGCGAGGAATACATGATCATGCGTGAGGACGACATCCTCGGCATCGTCAGCTGAAGCACCTGACCACGAACAATTAAAGGAAAACAGAATCATGGCCAAGCAAATTACCTACGACACAACGGCGCGCGAGCACATCAGAAATGATGTCAAGCAACTCGCCCGCGCCGTCAAGGTCACCCTGGGCCCGCGCGGGCGCAACGTGATCATCGAGAAGTCCTACGGCAGCCCCACAGTCACCAAGGACGGCGTGACCGTCACCAAGGAAATCGACCTGGAGGACGCCTACGAGAACATGGGCGCCCAACTGGTCAAGCAGGTCGCCTCCCAGACCAACGACGCGGCCGGCGACGGCACCACCACCGCCACGGTCCTGGCCGAGGCCATCTTTGAGGAAGGCCTCAAGAACGTGACCGCCGGCGCCAGCCCGGTGGCCCTCAAGCGCGGCATGGACAAGGCCGTTGACACGGCCGTCGAGCACCTGTGCAGCCTATCCACGCCCGTCAAGGGCACCGAGGACATCGCCCAGGTGGGCTGTATCGCCTCCAACAACGACCGTGAAATCGGCGACATGATCGCCCAGGCCATGGACCGCGTGGGTAAGGATGGCGTCATCACCGTTGAGGACGGCCAGACCATCGACACTGAAGTTGAGTGGGTCGAAGGCATGCAGTTCGACAAGGGTTTTTTGAGCCCGCACTTCATCACCGACCCCAAGACCATGGAGGTTGTCTTCGAAGACGCCCTGGTCCTGATCCACGAGAAGAAGATCTCGTCCGTCAAGGACATGATCGGGCTCCTGGAGCAGGTCGCCCAGTCCGGCAAGCCCCTGGTGATCATCGCCGAGGATGTGGAGGGCGAGGCCCTGGCCACGCTCGTCGTCAACCGCCTGCGCGGCGCCTTCCCCTGTGTGGCCGTCAAGGCCCCGGGCTTCGGTGATCGCCGTTCGGCCATGATGGAGGACATCGGCGTCCTGACCGGCGCCACCCCCATCGTCGAGGCCACCGGCGGCTCCCTGGAGAGTGCCACCATGGACAACCTGGGATCCGCGAAGAAGATCGTCATCACCAAGGACGACACCACCATCATCGAGGGCGCCGGCACCAAGGAAGCTATCCAAGGTCGCATCGCCCAGATCCGCGCTGAGATGGAAAACACCAAGTCGGATTACGACAGCGAAAAGCTCCAAGAGCGCCTCGCCAAGTTGTCCGGCGGTGTGGCCCAGATCAATGTGGGCGCCTCCACCGAGGCGGAGATGAAAGAGAAGAAGTCCCGCGTGGAGGATGCCCTGCATGCCACACGCGCCGCCGTCGAAGAGGGCATCGTGCCCGGCGGTGGCGTGGCCCTGCTCGGCTGCTGCGCCGCCATCGAAGGCATGGACAACTCCGGTGACGAGCGCGTCGGCGCCATGATCATCCGCCGTGCCCTGGAGGCCCCCATGCGGCAGATCGCCACCAACGCCGGCCAAGACGGCGCCGTGGTGATTCAGAATGTGCGCAGCGGCGACAGCCCCACCTGGGGCTACAACGCCGGGACGGACACCTACGAGGACCTGGTCAGCGCCGGTGTCATCGACCCCACCAAGGTCGTGCGCTGCGGCCTCCAGAACGCGGCCTCCGTTGCCACCCTGCTCCTGACGACCGATGCCCTGGTCAGCGAGCTGCCCGAGAAGAAGGACGTGGAGCCCGCCGGCCACGCCCACTAGTTCTTCCTGGGACAACCCCAAGGGCCGCCCGGCACGCGCCGGGCGGCCTTTTTTCGTGGCCATGCCCCCCGGAAGCCCCTTCAAGCCAGCGCCCAAGCGGGTACTATTGGCTGCGACCGGTGCCCGCAGTACGGCGGTCACCCAGTGCCCGCCATGCCCGCCAGAGTTGAGATCACCCCCCTTGAGCGGGCAGATTGGCTGACCGCCAGCGCCCGCTTCCTGGACCACACCTACCTCCAAGCCTGGGACTACGGGGTCGGCTGCGCGGCCCAGGTGGGAGCTGTCAGCGAACACGTCGCCGTGCGCCAGGGCGACGAGATCATCGCCATCAGTGAGGTGCGCACCAAGCGCGTCCCCGGCACGGGTACCGGCGTTGCCGCTATCCGCACCGGCCCCTTGGCACGCCGCGGCCTGGCAACGGATGAGGAACACTTGGGCCTGGCGTTGGCCGCCCTGCGCGATCACTTCGTCGGTCAGCGCGGCTTTGTCCTGCGCTTGCTCGGCATTCCCGGCCTGGGCGATTGGGCGGCCACGCAGGAGCGCGCCATGCTGTCTGCCGGCTTCCACACCTCATCCCGGGGGAACCCCTACCGCACGATCATCATCGACCTGGACCGCAGCACCAGCGAAGTGCGCGCCGGCCTGCACCGCAAGTGGCGCAACCACCTGAACCGCGGTGAACGCAACGAACTCATCATCACCGCCGGAGACAGCACTGAGCTGTTCGATCAGTTCCTGCCCCTGTACGAGTCATCCACCGAGCGCAAGGGTTTCTCCAGCCACCTCGACGGAGGCTTCTACCGCTCCCTCCACGCTACGCTGCCGCCAGAGGAGCGCTTCCGTATCCGCCTGGTCCATTCCTCCGACGGCGAGCTCCTGGGCGGCGCCGTCTCCAGCTTCCTGGGAGACACCTGTCACTACGTCATGGGCGGCATCAACCCGCGCGGCATGCGTGACAAGGCATCCTACGCCATTCAATGGCATGTGATCGAAGAGGCCCTCGAACGCGGCCTGAAGCTCTACGAACTGGGCGGCATTGACCCGGCGGCAAACCCCACGGTGCACCACTTCAAGAGCCGCATGGGTGGCGAAGATGTCTGGGCCCCGGGCCCCTTCGAGATCTTGCCCCGCGGCTTCGGCAAGTGGGCGGCCCTGGCCGCCGAGAAGCTCTACCGCAGCCTGCGTCGGCCCAATCGCCGCGGGGACACTGAGTAGCGCTCTCGCGCCAGCGCCTGGTCAGCGGCCAAATGGGCGGAGCAGCGCTAATGGGGAGCCTGGACCGGGGCTGCTTCTACCTCTTCAGCCCTCTCACGGAGCCCCCGGGCGGGCTGGGGCGTGTTGCCAGCTGGTGAGCCAGGACCTCAGTCTTGATTGAAACTGCGCCAGGTCTGCAAAGCGGATGATGGATCTCTGCTCTGACAATCAGATCGCTTGGTAGGACCGCCTCCGGCACCTCCAGTAGAACGGAGTAATTGCCGTGCACATCGGTCACCGCCTGGTACACCTCCGCGATACGATTGTGTTCCGAGGTCACGTGCACTTGGAGCTGTGCCTTCGATAAGGGTGTATCGAATGGCTTGCCCCGCACACCTCCGAAGAGTTCAACAGTCGTTCCACTCGCGGCCGTCTGCCTGACAATCACAGGATCTTCCCTTGGCACTTCTGAACTCAGATGCTCCGGGCCCTTCATCTGCTCGTTGTTGGAGGGCCCTCTTGCCTTCGGGGACTCAAGCTCGTGACCCAGACCCTCTTCGGAGAACCGCAGTGCCCCAGTCAGGAGAAGGATGACGATTCCCAGTGCTACAACAACACCGACTGCAGTTTGCAGTTGTCTTCGATTCTGTTTGCTCATTTGATCGGTACTCCCTCAAGGGGGATGTTGGTAGCCCCTCCGGCCACCTCGCGAGGATTCCAGCAGGGATCGGGACAGGTCGCAGTTCTCTGTGCATGAGCCTCGCTTGCGACCCCAATCTCAAGTCGGTGGGTGACTCGGGGAGGGTCGGCAACGATGTTGCTGGATGATGTCACACACCCTCCGAGCATCACAAGAGGGTCTCGACAGGCGGGGGGACTCATTCCTGGCTCCTTGTGACCTGTCCTGCGTGAGCAGGCGACGTACCGCGCCCCGAATGGGTCGAGTCATGACGCCGAAAAGGGAATGTGGTCGGCCAACCGCCCCATCTCGGGAGGAGCCTTCTCAACGCAACACAGGGTCTCCGGCTCCACGGCCACGCGCCCTGCCCACGCGGGAAACGGTTTCCAAGAAACTCCGAAAGGCCCACGGGCCGGGGCCATCGGCCCGGGCCATGCCGATCAGCAGTCTGCCCACCAGAGCGTGTAAACCGCCGACTGCGCCGGACTCCCACCCCCTCCGAGCAAGGGCCGGGGATGGATGCGGGTTGGCTCTCTCAGCCCAGGGCGCGGCGCAACTCCGCCTGCTTGACGGGCCCGGCCGCGGCCAGGCAGCAACGCTCCGGCCACAGGTGCTGGCCTGCGGCGCGCTGCACATCGGCGATGGTGACAGCCTCAAAGGAGGCGATCAGGTCTTCCAGATAGCTCTCCCCGAAACCGTGTACCTCCCGCGTGATCAGGAAGGAAGCCCGCCGGGAGGCGCGTTCAAAGCCCAATGGGTAGGAGCCGAGCAAGTAGTCCCGCGCCAGCTCCAGCTCCTCCGCTGCCACGGGTTCCCGGCGAATGCGATGCATCTCCTCCAGGAAGGCGGCGACGGCCGTGCCCACATGCTCTCTTGAGGTGCCGATGTAGGCCCGGAACAGGCCCGGCGCCAGACCGGCGGAGCTGTGGATGGCGGCGCTGACCGAGTAGGCCAGGCCGAGCTCGTCCCGCAGACGCCGGCTGATGCGATCCGTGAAGCCCGGGCCGGTTCCCAGGATGTGGTCGAGCAGCACCAGGGCCGGATAGTCCGGGTCGCTGCGGCGGATACCCAGGTGGCCCAGGTGCACATGGACCTGGGCGCGCTCGGCGGTGAAGGCGGCCACGCGTTTGCCAGGCGCCGGGAACCTGAGCGGCGTCTGGACATGCGGCCGGCCGCTCTTCCAGCCCCGCAGCATTCGATTCCAATGGCGGCTCACCTGCTCCGGTTCCACCGCCCCGCAGACTGAAATCATGGCCCGGCTGGCGACCCAGGTGCGACGTTGATGGGCGCGCAGCTGGGCGGGAGTGATGGCCGCCACGGACTCCGCCGTACCCCGTTCAGGCCGTGCCAGCCAATGGTCGCCATAGACCAGGGTGCGCAGGAGCTGCGCCCCCTGCACGCGCGGGTCCTGGGCTTCGGCCATGAGGCGCCCGATGACGCGTTCCTTCTGCCGGGCTACGGGCCCCGCCGGATAGCGCGGCTCCGTGAGCATGCTGGCCATGATCTCGGAGAGCAGCTTCCAGCCCTCACCCGCCACCGTGCCCGAGAGCCCGTTGGCATCGCCGGAGACCGCTCCCCCGGCGGGCATCAGCAACCGGGATATGGCTTCTTCGTCGTAGCTCTTGGTGCCCTGATCCGCCAGCGCCCCCACCAGGAGCCCCAAGCCGTCGCGCCCCTCAGGATCGCTCGAGCGCCCTCCGCGCAGGTGGATCCGCACGGCGGTCACCGGAGCCCCCGGCCGCGGCGAGACGAATAGCCGCGCTCCGCAGTCCAGATCAAACGAGTGACAGGGAATCTCCAGGCGCGTGCCGCGCCGCTTCCCGGCCAAGGCCGCAGCACTCTTCGTCTTGCGCGTCATCGCCCGCCCGCCTTCCCCCGGCGGCGACCCGCTGCACGCTGCTCGCCGGACTGTTTATGCTCTCGGGGCAGGCTCCAACCGGTCACGCAACGCTCCGGCTTCAGATAGCGTTCCACAACCTCGCGCACCTGACGCGTGCGCACCCGCGCCCAACGCTCCGGCCCCACCAGCGCCAGGCGCCAATCCACATCCACGGCCCACTCGCCGATGTCCTCCGCCAGGTCCGTCACGGTTTCCCGGGAGTAGGCCTCCGAGGCGGCCAGAATCCGTCGGGCCACCTTGAGGTCCGCGGCGGAAACGCCCTCCCGAGCCAGGAGAACCAGCTCAGCACGCAGCGCCCGCTCCAAACGCTCGGGCTCAACCCCCGGCGCGGCCTCCGCGAAAAGCCAGAAGGCGCCACCCTCCACACGCGTGTCATTGCTGGTGGAAATGGTCGTGGCCAGTCCCTCATTCAGCACGAGCTTGCGATACAGGCGCCCCAGGCGTCCCCCGGTCAGCACCGTAGTGATCACATCCAGCACCCAGTCCGCATCCTCGCCGGCCTTGACCGTCGGCCAGGCCAGGCACAGGCGCGCGTTTGGATCGTCCCACCGCAGCTCCAGGCGCTGGGGCCCCGCGGGTTCCACCAGCGGCGGCCGATAGGGCTCCACCTCCGCCATGGGTGCCCCCGCTGGAATGGAGCCGAAGTGTCGGCGCACCAGGCGCAGGGCCCGCGGCGAGGAGAAGTCACCGCAGATCAGGAGCGTCGCATTGCCCGGATGGTAGTAGCGCCGGTGCCAGGCCGCCATGTCTTCGACTGTCATGCGGCGCAGCCGGTCGGCGCGACCGACCACCGGTTCCCCATAGGGGTGGCGTTGAAACAGGACGCGCTGCACACGGCGTGAGAGGCTGCGCCAGGGATCGTCCTCGCCCATGGAAAGCTCCTCTAGCACCACCTCGCGCTCCGAGCTGAACTCCTTCCCATCCAGCGTCAGGTTCGCCATACGATCGGACTCAATGGCCAGCGCCTGCTCCCAGCGGTCAGAGGCGAACTCAAACCAGTAGGCCGTGTGATCCGCCGTGGTGAAGGCGTTGTTGGAGCCGCCCAGGCGCGCGGTCAGGCGGTCCACCTCACCCTTGGCGAAACCTGCGCTGCCCTTGAACATCATGTGCTCCAAAAAGTGCGCCATGCCCGATTCGGTCTCGGTCTCATGGCGGGCACCCACCCCGTACCACAGGATCACGGACACCACCGGATCAGCGTGTCGCTCGACGAGCATGAGACGCAACCCGTTTCGCAGGCGGTGCTCCCGCACCTCCGCCCCGGCCACCCGAGCCAGGACGCCCCGCTCGGCCTGAGCCGCGCGAGCACGGCCCCCCCTCCCCGGCCAGCCCGTCATTGACCGCGCTTCTTCCGCCCCGTACCGGGGCGCCTTCCGCCGCCACCCTCCCGGCGCTGACCACCGGCCGCCCGCCCTCCACCACCACTCGCCCGGCGCTGACCGCCGGCCGTCCGCCCTCCGCCACCACTCGCCCGGCGCTGACCGCCGGTGGCCCGCCGCGGGCCACCGTGCCCACCGTACGAGTTCCGCCCGCGTCCGCGGGCAGTCCGACCGTCACGGGACTCCGCCGAGCCACCTTCTGCGCCCCACTCACCCGGGCGCACGGGCGCTGTGGGATCGCTCCACTCCAAGAGGTCCTCCACCTCCGGCCGCGACAGGCTGCGCCAATGGCCGATCTTGATCCCGCGGTCGTTCAGGGGGCCGATGTTCACACGCTTGAGGTCCACAACCTTGTAGCCCACGCGGGCGAAGATGCGGCGCACCTCTCGGTTGATGCCCTCGCGCAGGGTCACATGGAGAAACGAGTAGTTGCGCGTGCGCCGTATGATCACGATGCGCGCTCCACCGGTCTTGCCGTCGGACAGGTACACGCCACCGCGGACCTTTTGCACGGCATCCTCGTCGATGTTGCCCACAACCTTGACCGCGTAGGTCTTCGGCACACCGAAACGCGGGTGTGCGATGCGCTGGGCGAACTCGCCGTCATTCGTGATCAGAATCAGCCCCTTGCTCTCTTCGTCCAGGCGCCCGACCGTGTAGATCCGCCCCTTGGCCGGGTCGCGGATCAGGTCGATAGCCCGCGGCCGCGTTTCCCGTCGCTCGTTGGTGCAGACCACGCCCGCCGGCTTGTTCAGCAAGTAGTACCGTCGGCTGGTGCCCTCCACGCGCAGCTGCACGCCATCCACCTCCACGGTCTGCAGGACCGGGTCCACCTTGATGCCCAGGCGCGTCTCCGGCAGCCCGTCGACAATCACCTTGCCGGCGCTGATCAACTCGTCACAGGCGCGCCTCGAGGCCACCCCGTGGTCCGCCAGGTACTTGTTGAGACGCACCAACTGCCCAGACTCCAAGCGCTTGCGAGCGGATGAGTCGCTGGCCGGCTTGGCGCTGGCCCGCCGTGGCATCTTCCTCGCCGGTCCCGCCCCCTTGGGCCGCTTATGCGTGGTGCGCTTGCCGGCGGCGCGCCCCTGTCCACCCACGCCCTTGCCAGTCCCCGCCCGCTTGCGATTCTCTGCCATCTGTCACGCTCCTTCGGTTCCGGCGCGTGTCTCCACGCGCGCCACAAGTAGTTCATCGTCCGTCGCCACCAGGCTGTGGACGCCCATCTCCGCCGGTACCAGCCAGCACTCTCCCGCCGTCAGGCCCAGGGCCCCGCTCGCGCCATTCAGCTCACCAGCGCCCGACAGGATCACATAGACAATGGCCACGCCGTGCGTGTCGAGCTCAAGCTCATCACCGACGCGGCAGAGCTCCAGGGCAAAGGCCGCGTCATCCACCAGGCGCGCGCGGGCGCTGGCCGTTCCGGCGCCGCAGAACTCCGGCACGAGCGCCCCCGGGAACGGTCTCTCATAGTCCACTGAAAGCAGGGCCTCCTCCGGGTGCAGGGGCCGCGGCTGGCCGTCGTCGCCCAAGCGCCCCCAATCGAAAAGGCGATAGGTGATGTCCGCGCTCTCGGAAACCTCGAGCAGCGTGATGCCCGCGCCGATGGCGTGCACCGTGCCCGGCGGCACATGAAAAAAATCACCGGCCTGGACCGGGATGGGGTTCAGGAGATCGACCACCTCCGCCCCGGTGGCTCCGGCGGCAAAGGCGCTGGCATCCACCTCCGGGCGCAGACCCAGATGGATCAGGCTCTCCGGCTCGGCGGCCAGAATGTACCAGGCTTCGCTCTTGCCACAGGCCCCGGCACCCAGGCGGCGGGCCGTCTTCCCGTCCGGGTGTACCTGCACGCTGAGGGGCTTGCTGGTGTCGAGGAACTTGACCAGGACTGGAAAGCGCTCGTCGCCATTCAGGGCCGCCCCCCCCATGATGCCCTCGGTCCGGGAGCGCACCAAATGTCCGAGGCTGCGCCCCTCCTCAGCTCCACCGCTGACGCGTGACTGGCGGCCCTCCAGATCGGAGGCCAGCCAGACCTCCCCCACAGCGCTGCGGCCGGCTGTGTCGAGGCCCGTGACCGCCCCCAGGCGGTCCCCGCCCCAGATCTTCTCCAGGAAGATCGGGTCCAGGCGCAGGGGTCGCAGGGCGGAAATCTCGTCTTGGGTCATCATGGCGGCCGAACAGGATAGCGAGGGTCCGCCCGCAGGGCCTCCCGTATCGGTCACAAAGTACTCAGAGGCGCCTTCCCGCCACCCAGACCGCCCCCAGGGTCAGCCCGCCACCCTCCAACTGGACCAGATCCGCCCTGCGGCCGGGTTCCAGGACACCCCGGTCGTCGAGGCCCAGGGCCCGGGATGGCGTTTCCGCCGCCATGGTCAGGGCCTCGGCCGGGCTGACCACGCCGCGCCCGACCAGAGTCCGCACCATGTCCAACTGCGAGGAGGCCGAGCCCGCCAGACGCTCCGGCGCCCCGCTCCCGTCACGAATCCAGGCCGCCCCATCCCGCACGCGATGCTCGCGGCCGTGGTCGTGAAAAATGTCGCAACCGGTGCCCGCCCCGCGCAGGGCGTCGCTCACCAGACACAATCCCCCCGGCCCGCGTGCCGCCAGGGCCAGGTCCACCGCCCGCTCGTCCACGTGGACCAGGTCGCCGATCAGCTCCGCGAAGAGCGTGTCCTCTGTCAGGCCGATTCCGGCCAGGCCGGCGTCCCGGTGGTGCACACCCGTCATGGCATTGAAGAGGTGCGTGACACCCACGGCTCCGGCGCGCGCCGCCGCCAGGGCTTCGGCCCCACTCGCCCGGCTGTGCCCCAGGGACACGCGCACGCCGCAACGCACGAGTTCAGCGGCCAGCTCCGCGCTTCCCGGCAACTCCGGCGCCAGGGTCACCGTACGCACACCGCGCCCATCACCCGTAGTTCCACCCAGGATGGCAGCCAATGCAGCCGGAGAAGGCTCCGCCAGGAGCTCCGCTGGCAGAGCTCCCGCCGCCTGCGGGTTGACGAAGGGTCCTTCCAGGTGCAGCCCCACGGGCTCCGCCGCCGGCAGCCCGCCGTCCTCCGCCAGGCAGCCCCGCCCGTCCGTTTCAACAGGGGCACCAGGTGCAGCAGATGATCCCAGTGATCCCGACGCAGCAACCTCGTCGGCCAGCTGCGCACAACTCTCCCCCAGGCGCGTCGGCTCGTCCGGAAACAGCGTCGGCTGAAAACTGGTCGTCCCCTCCCGCGCCAGGGCCCGCCCCATACCCACCAGGTCATCCAACGGGCCGCAGCCCCCAAACCCATGCACATGCAGGTCAATGAATCCCGGCGCGATGATGCAGTCGGGTAGCTCGGCCGCCTGTTCGTCTCCCAGGCGCTCGACCGCCGTGATCAACCCACCTTCCATGACCAGGCGCCCGGCCTGGAGTTGGCCGTCGAGCAACAACCTGCCGCGCAACTCAGTCACGGACCGGCCTCCGATTCAGCCTCGCCGCCATCGTCGCCCTCGTCATCTGTGGCCAGCGACTCCAGGAACCAGAGCGCCGTCGTCCCGTACACGCGCTCCCGGGCATCCACATGCAGCCCCTTGAACTCATCCTCATCCAGGGAACGCTTGGGCACATGCAGGACGATCACCCCGCCGTCGGCGAGCCGCTCCCGGACCAGCTCCCCCACGCTCTTCAGCACCGCCAGCCGCCGCAGTGGGTCAGCCATGAAGGGATAGGGCGGATCCATGAAAACCAAATCGAAGATCCCGTCCCCCCAGTGCTTGGGCGCCAGGGCATCGCGCTCCACAACGATCCCGCGCTCCTCCAAACCGAAATCCGAGAGGTTCTTGCGCAGCAACCCGGCGGGCTTGCGCCCCTGCTCCAGAAACCGCGCTCCCCGGGCCCCGCGCGAGAGAGCCTCGATCCCCAGGCTCCCGGTTCCCGCGAAAAGATCCAGCACGCCGGCGCCCTCCACACGCTCCCCGAGAATCGAGAACAGCGCCTCCCGCACACGGTCCAGCATGGGCCGCGTCTTCCGGTCGGACGGAGCCGCCAACCGCCGCCCCCGCAGGTCTCCAGCGATAATTCGCATGCCCCAAGGTACTTCCCCCAACGCTCCAAGCAAGACAGCGGCATCGACACGGCTCTGCTCAAAATGAACAGACCGATCGGGCACCACACCAACCCACCCGTCAAGTCCGTCCTGCGCCGCAGCGCCCCGACATCCTCCAGGTGGACACCACCGACCCAACGCTTTCCGCCACCGACGGCAAGTGGGTCCTGTGCGTCACCGCAACCGCCGACAACCGCGCGGCCGCCGTCAGCAACTCCCTGCACTTCGTCGACAACACCGGGCCGTCCTTCCAGCCGCAGCCCGCGCAGGGCCGCGCCCGATGCGGATTCTGGCTCGCGGGCCCGTGTGCCCTGCGGGCGAGCTCGCAGGACACGCGCTCCCGTGGGCCACAGCAGCCCGGAAGCCCGCCAGCCCCATCCCGCTCCACATCCCGCG
>MPMD02356468.1_pt1 | contig 12394 bp, 7 predicted proteins | sample 1617291 | NCBI WGS metagenome assembly MPMD02 (sample SAMN05944810, study PRJNA350692) | marine metagenome | biome: marine; feature: ODZ; material: water; isolation source: 120 m water sample filtered on 30 um supor filter | place: Pacific Ocean | collected 2012-04-09 | depth 120m m | reverse complement strand
TGCTCCTCTTCACCCCGGTGGCCATCGGCTGTGTCATCGCGTGCTTCAGGGTCTACTTCCGCTTTCAGCTTCTCTCGGGGGAGCTCGTCAACATCAGCTCACCCGGGGCCGCAGGGATCACACTCATGGTGACGGAGACTCTTGGGGACGTCGTCAGCAATATATTCACCTACACCCAGGGCATGGCCTTCTTCACATTGATGATCGTTGCCTGGTACGGAGCGGGCCTGATTGCGGAGGACCGCCGACTGGGGGCCAACCTGCTCTACTTCTCGCGCCCGATCTCCCGATTGGACTACCTGCTCGGAAAAGGCGCGGGGGCTGCATTCTTTGGCTTCCTGGCCCTGACCCTGCCCTGTCTGCTTGTCTGCAGCGTAGCCACGTTCACCTCTCCGGAGTGGAGTTTCATCCTGGAGGAGTGGTTCTCCATACTGAAGGTCATCCTGTTCAGTGGCATCTGGGTCGGCACGGTCACGGTGCTGGTTCTGACCATTTCCAGCCTCGTCGACCGCAAGTCCCATGCACTCATCGGGATCATCGGAGCCATCGTATTGAGCAGTGGGGTCAGCACGGTGCTCGCGCACCTGCTCAATGAGAACTCGTTCTCCCTGCTCAATCTGTTCCAGAATTTCGAGCGACTGGGCGAGTGGATGTTCGACCGCTGGAAGCCTACCCGTAAGGTAACCATCACCCAGACCATTGCCGCCCTTGGATGCTTCTGGACTCTATGCCTATTCATCCTCGCCACTCGAGTCCGCAAGCTGGAGGTGGTTGCGTGAAGCCCATTATTACTGCGACAGAGCTGGGCCGCTGGTATGGTGAGGTCATCGGCCTCAACGATCTCACTCTGGAGATCCTCCCTGGCATCACGGGGCTGGTGGGCCCCAATGGTGCTGGAAAATCCACCTTCATGAAGCTGCTGGTCGGTGAAATGCGACCCTCGAGCGGCACTCTGGAGGTGCTGGGGCACACGCCCTTCGCCAACGTGGAGCTCTACCGTCAGTTGGGATTCTGCCCCCAACAGGACGCGCTTTACGATCACATGACTGGGCTCCAGTTCGTGACCCACTGCATGCGTCTGGCTGGTCTGAACCACAGCGATGCGAAGTCCGTGGCCACACGCGCCTTGCAGCGGGTTCACCTTGAGAACGCGATGAACAGGTCGGTGAGTGGCTACTCCAAGGGCATGCGGCAGAGAACCAAGCTGGCCCAGGCCTTTGCGCATACCCCCAAGCTGATCATCGCCGACGAACCCCTGACTGGGCTCGATCCGGTCGCCCGCCATCAGGTTCTCGAGCTCTACCGGGAGCTTGGCGACTCTGGAACGAGCCTGATCATCTCCAGCCACGTGCTGCACGAGGTGCAGAGCCTCACCCCACGCATCGTGCTGATCCACAGGGGGCGCCTGCTCGCCCAGGGCCCCGTTGAAGAGGTGCGGCAACTTCTGTCCCGTCACCCCCGCAAGGTTCACCTCAGGGCGCGTGAGCCCCGCGCCCTCGCCCGAGCCCTTCTCGAACTGCCCCACGTCCACAGCGCCACCCTTGAGGAAGCTACCGGGGACCTACACATCGAGACACGTGACATTCGTGCCTTCCACTCTGACCTGCCCGCCCTCGCCAGCCGTACCCGCTCTGGCATTGCAAGCCTTGAGAGTTCCGATGCCAGCCTGGACGCCGTCTTTGACTATCTGGTGGGCTGACCATGAAGCACTTTCTTCGAACCGCCTGGCTCCTGTCCCGCCTTCAGATACGTTCGTTGGTGCTCTCCCGCCGAATGCTCTTCTGCCTGCTCTTGGCCTTCGCGCCCATCGTGATTGCATGGATCGCGGGGGCTATGGAGCACGCCTCTGAGATTGTTCCCTTCATAGGGATGTTCCTGGTGCTGCAGGTGGTCGCTCCCTTGATCTCCCTGACCGTGGGCTCTTCGGTCGTCACTGAAGAATTGGAGAATCGCACGATCACCTACGTCTTCACCCGGCCCACCAACCGTGCCGCTTTCTTCGTGGGCAGGCTGATGGCAAGCACGGTGGTGAGCACGATCCTGCTGAGCCTCTCCAGCCTGGGTGTGATCTGGGCGTCCACCTACACCAGGGTCGGGCGCCGCAGGGGCGCTCAGGAGATGGTCGAGATCGTACGTGACCTGCCTGAGGGACTGGCCACCGGCCTGATAGCAGCCGCTGCCGCGGCGGCCATCATGTACACCCTCATCAGTGCAGGCCTGGGGGTCTTCTTTCGACGCGCCATGATCCTGTCGCTGGGATACACCTTTGCCATCGAGGGCTTTCTCGCCAATATCCCGGGCTCCACCCAGAAGCTCTCTGTCCAGTTCTACCTGCGAAGCCTCCTGACAGCTGCGCCCGATAAGAGCGGGTCGATTCTTTCCGACATCCCGATTCTGTCAGAACTCACCCTCTACACAGGGCCTGAAGCCCTTGCGCGCCTTGCCGCGGCCTATCTGATATTCCTCCTCATCGCCGCAGTAGGCATACGCAGGCGACAGTACATGCTGACCTCCTAGAGCCACGGCCTTGCCCACGGCAGTGGACAGTCGCCCCGGTAGGAGGGCACAGGGCAGGCCTCAGGGCACCCGGGACGCCCGGAAAAGGTGTTGAGCAGGGTGGCACGCTTCGTGCTCAAGGGATGGCCTACCCCAGCGCTTACCCAAGGAGAACCCATGTTGAAGTCCCTACGCCTACCTGCCCTCGCCTGCGCAGCCCTGCTGTGCATTTCCCCCCTGGCCTCAGCCGGCCGCACGGGCTCCAAGTCCTGTGGAGCAGTCTCCCGCTGTGGTACGCCCTCCTTGCGGTTGGGCGGCAACATCGGCCTGCGCCTGGGCAAGACCCGCGTCAGCATCGGCTTCGGGCAACGCCGCAGTGTGAGCTGCTGCCGCACGCAGCCTGGCCACTACCGCACGGTCTCAGAGAACATCTGGGTCCAGGGCGCGCCCATCCAGACGTGGGTCCCCGCCCGCTACGAGTGGCGTCAGGATGGCTGCAGTTCCGTGACGCAGGTCCTGGTGCAACAGGGCTACTTCCGCACCGATTACGGCCCCGGGCACTACGAGACCCGCACCAGGCGGATTTGGGTACCAGCCCAAACCGTCTGCGGCATGGGCCGACATAGGCACTAGCCTCAGGGTTCCCCCAGCCAGCGAGCTCGCCTGAACCGGCGGGCTCGCTGCTTTCAGTTCTCTTCGCCGTACTCCAGGAGCAGGGTCTGATCAGGGCGTGGGTTGAGGTCCCATCCACCAAGATCCTGGGGCTTCAAGCCCTCACGCAGGACGCCCGGGTTCTTCTCGCGGTAGAGCCGCAGGGCCCCCAGACCTCCGGGAAACCAGACGCCGTCCAAAATGGTCGGGTGGTAACGGCTGAAGAACTCAGGGGGAACGGTCTTGTCGTGGCCGGGAGAGGTGGCCTGGGGCAAGGGGTCCCGTAGGGCCACTTCCCGCGTAACAAGGCCATTGCGATCATAGACCCGCAGGCCCGAGTAGAAGCCAAGAGCACCTACAGCCCCATACACCACCGAATCTCCGGGCTCCGCCAGGTGCTTCAGGGCCTTCCCTATATCCGCGAACTCGTTGGCTTGCTCACGCATGCGATACCACTGCCCCCACTCACTACGCTCCAGGGCCTGGGGCGTGTTGTGACGGAACCCGAACGCCGTGCGCCAACGCGCGGGGAAGATATCCCGATCAAAGGCGGCGGGCAGGACCAGCCCGCAGCAAACGAGGGCGTAACCCGCAGCCGCCACGGGACTGCCCTGCTCCTCAAGGCCACTCAACCCCGCGCACAACAGCAGGGCCACAAAGGGCAGTGCCGGGACAAGAAAGCGTCCAAAGGCCATGAAGTCCCCGCCGGTAAGAACCACGTGCAGGGCTGTGCCCAACACGACCCCCAACACGGGACCCAGGTGCCGCTCCCGCCAGCAGCGTGCCGATCCGAGAGAGATAAAGGCCAGCAGCACACCCGGAAAGACCAGCATGAAGTGCATCAGGTAGTTGTAGCCACGCTCGGCGGCCCGCATGGATATGCCCACCTTGGCCCGTGCCGTATTCGGCAGCCAGTCCCCGTAGAAACCGTAGCGCCAGGCCACGTGGAGAGTCCAAACCACGACCAGGGCCACGGTGGCCGACAGCAAGGTCTTGAAACGGCTCTTGTCGCCACCTGCCCAAACCCCGCCCAGGGCCGGACCGAGAATCCAGGCCACCCACCAGGCGCCGTCCGCCCGCAGGAGAACAACCAGGGCGCCCACGGTGAACACCTTGATGCCCCACCGAGCACGGGGCTTCGACCAGGTCAGCGCAAAGAGCCAGAAGACCGCGGCACAGAAGGCCATGGTCGCCATTCCGCCCGTACTCCAGACGGCCAGGGGCGGGAGACAGCCGAGGAACAGGGCCCCGCCCACCAGCGCGACGGGCCCGGTCGCAATGGAGCGCGAGGCATAACGGGCCCAGCCGGCCAACAGCAGGACGGCAGAGGTCAGTCCCAGGACCTGGGAGAGGCCCTCGGGCGGGACCCCAAGTCGGATCCCCACGCCCATGAGAATGGCCCACAGGAACTCGCTGTAGCCTTCGACGGGAGGTGCATCCCCCGGGTGGTACACCAGTCCGAGTCCCTCGGCCCAGTTCAGGGCGTAGCGAAACGTGATGAACGCATCGTCGGTGACGAAGGCGAATTTCCACGCCAACCAGCCCAGCGGCAGCAGGGCGGCGAGAAAGGTCAGAATGCGCAAGTTGCGCGGGGCAGCGCCAAGGGGCGGGGTCGGCGGGTCCACCTAGCTCGTCACTCCTCCGACTTCCAGGGAGTAGATCTCGGGCAGATGTCTGGCCAGACAGCGCCAGCTGCGGCCCTCGTTGAGGCTACCCCATATCTCGCCCTGACTCGTCCCTACGTAGACGCCCAGGGGGTCATGGGCATCGTGGGCCAGGGCCTGACGCTTGACGCTCCAGTAGGCGTGCGCGCGGGGCAACCCGCGATCCTGACGCACCCACTTCTTGCCCCCGTCCTGTGTGCGGTACAAGCCCGGCTGCCCCTTGGGAGCGGTGCGAGACCAGGTGCGGCTGCCGTCCAGGGGGAAGACCCACGCAGCGTCGGGGTCCCGTGGGTGAGACAGGATGGCAAAGCCCACATCGTCGATCCCCTTGGGCAGATTGGAACCCACCCACTGCCAGTGACCGTCTTCGCGATCCATCCGGTAGACCCCCGTGCGACCCTGCTGCCAGAGTCGATCAGGATCCGTGCCGGCCATCACAAGCAGGTGTGGGTCCTGGCCAAACTCCTGCTCTACGTCTTCCAGTTGCTGTTCACGCTCCTCAAAGGAGCGCACCGTGCCCGCGTTGACAGTGTTCCATGAGCGCCCCGCATTGTGGCTCTCGAGAACTCCTCCAGCTGAGAGGGCAACGTAGAGGTGGTCCGCATCGCGTGGGTCCACGCGAATGGAATGCAAGGTCGGCCCATCCGGGGTGCTGTCCTCGTATCCGCCGGTCCAGCGATCAAGCAGGGGGTGATTGTTGAGGCCGGCCACCGGACGCCAGGTGCGACCCGCGTCCCGGGAGCGGAACAGACCCTGGGGGGAGGTGCCGGCGTACCAGACGTCTGCCTCTTGGGGATGACCCGGGCTGAGCCAGAAGATGTGGTGAACCCGACGCTGCTGCAGCCCTTTCGCGGCCTCGCCAAAGGCGGGCGACTTGCGGCTCACTTTGTAAGTACGACCACCATCCTCCGAGTAGCGCACGTGCGCGCCGTGCTCTGGATCGAGGGCCGTCATGAGGACCTTCTTGGGTGCGCGCGGGTCGGCCACGACGTGATGCACGATGGTCCCCAGGCCCTCGGTGCCCACCACATCAAACTCCTTCCGCTCCGCATCGCTGCCCACGACGAAGGCGCCCTTGCGAGTCCCTACCAGGAGCCGGACGCGCCCCTTCTTGGGCCGGGGAACGCGCAGCTTGTGCTTGGGCTGGGATAGGGAGGGCGTCATACTGAGGGGCGCGGGAAGGACCAACTCTCGCTCCCTATCCTACAGCCCCGAGCCCTAGGCTCCCAGCCTTTCCAGCCTTGCGCAGGCCTCGTCCAAGTCCGCGTCCTCCTTGGCAAAGCAGAACCTCAGCCAATCCTCGCCCTGTGGCCCCGAATAGAAGGCCGCTCCGGGGACCGAGGCCACCCCACAGCGCTCAAGCAGGGAGAAGGCTGCCTCTTTCGAGTTGCTGCAGTTCAAGGCAGCCGAGCGCGCCAGCATGTAGTAGGCGCCCTCAGGCTGGATCGGATCCAAACCCGCGGTGCTGAGAGCGCCGAACAGCCGCTCGCGCTTGGATGCGTAGTCCGCCCGCATCTCTTCGAAGAAGTCCGGAGGGCTCGCAAACCCCGCGGTCACGCCATACTGCAGGGGCGTCGGTGCACAAATGTAGAACACGTCATGGACCAGCGCGATGGCCTCGGCCATAGCCGGGGGGGCCACCGCGTACCCCAGTCGCCAACCCGTGATACTGAAGGTCTTGGAGAGGCCCATGATGGTCACCGTGCGCGGACCCAGGTCCGCAAGAGCCGCGGGAGACAGGTGCTCCCGGCCCTCGTACCGAATGTACTCGTAGATCTCGTCGGTAATAACGAGCAGGTCACGCTCCCGGGCCACCTCTGCCACGCACTCGATCTCCTCCCGGCGCAGCATGTGGCCACTGGGATTACCCGGGGTGCAGAGCAGGATCGCACGCGTGTTGGGGCGCAGGCTGGCCCGCAGGGAGTCGGCGTCCAGCAGGTACTCGGGTTCGTTGAGAACGAGGGAGTGCACCTCGACCCCGGCCACCCGGGCGGCGTTCACGTGGTAACCATAGTGCGGCTGAGGGATCACCAGTCCATCCCCCGGATCGAGTAGAGCGTGCAAGGTGCAGGCGAAAGCCGCTGCAGAGCCCGTCGTAACGACAATCTCAGAGCGCGGATCCGCAGCGATGCCGTTGTCGCGCTCGAGCTTGGTCGAGATGGCCTGGCGCAGGCGCAGGATGCCCTCGCAGGGTGAGTAGATACTCTTGCGGTCGAGGATCGCCTGGATGGCGGCATCCCGAACCAGGGGCGGGGTGGGAAGATCGCAGATTCCCTGCCCCAGGTTGATCCCACCGACCTCCATGCAGCGCCGGGTCATAGCGCGGATATCGGATTGGGCCAGCTCGTGAAGGCGCTTGGAGATGGACGTGCTCATGATGGGAGCATGGCCTCGATGGGGCCTGAATTCAAAGACGCACAGGCATCCCTGCGCCCTATCCGCTAGAACGGACCCATGCTAGCGGACGCCATCCTGCCCGACCCTCCGCCCCTGGATCTCCGTTTCCCCAGGGGGCTCAGCCTACTGCTGGTGGCCTGTGCCATCTCAGGCTGCGGGGCCCCACCACGACCGCCCCTTCCGGTCGGCGAGGATTTGCCTGAACGCTTCGCGGATCTGACGCCCAAACCCTCGCGCAATCGATTCACCTTCGAAGGGCGAGCGAATCCTCCCCCGCCTCCACCCCCCACTCCCGGTTCGCGTGAGGATGAAGCAGCCCGCCCCGAGGCTACGCAGAGGCAGGCAGCCCTACGCATGCGCCTGCCTGAGAGCGAGTCCTTCGTCCTGCACGCCACCCTGCCCTTGCCGCAGGGATTGACGGCGGATGCCCTTCGCTTTGAAGTCCGCGATCAATCTGATGAGTCCACCTGGACGCGTGCCCAGGCTGAGATCGTCACCCGCTACCCCACTGGCGAACCCGAGGTCGTTGAGTTGGCCGCCCGACTCCAACGCCCCCAGGGGGGGCAGGCCGGCCAGTGGCAGACCTTCGACGTCCGGGTTGCCGACCCACCGCTTCCCGGGACCCAACCCGGCGCGACCTGGGAGGACGGGGCAGCATGGCCCGAGGCGCTCGAGCTGCGCTGCCGGGATGTCCATGGACACCTCTATCACGCACGCCTGGCCGGACCCCAAGCGCACCGAACCGTTTTGGCCTCGGGCGTGGCCTACGAGCGGATACGCCTGTACGCGACCCTTCTACCAGACGCTGAGGCCGTCACCGCCGACCCGCCCGCCCTGCCACACCTCATGGGAGTGCACGCCTACCTCACCCGTCGGTCGGGGGACGAGCGCATTTCACTGGACCTGAGAGTCAACAATGGCGCGACCTCCGGGTCCTCCGAACCGACAGCCAGCGAGTCCAATGCTGGAATCGTGTACTGGGATTCTCTGGAGCTGGTTCTACCTCGGACCTGGAGCGCCTCCTCCCTTGTGCGCGATCCGTTCCTGGGAGAGAGTCGAAAGGATGGAGAGCACAGGGTCGTGCCCCTGGTCAAGCCCCTGCCCGGAGGCGCCCTGCACATGATGGGACCTCAGTCCCAGTTCCTACGGCGGCTGACCCTGCACAGCCCCAACTCCCAGGCCCCCCGCGACGAGCACCCATCGCTGTCCGGCCTCGCATTCTGTCAGGCTGGTCCCGGCATGTGGTCCTGGTGGAACCCGCAGACATCCCGCTACTTCCCCCAGCGCACCCCGCTGGCCCGCTGGGACACCTACAGGAGGAACGGACAGCTTGGCCAGGCCGCCCTGGAGGAGCGCATCCGCACCGAGGTTCACCGACTGCGCACGCTGCTGACCAGCGGCAAAGAGCAGCCCGGCCTACTGAGTGGCCCCCTCATGGGATGGGCCCACCCGCTGGGCGTGTCCATCCAGGGCATGACCGGCGGGTCTGGGATCGAACCCATCGTAGGCCAACGAACCGTTGCTGCCGCCGACGCCCGTGGGGTGGAGGCGCTGATGCTGCGGCACCGCATGCACGCCTGCCGGCAACCGGATGCGCAATGGAACCGCCTGGGACAACCCGTTGGACCAGAGCTCTGGCGGGGCAAGAAGGAGCGCGTGCCCTTCGACTTCCGCACGAACGCCAACATGGTGCCGCGCGCCTTCAAGCTACCAGCGCGCGGTGGGCCAGCCGCCTCGGATCAGGTCGAGGCGGTCTACAAAGCCGGTCTGCGACCGCCCTACGATCGAGGAACACCAGCCAAGACCGAGGGGCGTATCCCAGGGCAGAATGATGCGCTCCTAGCCTGGTGGCCCCACGACGGGCAACACATGGTGCGCTACACGTCCGCACCCAAGGCCTTGGTGTGGTTGGCCAATGACGCCCTCGCACGGGACTCCATCCTCCATGCCGCAGAGCTCTTCCACCTGGCCTTTCACGGCGGTCGACATGCCGTCGAGAGTTGGTCACCCGGGGCAACCCTGCGGGTCTACGAAGGACTAGCCGACAAGCATCCCGGACACGGACTACCCATCGGACGTGACCAGGCTTGGGGCATAGACGTGGCCTGCGCCGCCTACAGTTGCGCTGCGCCATCCTGGAGACAAGCGCACGCCACCTGGTTGATTCGCATCGCCCAGCTCCTCCTCGACGGGGCCATGTCGAGCGGCATCGTCCAACGACAGGTCAACCCCAAGGTCCTCGGTGCACGCCATGCATCCAGCCAGACTTTTGAGTCCCACTTTCTTCTGCACGCCGAGCGCTGTTTGATTGAATCGGTTCTGGAAGGCGTGGACCCAGAGCGGTCCACGGCCTTGCTTCAACTACACCATCGGGCCCTTGATTTTCTGTACTGGGGCCCGGTCTGGAGCGACCCCCGTCCGACCCTACACAGTGAGACGCCCCTGGCCGGACCACGCTGGCACTTTGCCGTCGCCCCAAAGGAGGGCTTTGAAGCTGCCCCCTACTGCGACGCTTCACGTTGGGGCGAGGACTACCTTCCCCGCGATGGACTGGACCTCGGCGTAGAGACCCGCTACGGCTGGGGGCCTCTACAGTACGCACTGAGTCGCCCCGCCAAAGGCGAAGCCGGGGGACTGGAGAGCCGCTATCTCACCCGAAGCCTGGATCTTGGAGTGCCCTGCCCTGACGTTCACTCTCGGGTCCGGGGCCTCTTCAGGAAGGCTGGAAAGGAGAGCAGTGATCATTCTGGCAGTTGGGCCGGTTATGTTGGAGTCCTGCAGAACCTGGGGGTCCTGTAGCACGTCCCCTTCTGGGGCAATAGCCATAGCGCCCTCCCCGTCCCCCTCCAACGCCCTGGTACGCGCATGTACTAATATAGAGAAAGGCTCAGGCTCAGGAATATCCGGTATCCTCACATTGGCCGTCATAACCCCAATCGCCAAATAGACATGCCCCTACAGCCCTACCTCATCCTGTTTGCTGCCGCTTCCATGGCGTGCCCACTTCTCGCCAGTCAGGAGCCGCAGCCCTTCATGGGACAACCCGTGCCGGGCCTGTCAACCGGAGAGCGCAACCTGTTCCTCTTGGGACAGCTTGACTTCCTGACCCCGCTCACGACACAAGATGGATTGGGGCCCATTTTCAATGAACCTGCCTGTGCAAGTTGTCACAACCACCCCGGAGTGGGTGGCTCCGGCACGCGGGTAGTGACCCGCTTCGGAAAGGCCGCCAGCGGTGGAGCGCCTTTTGACCCCTTGGCAGGCCTGGGGGGCTCGCTGCTCCAGGACCAGTCCGAAGACCTGCAGTGCCGCGAAGTGGTGCCGCCGGAAGCGACCGTCACCGCCCTGCGCAAGACGCCCATCGCGTTTGGTAGCGGCCTGCTGAGCGAGGTGCTGGACGCAGACATTGAAGCCAATGCTGTCAACCAACCTCCGGGCCTGTCGGGCTTCGTGAGCTACGTCGGCGACGCCACCCAACCCGGGGGCCCGCTGCGCCCTGCACGTTTTGGTTGGAAGGGTGACGCCCTGAACGCCATCGCGTTCTCCATCGGAGCCGGCCTCAACGAGATGGGTCTGACCTCACCTTTTGCGCCTACCGAGAATGCACCCAATGGCGACCAGAACCTGCTGGCCGCCTGTGATTCGGTAGCAGACCCCGAAGACAAACCCGACGCCAATGGCATCACCCACGTGCAGCACTGGACCACGTTCCAGCGCCTGCTCGCCGCGCCAGCTCAGACACCCCGCAGCGGCATGACGGGCGAGGTTGTGTTCAACACCGTGGGCTGTGCGGGCTGCCACGTACGCGACTACGTCACCGGCGCCGCTGTCGAACCCAGCCTCTCTGGCGTGGCCATCAAGCTCTACTCCGACTTGCTCGTGCACGACATGGGTACTCTCGGCGACGGCATCGTCCAGGCCAACGCCAGCGAGACCCAGATGTTCACGCGCCCCTTGTGGGGCCTGGCACTACGTAACTCGTTCCTGCATGACGGGCGCATTGCCGGGGGCACGTTCCACGACCTGATGGTGGCCACAATCGCCGCCCACGACGGGGAGGGCGCGGCATCCCGAGACGCCTTCAACAACCTGCCTGCGGGCGATCAGGCCGACCTGGTGGACTTCCTGCAGTCACTGGGGCAGACCGAGTTCGACTACGAGCTGGACAATGACCTGGATGAGTTCGACTGGTTCTTCCTCCAGCCCTGGCTGACCGGGCCGGGTGGCACAATTGGACCCGACGACGACCAGGCCATCGCCGACCTGGACGCCGATGGTGATTTTGACCTGACCGAGTTCGGCGCACTGCAACGCGCCTTCACGGGTCAGGTGGCGAGTCCCCCGCCAGCCCCCGAACCCGTCCAGACACTCCTCCACCTGAGTGTCCACTCAGGTGGCAACACGGTGTGGGTCTCCCCCGGCGCACCATTCACCTATCAGGTGCGCGCCACGCTCTCCAATAAGCAAACCGACGGACTCGCCATGGTCAGCTTTGACCTGGCCTTCGACGGTGGAGCACTGGCCCCCGTCAGCCCCCCCCAGGACGGGAGCATGAGCCAGTTCGTAAGCCCCAGCGGCCTGTGCAACCCGGCCGGCTTTGGCGGCACGCCCATTGCGGGTACCCTGATCCAGGTGGGTGGTGCCATGAACACGATTGCCAACACTTTCGCACCGACGCCTTCGGGCACCGTGGTTGGGAACGTCGCCCAACGCGGCTCCTGGGCTACGCTGGCAACCGGAACCGCGGTGGCGCCGAGCACACCTGGCACCTACACGTTGCACCTGACCAACCCCGTGGGTAACGCCCTCCAGAAGAACGTCAGCGGTGGAGCCTTCTCCCCCGTCGTTGCCTTGGGAACCGGAACCGTCCGCGAGCTGACCGTGGTCGTGGAGGCCTGCGCGCCATCCAACTACTGCACCTCCAAACCCAGCTCTTCGGGCTGCAACCCGCTCATGCAGTGGAAGGGCCGACCCTCCGCATCGGGCCCCAACAAGTTCCACCTGCGCGCCAGCGCGGTCCAAGGTGGCGAGGCAGGCCTGTTCCTGTTCAGCCTGACCCCAGGCAATACGCCGTTCTACGGGGGAACGCTGTGCGTCGGAGGCAGCATCAAGCGTACACTCGTGAGCACAACCGGAGGCACCAAGGGCCTCTGTGATGGGAGCCTGGACTTCCACATGACTCAAGG
>MPMD02142690.1_pt1 | contig 12476 bp, 18 predicted proteins | sample 1617291 | NCBI WGS metagenome assembly MPMD02 (sample SAMN05944810, study PRJNA350692) | marine metagenome | biome: marine; feature: ODZ; material: water; isolation source: 120 m water sample filtered on 30 um supor filter | place: Pacific Ocean | collected 2012-04-09 | depth 120m m | reverse complement strand
TTTATTTTTTTTTTTTTTATCTGGTGAAAAGTGTATACAAATAGTATTATATGCAAATATATGGCTAATTTACTGTACTTTTTGTTCATTATTTGTATTTTGACCGTTTGGCTTGTTTATATATTCCTTGTAATATTGGTCAATTTTGCGCAGGAAGGTGTGCTGGCAGGCTACAAACTCCTTGTCCGCTACCTCAAATTTCTGAAAAAGGCCATCTTTTGAACACATTAGAATTATGCCTTGTTGAATCTTGGTCCCGTATATGTAGTTATGGGCCATAGCGTAAGCCCCTAATTGTATAAGATAATCTTCTATCCATTCTCTTCTTTTAGGCTTGTTGGTTTGCTTAAAATCTATTATACTTTCACGCGAATTATAAATTCCTACCACATCCGTCGCTCCAGCATATAATAAAGGATAATACACCGTTACTTCAGTTCCCCAGACCTCTTCTAGCATCCCTAGTCCCTGGTCAATGATCTTACGAGCCATCGGTTCTGCCTCCTTACCTATCGACGTCAGGTCCTTGTGCCCTGTTCCCCGAATATACGCCTCTAGAAACGTGTGCATTGCCGTCCCTCTGAGCGCTGCAACATCACGTACTCGATCGGCTGCCTGAGGCCCGAGTCGTGACTTCCATGCTGCTAGCGACTGTCGCTTCTCCTCCGACTGTGTAGCCGAAAGAATCGTCGTAACACTCGGTAACTTATGGTTATCGATATCATAGTGTCTGGACCCCTTGATCAGGGATCGAACACAACTAGGATAGGTAAATTTTTTATTCCATTTCATTTTGCCTTTCTAATCAATTTCCTGTTTTTCTTATACATAATTTTAGTTCGTTGCTGGTTTTCCCAAGATGGAAGCAATTTATATTTAGTAAATCCAATCTTATCAAACTTTGATTTATCAAAATAAAAATTATTCCAATCTATATGGTCTTTATGAAAGGTACGTTTCATACCAAAATCCCAAAAACTGCACATCATTTTATCTTTTCCTCCAGCATTAATTTTAGAGGTTGTTCCATAACAAACTTTCTTGGGGCACGTATAAGAACACTCTGCATTTAAAAAAAGCCTGATTATTTTTTTATCTTTAATGCTTTTAAGAAACTTAATATCGTCATTCATGTGAATAGGTAGAACAATAGTGTCACACACTCCCAATGAAATCTTTTTCTTTAATTTTTCAGCAGTAACAAGATCCTGTATGCAACTTGCCTCTATCTGATAATCAGGAAAATCATTTTTGATATGTTTTGCTAGTTCGTCAGTTGCAGTAATAATAGCATTTCCTTTTCTATGGTATTGTTTTAAAAAAAGTTTGCTTTCTTTATACTGCTTGTCAGATATAAATTTATTGGTTAAAGGTATTTTTAATCCAATGCCTTTGTCATAAAGCCAATAAACATCTATTCTCGTTAAATTTATACCATCAACTATTCTACCGCCATACAAAGAAGTATTTCCTTCCACTTGTCCGAAAGCATAATCTATATCTTTATATTGAAATTGAAAATTACTGTGTATTTTGGTGTGAGACCGTTGAAAATCTAACCAATCTTTAATGTGATATTGCCAATCTTTTCTTGCTGAACAGGATATCTTCATTTTTTGAACCATCAATATTTATTCCAAATAGTCGGTTATATTATTCTGTGCTATTTGATTATTTAAAGAATTTATACCTAAATTGTATACGAGTTCATCTCTGAATTTTCTTAATTGGGTTTTCATGTCATGTAATGCTTTATTATTTGAACTGGTATCACAATCTTCCATAATACTATCAAGTCTTTCTATTACGTAGAACATGCATACTCTGTTATCTTCTTCTATAAAACCTTCTGGAATGGTACTTTCTTTGTATTCTTCTTCTTGTTCTTCTTTTTTATTTTTTCTTGCCATCTTTTATTCCTTTTGTATTATTGTTAAAATTATAGTTTGTATAGATATTTTATATTCTTTTTCCACTTCTGAAATTATATAGAGGACATAGAGGAATACCACATGACTCTACTTCTTTTGGTTGCCAGTTTACACATTCCAGACAGTTTTTCCTGATTGCTTTCATCGGTGTCAGTTTAACTGTCTGAAAAGTACCATTTTTACCTCTTATTTTCTGTTTTATCATTTTTTTCCTTTACCTTTGGAACCAGACAATCCTGTGAAATTATTAATTTTCATATTTTTCTCCTTTAATCTATAGGTTTATTACCGTTTATAATTACCCAATCCCTGTTAGGAAATGTCTTTGTTGGTATAAGTATTGTTAATTTATCTGATATTATCTTAATTACACAACGATTTACTGCGATTATCCTTCCATCATCAAAACCTGCCTCGTTGTATAGCCTTATTTTTGTTCCAACTGATATATTCATATTACCTTTAAACTTCCTGTAAGCTATTTCTCTTACAAGCAATGTTCTTATCTGTAATATTACATATGCTGCTATTATTACCTGTATTACTGGGAATATATATTTAGGTTTTATTCCGTTTTGTAGTATATTTACTATTAGATCTTGTAGTTCCATTTTATTTTTCCTTATTTAAAACTTCTGCTGTAATAAACATTATTCCTATACCTATACCTTTACCTTTTATTATCTTTATACTGTTAAAATTATGCTTCAGGTCATCAATTAACGCCTGTGGTGTATAAGTTTTCTGAAAAGTACCTATTGATGTCTTTACACCATCTTCAATGTTAGATATTACCCTGTTTCTATTAAGACCTTTACCTCTAACTGTTATAAATGCTTTTCCTGAAGGTTTTAGAGCATTTGATATCTCTGTAATTACCTGTTTTCTTTCTTCTGGTACTAAACAGTTAAGTACATAGTTTGAAACTATTGTATCATACTTTTTATTCAATGCTTCTGGGTTATTATTGTAATTAGGGTCGTGTTCAGTAACTGAATCAGCAACTTCTATCATTGCACCTGTATCATATGTTGCAGTACCGCTCCCATGATGTAAAACGTCACCTTTAATAAGTTTTCTCTTTATCAGCATCCTTGTCGGTGTACTTATTTTTGTTCTCATGACCTTTGCACAGATATTTTGAAGTTCTGTCATACCTCACAACTTCCTGACATACAACTAAATTGTTGGCTCCCCTCAGTGTTATCTGTAATCTCAAATTCATTTAATTTATCCCAATTTATCTCTTTAGGCATCACTTTTAACAATTTATGGTATTCTTCTTTTTCACATTCCTGATATGGTGCTTGTTGATAACAATGTTCAGAAAACGGTAAAAATGCTACACCAGATATTTTCTCAAAATTTTTATACACCCAACTACCGACATCCAACCACTCATTTTCCTTTATATTTATAGTCGTAGACGGATTATGGTCACAATAGTGTTCTTTATATATCATCCATAATTCTAATTGTTCTATGGCAGTTTTATCTGTCCTAGTTATACAACCTTTAGGAGCTTTTATAGGAAAACTAAATACTGTTGTACTATCTGGTTTAGTTATATCATCTTCACACGGAAACCCTTCACTTATCATGAACTTTGCTATTGGATCTTTTTTACTTACTCTTACAGATCTTATATAGTATTTTGAATGTCTTGCGTGTATACCAGATGAAGAATCAACTAATTGACTGACATTTCCAGAAGGTTTAACACAAGTTATTGCAGCTGCTTGATTAATTCCTATCTTTTTAGACCATTCTTTGTTAATTTCTGTAGCATAATTTCTTAATTCATTTAATAGTGTTATTAATTTTTCTTTACCTTGTGAACCATTTGTTAAAGAGTTATCCATAATACCTGTCATTGATACACCAAGCAATGCTTCTTCTTTACAATTTTCAGACCATTTAGATGAAATATATTTAAAATCAGTTAATGACGCTTGAAATGTACCTAGTATAGTAGCTACTTTAATCTTTTCCTTTAACTCTTTTATAGTATCTGTTTCTCTTACTACTACTTCTGATAGATTACAACATTGTTTTGATCTAAGTATTATCTCCCCACATGGATTAACACCTACTTCATGATTTGTAGAACGTCTTTCTTCTCCAGCCCTTGTATTTATATTTTTTATAGCATCTAAGGCAGCATTTCTATTAAATATCCCCCTTTCACCTGATTTAGAATTATATAAAGATAACCATTCTTCCATAAAGATGCCTATATCTGGCTTTTCTGTATAAGCAACTGAATTGTTTGATAACGTAAGTTCTGGATTTTCAATCCACCATTGACCAGATTTAGCGTGTCGCATCCTTATGTCAGAAAGGTTACTTAATGAAATTAAACTGGCTCTTCTAACACCACCTACTACTACAACATCTGCTATTTTACAAAATAGTTTATGTACCTCAAATGATGTTAACTTTCTACCAACGGATTCTTTAAATGTTTGTATAGTAAATCTAAATAGTTCATCTAAAGGACCACTTCCTGATGATCTTCCACCAAATGTCTTTAATCTAGAACCTGCTGGTCTTACATGTGATATATCCCATTTAGGTATCTGGCCAGCTAATAATAAAGATATAAGTTCTTTATACGCTTTAGCCCAACCACCTTTTGAATCTGCAACTACTATAGTCGTATCTGTATTATTAAATTCTTCTGCTATTGTTGGTAATTTTTGTACAAATTGCCTTTCTACACTAAATCCTACACCTACACCATTTAATAATACATATAACATTTCATCAAAACATCTTATTTTATCTGCATGAATAAAACTACAATTATAATTAGCCATATTATCACGCTTTAATGCTTCACCTGCTGTCATCAGTGCTCTCATAGAAGGCATTACTTTAAGACCTATAATATTACTTTTAATTTCATTACACATATCCTCAGATATTTTATAATTACATATTTCTTTTAAATGTATTTTAAAAAATTCAACATATCTGGTAACTGTTTCGTTCCATGTTTCTCTTCTTTTTTGTTTATCTAGCCACCTTGAATACCGTGATAAATGAATAAATGATTGATATAATGTAGGTAATTCCGAAGCATCTTCTGTTATCTTATCCATTTATAACCTTTCTTTATATAAGTAGTTAAAAAATCTTCTAAAGATATAACCTCTTACAAAACTAATTGATGTAAATATTGATGCTATCAATATACTATCATATAATGTTATTTCTGTCAAATCAAATAACGGTAATATATATAATATTAATACTTGTGCTATCAAAAATCCTGTAGATACATTGGTTGCAGATTCTATAAGTGATAATTTTTTACTTTGCAATTAAAGATATCACAAATTTTACAAAATAATAAATTAAACCAATAGAAACTACTCCTGATAGTACACAAAACAAACACCCTAATCTACTTCCTAAACTCATATATTATCCTTCAAAATTATAATTTCATACGAAATATTTGTGGATTTTCACCATTAAATACAACACCGCAAGATACTATAGGTTTAAATTTAAAATTTCTACCATAAGCAAATGCTAATGCTTTACGATTGACACCACTACCAACATTCATTCCAAAAATACAATCTTTTTCACTTGCTGTATACTCTATTCCTGACATACTATGATTATGTCCAACAACAGTACTTTGCCTATTTGCGATTGCTAAATTTAAATGAGCATATCTTCCAGAACTTCCTGTACCATGTTCATATATAACATCATCTATAATAAAATTAAAATCACTTTGCCAACCTTTAGGTAAATCCCACATTTCATGAAATGATCTAAAACATCTGGAAGGTAAACCAACAGTTCTTCTTTTTCTATCTGGTAATCTATCATGGTTTCCTAAACACAATTTAATTTTTGGAAAAGCCTTAAACCAACTTTTTAAATGTTTATCTGCTATCTCCATTTCTTGAGATGGTGACCATAGATCTGGATCATGTTCATGATATGAACAACTATGCATATCAACAAGATCACCTATGTGAATAACTTGATTACATTTATTCTGTTTACCTATATTAATACAAAACTTAAGATAATCTGAATGTTCAAAAGGAATATGCGTATCTCCAATAACTAATACATTATTTTTTTGTTTTTTCATTTTATATTTCTGGATTTTTATAAATGTGCATAGAATGTTCTATATTTTCTATTTTCATATTACATATATTACATATTTGATTATGATTACCACCTGATTTAAACCTTTTATTACAAATGATACAATTTCTCTCCTTTTTTACTAATGCACTATTTACTCTTAATAAATACATATCAATAATTTTATCTTCATTCTCCTTTCTTATTTTAATAGAATTTTTATTATTAATACGCCTTCTTTCTATCTTACATTCTTCATGTAAATACTTTTCATTACCAAAATTTTTAATACCTCTTTTCATACAATGTTTACATATTGCAGTATGTTTTTCCCATTTTTTTCTTTTCAATAATTAAATACTTTCTATTAAATAAACTGGTGGGTGCTATAAAGTCATTTTTATTATGTCAAACCAATTCTGATTTGATTTAAAATTTTTTACTCTAGCCACCCACCAAATAATCTTATAGTTACTATATAGTTATACAACAACTAAATTTAGTTATAAATATCAAAATGTAATGTAACTTATTTATATATATAAACTTATGTGCTTATTTAATATCTTCCATTTATTATAGAAACTATATAGAAACTATATAGAAACTAACAACGTTTTTTTGAATCAAAATACCTTTTAACTTGAGATTCTGGTATATAATCAGGTACATTTTTCATACATTTATCACATATTATATAGTTTTCTACTATATGATTTTTATATAAATTAGATGGTGTATTACATATAATACAAATACATTGTATATTATTATCTTTTATATCTATTGATCCCAACCCGTTATTTGATCTACTTCTCTTTCCCATCTTTTCTTAAGAATATCAACTGAACATGAACCCATTTCAAGAAAACGATTAGTTTTTAATTTAACATCACAAGGATTACATTCACCATAATTATTACAATCTCTATAATCGCTACTTATCTTAAAATTATTATCAAAAATAGAACCTATTGGATCTTCATTTAAATATAAATCCCTATGGCACTTATAAATATTACCTTCAGGACCTATAATTAACTCATTTGTCTTACATGAAACTTCTATATTTTGTTTACCTTTAATACTATCAAGATATTTAAAATGCCCAAATAAATGACCATCATAATAACCTAAATAATCTTTAATAAAGAAATATACCTTAGAAATTCTACATTCTTCAGCTAATTTAAGATTATACTCTATATTATGTGGAAAATTAATAGAAAATATACCAACATTAAAACCAACATTTTGTAATACAGATGCTCCTAATACTGTATCTTCAATATTCATAAATTTAGGATGAAAACTTATTCTTATTGATTTATAACCTGTTATATCATGTGAAAACATAGATTCAGGACTTATATTTTCTATAAAATCACCTAAATCAAATTGTAAATTAGTAAGTAAATCTATAGGATGTTTTAATTCTTTTAATAAAGGATAAAATTCTTTATATAATGTAGGTTCTCCACCACCTAATGTAATTGGTACATTTTTAGGTATATCTAAATTATTTAAAAAACTTAACCAATCTTTTGATGGTAATTCTACTCTAGATTTTACTAAATTATTAGATCTTCCATTAATACAATAAGAACAATTTAATTGACACCTCAAAGTTAAGAAAACTGGTATATATGTAATATTATTTGGCACAGATATTTTACTCATAACCAAAATATTCCTTTTTTATATTTTTATCACAATAAATACAAATTCTAACTGTTGAATTATATGATATATCCTCAAATACTGGTGGTGTGTCTAAAGATTCATATATCCTACCACATATAGAACACTTCCACGGATATCTTTTAATTCTTTTTCTCTTTTCTTTGCTCATTTTCTTTAATTAATTTTATATAATCTTTATCTGATTTGTTTAAATCATCTATCAAATCATATAATTTTTCAGTTTTCTTTTGATGCTCTAATAAACAGCAATGTTTAAACTTAACACCAGAACCGCAATGACATCTGTTATTTCTACCAGTTTTAGATTCAAAATTAACTACTTTATAAAGTAAATTAATCTGAAATATTGATGTTTGTCGTTGTTTTTCAATTTCATCTAATTTAGTTGTAGTCATTTTTTACTTAATACTTCAATAGTATTAATAATCTCTTCATTACTAGGAACTTTAAAAAATAAATTTAATTTATCTCTATTTTCTGTTAAATGCCTATGTTGCCACATAAAATTATATAACCATATTACACAAGTATCAATATTACCAGCATAATGTGCAACCATAAACGGCCAAGATGCTATACCTATATAACCTTTACTATTTAATAGTAAAGGTATACAATGAAAAAATGTATCTTTATCTGTATAAGCTGATATAACATCATCTGTATCCCAATCTATATATTCTTCTTCACCGCCAATAACTATAGGACTACCACCTAATTTTTTAATATCTCTAAATAATTGTTTCCACCAATCTTCTTTAGGACTTCTAACATATTTTTCAGACTTTGACCATGAACTACCACCTAAAGTATATGGATACATAATTATCGGATTATGTACACCATTTAATATATTTAAAGACCATTCAATATCTTTATTATTATAAGAAAATTTATAATCTTTCTGAATTGGATAAGGTAATGGTGAATCATCTTCTCTCCAATCTACTAATTTTTTATATCCATCATTATGTGCTGGTAATCTATTAAGATATACTTTATCTATAATAGGTGAACGTTCTAAAAATTCTATAATCATGTAAGTAACACCTATATATGTATTTATCAAATATATATCAGCTTTATTTGCATTTTCTTTATTTAATAAAGATTGTAAACGTGCTGCATATGTTAAATTATCACCTAATCCACCACTAACTATTAAAGCAATTTTATTATTATTATTATTTTCCATTAATTTCCCATTATTTTTTCAAATTCATCTCTTTCTAATAAAGGAGCCATATCTTCAATAGGTTTTCCAAAAACCAATTTAGGTAGTATTTGTTCACATGGTTTTATTTTAACATTACAAAATATAGGCCCATCATACTCTAAAATATAATCAATAAAATCTAGTTCACTATGATTATCAATGTCTATAACATGTAAATTATATGCTTTAGCTATTTTATATAAATCTGGAAATCCAAGACCGCTATTTGTATCAGATGCTGTATATTTAGAATTCAACCAAGTATCTTGTGTTATTTTAATCATACCATATTCATTATTACACATAACAAATATTTTTATAGGTAAAGAATTATAAACTACTGTTTCTAATTCTTGTATATTCATATTCATACCACCATCACCTGTAATACATATTATTCTACTATTAAAATCTGCAAATTGAGCTCCAATACTTGCTGGTAAAGCGTACCCCATAGGTGAATGATTAAATGCACTAAATAATTTTTGTTTATGTCTAATTCTGTATGCTTGCATTGTCCAAGTAAGAGTAGCACCAGTATCAGTAATTATAATATCATTATCTTTAGTTTTTTTAGATAACTCATTCATAAAAACATAAGGATTAACACTATCTCTCCTATCATAATATTCTGATAAGCATACTGGAAATTTTTCTTTCCAACTTAAAATTTTATTTTTCCAATTAGTTAAATCTTTAGTTTTAATAGTATAAGTATTTATATGTGGAAGAAACTTTTTTAAATCATAGTATATCTTTAAATCTATTTCCATACCATTATCTTTATTTATTTCTTTATCATTTATATTTATAAATATTTTCTTTGCTTTTGGTGAAAATTGTGAAGGATTACTACCAGTTTGGTGTGTATCTAACCTAGAACCAAAATTTATAATTAAATCAGCATTTTGTACTGCAAAATTACCATATCTACAAGATGATATACCAAAACTGCCTATAAGATTTGGTGTATCTTCATGAAATAAATCAACAGTAGACCATGTAGTAACAAAAGGTATACCTGAATTCTTTAAAAACTCATACATCTCTTCTTCTGAATGACTTATTTTTACACCACCACCTATTACTGCAACAGGCCTTTCAGATTCACGGATTAGATGCAACATTTCATAAATTTTACTTACTAAAAATGAATAGTCATAGATATTTTTTTGAACAAAAGATTTTAATTCTTCAGGATTTCCTATATCCATCCTTTGTATATCATCTGGTAAATCTAATACTACAGGTCCAGGGTTGTCAGAATTTGCTAAATGTATTAACTTATCTAGTTCATATTTTATTAAATATGGGTCTTTTAATAAAACAGCATATTTAGTAATAGGTTTTACAATATCTACAACATCCATTTCTTGAAAACCTAACTGTCTTATTTGTCTACCATTTTTGAGATGATTAGTTGGAGGTGCTCCTACAATATATAAAGTTGGTATTGAATCAAAATAAGCACAAGCAATACCTTGTATCAAATTAACCATACCAGGTCCACTTGTAGCAATAGCAACACCCAATTTACCAGTTATTCTAGAATATGCTTCAGCTGCTATAGCTGCTCCTTGCTCATTTTGAAATGGTATTTCAGTTATACCTTCTTTATTAGATATACTATCTAATAAATTTACAACAGTACCACCATTACCACAAAAAATATGTTTTGTATACTTTTCTAAGTATTCTGCTATATAATCAGCAACTTTCATATTTATAGTATTTCTTCATCTTGTAAAGGACATAAATTTAAGATTTTTTTATCTGAAATTACATCAATCGGTATCTTTAACTCTTTATCATTCTTTAAAATAGAATACCCACAATAGTATTCTACAGTCCAATAAGCTGTTTTATCTTCTTCCTTTATTAATTCTTTTGTTTGTCTTTGTAAATACGGACAACTAATACAACTACTAATAGATAATCTCTTATTCATATATACCCCCCTCATTTAAATAAAATTAATACCGCTGGGTCTTTTATTTACATACCCATCTAAAAATATGTTACAAGCATCCATCCTACAACAACCTTTACAATCTATATTAACTTTAAAATCAGTTTTTAAATATTCTATAATTTTCCAATATCTTTCACTATTTATTATTTCTTCAACTGTATTATCATGAACATTACCCATACACATATCTTTTCTTTTACCACCAAAAAAATACCCACATGGATAACAACCCCCATCACCACTTACTTCAAATATTAAAGGTATTGCAAGACATTTATCATATGGTTTTTCACCTTTTAATTCCATTATATTCCATTTAGGTGTAATATCAGTATCTTTTGTACTCATATTTTCAGCATATTTTAAAATATTAATAACATTTTCATTATTATACATATTTAAATCAAACTGAGTCATACCAGTTTCACCTTCATCTGGCAAACTACATTGTTTGATAACAAAATAATCAACACCTGAATCTATTGCGAATTGAGATAAAGGTATTATTTCATCAATCATATTATCTGGTGTAAATACCATTTGAATACCTATATCACATTTGTAATTAAATTGTTTCTTTAATCTTACTATATCTCTAACATTTTGAAATACTATATCTCTTTTATTAGAATTATGTATTTTTCTATATGCCTCTGGTGTGTATGCACTTATATTAAAACGCATCCATTCGCAAGATTCTAATATGGTTTTCTGTTTATATTCATTATCTACAAGAATTCCATTAGTTGATATTGCCATACTTAAACCTTCATTTTTACCAACATTTAAAGCATTAAAACATTCTAAATTCATAGTTGGTTCACCATCACCTATAAACCCTAATGATTTAACACCTGCTTTAGCTGAAGATTTAACGAGATTTGTTATTAGCGCATCTTTTTCTATACTTTCGCCATTTAAATCTTGAAATTTACAAAATCCAAAAGAACACAACATATTGCAACGTTTTGTAAGTCCAACATCTATATGTATAGGTGGGATTCTTTTATTATAATCAAAATGTTCTATTACTCTTTCCATATGAAAAAGTAATTTTGTTGAATCATGGTATCTTTTTATATCTGTTGTAGTTTGCATATTAATATAATTTTATGTCAAGGAAAATTCTATTAACCTAATTATAACATAAATTTAAAAAAATGTCAAATTTATTTAAAATAAAAATTTAACTTGACACTATGCCATATCAGCTGCAGCCTCAAATCCTAACCATACATTTCCTGCATCGGTAGTAATAAAAGTATATACAGCAATACCATTTGCTTGAGTTGAACCTACTGGTGCACCTAATGGTGAACCTAATCTTGCACCATATCTCCATTTAACACTTGCTGGCCAAGTTACAGTTCTATTTCCTGTAGCATCTTGTTTCTGAATTAATGTAAAACTTCCTGCAACTCCAGCTGCAGGTGGATTTGAAAAAGTATATGTACAATTACCTGTCAATGTTAATTCAAAAACATTACTAGATTCATAATCTATTGTATATGTTGTACTTGTATTTGCAGTTGTT
>MPMD02401406.1_pt1 | contig 12496 bp, 9 predicted proteins | sample 1617291 | NCBI WGS metagenome assembly MPMD02 (sample SAMN05944810, study PRJNA350692) | marine metagenome | biome: marine; feature: ODZ; material: water; isolation source: 120 m water sample filtered on 30 um supor filter | place: Pacific Ocean | collected 2012-04-09 | depth 120m m | reverse complement strand
TTGCCCTCCCTGAGCACAAAGTTCCAATCGATGGCCGTGATATTTAACGCTGTTACGATGGCATCAATGCCATCAGTGTCCCCAATCTCATCAAGAATATCCCCGGGGTTCGACCCCTCGTTGGCCAGATAAATGATCATGTCGAGAACGTACAGCCGCTCCATTCGGTTAAATGTATTTGCCATGGACCAGTTGGGTAGCGAGGCCAGATCGCGCTCGGCGCGTCGCGCTTGCTCGGCAGTGAGAGCGCCGCTGCCCAAAAACGCTCGACATGTTTCATTTGCAATTCCTTCTATCGCGATGCCGACGAGCAGATGGACAAGCATTTCACCGCTGCCGACGTGCCGAGTCAAACGGTAGAGGGCGAATAGATCTTCCCACGCCTCTTCGGGCCGACCTTCTCGGAGGTGCCACATGGCGCGGAGAGACAACGCCCGGGCGGCACCCCGGACCGATCCTAGCGACGGCAACATGCCGATGAGCCCCTCATCCGTGCCGTCGAGAATTTGCGGAGATGGGGAGTAATAGTGAGGTCGCCGCGAGGCAGCGACCAACAGGTCGAGCGGCCGCTGATTCTCGCGAGCCCAGTCTGCCAGCGGAGGAATGCCTTCGCTCGGCCAAGGTCGCGATAAAGCGTCCTCAACGATCGGATCGATAATATCCAGTAGTTCACCGGCTTCGCCTTCCAGGCCCCAAGGGCTCCCCTCCCAATCTGAGAGTGTCGCGATCGCCTCGGCCGTGGGCGCGCGGCCGTCGACACTCAGTCGTCTCTGCTCGTGAAGCCATACGGCAAGTCGCCGGAAATTCGCCATTTCGTATACGTCTTGCAAGCTATCCTTCTTCGACGGTACTGGGTCGATTCCCAGTTCGTCGCAGATGAGCTCATAGTGCTGCTCTTCCATATCCATATCGATAGGCCACAGCGCTTGCCACATCAACACTGCAGCATTGTTTTCGGGGGTCACGCTCTTTCGCTCATTCTCGAGTAACCACTCGACGTAGTCGGGCATACCATTGGCCCGCAGTGGTGCGGTGATGTATGTGGTTTGCGGCGAGATGACGATCTTTGGATTGGGCCCGAAGAGTTGCCACAGGAACACAAGGAGCAGCGCCACTACGATGCCGCCGATCCAGAGAACGAGGCGGAGTTTTTTTCTTTTTGGCAGTTCGGTTCGATCGTCTGTTGCGTCGTTCATGCGATGTGCAAAGGGGTGAACGCGGATCGTGGAGGATTAAAAGTTAAATGGCCCGTTCATTGTATGAAACCGGCCCGATTATGTAAAAACATCGAAGTTAGCCCGGCAAAGGTGCGGCCAGCGGCCACGACTTGTTGGCGGCCTGAGATTGAGCTGTGTCCCCTTTCTCTCCCCCCTATCCTATCTGCCTCGTCGAGATATCACGGACACGACTACTCGAACTCAGCGGCGAAACGCGGATTCAGCAAAATGACAAAATTAAAAACAGAGTAAAATCCGTAAAACAGGGTTTGGCCCAAAAGTCTAGGGTCAAAAGACTTAATAAACATGGCGACGAGTAGACCACTCAGGACAGCCAGGACCAGACTTAGAATACGACCCCATTGGCGCCGCTTGATGAGGCCATAACCGGCAAGCAAAACCAAGACTCCAAGAACGACGATGATTGCTAAATAAACCATCACTGCAACATTTAAAAACAGTTCAAACACGTTACTTAGGGAATGCAATACGAATTCGATTTCTTTATTATTGGGATTAATGGGGTGGTTTGGGCCTTTAAAGAGTGGGAATTCAAGCAGTGCGCCCGTCACAATGACAATGATGAAACTGCCCAGCAGTAAATGGACAATCGCCACGGCCGTCACCCACCAACTGCGATGCAATTGCATCGCGGGCTGTTTTTTTTGCTTGGCTTTAAAAGCAGGTGGTTGCTGAGGATCGTCACTTGGTGTGGCAACAGGGGGCGACCAGTTTGTTTCGGCTACCTTTAATTCTTCGCTGTCATCGGACGTTTTTCCCGTTTCCTCTTTTTTGAGCGGCGGAGTAATCTCCGCTGTTTTATCTTTCGCCGCTGCAAAGAGGTCTTTGACCCGTGCGGCCGGAACCCTGGAATCCATGCCCTCCATGCGGACCGGAGTTTCCGCGGTGACCCGCCCCTTGGCAACTGCGCGTTTCAGTTCAGCAGCGCTAAGCGGTCCATACTCGCGACCTTCGATTGTCACAAACCATTTGGCCATTTGTTAGGCATCTTATTGCAGCTTATCGTAAACAAGTGTGTTGTCGCATGTCAGATTGTCTGTCATGCGTCCGCCAATGGTGGGTGTGGCCGTCACCGCCCACACCCGGATTAAAAGTTAAACAACCCATCCATTGTATGCTGGCGCCACAATTGTGCAAAAACATCGAAGGTGACCCGGCGAAGCCGGACTTTGCGGCCACGACTTGTTGGGCGGCCATCACAGCATGATGGCTATTGTTGCGCATCCTCTTTCTCGAGGTCTCGCATGGCACGTCCCAGGGATTTGATGAACTTTTCTTTAGTGAGTAAGGAGAACTTCACATAAATGACTACCAAATAATCTTCGTCTTCGGTGACTTGGATGGCAAGCTTATCGTCCTCATTCCGCCACAGGCCCATAGTAGGGTCGTCCGCAAAGTTCTTCTTTTCGTGTTTCGCGTAAATTGTGTTTAGCGACCTGCGTGCCTCGGCAAAGCTGACTTTCTTCGGATAGCGCACAGTGGCGGCGAAGTATTTTCCTTTGTCGAGGTCCACCATGATGGTTTCGGGGTCCAACTGTCCTGGAATCGCAGGTTTAAGCAACACGATCTGATCTGCAGTGCTCTTACCGAATATTGCCGTATTAAACAGTCTCAGACGACTTATTTTTTCTTCATGAGATGTGGGTTCCGCTGAAACAGCGAGCGAAGGGACCATGAGCGTAAGAGCGAAGGCAACGAGATAGCACAGTGAATGGATCATGATTAACTTTTTTGCCCTTTCGCCCAATGGTGGCATTATCCCGCCAGATGGGCCTGCTTTGCAAGCAAAATAGAACTCGTCTTAACGCGAAATATTCGCGCGGACCCTGTCGAGCTGCTCTTTCAAGCCTTCCCGCACCTTAGCATAAGCGGGATTTTTTGAGAGGTTTCGATTTTCCCCCGGGTCCTCCTGCAAGTCGAACAGACCTGTCGCAAGCAGTTTGCCCCGTCCGCCATCGGCATGCATCTCCATATACCGGTAGCGATCGCTCCGGACCGAATCACCCCCTCCCCAACGGCTGAAAACGACTTCTTTATGGGCGGCGTCGGTATCCAGTAGGAGCGGCAGCAGACTTTTACCTTGCAGGTGCGCCGGTTTGGGAATTTTTGTCAGGTCGCAAAGCGTGGGATAGATGTCAATCGTTTCAACCAAGCGGGCACAGTCTCGATCGCCCGGAATGCCGGGTGCGGCAATGATTAGCGGCACGCGGGTGGCGACTTCAAAGTTGGTGTGTTTGCACCAGAAACCGTGCTCGCCAAGCTGCCAGCCATGGTCGCCCCAGAGGACGACGATCGTCTTCTCGGCCAGACCGAGTCGCTCGAGTGCATCGAGCAGGCGGCCTATCTGGGCATCCACAAAGCTCACGCTCGCCCGGTAGCCGCGAACAAGCTCACGCGCTGTCTCGGCAGAGACCGGCCCATCCTTAGGAATATCTCGATAGCTCCGCAACTCGCCCCAAGTATAGCGAAAGGCTCGGGAAAGGTCGCGGGGAAAATAGTCGTTCGCAGCCAGTGGAATTTGATCCTCTGGATAAAGATCCCAATATTTTTGTGGGGCAACAAAGGGCAGATGCGGCCGGTAGAAACCGCAGGCGAGAAAAAAAGGGGTATCGTCCTTCGCCAGTTGGTCCAGGTTGGCGAGCGTTCTGTCACAGATTTGATAATCGGGATAGATATCGTCCGCCATGTCGGCCGCCTCGAACGCCGGACCGTTTATCCGCCGCCCATTTTTTTCGATCGGCTGATTTTCGGGCTTGGCCCACGAAATGCTGCGGTTTTCCGGTCGCCAAGGAGGTTCGCTCCAGGCATCCAAATCGTCGTCCTGGTGGTGATAGATTTTGCCGTTGCTAAGCGTGGTGTACCCGTGCTGTTTGAAGAGCGCAGGAAGCGACACCACATGCGGCGCATCCTGATCGACGCGAGTGAGATAGTTGCGGAAACGATCGGGCGTCGGCCGCAGGCTGGTCATAAGAGTCGCCCGCGAGGCACCACAGGTCGCAATGTTGCAGTATGCCTGGGTGAACCGTACACCTTCGGTGGCCAGTCGATCGAGGTTCGGCGTGACCATGGCTTCGTGGCCGAAGCTGTGGATTTCGGGCCGCAGGTCATCGACAGCAATGAACAACACGTTCGGCCGCGTCTCATCCGCCGCAATCGGCAGAGCATATCCCCAGAGGCCAAGCAGCATCAGAGGGGCAAAAACACCTTTAACGTCCATCGTCTTCCTTCCACCAGTCGGGGCCATCGGCAAGTACCGCCCGGTCGTGATCGATCAGTTCTTTGCGCATTTTTGAAAATCGCTCCGGATACTCTTCTGCCAGATCGGTTGTTTCTTTGGGATCGTTTTTGAGATTATAGAGTTCAAACGTTTTTAAATCATGTGAGCCCACAATTTTCCAGTTCCCTTCACGCAGCCCCACTTTGTATTGTTCGGGTGCCAGATGATTCCGCCAGTAGAGCGGCTGGTCCCGCTCGATGGTGCCGCCGGAGAAGAGTGGCACGATCGAAGTGCCATCAATCACCCGATCCGCAGGCAGCGGGATGCCCACAATCTGACAGATCGTGGGAAACAGGTCCGAACCGATAATCGGCGTCTCGCAGACGCTGCCGGGCTCGATGTGGCCGGGCCAGCGGATAATGCCCGGCACGCGGATCCCGCCTTCGTGGGTGTGCCGCTTGCGTCCCCGCAGTCCACCGGTCGAGCCGCGAGTGCGGCTTCCCACGCGCGTTCCGCTCCCCTCGGGCCCGTTGTCCGAGGTAAAGACGACCAGCGTGTTGTTCGTCTCTCCTAACCGATCGAGCGCGTGCATCAGCATACCGAAGGCGTGGTCGAGTTGGGTAATGTTGCCGTGGTGCTGCCGGATACCCTCATCTTCAATCTCCTTATAGCTCTCCATGAACCGGCTGGCCGATTCGATCGGCTGGTGCGGTTCGTGCGTCCAAACCGTAAGAAAGAAAGGCGCATCCTCTTTCTTTTCTTCTTTCAGCCACCGGACCGCTTCTTCGACGGCCACGACGGCCGAGGGCCCTTCCAGTTTTCCGGTTGCCTTGCGGTTGCGGACGTAGTTGGTCGGGTTGATGTGATTGGGGCGGGCGTTGTTTTGGGTCGCCAGCCACCAGTCGTAACCGTGATCATCCGGCTGCGGCTGATCGGGCGAGTTGAATTTTCCGTTGAGGTGCCACTTGCCGACGTGGCAGGTGGCATAACCCTGCTCGCGGAGCAGCTTGGCGATGCTGATTTCGCTTTGTCGCAGGTGGTATCCGCTACCGTCGGGGATCCAACGCCAGACCCCGTTGCGGTAGGGAGTGCGTCCGGTGAGGATCGCCGAGCGGGACGGAGAGCAGACAGCGCAGGCCGAATAACACTGCGTGAAGCGCATCCCCTCGCTGGCAAACTTGTCGAGGTTCGGGGAGTGAATCAGCGGATGCCCATAGCAGGCCAGATCTCCCCAGCCCTGATCGTCGGTGAGAAAGATCACGATGTTGGGCCGTGCCTGCTCATCCTCACCTGCCGCATGCTGTAGCGCAAAGGTGCTCAGGAGTACCAAAACGAGCGACAGGAGTTTTGCCGATTGGGTCATACAAGGGTCGCCAAAATGTTTTTGGGAGGCCCGGTTGTGCCGGACAGATCATTTTAGGATGTGGAGCGTGTTTTGCCAAACGCGACCAAATATTCGCTCGCCTCTCGAAGGCGCGTCAGTGCGGGTTTGATGGCATAATCTCCCAGGCTTCCAAGAGCGGCACCCGGAAGCTGCCGCCACGGGCGAAGAGTGCGACCCCCAAACTATCCTCACGCGACGGATAGATTCGTCGCATCACCGCCTGACGGTCGTTGGCAAACACTTCGACGATCGACTTGTCGACAAAAATCCGCAGCCTCAGCGGCTCTCCGCCCGGCAGCTCAAACGGTCCTGCTTCTACCGTTTTGACTTTGTCCGTAAGGCTCGACTTGCGGGTATCGATCTTCAGCTTCTTCTCCTGGGCATCATAAAAAATCAACGTCTCCTCTTCGCCGCCGGGTGAAGTGCGGACTTTTACGCCGCACTGCCGGGCATCGCCCGGATCGATGGTGAGCCGCAACTCAAAACTGTCTCCGCGGAGGTCGAGTTTTAATTCCGAATCGGCCGCCACGGTCAAGTTTTCCAGCTTTTGTCCATTGTAACGGAGTCGCTCCAATTCCTCGGGGACCTGCATCCTCAACGTTCCATCCGGAGCGAGCGAAAGGACGCGGGGCAGACTCATCGTGCCCGACCAATCCCGGTCGGCTCTGAGCTTGAAATCGGGCCGATCCTTGGCCCAGGCCCACATGATGCGGCGACCGCGATCGTCGAGCAAACTCTCGGGGGCAAAGAAACTGTTGTCGATCCAACTCATCTGCTCGTGATGCGTCGGATGGAACTGTTCGTCTTTCCAGTCACCCAAATAATAGCGGGCGCCTAAATCGTGGCTGATGCAGAGCAGCATGTGGCGATCGCCCAATTTGAAAAAGTCGGCGCAGGAGACATCTTCGTTGATTTTCACTCCGTCGATCGTGTTGGCCAAAAAGTCTCCCCGGTATTCCCAGGGACCGGCCAGCGATTCCGATTTGACAATCCCGGGTCGTTTGCCACCAAAAATCGCGTAATAGTTTTCGCCCTCGAGCCAGCCGTACGGGTCCCACGACTCGTATTTACCGTGATGCGTTTCGCCCGGTTTGGTTTTGGGCGTGATCGGATTCGATTCGAGTTTCTTCCAGTCATCGAGGTTCTCATCCAACGCAACGGCCATCGCGTTGCCCTGTCCCACCTGGTGGTAACACATCGTCGGCACACCCTCCTTGTTGACAAAACAGTTGCCACTAAAGATGCCTGTGAGCAGTTTGGTCGGATGGTGCCGCCAGTGGCACAGATCGATACTCGAGACATGCCCCCAGTTATGGCCTCGATCGTCCTGAAAAATATAGAAGAGGTGGTAGCGGCCTTTCCAGAAAATAGCTCCGTTGGGGTCAAACGGCATCCCGGTCCCTTCCGGAATCACAAAATGATATCCGGGCCGATGCGGATCGCTGAGCAAATTTTCGCGGAGCGTGCGGGCTGCCTTGGCCGCCTGCTGTGGCGTGAGGGTTGCGGTGACCGGTTTCGGTTTCTCTGCGGCGGCTTTTCCCGGCAGTCCGAGCGCGGCCGCGGCGAGCAAAGCGAATCCAATAGTGGCAAGCAGCAGCGTACGATCCGCTCTCGGTAACCGGTCATCATGCATGAATTGGGACTCCTTGGTAGCGAGCTCAAAATGTCCAGGTGGGCCCGCCATTGTTCCACCAACGGTTCCGGTCCGTCAAGTTACTCACGATCCGCAAAGTGGCAAGCCCAAGCGATGGGCGAAGAAATGTCATCTAAAATGAACAAAATAGCGAAAGGCTCGCAGCGTAAAACGATTCAACCTGCCCGCCGTCGCGGCGCCCAGGCGAGTTTCCACCAAGCTTGGGCAGCCCTTCTCATGTCACGGATGGACTGAACGGGCCGCTTAGAGACCTGCACCTCGGGGAGTGTGATACCGGGCCGGCAGGCGACCAACAAGCCGTCGACCGAATAGCTCTCGAGGATCGTGTGGTCGGTGATCAGACGGTATCCCATCTGCTCTAAATGATCTCGGCAGTCGCGGTGGATCACAGGATCGTGGGTCGAAATAAACAGAAAATCGATGCGACGTTCCCTGAGCATCCGGTCGGCGCCGGCGAGCATATCGCGTTCGGCACCCTGGATATCGCTATGCAGCAGATGGATGCGCTCGAGCCCCTTGGTGGTTGCAAAATCGTCGATGGCAATACGCCCATTTTCAGAGTCACTCATCGCAGCGACAAACGCCTGCGTAAAGTCGCCTTCTGGAAATCCATTGAGTTCAAAATTATCTCGGCCGGGCTGTGGCGGGTTTGCCTCGACCATGTAAGCGCGACCATCTTCGACCTCGCGCAAAAACCACATCGAATAATACGACCAGTGCGCTCCCAGTTCGACCATCACGCCTGCTTTTGGAATTTCTGGGAGTACGACATGAAAGACCCACTCTTCCTGAGGCTCATGGTGGCCTCGCAGGCAACGGATAATCGGGGTCATGAAGGGGCCGAAATGTGTGTCGTCGTAAACCTTCAGGCCGTTGTGCATCACCTGATACACGCGACCGGTCCGTTGGTCGATGCCCGTTTGGCCCGCTTCTGGTACTTTCGGAATGGTTGCTGCATCGTTGCAACTGGTCGCAATTGCGATGCGTCTTCGTTCTCTTCGGTTCATACTGCGACCTCTGGCTTCAATCGGCCATTTTTTACGTAACGCCTGATTTTACGAATCAATACATTCTGGACCAAGATCAATTCCCGGGAGAATCTTCCAGCCGATTTCTGGGGGCTGGAAACATTTCTCACACCATCGGTGACTCAAAGGACGAACAAACCGCTCTGCCGCAAAATATTGTCGGCCGGTTCCATTTCATTGCTGCTGGAGATGTTCCTCTAAAAAGTCGAGGAGAAGTTCCGTGTAGCGATTCGGATCGAATTGATAGAGATCGACGTGTCCCGCCCCTTCAAAGAAGATCAGTTGTTTCCGCTCGCCTGCCGCTTGGAAGAGCCGTCTTGTCTCCTCCTTTGGGGTTAACCGGTCCTCACTGCCGGCCATCACCAATACGGGACAGGCAAGTGCGCCAATGTGATCCACCGGTCTCAATGCTGCGGGTGAAATCCCGAGCCTCATCTTCATTTGCAAGAGCAGAATCTCTTTGGCAATGGGGCTCAGCGGTCCGAGTCGCTGGCGAATCCGATTGCCAATCGCCTCGTCGATGGTCGGATAGACCGATTCTAGAACGGCAGCATCGATCTTTAATGGCGAGGCCAGTACCGTTGCTGCTCCTCCCAGTGAGATGCCAACCACTGCAACCGGGTTTTCTGGTTTTCGCATGTGCGCAAAATCGACGGCGGCACGGACATCGAACCGTTCGAGGTGACCGGCCGTAATGCACTCGCCGCTGCTTTCGCCATGACTCTGCAGATCGATTAGGAGAATTGAGTAACCGTTGCGATTGAGGAACCGTGCGCGGTCTACCATCTGGAGCCGCGATCTGCGGATGCTGTGCAGCAGGATGACGGTTCCCTTATCCCTATCACCCGGAATGTACCAGCCGCTTACAATCGAACCGGAACTGCTACCGAGGAGTATCGGTTCTCCAGCGAGATCGGACGGGCAGGGTCCTGCCGGCACCCGCATGGGCGCGACGAGCCGATTGCCAACCTGCCACGAAACGCCGGCGAAGAGAAGCAGACCGAGGGATGCTGTCACGAGCGCCCAGAATAATGTAGTCCGGTTCCGCAATGTCTCGCGCAAGGTCATGAGATTTTCCGATTGGCATCGCCGCTACCGGACCGCTATGCCGGCGGTTTTTGTGTCACTATCGCCTGCAAAAATATCACGAAGCGCTCGGGCGCGAAATTCGAATATATAGAGCGAAGGTCACGGCTGACAAACAGACGGTTAATGAGGCCTCCACCGAAAATCCGGTAGCGGATGCGATCGTGTACGAGGGTGGAATCACCCTCCTCTTCAAAAGTATGTTCGTGAATCCACTGTCGATACGGGCCTTTCTCTTGCTCATCGACAAATCGATATGGCGGCTCCCACGCAGTGATCGCCGACCGCCAACGCAACGGAATCCTATGAACGCGCAACCGATAGTCGATCCGTGTTCCCTCGCGCATTTCGATACGGTCTTTTGTGAGGATGTCGAAGTGCAGGGACGATGGTGTGATTCGCTGCAGGTTGCGGGCGTCTGCAAAGAAGGCGAAGACATCCTCGCGGGGCCGCGGCACGCGCATGCTCGAACGCAGCAAAAAGCCTTTACCGTCATTTGAAATCTCGGCCGTCACCGTATTCTTCCGAGTCGGTTTTGACAATCCTAGCATTCCCCAATTAGGGTTGTTGTTTGTTCACCGGCCGCGGCTCCGTCAGTCGACGGATACGGAAGTTTTTATAATGGATTTCACCCATATAGCGCCGCCACCCACCGGATCCGAAACCGACCATATCGAATGGTGTCGCGGATCCATAGCCAGTGGACCCGAGGTCTATTTTTGTATCGTTGACAAACAACTCAAACGTCTCGTTGTCCCATGCCTTCAGATGAAGGCGATTGCTGAAGTCGAAGGAATTTCCATCGGCAGTGACCTTTCGTTTCAGTGGGATTTTTTCAGGCAAAAAATTTCCGCTTCCGACGAAGACTCCATCTCCCGTGATTTCGGCGCAAAACGCTATGCCGGAGGAACCCTGTCCGCGATCGGCACGGAGCCCTATGTGAATTCCAGCATACAACCAATGGGAAATCACCTTCTTTGGTTCTAGTTCGAGTGTTATTTCCTTGGGGCCCCGAAAGCTCCCTTTATGATAGAGGTACATGTATTTAAATTTTTTGATATTACTGGCTGTGACACTGCTCTTGTTTTCGACTTTGAATAAATTTGCGGGGCCTCTCCATTCAGCCAGGTCCGGACTGAATTCAAGATCGACCCATTTTCCGGACTCGTAGTCAAGTTCCTTCTGGGCTATATCGATAATGGACTGCAGGAAGTAATCCGCCTCTTCGTTTGTATTCTGGTTCTTTAATTTGGTGAAAACATCGTGAACCTGTTTTGTTTTTTTAATTGAATTCGGCAATTCAAGGAGATCCAACGCCTCGTGCAGCGGTTCGCCCAGCGACTTGCTCGCCTGGATTTCAGACCAATGGTATTTCTTTCTCAAATCGTAATCGGCAAAAGATTTTTCGTAGAATTCATCGCCGATCAGTTTCCAAAAATGTTCCGCGTCATCGTAGTTGCGCGTCATCAACGCCATTGCGAGGATATTGGTGTAGAAGGTTCTCTGAGGTCGACTCAAGCGACCTGTCTGGCGATCGCTGACAATAGTGCGAGAAGGGTGTTCGGCCAGTTTCAATAGTGAATAACGCCATTTGTCATAGAAATCCGGGACGTTCTCGGAAAGAAATTCGAAATTGGCGTCTCCACGCTGGATCTGTTCTGTTGCAATTGTGAAGTAGAACGGGACCAGGGTGTCGAATCGATCGGTACGGGCGCACGCTTCGCCAAAAGCGACCATCTTCTCGTAGCTACCCCCATTTTCCGGTCTCAGGTATTTAAGCATGCTCTCGTAGGCTGGCCAGTAGTCGATTTGCCCCTCGACCGCGCGCTGGAACCAGATTTCGAACGAGTCTTCGTCGCCACCGAGACTCGCCACGTGCATCATCATTTCAGGAGCTTCCGGGTAGTCAGGATGCAACGCCCAGGCCTTGCGGAGATATTCCCGAGCAAGTTTTAGTTGCGATTCATCATCCTGCGCTCCTTGCGGTTCTTCCACATCCTTGATGCCATTCCGTTCCAACTGAAGGTGGTACCAGCCTTTGAGCATCGCCATCAGCCAGGGATCTTTACCGGGCATCTCTTCATACGCCTTGACCATCTTTTTGGATACTTTGTGCTGGAAGCGCGCATGCTTGGTGAAACGGATAAAATCGCTCCAGGCGGGCCGCTGCATGTCGGGCTCCTCCGTCGCCCACTCAAAGTATTTGGGAACAAGCCTCAGCAACCCGGGTTGGTGTTTGTTGACGCTGCTAACTCTTCCCATGCGATAGACCACCAACTGCAGCGTATAGCGCGCGATGGCTTCTGCCACCGGATGATAGCCTTCTCTCAGGATTCTGTTCACCGCACTTAGCGCATCCGACTCGGCTGTAGAATACAAACGCTTGTGCATCAGCGTATGTGCATAATAGGCGCGGAATAGCGGATCCCGGCTACCGGCATCGAACGCGGCCCGGCCCATTTTTGTCAGATGTTTGTATTCGATCACAAGTGGTTCTTCGATGAAGTAGATACCACTCTCATTTGCAATGGCATGCTGGAGGAATTTGCGCGCTAACGGGCGGATGGCAGGTTTGTCCTTTGTATATTTATCGTAAAGATCAAGTTGTCTCGCATAGAGTTTGAAATGGTTTCTGCGCTCATCCTTAGCCGTTGACGCGTCCTCCGGCAACACAATCTGCATTTCTCCCGGCTGTTGCTGGGGAACTCCGAGTATTCCAAGAAGGAGGACGAAATTTAAGATTTCCAGATGCATGCAAAATTCAATGATTCTGTTGATGGGTGTGGCGGTCACCGCCCACACCCGGATTAAAAGTTAAATCACACACTCATTGTATGGGAATCGGTCAATTGTGCAAAAACATCGAAGGTAACCCGGCAACGGCGGGCG
>MPMD02379294.1_pt1 | contig 12515 bp, 8 predicted proteins | sample 1617291 | NCBI WGS metagenome assembly MPMD02 (sample SAMN05944810, study PRJNA350692) | marine metagenome | biome: marine; feature: ODZ; material: water; isolation source: 120 m water sample filtered on 30 um supor filter | place: Pacific Ocean | collected 2012-04-09 | depth 120m m | reverse complement strand
AAATACTGTACTTGGTACTCTGCTTAGTTCGTATGTACTATCGTTGTACATAGCAACTTTACCAGTATCAGTAGTTGTGTTTCTTAGTGGTGAAATATATGTAGCACCTGCTGTAGCGGCCGCTGGATATGCAAAACCACTATCACCTGCTCTTAAAACAATAGTATCTGATGCTTGGCTTGTTTCACCTGCTTTGTGTCCTATAGCAATGCTATAATCGCCTTGGCTAGTTTCACCTGCTTCAACACCAATTGCAATACTATATGCACTCTGTCCTGAGTTTCCTGCTTTTCTACCTATAGCAATACTATGTTCTTGTTGTTGTACTAAACCTGCACTTGTCCCTATTGCTACGGAATGTTCGCCTTGATTTGTATAACCGGCAGAAGTACCTATAGCAACTGCTGAACCTGTTCCGCCCGAGTCTCCGCCGGAAATGGTTCTGCCGCCTTGGTTATTCCAACCTGCTTTCCAACCTAGAGCAACACCGGCATCTATTTGACTTGTTTTACCTGCTTCAACGCCAATAGCAACTGCACCTGATTGTTGTGTAGTTGTACCAGCCGTATTACCTATTGCAATACTGTTTGCTTCACTAGAATTAAATGTTCCTGCACTTGGTCCTATACCAATACTGTTTGCATCAAACTTAACATGTCCTTGTGTAAAACTAAGTGTATTAGGTACTGTTCCTAATGAAACTGCACCACTTGATATTGTTATTGCAGTACCGGCAGTAATATGTGCTCTTACTTCTGCGGCACTTGGGCCTGTGTAAGTAATAACACCTGAAGTGTTATTGTATGCAAGACTTCCGTCTCCACCTGCGTCTGTAACACTGATATGTGCCCTTTGTTCTACTGCACTTGGTCCTGTATATGTATATACACCATTATTATATGCTAAAATACCATCTCCACTTGAAGACGCACTAAAGTCACTAAACAATAACATATTGTTGTTTGTTGAACCATTGTTACTAAACATCCACCTGTCGCCAGTTTCATTCCATCTAATAGAAGTGTTTGAACCTGTTCCTGTTCTATCTACTTCTACTCTAGAAGAATCCGGTGTTGCACCGCCGCCAACATTCAAGTACAATGTTTTAGTTGTAACAAATGAATCTGTTTGTGTTGCAGAGTTCATGTTACCAACAATGTTTAAGTCTCCTGTAACTTCTAAGTTACCTACAATCTGTGCTATTGTTGGGGAAGTTAATGTTTTATTTGTTAATGTTTGAGTACCTGTTAATGTTGCTACTGTAGCATCTATTGAAATAGACCTACTTGCTGTAATATCTCCTATCGAAGTAGTAATACCAGTTCCACCTGATAGCACTACTGCACTATGGTCTACATGCTCGTTTGCAACAAAGCCACTTAAACTATCATGCAGTATATCTGCATCAGTTGTAGTTAGTGTATATGTATTGGCTCCATCGTTGTAAGTTTTTGTTATACCTGTTCCTGCAACAAGTAATCCGTTAACTCTGTCGTCAACTGCTTCACTAAAATCAGTAACTGCTGAACTTGTAATTGCAATGTTTGTATCACTTGCTGATGTAATTTGTCCTTGTGCATTAATGGCTAGTGTGCCAACTGCTGAAGCAGTACCGTAACTTGCGGCAGTTACGCCTGAAGTATCAATGCTAAATGCACCACCACTAAATGTCATACCTGTTCCAGCACTTAATGCTGATCTAGTATTTGCTACAGTTGAGTAAAGATTTGTTGAACCTTGAGAAATATCGTCTGAATCACCTGAGAAACTTATAGCACCCGAGGTACTATTATATCCTATAGGCGCAGTTCCACTAAAGTGAGCTCTTACTTCTGCCGCACTTGGTCCTGTATATGTAATTACTCCACCTGATTTAACAAGACTTCCATCACCACCTGAATCTGTTACACTAATAGCCGCTTGTGCTCTTGCATCCGTATAATATAAGTTAGTGCCTTCTCCAATATGTGTTGTTAACACAGAAGCCGCATTACCTTGAAGTATATGAACAGCCTTAATACTGTTAGCGGCAATTTCGTCTGGTCCAACAACACCTGTGCCTAAAGCACTTGATAGTACAACGTCTGTTGTTCCATTAAAACTTACTGCACCTGCTTGTACATCACCTGTAATACTAAAATTTCTATTATTTGTTAATTGTGTTGCTGTACTGGCTGATGTGGCATTACCTGAAAGTGCTCCAGTAATTGTACCTGAAGCAGTAATATCTGTTGCAGAAATATCTCCGTCAACAGTTAATGTTGTTGTAATGGCTGGACTTGTAGAAAGTGTTAATGTTCCTGCTATTGAATTGAATAATAAAGATGCGTTTGCATCTCCTGATCTTAATTTTAACTCACTGTTTGTTGCTGTTGGAGAAGTATCTTTTGTAAATCCGTCTGCATTTACAACTAAAACGTCACCACTAAAATTAGTTTGGGAAAAAGAACTTGTTTCTACAAATTCCTTTTGTTCCAACTCTCCTTCAATAGTAAGTTTACCCTGGATTACCAGTTCTTCATCGGCATTAATGTAAGTGCGTTTAAAATTAGCCATCTATTATCTCTCAAACAAAATTATTGTTGTTATGTATTAACAACTATTTATCATATTTGATTAAAAAGATTTTTTGGTCAAAAAAAAGCACTCCTAAGAGTGCTTTTTAATGTTTCTACTGAAACTGTTCTAATAAGTCTTTTAAGGCTTACTGGAATGCAACGTTTGACAAGGTAATTGCGTCGACGTAATCTGCCGCATTACCAAGCGATGAAGCAGTATTAGTAAGTTCTTTATAACCATACCTGGTCATGAAACTTACTACTGGTTCAAAACTTGCTGGATCCATTACTGGACCTGTGCTCATCAATGGAACGTAAGGGCAATAGAATGCAGGAGCATCTGTTTCAGATGAACCTTTATATCCTACTAGCACTTTAGTACCATCAGCCGCGTAGTTATCTACAAAAACTTTAACAGTTCCGTTCAAAGTTCCAACAAACTTAGTGTTAGTTGGTGCTTCAAAAGAACCTTCAGTTGTTCTTGCAAAAGTCGAAGTTGACGCACTTTGTAAGATTGTCAATGCTTCTGGAGATACAACAACATAGTTACCAGCGCCACGTCTTGTTCTAGCCGCGATTCTGTTAGCCGCTCTGTTGATCTCTATAGCCAATGCCGCATGTCTGTCACCGACAAATACACTAGTACCACTCAATGAAGAGAAGTCAAGTGTAGTTCCAGCGCCAGCAAGAGTTCTTAGTGAACCGATAATTTCTTGGTCGATTTCAACTACGATTTCTTGTGCTAAGGCTTGCATAATTTCTGCTTCGACGTCAACGCCGTGCATAGATTCTGCATCTTGAGCCGCCTCAAAAGTCCATCTTGCTGAAAGACGTCTTGTCTTCGCTTCAACAGTTTCTTTTAAGATTTGAATGCTCATTTTCTTACCTGGAAGTCCCTCAGCAGATGCTGTTGCATCTGGAGAACCTGCGTAAGAGTTTGCAAGTTTGAAAGGACTTAATGCCTCGTCACCTGCTGTTGCTCCACCACCAGTTTCCGCATAACGGACCCTTAGTGTGTGAATTTGTCCTACTGGACCAGTCATAGGCTGAACGCCTACTAGTTCGTTAGCAATAACTGAAGGCATAACCCTTCTAATTAATGGTAACATAACTTTATTTAATGTTGCTACGGATCCTGCACCTGTTGCACCTGCGGTTGCGGCCTCTGACAATTGACGCTTTGCGTTTTCGAGTACCACGTCCATAGTTTGCTTACGTTGACCTGTAAGGCCTTCTGTAAGTGCTTCTTTGGTTGCGGACCAGTTGCTTTCAAATAAATTTGCCATTTTATACTCCTATTATTTTGAAAGTCCGGCTAGTTTACGGATAGTATCTATTTCGACGATATCATCCGTTCTGTCATTGGCTTCTGCTGTTGCAGTCACCTTTTTATCACCAGTGTGTTCTTTTGTTACTGATTCTGTGATAGTCTTTTTCACTCTTGGTGTTTCGCCATCTAAAACTGATGGAAGATACTTATTAAATTGCTTCTCTAAGTTATCTGTCTTAACACTTTCAAGTAAATCTGACATGATTTCTTTCTTCTCTTTGCCTAATGGTGACATAAGTTCATTTAATGTATCTTTACGATCAATTAAATCTTTTGCCACATTCAACTTGCTTTCAGTTAAAGCAATTTGCTCGTCTTTCGATTCTGCTTTTGCTTTTTCTTCGTCAAGTTCAATTTTCATTTCGGCTAGTGTTTTCTGAACTGCTTTAATTTCTTTCGCTTCGTTCAAGTATGAATTACCATACTCATTAGCGAATGCTTCAAAAATTCTGCGTCCAAAGTCGTTCTCACGAGCTGATGTGATGTCATTACGGAAAGATTTGACTTCATTTGTAATAACGTTGTTAACAACGCCTTCGACTTTTTCAGCCGCTTTACTAATAAACTCTTTTTTGGCTTCTGCTAATTGCTTTTTGCCTTCTCTTACCATTTTGACTTTCTGCTCAACTAATGCTTTCTTGTCTTCGTGGAACTCAGTGAGCTCCTCTGCAAGTTGTTCTGCTACAAAATCGTCTAATTTTGTAACATGATCACTTGTACGAATCCTGTCTGCACGAAGTTCTTTAACTTCTTTAGCGACTTGTTCTGTTACGAATTTGTCTAATAGTTTTGCGTGTTCACTGACAGCCTTGCGATACTTAACTTGTTGGTCTGCTAATGCTTTCCTGTCTGATGCAAGTTCAGTAACTTCTGCTTCTACTTTTTCAGAAATGAAATTGTCCATTGCTTCAACGATCTGACCTTTGTCATGCTCGTATCGCTGGGCAAATTCTTCTCTAAGTTCTGCAGTAAGCTCTTCTCTTGCTTCAACAAGTTTGCTTTCCCAAGCCTCTTGAATGGTAGTACTAACTTCTTCAGAAAGTTCTATTCCTTCAAGTATCTCGTTAAATTTCACTGCCATAGTAGTCTCCTACTTACTTTGTATTTAATTCCTTAATAAATCGAGTTATTTCGTTCATTAAGTGTTTTTCTGCACTTTTATCGTGTGTTAATGCGGTTGCTGTATTATAAATAGTTGCACCGCCTCTCATATTGAATAAACTCTCATAAATTGTTTTTGGGTAGGCATCTGGAGCACTTGGTTGTGCCACAATGTCTACTGTTACTATATCAAAATCGGAAACTTTACCGCTTTCATTAACGTTACCGCTCCCTCTACTTGATACACCTAATTTTGCTCCCGCCTTTAACAATGCTGATGCAATGTTTCCCATTGGTGTTTCTATGATTTTAAGTTTACCCATGCCATTATCACCGTCCATATGCATGTCTGTGATTATATGGCTTACTCTATCTAGGTTAATTTGTAACTCTTCTGGATGATCTAACTCTCCCATTACAGTTTCTCCTTCACCTAATCTAGTTCTTACATCTTCTACAGCACGAGCAATCTCATCACGGGGATAAATCCTACCGTTCTGATTTTCTACTACACCTTGAATAAAAAGTCCTGATAAAAACAAGTCTTTTCCATTCTCGGATTCCATTAATGATAGCCCTGCTTGTGCCGGTGCTATAAATTCATAGAGTTTTCGTGCCATATTAAATTACTCCTAAAGAAATAGTTATTTAGACCGCTTTATGGTCTACGTTAATATTGTCTGTAGGTGTGTTGTCCTTTGCTGAGTCGCCCTTCTTGCCATCACTGCCGTCTTTAGAACTAACAGGTTTTGCTAGATCAACAGCCGGTTGTGCTGGTGCTTTAGTTAAAGATGATTCAGTTGAATCAGGATTTTCATCCTTTGGATCTGCAACAGCATCAGAAAGTTTAGTTGCTTCTTCAACAACTTCTTCAGTTGATTCTTCAATATCATATTCTACTGACTCTTCTTCCATTTCTGGGTCCATAGGAATATCAATTGGTTCGTCTAACTCAAGTTCTTCTGCGTCGTCTCCGAAATCTTCTTCGTCTTCTGCATCGTCGCCCAATAACTTTTCAAATTCAGCTCTTAGATCTTCTAACTCTGCTTCTAAGTCGTCAACTTTGTCTTCAATGTCGCCTTCTTCCGCGTCACCTTCTTCTTCGTCGTCTACTTCGCCTAGTCTTCCTTCTTCCTCTGCTTCAACTTCATCAGCATCTGCTGTGATGTCGTCAACAAAGTCATGATCTTGACTGATTTCTTCTTCGACTGGTTCTTCTTCAGTCTCCGCAGTTTCTTCTACTGCTTCTTCTTCAGATTCGTCTGCTTCTTCAACAGTTTCGTCTGATTCTTTTGTTTCATCATCTGCTTCATCAAGAACTTTCTCGTATTCACTACGAGCCTTGGCAACCACATACTCATGCAAAAGCTCTTCTGCTTTTTCATTTTCTTCGGCTAACAATAGTTCAAGAATCTGCTCTAGATTCGCTTTTGATTCTGACATTAGTGGCCTCCTAATATAATTTTTTATTTTTTAATAAGGCGCAAGATACGCCTAATACACTTACTACTTATGTGTGCGGTGTTAAAATGCGTATAATATGGTGTAATTTTGGCGAAAAAACGACTAAAAAGCCATTTATTGTATTAATATTTAGTTTTGTTTCTTAAACCTTAAAACTAGTTTATATTAATCCGCCTCCTGCGTCTGGTGCTGGCTGTGAGTACATAGTTCTTACGAACTCATTATGTTCTATCTGTTCTGCTTGTTTGATGTCACGAATTTTTCGTAACTTATTTAATTCTTTAAGTGTCAATTTACCTTTACGCACATCAGTTTCTTTACGTTGAGTAAACCTGTCATCGTTTGGATTGTAAAATTCATTTAGTCTCATTATATACCGCCTTCTGGTCCTGCTCCTGCTGGTGGAGCAACTGCTCCTAAATCTGCAATAGCATCGCCAACTGCTTCAGTTGAACCTGGTTCTGGTTCTAATCCAGACAAATCAGGGTCTGCTTCTAAATCAACCATATCAGTTGGCATTGGTCTAATTCCCATATTGCCTAACCCCGGTTGACCTTCTTGTGCATTACTAACGTATTTATCTGAATTGTTCTCTTGACGCCACAACTCTTCATTTTCAAGTATCTCATCGTCAGTTAAGCCTAAGTACTTCTTCATCTTAAACTGATTACTCATATAAGGTACAGCGGCAACTTGGTTATAAAGTTGTGCTCTTTCCGTTTGTAATTGTATATCTCTGAAACTACTAAAGTTCATTGGTGGATTAAACTCTATAGTAAATGTACCTGAGTCAATCTCTATTCCTCTATACTTGAGGAACATTTTAAATTCTCTGTCTAAATCTTCTTGTACTTGCTTTTGTAGTCTTTCTACATATTTTGCAAATCTATATTCTTGAATGTATGCAATACCTACTTTACCATCATTAAATGTTTGGCTTCCATCTTCTGGGCCAGTAGGTAGATATGAACTTGGTATTTTAAGTCCACGTAATAGTTTATTATTAAAGTATCTTAAGTCATCAATTTGCCCTAAGTTCTCACCACCCGGTAGTGTATCAACTTTAGAACCTCTGCCTTCTGCTGTTTGAGCAAAAAAGTAATCTTCTAACATGCTCATTGGATTGTAAGCACTATCTGCTACACTTGCACCCGAGCCGTCTTTGCTTTTACCAGGAACACGTTTTTGTTGTACTTCGTACTTAACTTGTTCTAGGTACTGTCTTGCTTTATGAGGTGGCATGTTACCAACATCAATAAAGAACACACGTCTTTCTGGTGCTCTATGTACTCTATATATAATAATAGAGTCCTCTAATAATTCTTTTTGTTTGAATGTTTTAAAAATAGGTTCAAGTATGCTTACACCAAATGGCCAAGCCGCGTCCATGCCTTCTGTTAAACTAATATGTACAATGTGTTTTGCGTCTACAGGCGTACCTTGGTCAACACCGTCTAGTGCTCCAGTTAAATATCCGCCGCCGCTTGTTGGGTTAGTAGGGCTCATTATACCTGTAATGCCTTGTCCACTACCATATGGTCTTGCATGTAAATTAGAAACTTTAGTTGCAACTTTTTCTTCAAAAAGAGGATCTAAATTTTTAATAAAGTAAGTTTCAATTTTTTTACCTGCTGTTTCGTTTACAATAACTTTTTCAATATTTGCCTGATCAACCCAATACAGTTCATAATTTTCTGGATCTCTTATAAAAACTTGGTCTCCGTATTTAATACTGTTACGGAAAATTCTAAAAGCACGTTTGTACATAGTGTTTAGATTACACCACTGTTCAAGAGTCTTAGTTATAATTTTGCTTTCTGTATCACTTGGGGGTTCTGAATAATTAATTTGAAATGGCAAACCAGAAGAGTCATCTTCTTGTGTACCAAATTCTGCAATAACATCAAGTGCCGCATTAATTTCTGAATCAGCATCCATGTTATCATATTGCATATAACGTATAAGTCTATTTGGCGAACCAGCATATACTTCTGGTAACCAACTGGCTAACTGATTAGAGGCCGCTCCTGCGCCTTCACCTGCTGGTTGTGTTTGTAGGTTTAATGGTAAACCACTGTTATCAACCGGTGTAAAATGTTTTCTCCAACTCATAAATTAATCTCTATTTTTAAAACTTATACACAGTATTTATCATTAGTTAATAAGTTGTCAAGGCTACAATGGCCAGTCTTTGTTTTGCATCATAACTTTATAAGGCCACTCGTCGTTGTTTTGTAAATGCATTGCCCACGTTATTTTTTGTATTTTAGAATCAAAGAACTTACATTTATCTAGGCTTCTTTGAGTTAGTGTATATCCGTTGTTCTGTAGAAACTGGCAGTAAATAGAGCTCGAAGGGTGATAATCTACTTCTTTTTCAGGCGAATTTTCTGGTTCCCAAGAGGGTGTCCATGTAACTGTTGGTGTAGTAAATGTGTTACCCATTTCGTTGAATAAGGAGGTTTTTGACACCATTTTGTGTTGTAAGTGACTATATGTGTCTATTGCATCACTGTTATCTCTGTATATATTATTAAACGTTGGGTCGTAATTGTTTTGTTCTTCTGGTTCAACAGAATACATTTGAAAAGCAGTATAAGGTGCTTGTTCCATAACTGTTGTTGCATTATCTATTATTGCTAGGTCTCTTAATAAGAAGCCTCGGTCACAATAACCATGCATTTCTGTTCCATTTTTTAATTGTGCATGTATAGTGTCACCATGCAAACCCCAATTATGCAAAGAGTTCTTTAAAATATTAGTATCATCTGTTCTTATAATATCTTTAAGTGTAGTACTAGACGATGTATAGTAATCTGTTCTATGAAAAGTACTCCACATTATACCAACTAAATCTGTTTCACATAAGTTATGTGTATGCGTTAGTTGATTAAGAATTGTAGAAATGTATATATTGCCTTGCCCTGATTTAGCAAAAGAAGAAAATTCTAAATGTGGATTTTGTTCTGCAATAATATTTGCCCATGTAGGCCAATACCATTCTGTGAAACTACATCCGATAACAAAAAATCTTTTATATTTTGAAGTATTTAATTGTGCAAATTCCGTTAATAAGGACATACATATAGTTATCAATCACCTTATTAGTTTACATGTTTGACTGGATTAGGCAACGGACTCCTCGATGGCCTTGACTACTTTCCTAGGGTTCGTATGCTTTGCAATGAGCTCAAGTTGTGTTAGAACGCCTCTAGAGTAGTCGCCGCCCATGCCTTGTCCTACTGTAGTAGCATCTGGAGATGTATTTGGTGCGGCATTTGTTGCGGCAATTGTTGGGGTTCCGTCATTGCCAAAGAGCATACCTGCAACATTATCTACAGTGGTCATTAATCTGTCACCAAAACTTTGTCGTGTTGCTTCGTTTAGTTGTGCAAGAGCGTCTGCTGATGCAACTATTTCTGCTGTGTCAATAGCATTTAATTTCTCGATTGTTTCGATAAGTGCGGTCATGCCATCAGTGAATGCCATTAGCCTAGTGCCATCTAACTGTGAAAATTTTTCAAATATTCCAAGTTGTCTGTCTTGATCGTCTAAGTCTGGGCCACTAAACCAACCGTCATTTGTAGCATCGCCAAATTTTACCATTGATGCGGCAATATTTGAAATACCATCGGCTGTACTATCTAGTTGTGCTTTATCTATTCCTGCAAGTTTGTTAACATTGTCTGTTGTAGCATTCTGCATAGCAATATCTTCTTCATTAGTAGTACCAAATGCATTAACTAGCATAGAAATACCACCTGCGGCTACACCAATACCTGCGGCGGCGGCACCTACACCTGCCAATGCAACACCAATAGCAACCAAACCTACTGCGGCGGCAGTACCGGCAGAACCTGCGGCAAGTATACCAATTGCAAACGGAAGTAATGCTAGACCTAACATTTTTATGCCCTTCCAATACTCGGACCACTCCATATCTTTAAATGTATCAAATGCGTCAGAAACTCCCATCATTGCAATACCAACGCCTGCGGCGGCTACACCAAATGCGGCCATTCCTACAGCACCCGCTCCAAATTTACCGCCTGTCTTAAGTGCTTTAGTGCCAACATCACTACCACCAAATAGTTTACTAGTTAATTTGGCTCCTAAACTTTGAACTGGGCCTTTTATTGCACCTGCAAACAATCCTGCAAATGCAGATTTAACCGAACTGTATGCGGCGGCTATTAGGAATGCATTTACAATAGTGCCGGACATGTCAAATACTTCAACCTCTTCTCCGTCAACAGTTTTAGTATCTGTGTCTACTACTATACCTGTAACCCAACTGATTGCTTTGCCTAACAAAGCCAATGTTTCTGTGATACCAGTTGCTACTAATATCATGTTATCAATGACTCCTTCAACGTTTTGAGCATTCCATCCGTCAAGCCACTCGACAACCTTATCGCCGAATCCTTTAATAATTGGTTGTAATTTATCTTTAAGAAGTTTGCTAAAATTTTTCATTTTGCCGCCAGCATCTGCAGTGATACTAAACATCTCTGAAATTTATCTGAAATCCTCCGAAGTGCTTCATTAAACATTATAAAGATGCTTTCAGTTTCTACGGCTTCTTCTTGTTGTGCTTTTGTTAGTTTGTCGTATTCTTCTTGAGTTTTAATTACACCTTTTAACGTGTAATGAGATTCAGTAAATGCATTCATTACTTTTGATAATGGAGTACCAAATGCTCCCGCTAACATATTGATAGAACTTGATATACCTGATTTAAACTTCTGGAACGCATTATCAACAGTTGCAGAAGATTTTGCTAGTTGATTAAATCGAGCATCAACTTCTGAGGACTGTCTAAGTTGTCCTATTGACAACATCATTTGTTTACCTAGATCACCGAAGCCCTCAATAATTGGTCGCATTCTTTGCATTTGGTCATCTGTTAAATTTTTAGCACCACCTACTAAAACACCACTAAATTCTTGCATCATCTCCCCGGCTCTAATTGGATCTGTTTTAACCATTGCATTAATTTGCTGTATTCTTGCTCTAAGGTCTGTGCCTGCATTGGCATCAAGTGTAGTTAGTGCTTCATATAAGTCACCGCCTGCATCTGTTCTAAATGCAACACTTTCTAACATTGCATTTTGTATAGCATTGTTTACACCTTGGCCTAAACCAGTTGCTGTCATATCACCAGCCATTTTCTGAACTTGTGTTGTAAATTCTTGAGAGCCTTTACCCATTGACTGTATCAATAGTGATACTGACGCATTAGATGTTAATGTATCATCAGCAGAGCCAGCAATCTCAGCAATACTTTTACCAAGTATGGCTGTTGCTCTTAACTGATGTGCGAATAGATCTGCTGAACGTTTGGCTTGCTTGTTTCCATCAAGCATATTTAGAATACCAATTTGTTTTCTTAGTTTTAAATCGTCGTCGAGTGCAGAGCTCATTTCTGTAAGTGTTAAACCAAAGTTTGATCCTGCACCACTTATATCTTGTATTTCTTTTGTAAGATTCCAAAAGGACTCTCTGCCTGCTACTGCAATAACATCAGCGGCGTTTTCGAATCTCTGAGATACATCTTCTGCAGTATAACCTAACGCCTGTATAGATGCCCTAAAGAAAGCCGCATCACCCATTTGGCCGCCAACATCTAATCCAGTACCGCCTGTTTGCGCTCTTAAATCGTCGCCTAATCCTTTAATTGCATGATAGGTGGTAGCGAGTGCCGTGCCAAACAATCCAAGTGTAGCGGCACCTATAGACAATGCTGAGCTGAACATACCTAAAGATTTTGTAGGTGCACCGATAAGTTTAATGCCGTCTTTATCATCTTTAAGACCTAAGATTGCACTTTCTAGTTTTTTGTCGCTTTTGGCTTCATCCTTTGCTTGATCTTTAAGGGCGTCTGCGAGTTCTTTTTTAGATTTTTTAGTTACACCAGACAGCGTCTCAAGAACATCAAGGACTTTCTCTAAAGTTGATTCTGTGGACCAATCAGGAACAATAGTTTGCCCGTCTATGTCTATATTTTGCTTGTTAGCCATAATATTTATAAAGTACCATTTTATTGATGATAAATAGTTTTT
>MPMD02354922.1_pt1 | contig 12520 bp, 4 predicted proteins | sample 1617291 | NCBI WGS metagenome assembly MPMD02 (sample SAMN05944810, study PRJNA350692) | marine metagenome | biome: marine; feature: ODZ; material: water; isolation source: 120 m water sample filtered on 30 um supor filter | place: Pacific Ocean | collected 2012-04-09 | depth 120m m | reverse complement strand
CATGATTTGGCTGATAACCTGTATCTCCTGGGTTACGAAGCATACAAATGCCCTGTTCACTAGTTTCAAGATCTCTCAGAGTCCCACTAGCACCTCCTCCATGAGAATGGCCACCATCCGCTGCCATTGTTATTCCTGTTGTATTAGATGTAGCAGATGATCCTTGATGACCATGACTTCCAGCGTCTTGAGTACTAGCACTGATCGGTGTATGAGTATGCTGACCACCAGAGTCTGTGTCTCCTCCATGATCATGCTCACCATCAGAGTCTGTGTCTCCTGTATGATTATGACTAATCAATACCGCATTTTTATGCCCACCACTTCTTAGAGGGTATTCGGCTCCAGTTATATTAGTTCCTATATCAGAACTTGATCCAATTAAAAATTGATTTGTTAAATTTGGTATCTCAAATGTTGTTTCTGCACCTGATTGGTCGGTAATACCTTCAATATATTCCGCACCACCATACGTATCACTAATTACTTTATGTAATGCTCTATATGTATACGTATTAAGTTTTTCGCCATCACATACATGCCACATAGTAACAATACTACCATTTACAGTACCTGTAGGTAAATTACTATCTTTTCCTGCCCATACAACAACACTACCGATAGGAGTTACATTAGGAACTTCAAGATAATTAGCACGAATAGTACCACTATCTTGTCCTGGAGGAACACTAGATCCTGGTGCTTTGACTTCTAAATCACCCTGTATTTCTACTCTCTTAGAAATCCTTACTGATTTTCCAATACCAGGATCAATATTTACATCACCTACAGATTTAATTGTAAAATCACCAGTAGTAGATTCAGCAGTAAAAGAGTTTGCAACACCAACTTTAATATCACCAATATATGCTTCTTTAAATCTTCTTGTCGCTTTTCCAAGATATGATCCAAAATCAAGCGTAGGAATTAATCCCGTACCTGTTTGAATTTCTCCAGTAACAATTAATTTCCCACTTATAAAACTATGTCCACCAACACCAATTCCACCTTTAACAACTAAAGAACCCGTATTTTCATTCGTAGCATCTTTCTTAAAAGTAATCCTAACTTGACCATTAAAAGTTGCTTTACGCTTAACTCTCAATTGTCTGGTCATTGTAACAGGACCATCAAATTGAGATAAAACATACCCAGATGTTCCACCTTCAACAAGAATTCTTTCTCTAACAGTTACCTCATCAAAAACAACACTTAATTTAGAAGGATCTTGACCAGTAATAGTTGGTTTTGGAATATCATAAGAAATAGTTTCACCTGAAGAAGCAGATAATTTACTATTTCCATTAAATGTATCCCCCTTATTGTTCATACCAGTATAAACAACAGCACCAGCAGATCTTTCTTGTGCTTGTGCAAGGAAATCTTCTCTATCAGTTAAAGTTTTAATCTGTACTTGTGGCAATGCAGTGGAATAATTACCAGGACCATACCCAATATATTCAAAAGTATGTGCAGATGCACGACAAATAGAAGGTCTTCTAAATTCAATTGGAATTGCTTTTATTTTCTTAACTAAATCTCCAGTCTTATGATCACCTTGCCGTGTTCCAAAATATCCTCTTGAAACTACTGCTGTTGTTGTATCAACATTTCCACTTACTCTAAAAATCTCATCATTTATTTGAAGATAATCACCAAGTTGAATCCTATTAGATACATAATCTCCAGTTAAACAACTAAAAGTTAATGTCCCAGTACTATTAGTTTCATAATCTGCAGTGAGTTTTAAACATTCACCATCATAGAAAGAAATTCCTCTAGAAGCATAACTTTCAGTTCTAATATCAGAAATACCTTCATTTGAAGACATTCCTTGCTTTAAAATATAACCATTATCTACACCATTTCCAATACCACTACTAGTTAACTTAGATGTTTCTATTCTTACATTTAATGTAGTAGGACTAAGTTTATCTTGAACAATATAATCACCAACATTATTATTTGATGCATCTATAACTCTAAATGAATTTCCTCTTGATAATCCATGAGATTGAGTTGTAGTAAATGTAACAACACCAACAGATATTGTAGATTCACCATCAATAATAGTTTCTGAAACACCAGTTGTTATACCTGAAATTTTTGTAGAAGGTCCTGTAATAAATGCATATTGCTTATTAGTTATTGTAGGATCACCAGAAGTTCTTCCAAATCCAATAGTTTTTTCTCCTACACTACTAATTCTATAATAAGAATCTTCCGTATTACTATCACCTGTTAATTGAATAACATCACCAATACTAGTACTAATTCCTAAATTTGGTGTTGTAGTAGATAATAATAATTCTGCATCACTTGAACCACCAATAACAGAAATATCTGGATATAATTTATCTCCATCACTTTGCCCAGAACCTCCTTCCTGAATTAAAATTTCAGTTACTATACCACTATCAACTATTACTCTTCCAGTTGCACCTTTCCAGAGTGATGGACTTTGATTAGAATCATTAAAAAGTTTTACATTATAATAAGTACCATCAGTATGACTACTACCACCAGTTAAAGTACCACCAACAGCACCACCCAATCCATGAGGTAATGTAAATGTAAGTGTAGGTGTTGTAGTTGTAGGATTAGATATATCATTAATTTTTAATCCAACATTAAAATCTTTACAGAAAAGATCTAATGTTTCTCTTGTAATACTATTTTTTAAATTATTTGTAGAAACATCTCCAAGAGGTGATCTTTTTGCAAATGTTGTAGAAGAAGATGGATTAGAATCAAGATTATCTCTATCAAGTTGTGGATAAAGATCTACTGGAGTTTGTGAATAATTGAGATCGGAAAATAATCCAGATACAATATTACTAGCATTTAATACGTATAAATGGTATATACCATCTTTTTCATTCTGAACATAATCAGAAATTACATCATTTCTATAGATATAGAAATTTGACTTAAGATCATTTCTAGAAAATGTTGGTATTTCACTTGCAACACTTCTATTAAATGATATAATAGTTCCAGGAGCATGTGTTAAACCAGCAATATCTTTCTCACTTACCATGAATTCATATTCATTATTAATTGAATATACTACAAATGATCCATTAAATCCTCTATTAAATTGTGCTTCAGTTGCTTTTACATTATCTTTAATATTTCTTATAATAACAACATCATTTACTTTTAATCCATGAGGTCTTTCTGTAGTATAAAGAAACTCTGTCCCTACTCTTTCAGCAGTTTTAATAAATCTTGAATTTCTATTATATTTTGTATCTGTTAATTTAAGAACATCTCTAGAACCAACTCTAAATGGAATATCATTATCAGTAAGAGGAGCAACAGAACTAGAATCTTGAAGAATAAATCCAATTTCTGGATTCTTTCCGTTAGTTACTTCTTTAGGAATAACAACTCTTAATTTATATGTTTTCTCATCTAATCCTCTTTCATCAGCAATTCTTTTAACAAATGCTAAATCTGTAGAATCCGCATATTTTTTATCATCAGCTCCTGTTGGATCATACCCAATACCACTATCAAGGAAAGAATTATAAATTTCATTATTAGTTCCTACATTAATATACCATTGACCTTGACCAGAATCCCATTCAAGAGGAGATCCAATATCATTAGCATTTTTATCTGATACTCTACTATTAATAATTAAATCATTATTTTTAATTCCCCCATATGCTTTAATTCCTTCTCCTAAAAATGCATATGTATAAGATGCTGCTAATTTTATATACTCAGCAGATAATAAACCATCCTGATTAGTATTTGATTTTTCATCTGTTGCATGAGTAATTGCATAATATACTTGATGTTCAACTATATTTTCAGGAAGATCTCCAGATTTACTAGTAATAATAACTCTTTCACCTGTAGAAAGATTATTATTACCAATTAAAAATTGATTTGTATCTTTACCAGAATCACCAGAACTTCCCCCAGATTTTATAATATTAGTTACAGTATAAGATTTTTCATTTCTATTAATTTTATGACTATTATTCAGAACGCCATTTCCCATCATGTAAATAGGAGCACTATATTCAATACCCTCATGTCTAAGATATAAAATATCATTTTGTTTTGCACCAATTCTATAACCCTGAGTTAAGGATATTGGAATAGCACTTTCTGATGTAAATCCATATATGTATAATTTACCATCAGTACCAGCATTAGCAACTTCTCTTGTTTTTTTAACATCAAGAGATAACCATTCTATTTCATCTACTATTGAATCATCAATAGACCTTGGAGCAATAATTCCAGTTACATATCCATGATCATCTTTTTCAAATGATGTTACTTTAAATCCTTCAGATTTTAATGCAAATTGTCCAAAGTTTGAATTAGAGTTTGTAATTGATGCATCTGCACCACTAAGCATATTGAAATGATATGTATATCCAATAGCAAAAACAGATACAATCTGAATAAATGAATCGTTTGATATTTTAAGATGACTAGTTTCCCAAAGAGGACCATAAAGTGCATCCTGATCTAAGTGATAAACCTTATTACTACTAGCAGAAGATGATTGTGCAGATAATTCACCACCATGCACTGTTTGATATGCTAAACTATCATATGTTCTTGTTTTTTCATTATACTTAACAAATGCACGATCATCTTTTTGTAAAGATACACCAGTAAACTGAGCAGTAACAATTGAACGGAAACCATCTGCTTTAGATCCATCGGCATGAAGACCATTCATACCCCATACAGAACGAAGCGAACAGTTAAAGATATATGGAGAAGCACCATCAACAGTATCAACTTCTACAGTAACTGTAGGATTATCTTGTAATTCTGGAGAGGCACTAAGATTTATAGGGAGTGTTTCTAATAAATACGTGAATTTTGTTTCACTAATTACATCTTGAACTAACGTAGAAACGTTATATGTACTACTATCAGTTAATAATTGATCATCACTAATAGTTCTTCCTATTCCACGAATTCTAATTGGTGTTCCACTATTTAACTTATGTGCTTTTGCTGTAGTTATAGTTACTCTTTTTGATGGAGTAGTTCCATTTCCAGATATTACATTTGAAATAGTTATTGCATCAGTCTTAAACGGTCCTACAATTTCCCATTCAGGTGATCTTTTAGCAAAAGAAGTAGAAGAAGATGGAAATTTAGATAAATTTTCAATTTCTCTATATGAATTATATGCATTACCAACTTTATGGTAATACATATCAAGATCTGTTAATTCACCAAATCTAATTCTATTAACATCATTTAAACCATCACAAAATTCAAAACATGTTAACTTATGGTGACTAAAGGTAGGTATTGATTTATATTGCTCTGTAAACGTTCTAGGATTAGTATATACTTCTGAAGTTGTACTTCCATCAAAAATAGAAAATTGCCAAAAATAACAAGCACCAGTAATTCTAAAAATAGCACTACTTGGTGCATTAGGATCTGTTGGATTTGGTACGTATCTTGGTCTAATTTTAGTTTTTCTTAAATCAAGACCAACAAGAGAAGTACCTCTAGGTACAACAACACCACCATAAACACTATTAAATTTATAAAGTATATTATCTTCTTGTGTTAAATCAAAATTACTATCAAGTTCAAGATTTAATGTTGTTGTTGCAGATGTTCCAGTACCACCTTCTACTGGAGTTACATATGCAACATTACTTCCACCACCAGTATAATTATAAATCGCATAACCAGGTCTATTATCAACTATATGTTCTCCAGGAAATAATAAAATAGTTGTTTTTTCTACAACATCATTATTAGTTCCTTTTAGATATGAAAATCTAGCTGCTTCAATTAACGCTCTTTGTATCGTTTTAAACGGTTGTGCAAGTGAATTTCCTTCATTAGTGATTGAATCTGTTGAATCAAGATCACTTGGATTTACATAAAGAATTCTACCCTCAGTATTCTTTATAAAATTATCTAATTTATTAAGTGGCATCTTACTATTTACTTAACAAAGTTATACTTTATTTATGATTAAAATTATTATTCCAATATTTATCATATGGCATTATTACAACAGATTCTCCATCTTCATTTACAACACCAAAATACTCTCCATTCTCAGTTCTCTTAATAATCTCATCATACCTATCATAAAATTCATTTACTGTGAAAATTTCCATATTTAAATTAAAAAACTATACATGTATTATTATAATACATTATCAAAAATTTAATACAATTTTTGTTGAAATTGATAATGTTTTACTTCATTAGTACCATTAGTAGTAGCAAAAAGCCATAATATATCTGCATTTTTCCATATTCTTATTTTTTTTCGCATGAAATTTGTGATAGATGTACCTGTGGTAATTAATGTTCCTAAATTTATGTTATAAATTGCACCAAAATGATCAAGTAAATCAAAAGGATTTTTTAATTTATAACATACAACTATATGATTACTTCCATCCATATATAAAACATACAATTTTTTTCCATCTCTACTAAAACAAAAAGAAAGAATTATTGCCCCAGTAGTAGCATAGTCCCACAATATACCAATATAATTCCATGAATTTGAATAATAAGGATATCCTACATTTACTGCACCAGTAGGTCCAAATTGGGCAGGTGTTACTCCTCCCCATTCCTTATCGTCACAAGATGCCATTCCGTTGTACCAGCCAATTTCCTGACTAAACACTGCTCTTGTTTTTGCTAGATTCTCCGGAGTTCCATATTTCCCAGCACCATAAGTGTCATCACCAAGTTTGTAAGGATTTGGAGATAGCGTCTGATAACCACTATTATCCACACCTCTCAATGTTGGTGCACATTCTCTAATAATTGATGTAGTAATACCAGGTGGGTTATTATCATCATACATATATTCAAGGTAAAATAATTTAGTTCCATCATCATTCCAAGAAACATCTTGAGCCCATTCCCTAGCGTCCGCTGATGGATAATTTCCAGTAATCCAACCATCACCAGAACAGGCCGTCTCATAATTATCTTGACACCAATATGGTTCTTCACCACCATTCAAAGTAGTATGACCAGGGTCACCAGGGCTCCACCTTCCACCTATCTGCGAATGATCCCATGGTTTAGAAGAATCCATTTGAGTCCATGACCAAAGAGTCCATGTAATCCAATTATAACTAAAACCCTGATGTGTACGGTGCTTTTTAGTGTATCCACCTCCAAGGAGATATAGTCCATCTCTAGACCATGCTATACTTTTAATTTGAGGATAATAACTAGTCTTAGATTGCCAAGTTTCATCGTATACTTGATGCCACGCTAAAGTCTTCTCATCTTGAGTATCTGGATAGTCGTAGTCACCAGTTTCTTTATAATTACCACTACTTGATATATCTGCAGTCCGAGTAAGTGATTTATCAGCTAATTGATCTTGCCATTCAACAAAGGGATCATCAAACTTACCAAAAGATACATAAATTTTTCTTCCATCCCAAGAAATATCCACTCCCTGTTGTCTTCCATCGTTTGCATCAGAAGTAGAATCTGTCAAATAATGAATATAATTCGTTAATTCAATATTGATTAAATCATCAGAATATGCTTGTTTAGTTGCATTATCTTCTTGACGTGATATTCCACTTCTTCTAGTTCTAATTTTATAATTATCTTTATCTCCAATTAAACCTAAAACATTAGATGAAATATTTTTTAATTCTACAATTCCGACTTTAGAAGTCCTATCAGATACATTTCCTGTATCTGCTATTCCAACTGAATCTGGGTTTCCTAATAATCCTATTCTCATTATTCTAACTCCTATGAAGTAACAATTTCTTCATATGAAATAAGCAAAGAAATAGCATTATTATTCTGATTTCCACCATCATCACCACTAGATGTTTGAGCAGCACATATTGCATAATCTTCTTCTAAGTAAAAATATGTTTCCCTTGTAGATATAATATGAGTAAATCCTACAGGAATACTCATTTTTTTTACCAAATAAGACATTACACCATTAGCATTTTTTATACCTACAGAAATTAAAGAAGAATTTACATTATTTTTATTACAAGCAACAATAGAATTAATTTTATAGGTTGATGTAGAACTTGTATTTTCTAATATTTTTTGACTTTGCATCTCTGTATTAGGATTAGTATTCTCATGAGAAGTACCATCAATCTCAGATTCTACTTTAGTTCTTCCTCCCATATTTGAAGGATTTTTAATATTTGACATTATTCATACCTATATCTATGTACTAATAACTTCATATGAAATAAGTAAAGAAGTATCTCCTGTTTTTGCTGCAGCCAATTTATAATTTTCTTCTAAGTAAAAATATGTTTCTTTTGTAGATATAATTTGAGAAGACTTTGGAGGAATGTCTAATTTTTTTACTATATGGGCAATTACTCCACCACTATTACTGTCACGTATTGCAATTGAGACTTCATTATTGGTAGTAGTATTATTGGTAGCAATAATAGTATTAATTTTAAATACCTTACCATTATTTGTATTTGATATTATTACATATGGATTAGTGTGATACTCATAGGTATTAGAACTTAAAGTATTCACATAAGTTCTTGCCCGGATTTCTGTAGGATTTATAATATTTATGGATACATTAGCATCCCAGAGAATTCTAGCAAACCCTCCTTGAAGTGATTGAAGATCAGACCAATTAGAATCATTTGCTGTTGTTGCTTCACTTCCAGTGTACATGTCACTATTTGTACCAACATCAGTTTCTATCCAATTCAAAACATCTGCATATGTCCAATCTCTATTATACTGAAGTTTAGTAGCAATCAATCCTGCTGCTACTGGAGACGCAGAACTTGTTCCACTAAATGCACTAGTATATGATGTAGCAGATTGTGTTCCACCTGATGTTACAATATTATAACTTGAATCTATTCTATAAGTAGAATCATAGCGAGGTCTACTATCACCAGGATTGTTACCATACCAATCTTCAGCAGCAATTGAATCCTCACCTGGAACATAACAAGAAATTAAATTTCCCATATTACTATAAATTGCTCTTCTTTCCTTTACAGTTGTGTACTCATATTGAACATCAAATGCTCCTATTGGTATTGTCCTATATGTTCCATTACTAAGTTGTCCTATCTGTCCTGGATACCCCTGTCGATTAATTGTTTTATAAACATCAAAAAAACTACTACTTCCTGCTGTAGATGCGAGAGAACTACTATTAGAACTAGTAGAAACATAGTTATTATAATCGGGATGATCTGATTTAACTAATTTTTGTCTAGTATTTCCTGCAGAACAAATAAAGATAACTCCTGCATCTATCATCTCTTCTCCAGTATCCAAGGAATAATTATCAACAAATGGCATTCTAATTCCAGCTTGGTGAAAATTAGTAAGAAATCTTGGTGATGAAGTACTACCCGTATACTTATCCCCATCAGGATCTATATTACTATAAGATACTCCAGTTACAGTTCCATCAATTGCTGAAGGTCTATGCCAATAATATCCAGTAGTAGGAAGAGTATTTCGATAACCCCAACTATTACTACTAATAGTTGGATTTCTAGTACCATGAGTAGAATTAAGTGGTTTGTTTTGATGAAATATTCTACACATATCAAAATATTCATCATCATTAATACCACTCGTTCCAATCATATTTACATGCCATTTGTTTGCATTATATGCCCATCCATGAGTTTTTCCATATGCTTGTGACATACATGGTGTGGCATGATTATCACCAGAACCAACACTTTGTTGAGCAGTATTAGTTCCATTACATCTTAATCTTGTATATTGAGTATCTGTTACAGTGATACTAACTGTATCTACACTCGAAAAGGCAGCAGATCTATTACTAGTACTTTCCCACCAACCTATAGCAGCAGTTTCGGTTGGAACTTTTGTTCCATCCCATCTAATTACAGTTCGATTTGAATCAGCATCAAAATACGCAGGATCAATATAATATGGAGCATCCAACACTAAGTCCAAAACACCACATAAACCATCAGGATCAATTGCATTACCACCAATATAATTGGTAGGTCCATTCCCATCGTTAATGAATTCAACATGACCATACCACGCTGCTTGATCACAAACAATAATATCAACACCAGTTCCATCTCCATATTGCTGTATCCTATCTTCTATTACAACAGTAGAAGTTTTACCAGTATAAGTTCCAGAAGTAGGGCCATTATTATTAATTTTAGTTAATGATGCCCAAGGATCTGCCTTTTGAGTACATCTTTTTATTTGATACCCAGAACGATTTAATTCTGCAGAAGTTGCAGTAGTAGGCAATTCACTCATTGGGTTCGCACCAGGAAAATTTGCAAAACCACCAGTCAATCCATCCCAAGTTGTCCCTCCTCTATAATGTTTAGAAGTTGATGAATACCTATAAAATTTTGCAGCTGGATTACCATCTAAAAGATTAACAGGATCTTGCCTATAAGTGCCTCCATAATAAGAAACATCAATATTAACAGATTTTACTTTTGGATGTTCTTTAATGCTATCAACTTCAGTTGGAGTTAATAAATATCTTGCCTTTTTACACTTAATATTTTGCTTAAAAACACATTGACTCTCATCAGATGGAATGTAAGTATCAGATGTTCCATTTGACACTAAAAGATTATGAATTATATCCATATCTTCTATATTATGACAACAAACAACAAATCTTTTCTTTACATCACCTTCTGGTTCTTTAGGTAATGTTGCCTTATACGCTGCAAACCCTGCAGTTTCAGTAAAAGTTTCGGTACTAATCATTTTATACTACCACCTGTTTCTTCTAATTTTTCTATTCTTAGTTCATGATTTTTTACAGATTCAACTAAAATAGGTATGATGGCATCATAATTGACAGTTTTATATCCATTTGAATCAGTTTCAATAATTTGAGGTAAAACTTTTTCAACATCTTGTGCTATTAATCCAAGAGATGGTTTTTTACTTTCTTTCCAGTTAAATGCAACTCCTTTCAATTGTTGCGTTATTCCTATAGGATCATTAATGTTATTAATATTAATTTTTGCTTTAATATCAGATAGTGATGTATATGAAGTTGCTGTTAAATTGCCAGTATCTGGTCTAAAAACAAGTTTGGGTGATGATGTATTAATGAAACTAACTATACCACTAGTAACACTAGTAAATCCAACATAATGATCAGTAGGATCGGTGTATCCTGGTATATCAACCACTTCAACCGAAGATGCTACATCATTACTCGCACCAACTTCACAAATAACAGATGTTATTGCCCATGCATCAGCATTTGATGCCGAAAGTTGTCTTACCTTTATCAAAACACCACTGGTAACTTTAGCAGCATCTGGTATATTGATAATAACTTCTGTCCAAGAATCAGCAAGTATTATAGTCTCATTATTTTGTGCTTCCCCACTAGTTGATCTCAATAATTTGTGAAATTGAGTCCAAGTACTACCATTAATAGAATATTCGAAAACTAATTCTTCTCCCAATTCTGGATTATCATAATTATCCCAATTCCTACATGCATATAATGTTAATTGATTAATATTCTTTAAATATATCTTATTATTTGTAGTAATTTGTCTATCTAAACTTGTATTATATTCACCCCCAAGATCAAAAACACATATTGGTGTGTTCTCATTAACAATAGAATCAAGTGGTAAGTCATAAGTACCAACAGCATTATATTCTACAATAGTAGTTGGAAATGCTCCTTGATTGAAACAACTAGCATGATTTGAAAAATCTAAAGCAGCAAAAGAAATATTTCTATCCGAACTAAAAGATCTAATAAAACAAGAACTAACTATTATTATATCCATATTATTTCCACTAGAACTTTGATAATATCTTAAATAAACTCCACCAGTATTTTTAGCATTGTCTGGAATTTTGAATATATTACGAACCCATCTATTAGGATTATTATCATAATAGGGACTATAGCCATCACCACGTTGTCCAATAGTAGTCCATGAACTTTCATCGAATGAATATTCTAATTTAAGTTCATCACCGCCCTCTAGTAGATCGCCTGCGCCTATAAGAGTTATAAATTCTACAGTATCTACGGATGCCAAAAATATCTTAGTTCTTGATGTAACAGTTCTTATCTGCGAACTAGTATCAGAACCACCAAATCTATATACCGCATCATCTCCTCTAATCCAAGGACTGAATGGTGTACTTGATTGTGCAATATCATATTGTACACCACCACTTATATCTGCAGATTCCTGATTACTTGCATCTAAGAGAATTGTATTTCCACCTCCTCCACTAAGAGTAGATGAAGATATCTCTACTACTAAAGCAGTTATAGCCCAATTATCTATTAGTCTACCACTAGTCCATGGTTGCCTCATTCTAATATAAGCACCTTCATAAGTTTTTAGTGCATCGGGAACAGCAACTACTTGCAACTGCCAGGAATTTCCAGTTATGTCACCCTCATCAATATTATAAAATGAAACCCAATTTGTTCCATCAAATGAATATTCTAACTTTAAACCTTCATTAATGTCGGGGCTCTCACCCCATGAACTAT
>MPMD02396789.1_pt1 | contig 12522 bp, 11 predicted proteins | sample 1617291 | NCBI WGS metagenome assembly MPMD02 (sample SAMN05944810, study PRJNA350692) | marine metagenome | biome: marine; feature: ODZ; material: water; isolation source: 120 m water sample filtered on 30 um supor filter | place: Pacific Ocean | collected 2012-04-09 | depth 120m m | reverse complement strand
ATGGCGATGATGGCGATCACCACCAGTAGCTCGATTAATGTGAAACCCCTGCGCCAGGGCCCGCTTGCGATGGGGGGATTACAAGTAGCTGTGATCATAATTCTTTTTATCGAAAGCAGTTTTGAAAGACTGCCTTCCGTTGCGGGAGATTCAACCCCAAAAAGCGGTTTTTTTGACTGGCCAAGCCTGACTGACGGGCGCAGGCTCCCGCCGTCCAGAAACCCGTTCCAGCATCATGCCAGACTTAACCTTTAATTGTCCACAATGCGGCCAGAACCTGACCACAGACGAGAGCCTAACCGGCTCTGAGATCGAATGCCCCTCCTGCACCAAACCGATCAAAATCCCCTCGGCAGGCGATGAAAATGTTCAGAGAGCGGAGGCAGAACCACCCGCCCCCCCCGTGGGCGAGGAGCCGGAGTCCAAAAAACTGGCGGTGCCGGTGGTTGAGGGCGGCGAGATTTTGCTGAAAAAAGAAAGCTCAAAAAAAGAGGAAGAGGAAATCACCGGGGATGGAAAAATCTGTGTCAAGACCATCAAGCGCGGCGAATGCATCGAGCTGGGACAGGACAAGTTCGACGAGACGATCAACCTCTTTCTCGAGAAGTTCGCCCGCGAGCAGATCATCAGCGTACACTCCCTTAACTACTCGCACTTCGACCCCACCACCCAGAAATACCTGCCCGACTATGCGGCGATGATTGTGTACGAGCGGTAGGGCAACATTTTCAGTTTCTAGAAGACAAACGGCGAGTTGAACAGGCCGCACTCCGGGCAGCGGGACCGGTCCACGTCATGATCGTCCGTATAAACGTAGGCGCAGGCTTCGCAGCGAAACACCCGGTCCTCGGTCGGCTCCGGCTCGAACCGTTTACGCCGAAACTCGTATAGAAACACGAGCACACCCAGCAGGCTGATCACAACCGCGAAGCATAGGAAGATGACTTGATCGGGAAACATCAGCTCGACGGTGGGGCGACGGCGGATGGCGACTTGGGCGGCGCCACGGTCCGCCAATGGAACAGCGCCCCGCCCCACTCCAGCGCGCCCGGCTGGTCGGGGCGATCGAAGCGCGTGCGCTTGGCCGGCTCAAACCGGATGCCCCGAAGCAGGTCCAGCGCCCGCTGGTCGGCGACGGCCTGAAAGGCGTCGCCCTTGACCAAGCGATTCGGCACCGTGGCCGAGACGACGTAGCCGTCCGAGTTCACACCGATCCGGACATAAGTCCGCCGCAATGCCTCGTTGTGCGGTAGCGCCGGCACGGACACGGCGCGCACCAGCGGCCGCTTGGCCAAGCCGCCGAGAATCTGCAACTCGGATGCGAGACGCAGCGCCAGCGGCGGGGGCGCCACAGCCGCCGGCTTGGCCAAGCCCTTGGCCGGGATGCCGGACACAACGGCCAAGTGTCCCGGCAGCGCCTCCCGGAAGGCGGCCCCGAGCGTGTCGGGTTGGTTGTCGAGCAGGCGCGGTGCCTCATTCCACTCGATGAGCTGATGTTCCACCTCGGAGAACCGGCGCCAAGCCGTCCCGGAGAACCCGCGCCGGTTCGGGCGGGAGAACAGGGTCGGGTCGCTGAACGCCGCCCCCGGATCGCTGTCGGGTGTCAGCACGATCTCCGGCATCAGCCGGAGCAGCGCGCTTTTAGGTTGCGCACGGACGGCGAACGGGACGCGTCCCAGCCAGAAAAGAACGCCCAACTGCGCCACGAAAACGATCAGCACCCAGATTCCAATGGCCTGGTTGGACCAGCCCTCCACCCGCTCGATGGTTGACGGCTCGCCGCTCACGGCTCCGTGCGGGGTTGCGGCTCAAATGGCTGGGAAAAGTCGGGCGGCCGCGAGGCCAACAGCACGTGGCCAACACCAATCTCCCCGGCCATCGTGCACAAATCAATGATCACCTCATGGCGCACCACCTTGTCCGCCTGGATCAAAAGCGATACCTCACCCGGCTGCAGGCCGCCCTGCTCGATGGCTTGGATGATTTTGGGATGCAGCAACTCGGTTGAGGGCAGTTCCAGTTCCACCTGCTGCCCCGACTTGAGCTGGTCATCCAGACGGGCCAGGCGACCGTTCACGCGCACCCGGCCCTGCTCCACCGCGCGCAGCACGCTGTTGCTGTCCAAGTCCGGGTAGCGGTTGACCAACAGCTCGGACAGGGGGAGGCTCTCCTCCTCCTCACTCACCTTGCGGGAGAAGACCTGGTCCCGCAGCGTATCTCCGTGAAAGTAGAGAATCCCGTTCGCGTCGACGGCCACCGCCAGCGACGGATCACCCACGCCGGAGCGCTGGAAGGAAACGGGAAGGTCAACGTTTACCTCGATACCCGGCTTGAAAACCATGGAGGTGTTAAACAGCAAAAGTGGCAGCATCAGGAACAGCACACCAACGAACGGCGCAGAGTCCAGTTGCCCGTGAAAAGGCCGGATGTTCCCCTGATGATTCATTTATTCCCGGACATGGACACCGCCTTGCGTGCCACCCGCGGCTTGGTCGATCCGGCCGATTTGGACGGGGGCATTTCATGGGTGATGATGTTGAGTATTTCCGAGGAGATCTTGTCGATGTCCACGGCCAGGTCGTTCTTGCGACCCACTAGGTAGTTGAAGGCAATGTAGCAGGGAATCGCAATAGCCAGGCCAAGCGCCATGCAGATCAACCCCTCCCAGATGCCACCAGCCAGCCTGCCTACGGATATTGTCGGCAGAATACCAATTGGCAGTTCCGGCCAAACACCGCGAAAGATGCGAATGAAACCCAGCACCGTGCCCAGCAGGCCAAGCAGCGGGGCAACCTGCGCGATGGTGCCCAACATGTTCAACCGTTTTTCCAGTCGCGCAACCTCGATGCGCTTGTTGTCATCGAGCAGTTCGCGCAACTGCTCCCGCGACTGTTCGCGGTTGAGGATGCCCATCTTCGTCATCCGCGCCACCGGACCCGGCGTGGCATCACAAATCGCCACCAACTCGACAATGTTGTAGTTGTTCTTGAGGTTTGCCCGAATCCCGGCAATGAACTCGGTGGTGTTGATCTGGACACGGCGATAGTTCAGTAGACGCTCCAGAAAAATCGTCGCCGCGACCGCCGACACCAGCAATAGCACCCACACCATCGGGCCACCCTGCTTCATCATTTGCCAAGCGGAGCCGCCCGCTTCCGAGCCCTCAACCTGCGCCAGTAATAGCCAGTTCACGGCCCCTTATAGGCTTCCCGAGGGGCCTTTTTCAAGGCCGGGAATCGACGGGATGCACCCGCTGGGCCAAGCGCGGACTATTTGCCGGCCGGCCGGCCGATGCACCACAGGCTCTTGTGGGTTCTCAGATAGAGCGCCCCGTCGGATACCGCCAACGTCGAGTTTGAGTACTCTCCCACCGAGTTGGTCGCCAGCAACTCGAACGTCGGGCTGGCACGCACCACATGTGTGTCTCCGGATTGGTTGGTCACATACACCCGGTCACCCACCAGGATTGGTGATCCCCAGACAGCAGGGTTGTTGCCTGTCGATGCCAACCGCTCGGTGTAAACCGTCTTCCCCTTCTTCAAATCAAGGCAGATCATGAACCCGGACATGTTCACGAAATAGGCGTGCCCATCTCGCGTGACCGGTGTTGCGACGCGGTTGTTCTTCGCCCGCGTATCGTGCCAAAGCCGCTTGGCCGTCACGTCACCACTACCACCCGGCTTCACCGCGAGCGACGCGCCGAAGTAGCCACCCATCGCCAGCACGACATTGCCATCGTAGACCGGCGACGTGTACACGAGCGGGTTCAACCCGTCGCAGTGCCACAACTCGCTGCCATCCTGCGGGTTGATTGCTCGCAGAGAGTTGGCCTCGCTGAGGATCAGCTCCAAACGGTTGTTTGCCCGAATGATGATCGGTGTGCTGAAAGCGCCGGTCTTGCCGCCATTGCCACCGCGAAAACCGTCAACTCGATCGAGGTTGTCACGCTCCTCGACCTTGCGCTTCCAAACGGTGCGCCCGGTCAACTTGTCGAGTGCGTACAGCATCGAGTGTGGACCGGGGCCGTGATAAAGAATGCACACATCGCCAAATAGCACCGGCGAGGTACTGCTGCCCCACTCGTGCTCCTGCGGTCCAAGGTCGCGGCTCCATAATTGCTGCCCGTCGAGATCATACGCAGCAATCCCGGCTGAGGCGTAGTTGGCCACCACCACACGGCCGTCGGTCGCCGGCGACCCGGAACAGTAAGGGTTAGTCTTGTGAGACTTCTCCGCCTTGGTGTAGGTGACGCCCGTACGCCAGAGCAACTCGCCAGTACGCTTGTCAAAACACATCATCGTGCGCCTCTTGTCTGAATCGGTTGCTTGGGTAATGAAAACCTTTTCGCCCCAAACGATCGGCGAGCTGTTGCCGCGGTCCGGCAGCGGCACCCGCCAGCGGACGTTCCTTTTCGTGTCCCATTTCAACGGGACCGTTTCGCCCTTGGCCAAGCCGGAGCCGGCCAGGTCCCCGCGCCACGATGGCCAGTTGCGTGCGTTTGCGCCCAAAGCCAAGCCAAGCCCAAGCCCAAACATAACGTACCCCCTAAATCGAGTGGTTGCGTTCATCCGTGGGAGGTTACCGCGAAGCCTTGGTCAAGGGCAGGTTTTTTTTGCCCCGCGCAGCTATTCCAGCGCGTCTAGGATCACCCTGGCCACCTCGCCGGCCAGCGCAGCCGAGCCCTCCGGCGTGAAGTGCACGTTCACTGGCCGCTGGATTTTCTGCAGCCTCGGGAGCGCGAACGAGTAGAGATCGTGAATCGGCACGTCGTGCTTCTGCATCACGCGCCTGGCCGCGGCGTTGTAGCCAACCACGTCCGCCGGGATGCGCAGCGGGCCGACCTTGCCTTCAGGCACCGGTGTGGTGTTGCGCCAGATCAGTATGGCGCCGGTCTGCTTCAGGCGTCGGACGAGCGAGTCGAGATTCTTTTCGTACGCTGCCGGTGTCACTTGCCGCTTGCCGTGCGGCATGAACTTCAAGTCGTGCAGGCCCCAGTTGAAATGGATGACATCCCACTTGCCGTCGCCGATCCACGAGTCGATCTGCACCAGCCCGCGAGTGGTCGGGCCGCCGTTGGCCGGGATGCGGTGCACGTTGGCCTTGCCCTTGAGCAACTCGCGCGTCGCCAGCGTGTAGCCGATGGAAATCGAGTCGCCGATCAGCAGCACGCGCGGTCGGCCCGGCGCGTCGCTGATCGGGGCCAGCGGATTGGGTCGCTTGGCCTTCGGCGCTTGGCCAAGCACGGGTAACGCAAGCAGCGTCATGAATAGGAGTGGGATAAACTTGGTTTTCATAATTTGCTTCAGGCTTGGTTGGCGGAAAAAATCCGGTCGGCCTCCTCGAGGGTTTCCTTTGAGCCGATGTCGTACCATGTGCCGGGCACACTCCATGTGTACACCGGCATCTGCGGGTACAGCCACTGGATCAGGCGGCCGGGCTGATCGGGATTGTTGCCATCGTCGATGTATTGGCCAATAAGCGGCAGCACTACCTTGGGATAGTGATACAGCGCAATGCCAATCAATGTTGATTTTGGCGCAGCCGGTTTTTCCTCGAAGCTCCGAATGCAACCGTTGGCGTCCGACTCGACCACACCGAACTTGGTGGCCTCCTCCAAGCTGCCGACGTCGTACACGCCGAGCACGGGGGCGTTTTTCTCGGCACACAACCGACCGTAGTCACCGAGCGTATCGCTGAACAGGTTGTCGCCGGCGACCACAACCACGTCATCATCGATGTTCCGGCTTCTCAAGACCAGGTGCAGGTCGCCGATCGCGCCGAGCTTGTTGTCATCACCTGTGGAATGGTCGTTCACCACGTGCACCGGCGCGGCGAAGCCGGACGTGTCACGGCTACCGGCCCATGCCTCAAAATGGCCCGCAAACTTTTCGTTGGTCACGACGAACGCCTCGTCGATGGCGTCGATCACACCGAGGCTGGCCAGGACATGATCGACCATCGGCCGGCCGGCGACCGGCAGCAGCGGCTTGGGTTGATCGAGCGTGAGCGGGTAGAGGCGCGTGGCGTATCCGGCGGCTAAAATGATCAGTTTCATCGTGGGCGCGGGAGCCTAGGAAGGCAGGCCCTATACGTCAATTCCGTGAAAAGAAAGAAAATCAAAATAAATTGAAACCATTACACGTGCCACGCGTATAAGGTGGCGTTATCGTGCTTCATTGTAAGTGCGGTACGTTTTCATCGGGTTGATCCTCGTCCGATCGTAACGGTCGGGCGGGGACTTTTTTTGTGCATCCCGATTGTTGAAGTTAATTCACCTTGAACAAGTCACTCCCGGCGAAGCTGACATCCCGGTGCGGGTTGGCCCCATCGATTTTCACGCAATAAAAAACCGTCGATGCCCCGACCACGAGAGGCAGCTTGAAACTCGTCGTGTCGATGGGCCAGGCGATTTCGGCCGAGAGCGGCCTGCCCAGGCCTGCCCAGGCCGGTCACGTACTCGACGGTGTAACTGGCCGGCCGGCCGGCGGCGTCCCAACTCCACTCATGGCCGTCCGTCGCCGACTCGCCGATGCGGAGCCAATACTCCTGCGCCGACGGCTTGACCAAGCTGTCACGCCCAATCCACTCTTGCAACCATCCCCGGCCAGCGGCACTTTTGACGCGTGGGCCACTCGTCTTTCAATCAACTCTCCCGCTTGACCAAGGCGGCCACAATCGCCCTGCCCTTGGCTTGCCTGATTCCGCTTGGCCAAGCGGTCGATCTGCCGCCACGCAGCGCACAGTTCCCCAGACTGCTCGAGCAACTCAAGGCCCACGTCGAGCGGGTGGACCGGCAGTCCGCACAACTCCCCGCCCCCGAGTTCCCCACAGGCAAGGATTGGTTCAACTCCCCGCCGCTGACCTTCAGCAAACAGCTCGCCGGCAAGATCACCGTGCTCGATTTCTGGACCTACTGCTGCATCAACTGTATCCACATCCTGCCTGATCTCGCCGAACTCGAGGAGCGCTACGCCGGTTACCCGGTGGCGTTTGTCGGCGTGCACTCGGCCAAGTTTGACAACGAAAAGGTGTCCGAAAACATCCGCGATGCCGTGCTGCGCTACGAGATCGCCCACCCGGTCGTGAACGACGACACAATGCAGCTGTGGAAGCGCATCGGCGTGCGCAGCTGGCCCTCGATGGCCGTCGTCGGCCCGAAGGGCAACCTCCTGCTGCTCGTCTCCGGCGAGGGCAACAAGGAGGTGATCGACGCCTGCATCACCGCCGCGCTGGCGTTTTACCCGAAAAACATTTTCCGGCACGACCCTGTACCGATGTCACCGGAGAAGGACAAGCAGCGCATCGACTCGCCGCTGCGTTACCCTGGCAAACTGGCGATCGACACCGAGGGCGAACGACTCTTCATCAGCGACTCGAACCACCATCGCATTGTCGTGACCGATCTCGACGGCACATTCATCGACACGATCGGCTCCGGCCGCATCGGCTTGGCTGACGGCGGCTATGACGAGGCACGGTTTTTCCGGCTGCAGGGCCTCGCCTATCTCGACGGCAGCCTGTACGTCGCCGACGCGGAGAATCACGCGCTGCGCGTGGTCGACCTCAAGGCCAGACGCGTCAGCACCCTCGTCGGCAACGGCATGCAGGGTCGCGATTATCAGGGCGGCAAAGGGGGCCGCGAGCAGCCGATCAGCACACCGTGGGATGTGCTTGTCGAGGACGACCAGGTCTTCATCGCCATGGCCGGCACACACCAGATTTGGTCGTACGACCTGAAGCAAAAGATCGCGAAAAATTACAGCGGGAACGGCTCCGAGCAAAATCTCAACCGCACCGACCGGCTGCTCGCCGCCTGGGCACAGCCGTCCGGGCTGGCCGTCGGCAATGGCGAACTGTTCGTCGCTGACAGCGAGAGCAGCACCGTCCGCGCGATTCACCTGAAAAGCGGCGCCACCCGCACCATCGCCGGCGGCGAGAATTCCCAGCCGAGAAATCTGTTCGCGTTTGGCGACAAGGACGGCATCGGCGAACAGGCGCGCATGCAGCACGTCCTCGGCGTGCAGTGGTGGGCCAAGGAAAACAGGGTCATCGTCGCCGACACGTACAACCACCGGCTCAAGTTGCTTGATCCGAAAACCGGCGAGAGCAAACGCTGGGTTGGCTCCGGAAAACCCGGCCTCCGCGACGGCGCCGGGCTTGAGGCGCAATTCTCCGAGCCTTCCGGCTTTGCGCTTGGCCCGAAAGCCAAGCGGCTGTTCGTCGCCGACACGAACAACCACGCGATCCGCGTCGTCGATCTCGGATCGCTCACAGTGACCACGCTCAAGCTCACCGGTGTACCCGAGGCCAGCGAACCGGTCGCACCACGCAGCCTCCGGCTGGCCGACCTGCCCGGCACACCGACGGTCCGCACCGAGCCGCTGCGCCTGGCCAGGGGCCAAACCGGCACGCTGACGCTGAGCCTCAAACTCCCCGCCGGCCACCACTTCACCGACGACGCCGGCAGCCGCTGGCAGGTGATCGCCGACGAACAATCCCCTCTCGCCATCGACGAGGCCAAGGCCGCCGGTGCGCTCAAGGAAAACGACGCCATCGACATCCCGGTGAAACTCAAGGACGACGCCAACGGAGGCCTCCTGCGCGTCGAGGCGATCGCCTACTTCTGCGAGGAGGACGGCCCGTGCCAGATTTCCGGGGTGCTGTTCGAGGTGCCGATCGCGCCTGGCCAAGCAGGGGCCAAGCCGGTCGAACTCAGGCACACCTTCAGCAGTCAAGCCGGCCCGTTCGCCCTGCCGCCGAGCGGGGAGCGATAATCGATTATATTTTATATTTTTTTTTGTTTGACAGCATATCGAGTTGATGATTAATTTGCTTTAGTCTGTTAAACCATAAATGTATATGAAACACTACCCAAGTGCCCCCGCCCCGTTTTTTTTCGCGGCACTCCTGATCTTTGGCTGCTGCAAGCCCGGTGTCCTCTCTGCTGACAACACCCCGAAAGGCCCACCCGCGGCGGTCCAAACCAGCTTCGCGGAGGTGATGTCCCGGCTCGATCCCAACGGCCACCTGTACGCCTACCTGAGTACCGAGCAGGCGTTGGCCAAGCTGGATGAAACCCTTGAAGGCCTTATCTCAATGGCCAAGACCGGTGCCGAGGCAGGCGGCGGCAACCTGATGGACAACCCGTTTCTCGCGCCGATCATCGAGGGCGCGCTGGGCGTCGTCGAGCCGGCCTACCGGCAGAGCGGCATCGGCGAGATCAGCGGCGTTGGCATGAGCAGCCTCGCGATCGAGGAGGACCTCTGGCGCAGCAAGATGTTCGTGCACCATCAACCGGACAAGGGCACCGGCCTGATCTGGGACGTGTTCGGCGAACAACCGCACACGATGGACGTGCTCTCACTGGCACCAGACAACACGATGGCCCTGATGCACAGCGACCTGGACGCAAAACGCGTTATCGACTGGGCGGACGCAATGCTCAAGGAGATGCTCAATGGGGAGTCACTGATGGCCAATGCGCCCGATGAGGTGAAGAATATCCTCGACTCGTTCGGCAACGAGGTCGGGTTCCTGATGACGCTGGACGAGGAAAACAAGATGACCCTGCCTGGCTTCATGTTCGACCAGCAGGATGACATCGAGATGGACGGCGTCGCGTTTGCTCTGCTGGTGCGCGTCAAAGACAACACCTTGTTGGAGATGATCAACGGCGTGATGGGTGGCGGGCTTGGCGCTCCGCAGGGAACAAAAGTCGGCAGCGTCACGATTCACTCCATTCCCCTGCCAATCCCGCTGCCGATCAAGATGGATCTCTCGCCCTGTTATTTTCAGGTCGGCGACTACATGGTGCTGTCCTCGGCGGAGAGCCTGGCCAGGCGCATGGCCGCGGCACACGGCGGCAAGGGCCGACTCATCGACGATGCCGGGTTCAAGGCCTTGGCCAAGGGGCTCAACCTCAAGGCCAATGGCATCTACTACGCCGATCCACAGGCCAGCGAATGGGGGATGGAGATCAACGAACTGAGCATGGGCAAACTAGAGGGCGCCTTGGCCAAGGTTTACGAGATTTACGAGGAAAGCCTGAAGGAAGGAATCGGCATGGTCTCACTCTTCAAGGTGGAAGAGGACGGGCTGCTGATTGAGGGTAACTCGACGGTCAACCCGTATGGCGGCAACATCGTGCACTCGATCGCCGGAGTGGGTGTCGCCGTGGCTTCGTCGCTCAACGACCTGCAGCAGTCCGGCATGTTCGAGGATCTCGGCGGCTTTGGCGGTCCACCGGGCTTCGGGGACGATTCCGACTTCGACCTACCAAGAGTCACCCCGCCGGACGAAGAGTAAGCCATTCTTCAAACGAACAGAAACTATCACGAAAAGCTAAATGATCAATCGGGCAAATATATAAAACTGAATTTTATGAAAACAAAAAACACGATACTGACGACAATCACGGCTGGGGTGTTTGTGGCCTTGGTCGGTTGCGGCGACACATCCAGCGACGGTGGCAGCAGTTCCGCGCCGGCCGGCCCGTCGGCGGTGAAGAACAGTTTTGCCGAGGTGTCGGCCAAGCTCGACCCCAACGGCAGCCTTTACCTTTATTACAGCACCGAGGACGTCATCGAGACGGTGGAGGAATACACCGACGCCCTCATCGGCTTTGCCAAGGAGACCGCCGGCTCGGGCGCTGCTGGCTTCCGCCCCGGCCCACAGGAGCAGGCGATGATCGATTCCGGCACCAAGGTGGGTAAGGCGTTCTACGACCAGCTAGGCATCAGCGAAATCAGCGGTGTCGGCATGAGCAGCATTGAGTTCGAGAAAGGGCTGCATCGCAACAAGGCGGTCATCCACCATTTCCCGGACAAGTCCACCGGCAAACTGTGGTCGTTGTTCGGCTCCGAACCGCACGAGATCGGCATGCTGAAGATGCTCCCGGCCGACACCGCGCTAGCGCTCTCGCACGAGTTCAACGCCAAGGCGCTGATGGAGTGGCTGCCGGAACTGGCCAAGGCCTCCGGCGACGAGGCGATCGAGGCTCAATTTGATCAGGCAATGCAGATGGCAAACATGATGATTGGTATTCGCGACCTCACTGGATCGTTCGGCAACCAGGTAGGCTTGTTCGTTACGCTCGACACCGCAAACACCATTCCCTTGCCACCCGAAATGGGCGGTGAAATACCAACCCCGGGCCTAGGATTGGTCATGAAGGTGAAGGATGACAAAATCGCTGACATGATTCTTATAGCACTTGAAACTTCCCCAGTTCCGTTCGAGAAGCAATCCATTGAGGGCATTGAGGCGCATGTCCTAACAGAACCGGCACCCACTCCCTTCCCTCTTGCTCCTGCGCTATTCAAGCTGGACGATCATATCGTTGCGGCCAGCAACTCGAAACTGGCCGCGAAAATTATTGCAACACACAGGGGCGACGAAGCCGGCCTGACCAGTACAGACGAGTTCCAGCGCCTGGCCAAGGGGCTGGATCTAAAGGGCAATCATTTCTTCTTCGTCGGCGAACTGATCGGCAAGACTGTCGCGCCGATCATGGATGCAGCCATGGAAGCGCAGCCGCTGCCTCCCGGCTTTCCGGATTTCGACTTGGAGGCAGCGTACAACATGCAGACGCTTGGCCTGGTTCGGGTGGAAGCGGACGGGATCGTCTTTGAAAACCACTCCACCAGCGGACTCGTCAACTCGGTGGCCATACAGGCCGGCGTGGTGCCAGTAGCCGTCGGTGCCGGAATGCTTCTCCCCGCCCTGGCTAAGTCCAAGACCGAGGCCCAAGGGATTACATGCATGAACAACATGAAGCAAATCGCCCTAGCGCTTCATATGTTCGCAGGGGATCACGATGACAAGCTGCCATGGCAGGTCAGCGAGAAGGACGGCGGTTCGATGGAGTTCATCAAACCCCGTTCCGCCAAAAACGCCCTGTTGGATGCCCAGGGAAAACCAATCTTCGACGAAAATTCATGGAGACACTTTCTCGCGATATATAAGTACATTCAAGCTGGATCGGTATTCATCTGCCCGACATTGGGCAAAACGAGGTCAGGCACATGGAAACCATCCAGTAGCGATGATGTAAGTTACTGGTTGATGACCGATAAAAAGGCAAATCTACATAACGTTAAAAGACCTGCCAGTTCGATCATTCTGATTTGCCCTCACCATCAGGACACATTTGGGGCCGCCTTTGCAGATGGACATTGTGAAATCATGAAGTGGCCCCGAACCGTCGAACGATTCGCCGAGCAGGAACCACCCATCGAATTACCGAGATTCCCGCCACCAAACCTGTAGCAGTTTCAGAAGCATCTTTGATATGCTTTTTTGTGGGCAACCCAGTTTGCGAAGTGCAAAGAGCCTTTCGTGACGAAAGCCTCTTTGTGTAGCGTGAGATTCCGTTTGCGCAGTGCGACAGGCCCCTTGTTCAATAAAAAAACCGTTGGCCAAGTGCGAGGCTTTGCCTATGCTGCGGCGCACACCGATTGTTGAGGGTGACCACGCCGCCTTCCGGTATTTTTTAACTAGCAAAACAAAATCAACATCATGTCT
>MPMD02290427.1_pt1 | contig 12560 bp, 6 predicted proteins | sample 1617291 | NCBI WGS metagenome assembly MPMD02 (sample SAMN05944810, study PRJNA350692) | marine metagenome | biome: marine; feature: ODZ; material: water; isolation source: 120 m water sample filtered on 30 um supor filter | place: Pacific Ocean | collected 2012-04-09 | depth 120m m | reverse complement strand
GCTCCGCCGCCCGACCGCGAAAAAATCCTTCACCGCCGGTAGCACCATAGAGGACAACGTTACCTACCAAAATATTTTCCTCGGCAACAAAGGAACTTCCCGGCGGGGGATAGATAATAATACGGCCCCCCGAAAGACCCTTGCCCACATAGTCGTTGGCATCTCCCTCGAGTTCGAGAGTAACGCCAGCGGCAAGGAACGCAGCAAAACTTTGACCGGCCGAACCTTTGAGATGGAAGTGGATGGTGCCGTCCGCAAGCCCCTCGTTACCCCAACGCTTGGCGATCTCGTGGCTGAGAATCGTACCGACCGTACGGTCGGTATTGACGATCTCTAATTCTGCCCGCACCGGCTCGCCACGCTCAATCGCCGGCTCCGCCAACGCAAGCAACGTTTTGCGGTCGAGCGATTGATCGAGGCCATGGTCTTGTCCGCGAGTGCAGTAGACATCGACATCGTCGCGCGGCTTGATGGCCGGGGCGAGCAATTGTGTCAAATCGAGACCGTCCGCCTTCCAGTGGTCGATCGCAGCAGACGTATCGAGGCAATCGGTGCGACCGACCATTTCGTCGATCGTGCGAAATCCCAACTCCGCCATAATCTCTCGGGCTTCCTCGGCAACCAGAGTCAGGTAATTGACCACATACTCCGGTTTGCCCGAAAACCGAGCCCGTAACTCCGCATCCTGAGTCGCAATCCCGACCGGGCAGGTATTCAGGTGGCACTTCCGCATCATGATACACCCGAGAGTAATGAGCGGTGCGGTGCTGAAACCAAACTCTTCGGCACCCAACATGGTGGCCAACACGACATCGCGACCGGTCTTGAGGCCGCCATCGGTCTGCAGCACCACGCGACTCCGCAAATCGTTCATCACCAGCGTTTGGTGGGTCTCCGCAATTCCCAATTCCCAGGGCAACCCCGCATGTTTGATGCTGGTCAGCGGCGAGGCCCCCGTGCCACCTGCTGCGCCGGAAATCAGAATGTGATCGGCAAAACCCTTCGCGACGCCCGCAGCGATGGTTCCCACCCCCACTTCAGACACCAGTTTGACACTGATGCGGGCATCCGGGTTGGCATTTTTCAGATCGTGAATCAGTTGTTTGAGATCCTCGATGGAGTAGATATCGTGATGGGGAGGAGGACTGATCAGACCGACGCCGGGTGTGGAGTAACGGATGCGAGCAATATTTTCATCGACCTTACGACCCGGCAGTTCACCCCCCTCACCCGGTTTTGCCCCTTGCGAAATCTTGATTTGGATCTCGTCGGCATTGGCCAGATAAAAAATGGTCACTCCAAATCGCCCCGAGGCAACCTGTTTGATCGCCGATCGCCGGGAATCCCCATTGGGCAGCGGCTCGAACCGCACCGGATCCTCACCCCCCTCGCCGGTGTTGCTTTTGCCACCGAGTCGGTTCATCGCAATGGCGAGGGTCTCATGGGACTCGGAGGAGATGGAACCGAAACTCATCGCACCGGTGCAAAAACGCTTGACGATTTCGCTGACAGGCTGCACCTCATCGAGCGGAATCGAATCGGTCGACGCCTTGAACTCAATGAGGCCCCGCAAGGCGTACTGGGCCTTTGCCTTGTCGTTGAGCCTCTCGGAAAACTGCCGGTAGGCATCGCGACTATTGGTCCGCGCGGCAACTTGCAAATCGGAAATCACATGGGGCGCCCAGGCGTGCCGCTCTCCTTTTGCCCGCCAATGGAACTCGCCCGGGTTGGGCAATGAAACCTGCTGGTCGGCAGGACGCGAAACGTATCCCAGAGCGTGCCGGCGCAACAATTCTTCGGCAATCACCGAAAAATCGACGCCCTGAATCCGACTCGCAGTACCCTCAAAGCACCGATGGACGACTTCGTCTCGAAGTCCGACCGCTTCAAAAATCTGTGCACCCTTATAGCTTTGCAGTGTGGAGATGCCCATTTTTGCCATCACTTTGAGCATCCCCTTGGCAACTCCCTTACGATAGGCGGCCACCAGATCCTGATCTTCGCGAGTCAACTCCACCGGGTGGATACTCGTTGCGTCATCCGGAGCCTGGACATCGGGAGACGGTTCGACTATCCCCTCCCGCCTGCTTTTCCAGAGCGACTCGAAAGCGAGATAGGGATTGATGCCATCGGCACCGTATCCGATGAGCAGACAGTGGTGGTGGACTTCACGGGCTTCGCCCGTTTCAACCACGATACCAATCCGCGTCCGTTTTGCTTTGCGGACCAGATGGTGGTGGACCGCACCGGTGGCAAGAAGCGCACTCAGAGGCACCCTCTCTGCAGAAATCGCTCTGTCCGAAAGGACGAGCAGGCTAAAACCCTCATCGATGGCTTCTTTCGCCTCCCGACAAATGCGATCGATCGCCGGGAGCAACCCCTCCACTCCCTCGCTTCGTGGCCAGGTGATATCGAGGGTTCGCGACTTCCAACCTCGATGGGAAAGTTCTTTAAGCCCTGCAAGCTGCTCGTTGGAAAGAATCGGATGCGGCATCCGCAAACGATGGCAATGCCGCTCGGTCGTTTCAAGTAAATTTTTCTCAGGACCAACGGCACACTCAAGCGACATCACCACCTCTTCACGAATCGAATCAATCGCGGGGTTTGTCACCTGGGCAAATAACTGCTTGAAATAGTCGTAGAGCATCCGTGGCTCATCGCTCAGACAGGCGAGGGCCGAGTCGTTGCCCATCGAACCGACCGGATCGCGGAGTTGGCGCACCAGCGGCAGCAACATGAACTGCATCGTCTCGACCGTATATCCAAACGCCCGCATCCGCTCGAGCATGGTCTCCGGAGTAAATCCCTCGGGATTCTGCGGCTCAAATTCATCGAGTTCCATCCGCTGATGCTCGAGCCACTGGCCGTACGGGCGACGCCGTGCAAAGTCGCGCTTCAATTCTTCGTCTGGAATAAGTCTCCCCTGCTCGAAATCGACCAGGAACATCCGCCCCGGCTTGAGCCTCCCCTTGGCCTTGACGTTTTCGGGGTCGACCGCGAGCACACCCACCTCGCTGGCCATGATCACCCGATCATCGTGCGTGAGATAATAACGTGAGGGTCGCAGTCCGTTACGATCAAGAACGGCTCCGATATAGCGGCCATCGGTAAATGCAATCGATGCCGGACCGTCCCACGGTTCCATCAAACAGGAATGGTATTCATAAAAATTCCGCTTATCGACCGACATCGACTCATGATTCTGCCACGCCTCCGGAACCATCATCATGACCGCCTCCTGCAGAGTACGGCCTGTCATGAGCAGAAATTCAAGAACATTGTCGAACGTACCCGAATCGCTACAGTCTGGCTCAACAACTGGCAAAAGTTTCCCGAGCTCTTCGCCGAACAGCGGCGAGGTGAGCATACCCTCCCGCGCTTGCATCCAGTTCATATTGCCGCGCAATGTATTGATCTCACCATTATGGCTCATACAGCGGCAGGGCTGTGCGCGATCCCAGGAAGGAAAAGTATTCGTCGAAAATCGCGAGTGGACCATGGCTAGGTGGCTGGTGTACGATTCGTCCGCCAGATCCGGGAAGTAGGGAACGAGTTGGTGGGTCGCAAGCATCCCCTTATAAACGATGACCTTGCTCGATAGTGAGCAGATGTAAAACATCTCTCGTTGGCTGAGCGACTCATCTCCACGCAGAGCATGGCTTGCCTGCTTGCGAATGAGATAGAGTTGCCGCTCGAATTCGTCTTCAGAAATACCCTCCGCCGCTGCCACAATGAGTTGCTCAATTGCCGGTTCACTCAACCTCGCGGTAGGTCCGATATCTGCCTTGTCACTCTCCGCCGGAACCTTTCGCCAACCCAAAGAACTCTGTCCCTGCGAAGCGACAATCCGATCGATACTCTGCTTGCAGTGTTCCCGTTGCCGCTCAGATGTAGGCAGAAAAATATTGCCCGCTGCAAAACTGCCGGGTGGCGGCAAATCAAGACCCAAATCCTCTTTGACTACTTTTTTGAGGAATGCGTGCGGCAGCGCGGTGAGCATTCCCGCTCCGTCACCCGTATTGGGCTCAGAGCCGCAGGCACCTCGATGCTCCATGCTACAGAGGATTTCATCGGCATCGCGGATAATCTGATGGCTCCGCTCGCCCCGCACATGTGCCACAAAACCTACGCCGCAGGAATCGTGCTCATGTGCCGCATCGTAGAGGCCTCCGCGAGGAGACATGTGTTCCGTCGCTGACGGGTTCGCCATTGCTCGCACCAACTTTCCCTTGCTCTTACCAGTTCCTTGCTCCTACCGGCGGGCGAGCAAACCTACGAACCATCATGAGCTTTGCACCATGCAATCATGTCGGCAACGGACATGGTTGATTTGTCTACGACCTGACCCCCAGCGGCCGTAGCGGACGCCCCAGTATTCTCAGTTGACCCGGTATTCTCAGTTGACCCGGTATCCTCAGTTGACCCGGTATCCTCAGTTGACGATGCAGACGGAGACGATGCCGCCTCTGTTTCCGCCGAATTTGTCTCCGGCGAACTCGAATCGTCTGCCATCGTTTCCGGTGCATCATCCGTTTCCGGCACATCATCACCTGAACGTGTGCCGCGAGCGGCTGCCAGTTTTTCAGACAGCGTCATCGAACTGGCATCTTTAACGCCGACATCTTTTGCAGCGGCATCTCCGGCAGGAGCATCTTCGGCAGCCGCTTTTTTGCCCCGGGCAGCGGCCAAAATATCGGCCGTACTGAGTTTTTTTCCTGCGTCCGCTCCCTTTCCTCCACCGGCATCGGCGACCGGTGCCGATGTAGTCGCTCCAGGCGAATCCTGCATGCGGGCCATTTCCAGCGGGGAGAGTTTTTTGTCTCCGCTAGCGGCAACTCGCTTTTTTGTCGCCTTTTTCACAACTTTTGTGGGTTTTTCTTCCTCTTTGGGCAGCGGCCGATCAATCACTCTCAGGTAGTCCACATCGATGTCGAACCAGCCGGAATTCACATATTGCTCAAACTCAACGAGGGCACGCCCGTTCATATTGATCGTTTTTACCCTGCCGGTTTGCCCTTGAAATCGGGCCAATTCGGGCGAGCCCTCATCCACCAACACATACTTGTCGGTGTAGTCCCGCTTTAGCTTTTCCACATGTTCAAAGACCGTCATGGTCACCTCCCATCCCAAAAGTGTCGAGTCTGGCTAGCCCACCATTTTCACGCATTTTCAACGACAAAACAAGGTCCGCAAAGATGACTTCTATCCCGCTCCGCCGGGCGAACCGGTGTCTGTTTGCTCCTAAAGCGGTGGCTGGGAACCTCGGGCGAGCCGATCACTGGACCGTATTAAATTTTCAATTTCCGATTTTCATTTGCCCGCAGTTGAACTATCCTTAGCGCCTGCGCTGCGAGACCTGTATCTTGGCGGTCGTCCCCCGAACCTGGGCTCACTGCAGACGAAAAACCTCTAAAAAGGATTTCGATGGCTCTTAAAAAACGGATCCTGGTGACTGGCGGAGCCGGCTTTCTCGGCTCCCATCTCTGCGAACGGTTGGTGGCAGCCGGCCACGACATTATTTGCCTGGATAATTTTTTTACCAGTCAGAAAAGCAATGTGGCCCATTTGCTGGACAAACCCAACTTTGAGCTGATCCGCCATGATGTCACACAACCTGTCTGGCTTGAGGTCGACGAGGTGTACAATCTCGCCTGTCCCGCCGCACCGGGACACTACCAGTACAATCCGATCAAAACGATCAAAACATCGGTGATGGGCGCGATCAATGTTTTGGGCATGGCAAAACGATGCCGCGCCAAGGTTCTGCAGGCCTCGACCAGTGAAGTCTATGGCGATCCTGAAATACATCCTCAGAAAGAATCGTATCGTGGCTCTGTCAATCCGATCGGCCCGCGTGCCTGTTATGACGAGGGAAAACGGGCGGCCGAATCCCTCTTCATGGATTACAAACGTATGAATGGAGTCAACATACGTATTGTTCGCATCTTCAACACATATGGCCCTCGCATGCATCCCTATGACGGTCGCGTCGTATCGAATTTCATTCGACAGGCCCTCTCCGGTGAGGACATCACCATTTTCGGCGATGGGGAACAGACCCGATCCTTTTGCTATCGCGATGATCTGGTGGAGGGCCTGCTGCGGATGATGGATGCCCCGGACGACTTCACCGGCCCGGTCAATCTGGGAAATCCGGATGAATTTTCAATCCGGCAACTGGCCGACTTGGTGCTCGAAATTACCGGCAGCGCATCGTCGTTGGTCAACAAAGAATTGCCGACCGATGACCCCGTGCGTCGCCGACCCGATATCAGCCTTGCAAAAGAAGTTCTTTCATGGAATCCGGCAACCTGCCTGCGGGAGGGTCTGCAACAAACCATCGACTGGTTCGGCACCATCGATTGGTCCAACTATCGGCCTCCAACACCCAATTACTAGCAAGCTTTACGTATTCGCTACGTCTTAATGCAAATGTACGTTTGAGGTGCTTTTGACGGGCCCTGCCTGGGGTCCGTTTGATTGTGCATCGGCTCAAAAGGGGGTACGCTTAGATTTGGAACATGGTTGCAGCTTGCGCTTGGGCTGCCACGAACTCGCAAACAAATCGTACACCATTCCGCAAGCGCGACTTGTGCAGGAGACCCAATGTCGAGTGAGTCTTCCTCTTCGTCCGTCGATGCTGAATATGTCCAGGCGACAAAACAGCAGGTCCGCAACATGGTTGCGGAAATTGCCCAGCTCGCCAAATCGGATGCCGACCCCTCTCAGTTTTACGAAGCGATCCTGACGCGTGCCGTCTCTGCATTGGTCGCTACGGGTGGCGCGATCTGGATACTCGACGACGATGGACGCCTCCAACTGCAGTACCAGATCAATCTGCAGTCCACCGGAGTCGCACAGAGCGAAGAAGGCCAAACCCGACATTACCGATTGCTGCAGCAGGCATTGGGGGAAAGCAGTGGAATGTTGGTCGCCCCGCAGTCGGGCGCCGAGGGCAATGAAGAAGCAGGAAATCCGACCGACTGGCTCCTTGTATTGGGGCCGCTCGTGAGTAATCGCGCACCCCGCGGTGTCATCGAAATCTTCCAGCGACCGGGAGCCGGCCCTGTTACCCAACGTGGCTATTTGAGGTTTTTGCTGCAACTCTGCGAGCTGGGCGGAAATTATTTGGCGACGCGCCAACTCCGCAGTTTTGAAGATCGACAATCGCTTTGGGGCCAGTTGGAACAATTCACCAAGACAGTCCATGAAAGTCTTGACCCCATTCGTACGGCGTACACCGTTGTTAACGAAGGCCGACGATTGATCGAATGCGATCGCGTCAGTCTGGCAATCTGGCGCGGGCGCAAATGTCGCGTTGAGGCAATCAGCCATCAGGATACCATCGATAAAAGATCGAATATTGCCGTACTCCTCTCCCGGTTGGCAACGCGGGTCGTCGCGACCGGAGAACCGCTTTGGTACGGGGGCAGCACCGAAGACATGCCGCCGCAGGTTGAGGATGCGGTCCATGAATATGTTGACGAATCGCACGCCAAGGTTGTCGGGGTTCTCCCGCTGTTTAAGCCCCAGGAGGCCAAAGAGGAAGCGGAGGAGGATGAGAAAAAGCCCGATGTTCTCGTGGGGGCCCTGATTGTCGAACAGTTTGACCAGACCAACATTGCCGAGCAGGTCCGCAAACGTGTCGACGTGGTCAAAGATCATGCCTCCTCGGCATTGGCCAATGCGATACAACACGATTCGATTTTCCTGATGCCTCTCTGGAGGACCCTGGGACAGTGGAGTTGGGTTCTTCGTGCACGAACACTTCCCAAGACTGTCACCATTGCAGCACTCATTCTGGCCCTGATTGTTGCCCTGATTGTGATTCCGATCGACTTCGACATAGAAGCCCGCGGACAACTCCAGCCCGAAGAGCAGCGGGATGTGTTCGTGGAAGAAGGAGGGCTGATCGAACATATTTTTGAAGGTATTGCGCACGGCGCGAGGGTTCAGAAGGGGCAGGAACTTCTACGACTGAGCAGTCTCGATCTGCAGGGACAAATCACCGACATCGAAGGGCAGTCGAACGCGACCAATGAACAGCTCCGTTGGATCAGAAACTCACTCGCAGGAAATGATGCCGATCTGGCCATCAACGAAAGGCACCAACTCCGCGGGCAGCAGATGCAACTGCGAAAAACAGGACAGAGTCTCAAGGAGCAATTGGAAGTGCTCAAAGAGAAACAAAAGCGACTCACTTTGCTCAGTCCAATCGACGGGGTCATCGTAACCTGGGATGTCCGTCAACGCCTTTACGGAAGAACGGTAGAGCCTGGCCAGGTTGTGCTGAGCGTCGCCCAGCCGGAAAAAAACTGGGAGCTTGAACTCGAGGTACCGGACGATCGTATTGGCTTCATCGCGGAGCGGGAAGCAGAGCTTGCCCACAAGGACCCCCCAGAGACGATTGGGGTTACGTACATCCTGGCAACCTCTCCCGAGAAAAAGATGGAAGGTACGGTAAAAGAAATCCAGGAAACCGCTGAGGTCCGCGACGACCAAAGCAATACGTTTCTGGTACTCGTCGATATCAATCGCGACTCGATCGATCCCAATCAGTTACGCATGGGAACAAGTGTGACCGCAAAACTCGCATGCGGCCAACATTCCATCGGTTTTGTTCTTTTCCACGACATGTATGCCTGGATCCAAACAAAAATACTTTTCCGTTTATAAAACGGCGGGACTGCCGACTGGCCGCAATGTGTGGCGCAACAGCGGGACCCAACCCAAGGAGCAGATACGATGGTTTTGTTCTTCTTCCGGTATTCGGTGCAAGCAGCGATCCTTTTCGGCACGTTGTTCTTGACCGGTCTGTTGTTCACCGGTATCGCTCGGGCTGAGATTGTTGTCACCGACTGCTATGTCTCGTCGCTTGACGATGTGGATGTCCCCGCTGAGGCCCAGGGCGTCATCCGAAAACTCCTCGTTAATGATGGTTCCGCGGTCAAGGAAGGCCAGTCGCTGGCAAACATCGACGACCGCGCGGCGAAGGTCAACGAGGCACTGGCAGTCATCGAACTGGAAAAGTCGCAAGAACAGGCAGCCAATGATGTCCGCATCCGCTATGCCAAGGAAGATGCCAAAGTCTCCCAAGCCGAACTAGACGCAGCAATCGAGGCAAATTCGCTGCGTCCCGGTGCTTTCGGTGCTACAGAAATGCGCAAGATGGAACTGCAATTATCCCGCTCAACGCTCGGAATTGAGCAGGCGGAGATGGATCAGAAAGAACTGGATCACACGGTTCGGTCTAACAAAGCAAAACTCGAAGCCGCCAAAGATGAAATCGAGAGGCGCGACATTACAGCACCGTTTGACGGAGTCGTTGCGGAAATTCGCATCCACAAAGGAGAGTGGGTCAATCCGGGTGATGCGGTGCTTCGGCTCGTACAAATGGACCGACTCAGCATCGATGGTTTTCTGAATATTCATAAAGACCGCGGAAAGGTACGCAAAGGAATGAAGGTGGTGGCCACTGTGGATTCTGGCGGGGGCAACAAAGAGGAAGCGGAGGGAGTCATCTCATTCATCAGTCCGCTCGTGCAGGCGGGCGGCGAGTATCGAATCCGGGCCGAAGTATCGAATAGCCAAAAAAACGGGCAGTGGATCCTGCGGCCTGGCCTTCCGGCGACCTTCCGCATTCTTGAAAACAAATAATCGCAACGCTCCGGTGGCCCCAACGCGATCCGATCGATGATCACTTTAGCCGACAGTCTGGTTTCTGCCTCGTCACGACCGCTCAACATACGTTGCCGGCCTGATTTGACATTTCGCAAACAGCGCTATCACGGCAACCCCTATTGGATCATCAAGGAACCGGTGGGACTGAACTATTTTCGTTTTCAGGAGGAGGAGTTCGCAATCCTGAAAATGCTCGATGGCAAAACGAGCCTCGATGAGATCAAACAGCGTTACGAATCACTTTTTCCACCGGGGAAAATAACGGTCGAGGAAATCGCACGCTTTATCGGAAACCTTTTTCAGAGTGGTTTGCTGATGGCCGATGTCAGCGGTCAGGGCATGCAATTGGTCCAACGCAAGGAAGAACGCCATCGGAAGCAGTTGATGGCGACCCTATCGAACGTACTGGCAATCCGCTTCAAGGGAATTGACCCGGAACGAATTCTCAACTGGCTCTACCCAAAAACGAGCTGGTTTTTTTCCAAAACGACCGTTCTGCTCTGCCTGAGCCTGGCGGTGGCGGCATTCCTGCTGGTCACCATCCAGTGGGAGACTTTTCAGGCGAAACTTCCCACCTTCCAGACATTTTTCGCGGGCAAAAACTGGCTCTGGCTCGGCATTACGCTCGCGGTCACCAAAGTTCTTCACGAATTCGGACACGGACTCTCCTGCAAACACTTTGGAGGTGAATGTCATGAAATGGGGGTGATGATCCTGGTCCTCACACCCTGCCTCTACTGCAATGTTTCGGATTCCTGGATGCTGCCGAACAAGTGGCACCGGGCCGCGATTGGAGCGGCGGGAATGTATGTCGAACTGGTGATCGCTTCGATGGCAACATTCATTTGGTGGTACACCGAACCGGGAACGATCATCCATCAACTCTCTCTGAGTATTATGTTCGTCTGTTCGGTCAGCACCCTGCTTTTCAATGGCAATCCGCTGCTCCGCTACGATGGCTACTACATCCTTTCGGACATTCTTGAAATTCCGAATTTGCGTCAGAAATCGAGCGCTATTCTCAGTCGCAAACTGGGAGCTCTTTGCTTGGGGCTCGAGGAACCGGAAGATCCGTTTCTGCCCCAACGCAACCAGGCATTGTTTGCACTCTACAGCGTTGCGGCAGTCGTCTATCGCTGGCTGATTGTGTTTGGCATTCTTTATTTTCTCTACAAAGTATTTGAGGATACGGGCTTTCAGATTATAGGGCAGATCATTGCCACGTTTGCCCTCTACGGCCTATTGGTTCAACCTTTGTGGAAACTTGGAAAATACCTTTCTGTCCCCGGGAGACTCCAGAGCGTGAAAACTCCAAGACTCGTCACGACCGTCACCGTGATCCTGATCCTTCTCTCCGGCATCTTGTTTGTCCCGTTGCCGTATCACGTGATCTGCACGCTCGAAATCCAGCCACACGATGCTGCGCGGGTGTATGTGGAAGTCCCGGGCATTTTGGAAAACTCCTATGTCGAACCGGGGAGCATCGTCAAAAAAGGAGATCCACTCGCGGAACTGAACAACTTGGATCTAAAACTGCAAACGATCAGCCTGCAGGGCGAACTCGATACCCTTGGAGAAGAAATTAAAAATCTACATTTTGAACGGAACCAAAGTCGTGGCGACGCTGCCCGAAGAGCGGGCAACGAACTGCTCGAAGCAAAAGAGCGCAAAGAGAGTGCCACCACCCGACTTGCACAGCAGCAGGAAGATTTGGGGCGGCTCAGATTGGTTGCACCGAGAGGCGGCTACATCTTCCCGCCACCTTTCAAATCGGGCCAACCCGCCGCAGAGGGCATGCTGCCAACCTGGTCCGGAACGCCTCTTCAGGCCAAAAACCACGGTGCTAAACTACAGGCGAGCGAACTTTTTTGCCAAATCGGCGATCCGAGCAAAATGGAGGCGGTGCTGGCCATCGACCAGTCGGAGCGGAATTTCGTCGCGGAGGACCAACGCGTTGAAATCATCCTCAACCATCTTCCCGGTGTCACGTTCGAGACGAAGATTGAACGGATTGCTACCACAGAAATGACCGAGCCACCCCGACGCCTTACGGAGAGAGCTGGCGGGGAACTGATGACCCAAACGGATGCGACCGGCCGGGAAAGACTCGCCAGCACGACCTATCAAGCCCGGGCCCTGATACTCGACCCGGACCATCAATTGCGTATCGGCCTGCGTGGGCAGGCCAAAATCTACACCGCCAAGCGGACCTTGGCCAATCGCCTCTGGCGACTCTTGAGTGAGGTTTTTAATTTCAAACTTTGATCGCGACGGGCCATTCTAAATAACGAGCCATCTCAAAAAGTGGGCCATCTCTAAAAAGCGGCAAGAACCTGCCAGGGCGTCGAGACCCTTCCGGCAACTTCTTCATCCTGAGCCCGCCTGCGGATTGCCCGTCAACGATTTGTCCGCCCGCAGTTCACTCGTCGTTTGCGGCATCTGGCCGTCAGCAAACCGGGCAATAAACTTCCAGTGGAAAGAAATGCCAAATAATACTGCAAGGTGAAAAACCTCATGCGGCCCGACGACGCCCGGGATCAACGTCGGATATCCGGACAATTGGATCGCACCCCCTGCAATGTAGATGATCCCGCCGAAAAAAAGCGGTTCCACAAAAGAGACTCCATACCGTCTCCCGAAGAAAAACACGCCCAAAAATCCGCCGCAACCGAGCACCATGTAGATGACCGTACCGACAGGTCCTGCCATCTGGGTAAAAAAAACGATTTTCAACGTGATGCCGGTAACGGCGATGGTCCAGACCAGAACCAATATCACCGCCCGTAAAAAACCGCGGAGCAGGATCGTGCAAATAGGCGTGTAGGTGCCAGCGATGAGAAAAAAACGAAGAGAGCAGACGGATCACCGAGCGCGAGAAG